>Ga0070668_100001939_pt1 | contig 15103 bp, 8 predicted proteins | sample KBSS43metaG_FD_64661 | JGI IMG/M metagenome (GOLD analysis project Ga0070668, IMG submission 64661) | Switchgrass rhizosphere microbial communities from Kellogg Biological Station, Michigan, USA - KBS S4-3 metaG | ecosystem: Host-associated > Plants > Roots > Rhizosphere > Soil ... | reverse complement strand
CCTCAACAATGTCTTTGCCATCTTCGAGGCCATCCTGCTTCGTCGCTGGCCGCCGAAAACCCAGAGCCAGAATTTCTAGGAGTTAAAGACATGGAAGTCGGCTTCTTCTTTTGGCCCTACAATCCCAGCCTGGTCGAAAACCTCGCTGATCGCGCCGACCGATATGGCTACGATATGATTGGTATCGCCGATACGCCGGGCAACGCGATGGACCCCTGGGTTTCCGTAACGCTCGCGGCGAGCCTGGTGAAAAAGGCGCGGGTCGCGCTTTGCGTGACAAATCTGGTGACTCGCGACGCCGCTGTCAGCGCCGCTGCGATCGCCTCGGTCGATCAGATCATCGAAGGCCGAGCTGTTCTCGGCATCGGTGCGGGTCATAGTGGAACGAGGAACCTCGGCCGCGGCAAATCCACAGCAAAGGAGCTGGGTGACGGGGTCACCTTCATCAAGACGTTGCTGCAGGGGAAACCCGCGACGCTCAACGAGGCCACGGCGCATTTGCCATGGGTAACGAAGCCCTCGAAGGTCTTTCTCGCGGCTTCTCATCCGCTCGGTCTGGCGGCGGCCGGCCGGACTTCGGATGGCGTTTTTATCAATTTCGGCCTGGGCAAGGATAACATCGCGCAATCCGAGGCCATTGTCGCCAAGGGAATTTTGGAGGCCAGCCGGCCCGCGGATGATGTCGAGATCTGGCAGATAGGGGCTCTGGACTGCGCCACCGACGGAGACGTTGCGCGCGACAAGGTCGGGGCCATGCTGGCGTTTCTGGCGGGATATGTCATTGGCGACAAGAACCTTGAATCGCGCGGGGTGCCCAAACCTCTTCACGAGCCGCTTCTCGAATTGCGCCGACGCTACAGCACTCGGCCGGGCGATGCGGACATCAGGTTGGTGCGCGAGCTCGGCCTGTTCGACTATCTTTCCAGACGTCTGGCGATCTGCGGCACGCCGGAAGAGTGCCTGAAGCAGGCGCTGGCCGCCAAGGAGGCAGGTGCCAAGCGGTTGATGCTCACGGTCAGCCTTGCGTCAGATCCGGTGCGGACAGTTGAGCTCTTTGGCGAGCATGTGCTTCCGAAATTGCGGAACTGATGGTTACCAGGCAGCCGACCGGCCCAACGACGGTCTTGCCGTTTAGAGGATGAGTGAAAAGCTTGAGCAGAGCTGACAGGCGACAGATCGGAGTTCAGTCTGTTGAGATTGCCGGACGTCTGTTGAAGACGCTTGCCCAGCTCGAGGGCCCTCAAACGCTCAAGGATCTGTCGGCCGCGGCAGCCCTGTCTCCCGCCAAGGCGCATCGTTACCTGGTCAGTCTTATTCGAGAGGGGCTGATAGAGCAGAGCGTCATTGACGGTCGGTACGATTTCGGCGGCGCCGCCCGGGTGATTGGCCGTGCTGCGATCAACCGGTTGGACATCATGCGCATCGGCGCTCCGTTGTTGATCGAACTGCGCAATACGCTGCAGCAAACCGTCTTCCTGGGCGTCTGGGGCAATGAGGGGCCCACCGTGCTTTACTGGCTGGATGTGCCGCGGCCCGTGTCGGTCATCATCAGGCCCGGCTCAATTCTTCCGCTTCTCACATCGGCGCTCGGGCTGATCTGTGCGGCCTATCTTCCTCCCGATCTGACGAAGAAGCGGATCGCCAGGGAGATCGCCGAACACAAGAGGTCAGGGTTGGACTTCCCCGTGAAAAACCTGGAAGCGGCTGCCGGGAAGCTGGCTGATGTTCGCGCGCGCGGTTTCAGCCTCGTGAGGGGAGACCTGATACGCGGAATAGATGCAATGGCGGTGCCCGTGCTCGACTTCAAGAATGACCTGGTAGCTGTGTTGGCGGCGGTCGGACCGTCCAGAAGCATAGATGTTTCGAGCAACGGCAAGCCGATTCGTGAACTCAAACTTGCCGCCAAGAAATTTGTTGCGCTGATCGGTTAACGTGTTCCGAAGTTGGTCTATGTGAGGGTTGCAGGTGTAAACGAACTTCCCATTCCAACCCGGCTGTCAACATTCCATCCCCCGAGGAGCAACCGTATGACCGCGCCGTTCGAGGTCGACTTCAGCACACTACCATTGGCGCTTCGCTACAAGCTCCTGACCGCACTCGTGGTACCGCGCCCGATCGCCCTCGTCACCACAGCCGGCAAAGACGGTGTGATCAACGCGGCGCCGTTCTCGTTTTTCAACGTCTTCAGTGAAGATCCCGCACTCGTAGTCCTCGGTCTGCAATCACGGCCGGACGGCACGCCGAAGGATACGCTCAAGCATATCCGCGAGGCCGGCGTATTCGTCGTCAACCTCGTCGACGAGGCGATGGCGGAGCGAATGAACACATGCTCCATCGACTTTCCGTCCAATGTCAGCGAAATCGGGATGGCCGGATTTGCGATCCTGCCAGGCGTCGGCGTCCCGGTTCCACGTATCGCCGAGGCGCCGGTCGCGCTCGAATGCCGCCACTACACGACTTTGGAAGTCAGTCATCGGCGCCATCTCTGCATCGGCAGCGTGGTCCACCTGCATGCCCGCCCGGGCATCATCGACCCCGAGCGGTTTCGCGTGAATCTCGACGCCTACAAGCCGATCGCGCGGCTATTCGGCAATCTTTATGCGCGCCTCGGCGAAAAATTCGTGCTCAAGCGCCAGTCCCTTACTGAATGGGAGGCCGAGGATGGCGTCGACGCGGCGGCCGACAGCGGCAAGACGGAGTCCTGATCCCAACGGTCCGCGGCGACGCAGACCTGAACGTTTGGCGCGCAGTTGAAATTCCGGGGGCCGCAGCGTCGGTTCGAGAAGCTGGACGCTTGCCCGGATCCGATCGAGACGCTGCAGCGAGCGCCGCCTCAATTCGTCCGCCAATGGACTATATCAAGTCTTTCTTGCCGTACCCTTCCACATTGTCGTGGCGGTCGGGTCATCTCGATCGAACAATTCTTGGCGCTGGCCGACGAAATGCCTGTCATCGGGCCCGCGCACGGGATGAACTAAGATACAAAAAACAAAGAAGCCGCATGTGGCAGTTTGCAGGGGGCTATGATGGCGCAGGGGTTAAAATTATCTCGTTATCTTGCTGTTTTGATTGCAAGTGTCCTGTGCGTCAGGGCGGAGTTCATCGTACCCGCCATCGCCGCGAAACTGACGCCGGTGCGTGCCGCGTATATTCCGGTCGTCTCATGGCTTCCGGCATGGGTGGCCAAGGACAAGGGCTTCTTTGAAAGCAACGGCCTCGACGTCACCCTGTCCGTCACACAGAATCTGTCCGTCTTGCCGGGAACGCTCGGGCGGCAGTTCGATTTTGCGCCATCGACGCCGCCAGATCTGATCAAGGCCGTGCTGGCCGGGATCGATGTCGTGGCCGTGGCCGGGCAGGGGATCGAGACCAAGGATAATCCAAGCACGCATTTAATCGTTCGGAAGGACTCCGCGATTACGAGCATGCAAGACCTCAAGGGCAAGGTGATCGCAACGCCGGCGCTGGGCGCCATCATCCATGTCTCGGTGCTTCACGGCTTGAAGAAGAACGGCATCGATCCCGCTTCCATCCGAGCCGTCGAAGTGCCGTTTCCCAACATGCCCGATCAGCTAAAGGCTGGAAATGTCGATGCCGTCGAGGCGCTTGAGCCGTTTGCCGGACAGTTGCTCGCGGCCGGCAACAGGTCGCTCGGGGACCCGCTTCTCTCCGTGAGCGATGAGGTCCTGTACACGTTCTGGATATCGGAACGCAAATGGGCGGCAAACAATCATGCCGTGATCGATGCCTGGGTCGCCTCGCTCGATCAGGCCAAGGGATTCATCGATGCGAATCCCCGGGAAGCACGTGCCATCCTCGCCAAATATACCAAACTGCCTGAGGCTGTGGTCCAAAAGATACCGTTTGTGACGTATCGGTTTTCGCTCGATCCGCGGGACTTCGCCGTCTGGGTGAACGTGCTGAAAGATATTGGTCAGATTACGCGATCGATCGACGAAAACAGCCTTGTCATGAAGACCAAATAAGCGCGGCGGATAATTCAAAGTCCCGGTGCAACTTCTAGTCTAGTCTGCTCAAGCTTCGGTCAGGCGGCGCGAACTGAGTAGCGTTGGCGGTCGAGTCCGGTCGCTAGAGGAACTGTTCAGCGAATGCTGGCGTCAGGCGATAATCGAACCGCCGTCCTCTATTTTTCGTTGAATGCCGCTGGATGGAATAAGCGAGAGTATTCAACTGAAAATTGCCGCATTTGTTTGTCTACCTTCGCGTGCCGACGGACAAAACAGCAATTCTCCGCCATGTTCCTCACGACCGGCCACGGCGGAACATTGAGCTGATATCGTTAATCGATATGTGCGCGCCTAGCGTTGGGAGAAAACCAAATGTCTCGTGCTGCAGCGTTCTTCGCCATCGTGTTAGCTCCAGTCATAGCGGCGCTCCCTGCAGGTGCTGCTGAGTTTGGCACCAGGGACGAAGCCACGGCGATGGTCAGACGAGTGCAGCAAAAATTCAAGAAGGAGGGTCCTGAAGCCGCCTTCCGGGCCATCAACAATAAAGAGCCGGGATTTGCGGATCGCGACCTTTATCCTTTCGTGACCGAACTGACCGGTCTTTGCGTTGCGAACGGGGTCACTCCTGCGGTGAGGGGAAAGAACCTGCTTGATCTCAAGGATCAAGACGGCAAGTTCATGATTCAGGAGTTTGTCAGGACTGCGAGCACTGCCCCCGAACACGGTTGGGTCGACTACCGATGGCTCAATCCCGTCACGAAAACCATCGAAGACAAGTCGGCTTGGATCGAAAGGATGGGCAATTATTTCGTCGGCGTCGGAGTATATAAAAACGAGCAGCCGAACGATAATACAATCGGTCTTATATCAGGTAGCCTGAATTCCGATGATACCTACCTGCAGATCGCGTACGATCTTGCCGACGTGCTGAATGACGGCGACAACCTTCGCATTCTCCCGATCGCTGGAATCGGCGGACCCAGGAACATACGCGACGTGCGGTACTTGAAAGGCGTCGATATCGGCCTCACGCAAAGCAACATTCTCAATAACTTCCGCCTGTCGAATGTGCGAATGGGGCAAGCAGACGACAACAAGATTGTCTACATCGCCAATCTGTTCGCCGAGGAGGCTCATCTCGTTGCGGGACCGAACATTACCTCGATCGACCAATTGCGGGGCCTGAAGGTGAACCTTGATGCAAAAGGCAGCGGAACGAGTTATTCGATGCGCGACGTCTTCAAGGCCCTTGACATCGAGATCCAGGAAGTCAGCCTGTCGCAGGCCGAGGCCTTCGAGAAGGTCAAGAGCGGCGAGATAGCCGCCACCGTTCTGATCGCGGGCAAACCGGTGCGGGCGATGGCCAAGCTGAACCCGGCGGACCGCTTGCACTTTGTTGCAATTCCGTACCGCTCGCAACTCATAGCCAATTATTTGCCTTCCAAGTTCACGCATGACGATTATCCCGACATCATTCCGACCGGTCAGTCCATTGATACGATTGCCGTCAGCGCGGTGCTCATCGCGTTCAATTGGCCGAAGACCAAGGTCGATCGGTATCAGCGGGTTCAACGTTTCGTCGAAGCGTTTTTTCCGAGGATCGCGGAGTTCCGGAAGCCGCCGCATCACGCGAAGTGGCGTGAGGTTAGCCTTGCGGCCCAATTGCCGGGTTGGACCCGTTTGGAGGCCGCGCAAACTTGGCTCGATCGACAAGCTGCCGAAGCCGCGCAGGCAAGCACGGAGAGACCAGCAGGCGTCGCCCGCGCTGTGAAAATGGACTTCGCGCAACCTGCCGTCCCAACTGGCTCCCCGCAAAACGACGCTGAACTTTACCGGGAATTTCTACGTTGGAAAAAGCAGCAGGGAAGGTGACGTTTGTAGGCGATGACCTCGTAAGCAGAAAGCCCCGGTCCTGAGAAGGCCGGGGCTTTCTGCTTACGAGGTCATGCGAATGAATTCAGAACCCTTAGCATGATTTGCTACGCCACTTCAGCCGATCCGTTCCTGCTGACTCATCAAGCCGGACAACGGTTCAAAAGCGAGCAGACAGTTGCCGCTAGCCTGCAGCGCGAGATCGCCTTTTCGCCTCTCGCTCGATCCCCGCCTTCACACGGCTGATGACGACGAATTCCGATAGAGTCTCGATTTCACCTCGGCGAATGTCATTTTCGATCTGGAGTGCCGCATCAACTGATCCGTCGTCACGACTTCACGACCACCTCATGCGCCCCTGACCCACCAGCGAAGCTGGATCAAAAATTGAGTTGGATCAGGCCGAATCCACCATGTGCGAGCCTCCCGGTGCCGCCGTTTTTCGTCGAGTAGTCCCAGTTGGCTGAATACTCGACAGCTACCTTCAATCCATCCATCACCCATTCGCCTGCGGTGAGGAACAGCCGATGTTGTGGTACGAATCCGATCCGGGTTGGCACACCGTTTTGCAGAATCGAGACACCCGCCATGTCCTTGCTGCCGGAATATCCCAGCGAGAGGAAATCGCCCTGCGCGCCGATCTCCTGTATCCACGGATTCCAGTCGAACTGGTAGGCAATCGAGGCCTGCCAGGTCATCGGCATCATGTTCCGCGCAATGCCGAGCCCATCGATAAATCTGGCGTCCTGAATTGCAGCATTTACCTCGCCCACGAACGCGAACGGGCCGAAACTGGTTTTGAGGCTTGCGGCCACTCCGGGAATCCTGCCGATCTGATTCAGGAACGGCAGGTAGGAGGTACGCAAAAATCTGCTTTCGAAAACGGAAGTGTCGTAGTCGACATGGAAGTCAAGGGTCCATGGACAAATCAGCGAGTCCTTCAACTGGTCATAGGCTACGCCGCAATGGCCTCTCGTCCGGAAACCGAGACTGGCATTGTAATCGTCGATTTTCGTTCGTCCCGGTATGATGCTGTCGCTGCCTTTGTAGGCCACGACCGAGCCGTAGAAGGGCGGCGGGTCGAAGGGGAATGTGACTGGGGTAGGCCGGAATGGACGCTCAGGCAGCGGGGTGTAGCCGAGCCAACCCATGAGCTGTCTCACCGCCGGTGCGACAACCAACGGACTGACGCGTGGAACAACCACGGGCGCCGGCGGCGGTTGCCGCGGTGGGGTTGGCCAGGCGAATTCCAGGCCTCCCGCCGTCTGCCGGTTTTCAAACACCTCGGTCGTCAGCGGAGTGCCGATCGAGAGGGCGTCCAGGCGTGCCACGCCGGTGGATGTACCGAAATGCAAGGTCTCAACCCCGAACCGGGCGGCGATCGGGAATTGCATCAGATCGCCCACTGAAATGTGAGTCCGATCGAGCGTGAAACGATCCACGCCTACGCCGGGGACGTTGGTCGGCACCACCGGTTGATTCCCGGTGGGGAATATTGCGCCAGTGCCATTGTCGAAATGCAGAACCAGTGCACCGGTCAACCAGTCGCTCAGCTTGATATCGAAATCGAGTTCAGCCGTACCCAGCGACAGGTTTTCCTGGGTAGGGCCGGTGAATGAACCGGTCCGCGAGGCCACGCCTTCAATCACGCCGCTCAGCGAGAGGTAGCTATTGATCTTCGGTCCGGTCTTCGAGAGCGTATCGCGGAGGATCTGGCGCGTCGCGTTCTCCTGCGCCGCCCAGATGATCTCCAGATCTTTTACGCGCACGCCGAGCGGCCTCTTCGCCGCGGCCTCAGACAAATCCGGGGTGGGCAGGGCGGGCGGCGCCTCCACCACCGATACGGGCTGCGCCGCGGTTGCGGTGGCTACTGCACGCTCATGCGTCGCTGCGGGCTTGGCCCGCCGTGCCGCGGGCGCGTTCTCCAACGTACTGAGGCGCTGGGAAAGTTTGCGGTTCTCCGCCTTTAGCTCCTGGAGCATGCGCCGGAGATCTGCCACGTCCTCGTTGTCCGCGGCGAAAGCACAAGAAGGCGAAAGCAGAGCGAGGCTGAACAGTGCCGGCGCGGCACCGGCGAACACGGTGTGGAAGCCTCGCCAGTTGCGCGCAGTTGGCGCTACCGTCCCAACATCTGCCTCGCCCAGGCTCAGCCCGGATTCGGTAACGGTCCCATCAAGCCGACCTGCGATCATGCGCGGCCCCCCAACTGCTAACTCATACCCACACTGACTCTTTCAAAGTTGTCTTGACTGTCTCGCCATTGCTGGAAAACCTCCGTCAGTGCTTTGGATATCAATCACAGCGCTGACGTCCCCGTAGAGAGGCGTCCGGCAATTCAATGCTGCTTTCCTTGGAATGGAGCTTTCTGTCTGTGCCAGACTTGAATGCCCGTTCCCGTACCCCGCATTTCCAAGAGCGATTTCATTTCGCGGAGAAACAACATGCCGTCTCGCCGACATTTCGCCGTGCGAGTCAGCGCCTGGCGCTCCTGGCGCCGGCCTCTGCGAAATCCTGCAGATTGAGCTTCATGCTATTGGCGTAAACCATAAGCGCTTGCTCAATTTTGATCCATAGCAAAAAGCTCGCGCCCCAACCGAAGATTGATTCCATTGGATCAATGTTCGTTCGATGGTTAATCAAATTCTGTTCGAAGACTGCTGGCGGCAACGATTTGGGAAGTGCAACTTTTGCTGACGATCATTTTCGCCGGGTAACGGTGACACACCTTTGGGTAGCGATGACACACCTTTGGGTAACGACGGCACAATGAACGTCGTGAAAATGGTCAGCAGTAGTGACCGATGGTGATGATCTGGAGAAGTTGCGAATCCGTCCTCCATTGGCGACAAAAGCGTGGCGGCAAAAGTGTGACAGAAAATAGATGCTCACGATTTCGAAAATCGAAATTCACGATTTCAAGCGCAACCTGATTGATAAATCCGCGGCAATATGCAACCATCAGCCATCATCTCGGATCTCAACACGGCGGTAGCGAGTCCGAAATGCGGTGGGAATGCCGCGAAAGATAGGCAGATAGTGTGGCCTTGGCGGCGAAAATAACCGCGTTGCTCTGCAAGCGAGCGAGATAGAAAAGTACCGCAAGAAATTTCAGAGCCGCTCGATTCAAGAGTTCCACGGTCCTTTGGAACAAGCGTTCGTTTGCGCGTGATTGTTCGAGAGGAGGGTCGGGAGATGTTGGCGTGGCTCATTTCCTCTAGCATTCGGTTGCGTACCATTGTCGCGGTTGTTGCCGCGGGCCTGTTGATCCTCGGGGCCGTCGGCCTCAGAGACAAGCCGTTGGACGTCATCCCCGAATTCTCGCCGTTGTCGCTCACGGTGAAGACGGAGGCGCTTGGCCTTTCCAGCGCTGAGGTCGAGTCGTTGATTACGGTGCCGCTGGAGGCGGACCTGCTCAATGGCGTTCCGTGGCTTCAGACCATCCAGTCGGAATCGATGGCGGGGCTTTCGACGATCGAAATGATCTTCGCACCCGGTACTGATCTGATGAAGGCACGCCAGATGGTGCAGGAGCGGCTGACGCAGACGCGCGCGCTGCCGAACGTCTCCAGTCCCCCGACCATGCTTCAGCCGGTTTCTTCCGCCGGTCGGGTCATGAATATCGGCCTGAGTTCGAAATCCGTTTCGCTCATCGATTTGTCCGTTCAGGCGCGCTGGAATATAGCGCCGCGCCTTGCGGGCGTGCCTGGTGTTGCGAATGTTTCCATATGGGGTCAGCGCGAACGGCAGGTGCAAGTGCATGTCGATGCCAGGAACCTGCAGAACAAGGGCATCAAACTTGATCAGGTGGTCAAGACGGCCGGTGAGGCGGTGTGGTCCTCACCGCTTACTTACCTGAACTCGTCCACGCCTGGTACCGGCGGCTTCATTGAGACGCCGAACCAACGGCTCAACGTTCGTCACCAAATGCCGATCGGCACTGCGCAGACCTTCTCCAAGGTGGCGGTGGTCAACACCAATGTGAGCGTCGGCGAAATCGCCAATGTGGTGGAGGGCCATCAGCCACTGATCGGAGACGCCATCATCGGCGAAGGGCCCGGCCTTTTGATAGCGATTGAGAAGTTTCCTGGTTTCAATACCAAGGACGTGACGCGCGGCATATTGCTCGCGCTCGAGGAATTGAAGCCTGGGCTGGCCGGGATTGAGATCGATCCCACCATCTACCATCCCGCGAGCTTCGTTGAACGTGCGACTGGCAATCTGAGCAAAGCGCTGATCGTCTCGATCGTCCTGGTTGCCGTAATGCTTGGTCTTCTGATGGGCAACTGGCGAGCCGCCGTCATCGCGCTGGTCTCGATATTATTGTCGTTTGTTACGGCTGGATTGCTGTTACAGGCCGCCGGGGTTGCGCTCAGCATGATGGTCATCGCCGGTCTTCTGATGGCCACCGGCGTGATCGTGCATGACAGCATTCTCGACATCGAGAACGCGCTCCGCCGCTTGCGCGCGCCGCGCAGCGAAAGCGCCAGCGTCGCGGTCATAGCGCGTGCGATCATCGAAACGCGCGGGCCGATGGTATATGCGTCGCTGATTGTCGTGGTCGCGGTGCTGCCCGTGCTGTTCATGCAGAGTCGCTCGGCTGCGTTCTTTGCGCCGATGGCCTGGGCATATATCGCCGCGGTATCCGTTTCGATGGCGGTGGCGCTGATCGCGACCCCGGCGCTTGCCGCACTGCTTCTCGCCCGCGCACCGCTGGCGCCGGACGGCGGCTCACCCGTCACCAACCGATTGGCCGGGCTTTTCGAGCGCATCAGCAGCCCCGTTACCCGCGCGCCGATCGCCTGCATCGGTGTCGGCGTCGTGGCTGCGGTCGCCTGCGTCGCGGTCTGGCGCACGATCGAGCGCGACATGGTGCCCAGCTTCAAGGAGACCGACGTGGTCATCGAATGGCAGGGCCCGCCCGGCACTTCGCTGCAGGCCATGACCCGTACCACCGGGGACCTCATCCAGGAACTCCGCAAGATCCCCGGTGTGCAGAACGCCTCCGCCGATCTCGGACGGGCCGTGCTTTGCAATTGCGAGCGCGCAACTGATGTGAACGCCGGGAAGGTGTGGGTCAACATCGACCCAAAGGCCAACTATGAAGAAACCGTCCATGCCGTGGAAGCTGTCGTCACCGCCTATCCGGGCATGCGCGGTCGCGTGGGGACATACCTGTCGGCCAAGCTGCGTGAGGCGCTTACCGGCAACCGCGAATCCATCACCGTGCGGGTCTATGGCAGCAGCCTTGACATCATTCGCGCCAAGGCGGAAGAAATTCGTGCCTTGATGGCCAAGGTCGCCGGCATTGAAAAGCCTCAAGTTGAGTTGCAGATCGAAGAGCCGACGATCGAGGTCACGGTGGATCTGCTCCGCGCGGCGGAGCACGGGCTGAAACCGGGCGATATTCGCAGGGCCGTTTCAGCGGTCGTAAGCGGCATTACCGTCGGTGCGTTGTTCGAAGACCAGAAGGTTTTCGACGTGGTCGTCTGGGGGCACCCGGATCTGCGCGGCAATGTCGACGACGTGCGGAACGTAACAATCCGCAGCGAGAAGGCGCCGACCCCAAGCCGCCGCTTGCGGCCCAAAGCCACGGTGGTGAAGGTTGCAGACGCCACATCGGGAGTTGCCGCGGTCACGACCGGGGATGCGACGACCACGCCGGTACAACAGGATCCCGGTGCGGCGGCGCCAACGACGATTGGCCGAACGCAAGCGAATAGGGGGGTGGCGGTTCGTTTGGCTGAGGTTGCAGATGTCCGCATCGTGCCGGCCCTCAGCATCATCCGACGCCAGGGCTCCTCGCGCCGCATCGACGTTTCCGCTGACGTCGGCGACGACCGGTCACCTGAGGCCGTGGCGCAGGATGTCGCCAGGAGCATCAAGCAGGTGACGTTCCCGTTCGAACACCATGCTGAGGTACTGGGCGAATACCGGGAACAGCGTGCCGCGTTGCTGTCCATCTACAGCTATATGGCTGCGGCGGCGGTGTTGATGTTCCTGCTGACGCAGGCGGTGCTCCGTAGTTGGGCGCTTACGGCGCTGTCGCTGCTCGGTATTCCGATCGCAGCATTGGGCGGCTTGGTCGCGATCGTGATCGCCAGGGAGGCCTTCTCGCTCGGTTCTGTTTTGGGCCTGGCGGCGGTATTCGCACTGACGGTGCGGCAGGGCATCAGTCTAGTTGCCCATTTCCAGAATCTGCAGTTGCGCGAGGGCGAGGCCTTTGGGGAGGCGCTGGTACGCCGCGGCGTTCGCGAGCAGTTTTCGAGCATCATGGCCTCTTCGGCCACGACGCTTGCTCTCATGCTCCCGTTCGCGATTTTCGGCGATGTTGCCGGGCTCGAAATCGTTTCTCCAATCGCAGTCGTGGTGCTGGGCGGCGTCGTCGCCTCGACACTCGCAATACTGTTCGTACTTCCGGCGCTTTACCTGCGGTTCGGTGCCGACTGGACGGCTGACCGCCTCGATCTCGAAAAGGGCAGCACGGCGTAAGCGCCACAGGTTTTGTTGACGAAGCTTTGGGAAGGGGAGGACTACCTCATGACCCGCTCCAGCTTTCTGGCGGCCGCGGCGTGTGTCGCGGGCGCGAGCCTAGGATTGTGCTGTGTTGCAGCGCTGGCTGCGGAGACGGCGGCCCACAGCAAGCCCGCGCATGTCGAGGCCATACCAGGCTCGCAGCTCAAGAAGGTGACGCTCACGCCCAAGGCGGCCGAGCGGCTCGGAGTCCAGATCGACGAAGTGCGCGCGGATATGTCGGGCCGCCGGATCGTGCCATATACCGCCGTTCTCTACGATCTGACGGGCGGGACATGGGTTTATGTCCATTCCGATCCGATGGCCTTCATTCGCCAAGCCGTCAAGATCGACACCATCAAGGGCAACAACGTGTACCTGAGCGATGGACCGGCCCTCGGCACCAAGGTGCTCGCTTCGGCGGTGCCGCAGGTCTTCGGAACTGAAGCAGGAGTAGGCCACTAACTAGCGGGAACAGTTTGTGTCGGTCGGCAGGGATGCACTCCCATGATGAAACTGACCATAAGTTCAAGTCTGCGTTTTCGATATCTCGTACTCGCCCTCGGCGTGGTGCTGACCTGGTTTGGCGTGGCGCGGCTGCGGGATGCTCCAGTAGACGTATTCCCGGAATTTGCGCCGCCTCGGGTCGAAATCCAGACGATCTGTCTCGGACTATCGCCTGCCGAGGTCGAACAACTCGTGACCGTGCCGTTGGAGAACGCGCTCAACGGCGTCCCCGGCATCGACGTGATGCGGTCGAAATCCGTGCCGCAGCTGTCGTCGATCACGCTGATCTTCAAGCGCGGCGCCGACGAGATCCGGGCGCGGCAACTGGTCAGCGAGCGGATGGCGCTGGCGACCAATACGCTGCCGACCTGGGCCGCGCCGCCCTTCATGATGCCACCTCTGTCCTCGACCAGCCGGATCATGAAGGTCGGCATTACGTCAAGGGACAAGTCCGTGATGGACTTGTCGATGCTCGCCTATTGGAACATCCGGCAGCGGCTGCTTGGCGTTCCCGGAGTTGCGAACGTCGCGATCTGGGGTGAGCAGCTCAAGATGCTTCAGGTCTATGTGGATCAGAAGCGGATGGTGGCCGAGGACGTCACGCTCGACCAACTGCAGGAAGCCGTTTCCGATGCCCTTGATGTGGGCCTGCTGCGCTATTCCAAGGGCGCGCATATCGGCACAGGCGGCTTCGTCGAAACGCCGAGTCAACGCATTCAAGTCGCGTTCGCCGGCGCCGGCGTCACGCCGGAGACGCTCGCTGAGGTGCCGGTAACCACGCGGAACGGCAAACCGCTGTTGCTGCGCGATCTGGCCAACCTAGAGTATTCGCCCCAAGGCATGATCGGCGACGCCATTATCAACGACGGCCCAGGCCTCATGCTCATCGTCGAAAAGTTCCCCTGGGGCAACACGCTCGCGGTCACCCGCGGAGTGGAGCAAGCCCTGGAGTCGATGAAACCGGGCCTTCCCGGGGTAGAGATCGACACGACGATCTTCCGGCCGGCGACGTTTGTCGAGGAATCGATCGACAATCTCTCACACGCTCTGCTGTTGGGCTGCGTGCTGGTCGCGGGAATCATACTCGTCTTCCTCTACGAATGGCGTACCGCGATCGTCTGCATCATCGCCATTCCCTTGTCGCTGCTTGCGGCTGGACTGGTCCTCTACCAGGCCGGCGCCACCATCAACACAATGACCCTGGCGGGCTTCGTGATCGCGTTGGGGATCGTGGTCGACGACGCGATCCTCGACGTCGAGAACATCATGCGGCGCCTACGTCTCGCCCGGCGGGAAGGCGATCCACGAAGCACGGCGCGCATCATTCTGGACGCATCGCTCGAGGTGCGGGCGCCGATCGTCTACGCGACACTTATCGTCGTCACCGCGGTGGTGCCCGTCCTGTTCATGCAAGGCCTGACCGGATCCTTCTTCAAGCCGCTGATTGCTGCCTATGTGCTCGCGATTGCGGCCTCGCTCATCGTGGCGATGACGGTGACGCCGGCACTCTGCCTGATCTTGCTGCGTGGCGCGGGGCTTGAAGGTCGTGAATCGCCGGTGACGGTCTGGTTGCAGCGGCGCTATGCGCCCTTGCTGGAACGCGCCACCCGAACGCCTCTCCCGGCCTTTATTGCGGTGGGTGTCGTGACACTCGCGGGGATCGGCGTCTGGCCGTTGCTCGGACACTCGTTGCTGCCATCGTTCAAGGAGCGCGATTTCCTTATGCACTGGGTCACCGCCCCTGACACGTCGCTTCCCGAGATGCGGCGCATTACGACCAGCGCAAGCAAGGAACTGCGCGCGATACCAGGCGTACGCAATTTCGGCGCCCATATCGGCCAGGCCTTCGCCGCCGACGAGGTCGTCGGCGTCAATTTCGGGGAGAACTGGATCAGCATCTCCAAGGACGCCGATTACGACAAGACGCACGCCAAAATCGAGGAAATGGTGGAGGGCTATCCCGGCCTCTACCGCGACGTTCAAACCTATCTGAAGGAGCGCATGCGCGAAGTCATGACCGGCGCAGGTGAGGCGATCGTCGTGCGCATTTTCGGCTCGGATCTCGGCGTTCTCAGGGATAAGGCGGAGGAGGTCCGTGCGGCACTCGTGGGCATCCCTGGCCTCGTCACCTTGCACAAGGAGTTGATTGTCGAAGTGCCGCACATCCAGGTGACGGTAAATCTGGAAGCGGCACGGCGTCACGGCCTGAAACCGGGGGATGTCCGGCGCGCCTCCGCATCCCTGAT
>Ga0070668_100001933_pt1 | contig 15131 bp, 17 predicted proteins | sample KBSS43metaG_FD_64661 | JGI IMG/M metagenome (GOLD analysis project Ga0070668, IMG submission 64661) | Switchgrass rhizosphere microbial communities from Kellogg Biological Station, Michigan, USA - KBS S4-3 metaG | ecosystem: Host-associated > Plants > Roots > Rhizosphere > Soil ... | reverse complement strand
GCCGGCACCTTGGCCGGGGCCCAGCCGATCCGATGCGCCGGTCTGCGCCGCGCTACCTGTGCCCGCAATGATTGCCGTGGGCGCGGGAGGGGGTTGGATCAGGGGAGTGATCGGCGGGGCGATGATTTGTGCGGCCTGGTTGCGGAGGTTTCGCGCAGAGGGAGCGCCCTTGGCAGCCGAACTTCGAGCCCGGTCCTCTTGCTTTCGAGTTGGAGGCGGAGGAGGCGGTTTGGGCCGGGACGGCTGACTCACCACGACCGTCTCGAGAGACGGTGGCCGGATCGAAGGGCCGAATTGCACCGAGAGGCTGATGACCAGCGCCGCGACGCCCGCGGCAACCGTCCCGAGCGCGACGAGCGCTGCGGCAAGCCGCTTGCGGGGTTGGGAAGCAAGACCTTGGTACACATCCGGCAGCTAAGGCTTGCCATGAGCAAACCGGAGGGGGTAAGCCAACGCGCTCATATCGCTTGCGGTGAGGAGACCTGAAGATAAGCTGATGCGTGGGAGTTGGCTGGAGAGGTTATTGCAGCTTGCTGAAACAACAAGCGATGAACCGAGTCGAGCTAGTGGAACCAACCCAAGGTCAACCCGTTTAGGCGGGCAGATACGCAATTGGAGTTGGATTTATGACTCTCATCCTCATTCTGCTGGTCGGTGGTGTCATCGGCTGGCTTGCGAGCATCCTGATGCGCACGGATGCGCATCAGGGCATCTTTCTCAACATCGTCGTGGGCGTCGTTGGCGCACTCATCGCCGGTGTTGTGATTACGCCGCTTATTGGCGGTGCACCGATCACCAGTGGTAATTTCGACATCCTGTCGCTCTTTGCGTCGTTCCTGGGTGCCGTGATCCTTCTGGCGATCGTAAATCTGTTCCGTCGCGGTTCGATCCGCTGATCAGCCGTCGGACAACCTTCCTTTGAAAACAGGGCATAAGGAGCTTACCCCGATGAAACTGATCACCATGCGCCGTCTGGGCCTCGTCGCGATCGCTGGCGCATCTCTCGGCCTCGCCGCTTGCAACAACAAGGCTGATGACGCGACCGAGCAAGCCGCCGACCAAGTCGAGGCCTCTGCCGACGCTACGGGCGAGGCGCTGGATCAGGCTGCCGACGCCACCGACGGTGCTGCGAAGGATGCACTGGAGAACAAGGCTGACGCAGTGCGTGACGCGGGCGAAGCGACCGCCGATGCTCTGGAAGAGAAGGCGGACAAGGAAGCTGGGCACCCCTGATCCGGGACCCGCAGCCGCTTCAAGGCTTGCACAAGAAAAGGACGGCGGTGTTTCCGCCGTCCTTTTTCTTTGCCCCTTCGCCAAACTCTTTTCAGGTCCTACGCGGTGCTTGAATTGTGCGATCAAAGCGCAAAGATAGCCACCGCTCTCTACGACAAAGGGGGCCTGTGGTCCCGCCTACCGCTTCACTGCCAACAACAACAGGAAGATTGCCATGACGATCCAGCTGATGCCGCTGCCCTACGCCCATGATGCGCTCGAGCCGCATATCTCCAGCACCACGCTCGAGGTTCACCATGGCGCTCACCACAAGACTTACGTCGACAAGCTGAACGCGGCGATCGGCGGCACTGAGGACGAGGGCAAGCCGCTGGAGGATATCGTTCGGTCGGCCAGCGGGCCCAAGTTCAATAACTCGGCCCAGACGTGGAATCACGGCTTCTACTGGCACTCGCTCAGCCCCGAAAAGAGCGAGCCGAGCGCCGAGTTGGCAGCGGCGATCGAACGGGACTTCGGTTCGCTCGATGCTCTGCTCGAAGCGCTTAGCAACGAGGCCGTTAATCACTTCTCCAACGGTTGGGCGTGGCTGGTCGTAAAGGGCGGGAAGCTTGCGGTCATTTCGACGCACGATGCCGCCACGGGTCTGCTGGAGAGCGACAATCCGCTGCTGACGATCGACGTCTGGGAGCATGCCTACTACGTGGACCAGAAGAACAAGCGGCCTGCCTATGTAAAGGCCGTGCTCGACAACATCATCAACTGGCAGTTCGCTTCCGAGAATTTTTCGCGCGGAACGCCTTGGGTTTATCCGAGCTAGGCCCATCGATAGACTGACAGGAAGAGAGCTTCGATGCCCAGGCATCGAAGCTCTTTTTATTCCCTGTGCGCCGCGTGAGTGGAGGCGCACTGTTCACTCGCGCCATCTCGGAAATAAGCCGAGATGGAAGAGGATAATCGGAAAGTGCCCTAGTGGGCTTGGCGCTTCGCTGCGGCAGCGCCGGCGATATCCACCGATCGCCGACGATCCCGCCGGGCCGGCACTGCCGCGCGGGCGGCCAGCGCTGGAGGCTCAGCCTCGACATCGAGAAGCCGTGCCAGTTCCGCGCGCGCTCTTGCCACGCGGCTCTTCATTGTGCCGACGGCGCATTCCGCGATCTCGGCCGCTTCCTCGTATGTGAACCCACCGGCGCCGACCAGCATCACGGCCTCGCGTCGCTCTGGAGCGAGCTTCTGAAGTGCCGCATCCATGTCGCTTAGATGGAGCCCACCTTCTTGATCCGCCTCCATCACGAGCATCCGCTCGGCCGCGCCTTCATCGAGGTCGGTTTGCCGCCGGCTCCGCCTTAGTTCGCTAAGGTAGTGGTTGCGCAGGATCGCAAAGGTCCAGGCGCGCATGTTGGTGCCCGGTGTATACCGCTCCCGCGCCGTCCAAGCCTTGATCGCAGCCTCCTGCGCAAGATCGTCCGCATAATCGGGTCTGCCGGACAAACCGCGCGCGAACGCGCGCAGATGTGGAAGCGTGGTCAGCAATTCACGCCTGAACTCGTCATCGGCAGGGTTGCCGCTGCTACGCTCAGCTCTTTTCATCGCTGTCGTCCAGCTTCTTCAGCAGATCTTCGAAGCTGTTCGGCAAAGGCTCTTCGACCACGGAGTTGTACAGCTTTCTCAACCCGGCGGCCCATCCCGGCTCGCCATCCTTGCGGCGGGTCGCCGGCGGCAGTCCGGGGATCGGCCCGGGCTCCCCCTGTCCTTTAGGTTGAGACAACACGCACTCCCTTTCGTGAATTTATCTGCAATCGAGGCGGTCGAGTGGTCAAGCTTCTTCGCCGAAGCGGCGTACGAGGCTGGAACAATCGAAGGTTGCCATGGTTCCCCTGAGAGCAAAGACCTGCCAGAGGGTTGAGTGGCGGCAACACGGTCGTTGCGGTTGATGCGTCCGGTCATCGGTGCGGGAATAAATGGAACGATACCGGTGTGATTGACGGGGCACTCCTGGACCGTGTGGAAAAGCAAGCTTGGTTCCACCGCTATCCGCGGGGTTGGCCATTCCTGCTGTTCATTATCGCGAGCATAGGTACGGCGGTCAGCGTCATTGCCATTGAGCGCGCAGACGAGCAGAAGCGCCAAGTCGAGCTCGACCGTAACCTGACGGAGATCGCATCGGCCTTGCAGCGCCGCGTCACCGAGAACATCGCATTGTTGCGCGCGGGTTCGGCACTGTTCGCCATGCAGAATGAGGTCACGGCGCAGCAGTTCGGCGAGTTTGCGTCCGACATGAAGGCCAACGGCGCCTTGTACGGCTCGCTTGGGCTCGGGTGGGCTCCCCTGATCCGCACGGGCGACACGCCGGCGTACGAACTTTCCAGGCGTGAAAACGGCCAAGACGCCGAATTCACGATCTGGCCGGACCCTTTCGCGGTCAGCACCAATGCTGGCGAGCAGCGCGAGTTCTCGGCCCCCGTGGTCTATCTTGATCCGCAGACTCGATCAAACCGTCGCGTCATCGGTTTTGACATGTTCTCGGAGCCGACCCGTCGCAAGGCGCTTAATCTGGCCCTCGATACCGGCAGGCCGGTCGCATCGGGCAAGGTAAGGTTGATTCAAGACGAAGATCAGCCGGCGTCACGGGGCTTCCTCATCTACATGCCGGTGATCAGTACCAGGTCGGGAAGCCGCGGAGTGAAAGGCTTCGTTTTCAGTCCGTTCAGAGCCGATGAGTTTCTCAACTCAGCCGCTGAGCTTTACCGAAACAACGAGATGGAAGTGGCCGTCTACGATCAGACACCTGATCCGGATAATCTTCTTGCGGAGCGGCGCGAGCCTGGCCGCTCGGGCGCGTCGATGGAGCGGCGCATTGACGTTGGCAATCACTCGTGGGTGATCAGGATCAGCGACAAGCAGGCCGGAACCCTCTCCGCCACCGCGCGAGTCACGTTGTTTTTCGGGGTGATAACGTCATTGATGGTCATGGCGATCGGCCGCCTGATCACGCGCCGGGCAGCCGAGGATCGTCGCGTCTTGGAATGGCTGACGCGGCAATCGGCCATTCGCAACTCTCTCACCCGTGAACTCAATCACCGCGTCAAGAACACGCTGGCCAATGTCCTCTCGATCGCTGCGCTGACGCGGCGCCGTTCGAGCACGATCGATGAGTTCACCGACAGCCTCACCGCTCGCATCCGCGCCTTGTCTGCGACGCACGACCTCTTGTCGCAGTCCGATTGGAGCAATGCGCCATTGGGCGAAGTCGTCCGCTCGGAGTTGGCGCCTTACATGGACGGTAGCGCAAACCACGTCGTCATGAGTGGGCCCGAGATCAAGCTGGCGCCGAACGACGCGATGTCGCTCGGCCTCGCAATCCATGAGCTTGCCACGAACGCGGCCAAATATGGCGCGCTCAGCACACCGGATGGGCGTGTCCACATCCACTGGGCGGTCATCGAGCCGGAGCAGGCGGAAGTGCATTGGCGAGAGGAGGGCGGGCCGCCCGTGACTCCGCCCAACAAGCGCGGTTTTGGTCGCGATCTCATCGAGAAGATTGTGGCTAGTGAGCTTCGCTCCGAAGTAGAGCTGCGCTTCTTGCCGGGAGGGGTGGAGTGTCGGCTACGAGTTCCTATCCGGGTTACCCGCGAGTTCCTGCTACGCAGCGAGCGCAGCTAGAGAGTTCCTGCTTTACTCGGAAACGCTCCGTTCGCCGACGGCAAGTTTTCCAAGCCATCGGCCAAGACTGGTCACGCGAAAGTCCAGGCATCGGCATGGAAATCCCGCTCGAGCAGTCGCTCTGCTCGTACGCTCGAGCGGGATCCCGTTAGTTGAGCGGTCGGCTGGAGCCGAAGAACAACGCCTGGCTGATTGCGGCACGCACGGTTCCTTCCTGGAAGGGCTTGGTCACGAGATAGGTCGGCTCGGGCCGCTCCCCGGTCAGTAGCCGTTCGGGGTAGGCGGTGATGAAGATGACCGGCACATCGCCGAACTTCAGGAGGTCTTCGACGGCGTCGATGCCCGAGCTTCCGTCCGCAAGCTGGATGTCGGCAAGCACGAGGCCGGCCGGATTGCGCTTGAAGATCTCCAGCGCCTGGGTCCGCGTGGCGGCGGTTCCGACCACATTGTGCCCGAGCTCGGAAACGAGGCCCTCAAGCTGCATCGAGATGAGCGGCTCATCTTCGATGATGAGCACGTCGGTCGTGCTCTCGCTCTCGATTTCCTCTATCGCTTGCTGGACCAAGGCATCGATGTCGCCGACTTCTAGGTCGAGGATCGAGGCAGTATCCTCGCGCGAGAATTCCTCGACCGTCGTGAGCAGAAGCGCTTGGCGATGCGCTGGCGCGATCTGAGCAAGCCGCGACTGAGCGGCCTGCTCGTGCAAGTCACCCTGCAGCGCAGGCGCCGGTTCGTCGACGTGAGAGGTCGTCCAAATGCGGGTGAAGGCGCCGTACAGTGCAGCCCGGCTCCGGGCGATGTCTGAGCGCAATTCCTGGTCGGCCAAAGCGGCTTCAAGAGTGGCGCGCACATAGGCATCACCTGAATTTTGTGATCCGGTCAGCGCCCGCGCATAGCGGCGCAGGTAGGGTAGCTGGACGCTGATCTGGTCAGAAACGGACATGCTCAATCCTTGAGTGTGAATGCCTCACGAGGCGATGGCGCGGAACACGTCATGCACGGACAGCTCGGCAACCGGGGCTACAGGTATCACGGTTGAAAGCGCTGGCAAGCCATTGTTACTCTGTCCGAAGGGGCTGGAGGGCGCGTGGTGCGGTGGCCATATGGACCTTCGCTCGTGAGGGACAACGTTCGACAAAATAATTTGTTCGATGGCGTCGATGCCGGGAACTCTTTTTTCGCTGCGATGTTTAGCTGGTATCACCACTGGCCCTCCCACCCCCCCCGCAACCGGTGGTGACCCGATCCCGAGGCCCCTGTCCCCCCGACAGGGGCCTCAAATCGTATGCGGCGCATTCTGTTCCTTCTTGGCGTTTGTCCGCCCGCGGAGCGGGAAGGGCGGACTTGCTTTTTTAGCTCACGCTTCGCGTCTCGTTTTCAGAGGAACCAAACCTGTCGGTTACGGGTTGTGATCGTCATATACTGCTGAAAACACGCGCGAAAATGTACGCTCGCTCGAGCCTCCGCCATCTGTCCGACATATCGGGAACCAACTTGATCCGAGTTGCGTTCAACAGTCGACAGATCACCATGGAGGGAAGCACATGATTTCAGCGAGCGACAACGTGGCGGAAGCTACGCAGCTCAGCGACCGCGACTTCAAGCGGGCTCTGAATGATGTTGCGCCCCATCTGCGCGCGTTTGCTCGAGGGCTGAGCGGTTGCCGTGATCGCGCCGATGACTTGGCGCAAGAAGCGATGCTGCGGGCGTGGGCTGCTCGCGAGCGCTACACGGCGGGTACGAACTTCAAGGCCTGGACGTTCACAATCTTGCGCAACCACTTTTACAGCGAAGCGCGGCGTGCGCGTTTCCATGGTGAGTACGACGAGCTTGCCGCCGAGCGCATCCTTCGTGCTCCCGCGAGCCAGGAGAGCGCCATCGAACTCGCTGATGTGCTGCGCGCTCTCACCGCAATTCCGGAGACCTACCGGGAAGCGCTGATCCTCGTGGCCGCAGGTAACCTTTCCTACGAAGAGATCGCCGAGATTTGCGGCATTGCCCTTGGCACGGTGAAGAGCCGGATCTGTCGCGCTCGCTCGATGCTCAGCAAGGTAATCGAGTCCGGGCAGCTCCCTGATTTCCGGCACAACTTCGTGCTCACGGGAGAGGCGATCGATGCTTTCTTCGGAGAGCTGGCGAAGATCGCGAATGTCGAAGTAGACCGTTCCCTCGCCGCCTAATCCGCTGGATTTTCTGAAGGAATGTGCGTGTGAGCGGGGCTAAGGTCTTGATCGTTGAGGATGAATTCCTCGTTGCCTTGCAGCTGGAAGACATTCTCCTCGATTGTGGCTACGAGGTTTTGGGCACGGTGCCAGACTTCGGCTCGCTCGCGCACATCGTCGGAGCGCCACAGGTGGCCTTGGTCGACGTGAATCTGCGCGATGGCTTGACGGGGCCAGATGTGGCGCGCGCACTGTCGCGCAGTCATGGCTCGCGCGTCATCTACGTCACGGCCAACCCGAACCAGATCGATGTTCCCGCGGATAGCGCCGTGGGGATCATCGAAAAGCCTTTTTCCCATGAGACGATCGAGGCGGCCGTGGCCTATGCTTTGGCCGACGATCTCAGCGTTCCGCGGCCTGCGGAGCTGCTCGAACTTCCGGGCTATTCGCTGCGCCGCTCAGCCTGATCTTGCCAAGTCTTCGATCGATGCATGCTCAGCCTTTGGGACGGTTGATCCGGCGACAACGCCCGTGAACCAGACCGCTCTCACCGCACTTCAGTATTACGGAGCAGGAGCGGCAGCGCTGGCAGCGCTGATCGTTTCGCTCGATCTTGGGCGAAAGTGGACCGGAGCCGGCTTCGTGATCTTCGTCACAAGCTCGCTGGCGCTAATCGGCTGGGGGTTCCTGGCGGAGAATTCGGAAGGGATCGGCGTTCAGAACGTGATCCTGCTCGTCATCAATTGCGTCGGCGTTTACCGTTATCTTATATCGAAGCACCGAGGGGAAACCTCGAATTGACTGAGATGGTTTGTGTTTTACATCAGAAGCACTCTCTGCATGCCGCAGTGAGATCTCGCAGAGTCAGCGATGTGCGCCGCTTGGCTTAAAAGGGGACATCAGCGTAGGCGCTAATGTTCCGTCCACTTCGGCCTGCGTCGCATCGAGATCGGGACCGGATTGGAGTGGCCAGCGTCCTTTTCTGAGATGCCGGTGTTTCCCGATCAAGCTTTCGACGAGAATGAACTCTTGGACTGTCCAGCCGATCGGTTCGATTGTCATTTCTGGTACGTCGATGAAGTCGTAGGACAGGGTGACGTGCGGGCTGAAGGCCCGTTGGACCGAGCGGCGGAGACCTGCCTTGATGAGGGCATCACAGAGCGTCTTCTGAAAGTGCGTCAAGGCCGCCGATCCGCTCGAGGGTCTGAGCAGGAGTGGCCCCTTTGTTCCGCCGATGCGATCGAAGACGACCTCGAATGGTTTCACTTGGACTGTCGCTGCGGCGGCTCGAGCCGTGGGCAGCAAGTCCGGCGGAATCTGATCGATGAAGTCTCCCAAGTGATGGAGCGTGAGGTGGAAGCGATCGGGATTTACAGGCTTACCCAGCATGATCCGGTCACGGCGCAATTGGACTATCAGCTTTGTCAGACTTTCGGTGGCGTCTGCATCCGGCCAGAGGCCAAAGAACAAGCGATGGCGCGAGCGGTCGTCGAAGGCTTCGCCTAATGTGAGCTGCCGCGGAGGCTGTTTCCTATCGGTCACGGCCTTCTTCCACGGCATCGAATCGTCGAACCAATCCATCGGATGGTCCCGTGGATCATGTTGACGAGGCTGGTATCGGCAGGGATGTTCTCCTTGCTCCGGTCAACGCGTCGGTATCGGCAAGTGCGGTGTGCAGGCGGGCGATAATCGCGGTCATGTCGTCAGCTTACGTATGCGGGGTCGGCTGTCCAGTTCCACGACATGAGTTCGTCGTCGCGCTAGGCTAGCCAAGCCCTGGCGATTTTCTCGATGACGTCGGCGACGTAGGCTCGGGTTTGGCGCCGCCACTTAGCCTAGTGGATCGCTAACGGAACTGATCGCGCTGGCGGACAGCCAGCTCCATGTGCTCGCCGCCTCCGCTCCTCAAAGGAGCGACAATTGGCCTGTCAGAGCGGCGGCGCCCCGCTCACGTCAATTGCGAGCGGAGCGCAGCGGGCGAACCGAATACGGCGTGAATTTCCTAGACAGCTCCGACGGCGTGTTCACCCGCTTCCTGCGGCTTGATCGCTTGGCCGGTCAGCATCTTCACTTTGCCCTTGAGCGACATGTCCGAAATCCAGACTTCGGAGTCTTCGATATCGAAGCGAAGCATGAGGACGTTCGGATCGTTCTTGCCGTTCGGAAACCAGGCTTCGACGACCGTATTCCATTGCTTGTCGCGAATAGACGTGTCCGTCTCTTCCACCAGAGTACCGGAAAGACAGGCAAACACGTCGTGGCCCTTGGTGGCGACTTGACCCATAGCTTTGCCGCCCGATGCGATGCGGTTGTCACGCGCCAGGAAGAACCAGATCGCATGGTGTGCGTCACGATCCAACTGCGCCGTCATCGGCTCGGCGTGTTCACTGGAATTTTCCAAGCGCATCATGATGAAGGGGCTGTGCTGGAAGGCCTTCCAGAAGGTGTCGCGAGCTTCATTGTCCATGGTCAGTCTCCTAGGCAGGCAATTTCTTTAGCCGATGCCAGCCCAACGCGAGGCTCCGCTCCACGTTCCCTGTCCAAAGGGGCACGAGGTGGTCAGTGTCAGTCGGACTGAGAATGAGCCAGGGCGAGTTTCAGATCCTCCACTAACCCCTTGAATGCTGCTTCAGAATTCTCAGGCTCTGGGATGCGTAGGATGTAGGAGGGGTGCCACGTCACCACACCCTTGCCATGGGCCAACGACAGAGGGGTGCCGCGCATCTTGCCTACAGCGCCCGATTTGCAAGTGATGCCCCGGATCGCGGTCGCTCCCAACATGACCGTCGCGCGGGGACGGACCAAGCCGATCTCCTGTTCGAGCCACCAGCGGCAGGCATCGATCTCCGGTGCGTCAGGCTTCTGGTGCAGGCGCCGCTTGCCGCGCATGACGTACTTGAAATGCTTGACTGCGTTCGTCAGGTAGACTTCGCTTCGGTCCACGCCCGCTTCCGCCATCGCCCGGTTAAGCACTTGGCCGGCTGGACCCACAAAGGGGTGCAGCGCCTTGTCCTCTTCATCACCCGGCTGCTCTCCGACGATCATCAGCCGAGCCTGTCCCGGACCCTCGCCGAACACGCAGCCGGTCGTCCCCTTCCACAAGGGACAGCGGCGGCAGCCCTGCGCTTCACGCGCCAATGCCTCCAACGTCGTCGCACGTTCTGAAGGAGCGACCTGTTGCGCGACCATCCTTGCCTCCCGACTTTGCGCGCCGGCGATCAACGGCGCGATCAACTCCGCTTCCGGCAGGTTCTTCCAGTACTTGCGCGGCATTTCCTTGGTCATCGCCCCGACCTTGAGCCGCGCCGGATTGAAAATGGAGGCGTAATAAGCCTTCCACATATCCTCCAGTTCGTCCTCGCGAGGCGCCATCGACCGGTCCGCACCCGGCCCTTCGCTCAGCGTCTCCCCGTCCCAGAACACGGACAGCTCCGGTGTCAGGATGGACCACTCCATGCTTGCGAAGCGTCGGACAAAAAAGCCGGACGCCGCTCGGACGATGTGATGCTCGGGTTCGAACCAAGCGACAAACCGGCTGCCACGAACCGGATCTGCGACCTCGCGGAAGCGAACGAAAGCGTGCATCTTGTGAATGTCGCGCCGTACCGCTTTCGCCATCAACTCGACCCTGCGTATCAAGGGATCGGCGTGGTCCGACAACAGGCCGGGGTGCTCGGTGACTTGCCACAGCAAACGGTACAGAAGGGAAAAGCGTTGGGGCTCGGAGTGGAGCAGGGCGCTGCGCGCGAGTTCCGGAAAGGCCCGCGGAACGCGCAACTCAAGCTGAGGCTCGGGCGGTAAGTCTCCCGTGCCGTGAGCAAAAAGATCTTCGGCATCTTCGCCCGATCGCCAGACGATCCGCTCGGGTGGAACGCGGGCAGCAAGGAAGCGCCGCGCGGCGTCACGCCAGCCTTCCCAATCGTCCTCGTCCGCCAGGCGGACAGCGTGCGCCGGGAGGGCGCACGCTTCCTGGCCGATCGGATCAGTCGCGCTCGTCACCTGGCTTATCTTCCGCTGCAAGCTGCAGCTCCTTAGGCTTCCGGTCCTCGAATACCTTGGCGATGCGCGCCTCTTCTTCGCCGCTCAGAGTATCGGCCGCTTCCGGGAACATCTCTTCCTCCTCCTCATCGATATGATGGAGGTAGCGGTGCCGCATTTTCTCAAACGTATCGGTCCACTCGTCCGATGCAGGATCGCCTTCCATCAACTCACCCAGGAAATCGTCGACTTCCTTGTGCTCGGAAACCGAGTGCCGAGCATCATCGCGCAACTCGGGGTGGGCGAGCATCGTGGCGTAGAGGGATTCTTCTTCAGCCGCGGCGTGGGCCTGGAGCTCTTTACGCAATTCCTCGAAGAGACCGGCGCGCTGATCGTCGCTGGCCGCGCCCAACTTCTCTAGCATCGCGCGATGGCGATCGTGGTCCGACTTCAGGTCCTGAAAGATGCGTGCGTCTGCCATGGTTTTCATCTCCTTGGCGGGAGAACGGCTCAATGTCCGCAGAGTTGCTGGATTGCCCTCTCAGGCGGCGAAGAGCTCGAGCTGCTCGGCAGGGGGCGTAAGCGCGCGACGCAGGTCCGCGCTGTCGGTCAACAAAGTGGGCCGCCAATCCGCTGCGATGATAAAGGGCCTCACCTTCGCAATTGATTGGGTAAGCCGGGCAATGTCGTCCAGACGCAAGCGCCGATATCGGCGCGCCGACAGGATCGTTTTCACAGCCTTTACGCCCAGGCCGGGCACGCGAAGCAATCGCTCCCTTTCCGCTTTGTTCACGTCAACCGGGAAAGCATCGCGAAATTTTATCGCCCATGCGAGTTTGGGATCGATGTCCAGTGGCAGCATGCCGTTGTCGGACGCATCGCGAATATCGTGCGGATCGTAGCCATAAAAGCGCAGCAACCAGTCCGACTGATAAAGTCGGTGCTCGCGCATCAAGGGAGGGCGCTTCAGCGGAAGCACCGCGCTCGCATCGGGGATGGGAGAGAATGCCGAGTAATACACGCGGCGCATGCCGAACCCCTGGTACAGGCTGGCCGCGCGATCGATAATCTGCGTGTCAGTCGCAGCGTCGGCACCGACAATCATCTGGGTGGACTGTCCCGCAGGCGCAAAGCGGGGCGCGGACTTGAACCGCTTGGCGGCATCCTTCGCCTCGACAATCGCCGACTTCATTTCTCCCATGGCGCCGGTAATCCGCGCCTCCGACTTGTCGGGGGCGAGGCGAGACAAGGCGCTGGTTGTAGGCAGTTCGATGTTGATCGAAACACGGTCTGCCCAGAGACCTGCCTGGGAGACGATTTCGGGATCGGCGTCGGGGATGGTCTTCAGGTGAATGTAGCCATTAAATCCGTGCTCTTCCCGCAAAGTCCGCGCAACTTCGACAAGCTGCTCCATCGTGTGATCGGGGCTGCGGATAATACCCGATGAAAGGAACAGTCCCTCGATATAGTTGCGCCGATAAAAGCCGAGGGTGAGATCGACCACTTCCTTTACCGTGAAGGCCGCGCGGCGAACGGAGGAGCTCTTCCGGTTGATGCAATAGTGGCAGTCAAACTGGCAGTAGTTCGTCAACAGGATTTTCAGAAGCGAGATGCACCGGCCGTCAGGCGCGTAAGCGTGGCAGATGCCCATACCCTCCGTAGAGCCAATCCCGCCCTTGCGGCTGTCGCGCTTCGCCGTGCCGGAAGAGGCGCAGGATGCGTCGTACTTGGCCGCATCCGCGAGCACTTCGAGCTTTTCCTTGAGAGACATTCGAGCCATCTGTTCAAGGTATGTTCTCGTGAGGTCACATGCGAGTGCCCCTTGGGGCAGGAGGCAGGTGAGCTGGTGACAACTCGGTCCTTACTCGCGCGTTGTGCGGCAAAGCTTTGGTGTGAAAAGAGAAAAGAAATGGCCAGACTGCGCTTCGTCCATGACCATGAGCCGGGCATTACCCGGCGCAAGGTACGCGGTGGCAAGTGGGCTTTCTTCTCGGCAGACGGGTCACGGATAGTCGATCGCGACGAGATCGATCGACTCAACAAGATCGCACTTCCGCCCGCCTATGAGAACTGCTGGTACTGTCCTCATCCTGACGGGCACCTGCTGGCGATCGGCTTCGATGCGCGCGGGCGAAAGCAGTACCGCTACCATCCCGACTGGCGGGCAGAGCGTGAGAGCATGAAGTTTGGCCTTTGCTCCCAGTTCGGAAGGGCCTTGCCCGATTTGCGTAAGCGGGTGACCGAAGACCTCGAAGGCCGCAGGCTCTCGCGCGAGCGAGCGATCGCCTCGGTAGTGGCGTTGCTGGACACTGGCGCCATTCGCGTCGGAAATGAGCAATATGCCAAGGAGAACAAGAGTTTCGGCGCCACCACCTTGCGAAATCGGCATGCGAAAATCCAAGGTGATACGCTGAGACTGCGGTTCCGCGGCAAGTCTGGCAAGATGCACGAGATCGACTGTGACGATCGGGCGCTGGTGCGCTGCGTGCGCAAGATGCAGGATCTTCCGGGCCAGCACCTCTTCCAGTATCTCGATGAAGAGGGCACGGCGACCCCTGTGCAGAGTCACGACGTAAACGAGTATCTTCACGAAACGATGGGCGAGGAGTTCACCGCCAAGCATTTCCGGACCTGGACGGCGAGTGCCTTGGCGTTTGGGCGTCTGCTCGAGGAGCCGGCTATCTCGTTGAAGGCGCTGACCACGGAAGTGTCCGAAAAACTCGGCAACACGCCCACGATTGCCCGCAAATCCTACATACACCCGATAGTGATCGCAGCGCTGCAGCGAGGGGAGGGCGCTCCGGCGCTGCCCGAGAAACTGCCGCGCGCCACACAGTGGCTCAGTCGCGAGGAACGCGGTTTGATCGGCTTCCTGGAGAGCGCGTGAGAACGCTTAGGCTGACTCCTCCACACGGTACGGGCCGAGTGCCGCGGTGAGGCCAACGACAAGGATCAGTGCCGCAGCGGAGACCAGGAGGATCGTGTCATAGCTTCCGGTCACGTCACGCGCATAGCCGAACAGCAGCGGCCCGCAGGCCGCACCGAGGCTGAACAGTCCCAGGATCACGCCGTACGTGGCGCCATAGTTCGAGAAATGGACGTAGCGGCTGGTAAAGTAAGCCAGCATGTCCACCTCGGCACCTGCGGCAAACCCGAGAAGCAGGGCGGCCGGCACAACCGGCCCACCGAACCGCAACAATAGAGCGCTCGCGATCGGCGACATCAGGAATAGACATGCGACGTAAGGCGCGTGGAAGCGGTCGAACAGGTAGCCGACGATCACCCGCGCACCGAGCACGGCGATGCCGACGCTCGCGGCGACCTTAGTCGCTTGAATGGGCTGCGTTCCCGCATCGATGAGCATCGGGACGAGGTGAATGATGAGAGCTGCCACGAACGCGCCAAGGAGCAGCGCCACGGCCACGAGGATGAGTGTTGCGCGATTGGCTTCGAAGCGGCCGGGGTCCGCGCTCCCAGGGACTGCTTCGTCTCTCGGGTTCGAGCGAGCGGTCAGCAGGCTGGCGGGCAAGCCGAGACCGAAGATGATGGCGGCCATGGTGAATACGCCGGCACGCCAGCCATGCGCCGCAATGACGGGTCCCAGCATGGCCGGCGCGATAATTGCGGCGAGGCCGGTACCAACCAACATGAGCCCGAGCGCCAAGCCGCGCGCATCCTCGAAGCGGCTCGATACCACCCGAGCCCAGATCGCCGGCGTGGTGCCGCATCCGGCAAGCGAAGCCAGCAGCCAGAGCGCGTACCATGCGGCCACAGAGGGGCCCGTTTGCGCGAGCAGGAGCATCGCAAGCGGCGTCGCGGTATAGCTGGCGATGGCGATCGGCCGTACGCCGACCCTGTCCGCAAGCCTTCCGACAAGCGGCGCCGACAGGAAGATGCCGAGTTGCTCTGCGGTCGCGGCGCCTGAAACTTCCGCTCGACTCCAGCCGAACTCGCTTTGCAGCGGCTGCACGAAAAGGCCCAGGGAGTAGAACCCGATGCCGGTCATTCCCACGCCGACGGCGAGCGCCGAGCCGAGTACCGTAGTCCATCCTTGTCGGAATTCGCGCCGAGCCGCGCCGAGATGTGTCGCTGTCATCG
>Ga0070668_100001932_pt1 | contig 15132 bp, 12 predicted proteins | sample KBSS43metaG_FD_64661 | JGI IMG/M metagenome (GOLD analysis project Ga0070668, IMG submission 64661) | Switchgrass rhizosphere microbial communities from Kellogg Biological Station, Michigan, USA - KBS S4-3 metaG | ecosystem: Host-associated > Plants > Roots > Rhizosphere > Soil ... | reverse complement strand
ATGCGACCGGTGGGGGTGTGCGGCAGCTCGGCGAGCTCCTCGTACTGGCTCGGCACCTTGAAGGGCGTCAGCCGCCCCGCTGCCCACTCGCGCAACTCGTCGAAGTCCGCCTCGGCGCCGTCGCGCATTACGACGAACGCCTTGATGTCCTCCTCGGAGAGCTCCGAGGGCACGCCCACCACGGCCGCCTCCACCACATCCGGGTGCGACGCGAGCGCCTCCTCGATCTCGGCGGGCGCCACGTTCTCGCCGCGCCGGCGGATCACCTCCTTCCTGCGGCCCACGAACGTGTAGGTGCCGTCGGGGTTCTCCGTCACCAGGTCGCCGGTCCTCAGCCACCCGTCGGGGGCGAGCACCTCCGCGGTCTCGTCTGGCATGCCCCAGTAGCCCTTCATCACGGCGGGGTTGCGCAGCTCGAGCTCGCCGTCGGCGTTCACGCGCCCCTCGTTCACCTGGCCGAGCGTGGGGTGCTGGCGCGGCGAGCCGAGCGTGCCGTAGGGACGTGTGCCGTGCGCCCAGACCGTGCCGTATGGCGTCTCCGACATGGCGTAGCCGGACGTCAGCTCGACGCCGAAGCGACGCTCGAACTCGAGGTGGCGCGCCTCCGGCGGCGTCGGCCCCGCATAGGCGATCCGCAGCGGGTTGTCCGCGTCGTCCGGCCGCTCGGGCTGGCGCATCAGGATCTCGAGCATCGCGCCGATCGCGTTGAACTCGGTCGCCCCGTGGCGCCGGGCCGAGTCGATGAACCCGCTGGCGGAGAAGCGGGGGAGGAGCGCCACGCTCGCGCGCGCCGCGACCGAGCCCAGCACGGAGTAGGCGGGCGCGTTGATGTGGAAGAGCGGGAGCGACGTCATCAGCCGGTCGTCCTCGCTCAACTCGAGCCACCACGGGAAGCCCTCGGCGGCCATGGCGTAGGCCCGGTGCGTCTGCGTCACGAGCTTCGAGCGGCCCGTGGTGCCGGAGGTGGGTATGAGCACGGCCGCGTCGTCGTGTTCCGCCGGCCCGGGCCCGTCGAGCTCGCCGGGCGCGGCGAACAGCTCGTCGACGTTCTCGTCGGTCACGACGAGCTTGGGCCCGACCTGGCCGATCAGGCCGCGGAGCTCGGTCTCCGTCTGGCGCGGGTCGACGCCCGCGTAGATCGCCCCCAGGTAGGCGGTGGCGAGCCAGAGGAAGACGTAGCGAGGGTCGTTGCGCGCGGTGGCGAGCACGGGGTCGCCCTTGGCGACCCCGTGCTGCCTCAGGCTCGCAGCCGCTGCGCCTATACGGTCGCGAGCCTCCGCGTACGAGTAGGTCTCGTCCTCGAAGAGGAGCCAGTGCTTGTCGGGGACCGCAGCGGCTGCCTCCTCAAATAGCTGGGGGATGGTCCGGTACGCCGGGGCGATGCGGTGACATTAGTGGCGGTTGTGGCGCGGCCGCCTGGAGTGCCTGCGAGACCCTGTTCACGTCCAGGTTGAAGCGGTCCGCGAGGAACCCGGCCAGCGCCTTCTGCTGCTCCTCCCAGCCGTTCTCCGCGCCGCTCCGCAGCTCGCGGAACGCCGCGCGCAGGTCCGCGCGGCTCACGCCGAGCGCCGTCGCGAGCTGCCGCAGGGGCGCCGCGTCGTGCCCGTGCCGCTCGCCGCGCCGCTCCTCATGGAACGGACGGACCTTGATCAGGGCGGCGCGGACGTCGGACACGTCCAGGTTCAGCTCGTCGGCGAGCTTCGGTGCGAAGTCGCCGAACCGCACCGGCCCGTTGTCCTTCAGCTTGTCGAGCGCGGCCTTGACGCTGTCCGCGTCGACGCCGAGCGCGTCGGCGAGCCGCCCGGCGAAGCGGTCCTCGCTCCGCTGGTGGAGGCCGTCCAGCGCGCTCTTCACCTTGGCGGAGGAGATTCCGAGCGCCTTGGCCAGCTTGTTCGTGAACTCGTCGCGCCGGTCCGCCTCCTGGCTTTCGTGGAAGTCGCGCATCGCCTGCGCGAGCTTGTCGGCGTCCACGCCCAGCTTGGTCGCGAGCGCGCTGAAGCCCGGCGGCGCGCCGCGCTCGAAGGCCACCCCGGGCCCAAGATGACGCTCCTGCGAGCCGCCGTCCTGCGACGCGGTGTCCGCGATCGCGTTGCCGTCGCCGGCCTGCGTTCCGAGCCCGTATCCCACGGAGGCGATGGCCAGGGCCCCTCCGACGACGATGATCGATGTCCTTCTCCTGTGAGATCGCATGCGAGCAGGCTCTCGCTCGCATGTAGGAGGACCATAAGAAGGGCGTAGGAATCGCCGAAGAGCCGGACGGAGCCAGCCAGAATGGAACGCCGTGAGAATCCTGATAGTCGATGACGACCGCGCTCTGCGCGACGCCCTCCGCCGCGCCCTGGTGCTCGGCGGCTACGAGACCGTGCCGGTCGAGAGCGGCGAGGAGGCGCTCGCCGAGATCGCGCGGACCGAGCCCGACGCCGTCGTGCTCGACATCGGACTCCCCGACATCGACGGGCTCGAGGTCTGCCGCAGGCTGCGCGACAGCGGCAACCGCGTGCCGGTCCTGATGCTCACGGCCCGCGACGCGGTGGCCGACCGGATCGACGGGCTCGACGCGGGGGCCGACGACTACCTGGTCAAGCCGTTCGACGTTGGCGAGCTGCGGGCGCGAATTCGCGCGCTGCTCCGGCGCAGCGGCATGAACGGCGACGCCTCCGGGCTCACGTTCCAGGAGCTCCGCCTCGACGGCGCCCGGCACGGCGTGAGCGTGGACGACAACTTCGTGGAGCTGACCCGTACCGAGTACCAGCTCCTCGAGCTCCTGATGCTGAACTCGGGCCGCGTGCTGCCGCACAACCTGATCTACGAGCGCGTCTGGGGCTACGACTTCGGCCCGGCCTCGAACGCGCTGCGCGTGTACATCGGCTACCTGCGCCGCAAGCTGGAGCAGGCGGGCGCGCGGCCGCTGCTCCACACCGTGCGCGGTGTCGGCTACGTGCTGCGGGAGCCATGAGCCTCCGGACGCGCATCTCGGCAACGGCGGCGCTGGCCGTTGCGCTCGTCGTGGTGATCGCCGCCGTGGCGATCTACCTGGGCGTGCGGGCCGAGCTGCGCAGCGAGGTGGACAACTCGCTGCGCGATCGCGCGTCGGCGACCGTCAGGCTCGCCGGCGATCGGGGCCCGGGCGCACCGCCCGCCGAGGGCGAGGGTGGGGGCGGTCCGGCGCAGGGCGAGCTCGGCGACGGCGGGCGCGGGCTCCCGACGCCGCGACCGGAGCCCTTCGGCGGTCCCGAGGGCTTCCAGCAGCTCGTGCTTCCCTCGGGGCAGGTCATCGGGCGCCCGGGGGTGGCGGGCGCGATCCCGGTGGAGCCACGAGCGAAGGAGATCGCCCGGACCGGCTCGGGCTCGTACTTCACCGACATGACGGTGTCCGGCACGCACCTGCGCGTGCTCACCGAAGCGCTCGACCACCGCGGCGCGATCCAGGTGGCGCGGCCGCTCGACGAGGTCGACCGCCAGCTCGACCGCGTGCTGCTCGTTCTGATCCTGGTCGGCGCGGCCGGTGTGGCGCTGGGCGCGGCGCTGGCCGCCGGGGTCGCGCGAACCGCGCTGGCCCCGATCGACCGCTTCACGCGCCGCACCGAGGAGCTGGCGGGCGACCCCGACCCGTCGCATCGGATCGCCCCGGAGGGCGAGGACGAGCTCGGCCGGCTCGCACGCAGCTTCAACACGACGCTCGACGCGCTCGAGCGCTCCGTGGAGGCTCAGCGCCAGCTCGTGGCCGACGCGAGCCACGAGTTGCGCACCCCCATAGCGAGCCTGCGGGCGAACGTCCAGACGCTGGAGCACGCGGAGCGGCTGCCGCCGGCGGAGCGCGACTCGCTGCGCGCGGACATCGTCGCGGAGCTGGACGAGCTGACCGCGCTAGTGGCTGACATCGTCGAGCTCGCGCGCGGGGGGAAGCCCGGCGAGCTCGTGGACGACGTCCGGCTCGACGAGATCGTCGAGGGCGTCGCCGCGCGCGCCCGGGCGCGCGCGAACGGCCTGGCCATCGCCGTCTCGGCGGAGCCGACGGTGGTGCGCGGCGAGCCCGAGCGCATCCAGCGCGCGGTCTCGAACCTCGTCGACAACGCGCTCAAGTGGAGCCCGAAGGAAGGCACGATCGAGATCGACCTCGCGGACGGCGCGCTCAGCGTGCGCGACCACGGCCCCGGCTTCGAGGCCGCGGACCTCCCGCACGTGTTCGACCGCTTCTACCGAGCGCCGGGCGCGCGCTCTCTGCCGGGCTCGGGCCTGGGGCTCGCGATCGTGCGCCAGACCGCGGAATCGCACGGGGGCGACGCGCAGGCGGCGAACGCCCCGGGTGGCGGGGCGCTCCTGCGGGTGACCTTCGGCCCGGTGGTCAGGACACGGGCTCGAGCCAGCGCCGCCGCTGCTCGACCGACCGGCTGAGCTTGCGCGCAAACCCGGGGGCCTCGCGCTCGAGGTCCCTGAGCGCCCGGCCGCTCAGGACCATGAGCCTCAGGGGCGTCTGGGCGACCACGTCGGCGTTGCGCGGCGCATTGTCCAGCAGCCCCATCTCCCCGAAGAAGTCGCCGGGGCCGAGCTCGTCCAGGTACTGCCCGTCGCGCACCACCTTCGCGGTGCCGTCCTCGATCACGAAGAACTGGTGCGCGGTCTCGCCCTTGCTGCAGAGCATCTTGCCCGGCGAGATCTCGAGCTCGTCGGCCCGCGAAGCGAGCAGGCGGCGCTGCTTCCGAGACAGACCGTCGAACACATGCAGCTCGCGAAGCGCTGCTTCGTCCATCACACAACCTCCACGACCGATCTTCCCACTCGCCGGCCGGCGAGGCAACGGTGACAGACTGCCGCGATGGCCACGGTGCTGGTCCTCGGGGTGGGAGGGATCCTCGGCGAGGCCTGGATGTGGGGCTACCTCGGCGGTGCGCACGGGGCCACCGGGGAGGACTTTCGACAGGCGAAGCAGCTGATCGGCACCTCCGCCGGGTCGATCGTCGCCGCGCGGCTGGCGGGTGGCGAGGACCCGCGCCGCGGCGAGGAGCGCATCGCCTGGGACGGCGAGGTGGAGCCCGAGCGCCGGCCGGGCGCGCTCTGGGCGGCCCTCGAGCGGGCGAGCCGGATCTCGCTCGGAGCCTTCTCGCCGCTGGCCGCGCCAGCGCTCAGCGCGGCGACGCCCGGCGGCGCGCTGGCCCGCGCGGCCGTGCTGGCGCGCGTCCCGCCCGGCCGCATCGAGCTTCACGACCTGCGCTCGCGCATCGACGCGCTCGGGCCGAGGTTCGACGGCAGGCTGGGCATCGTGGCTGTCGACCGCGGCTCCGGCCGGCGCGTGGCGTTCGGCGCGGACGGCGCACCTGAGGCCACCGTTGCCGAGTCGGTCGCGGCCTCCTGCGCGATTCCCGGCTACTTCGCCCCGATCGAGATCGGCGGGCGTGAGTATGTGGACGGCGGCGTCTGGAGCCCGACGAACCTGGACCTGGCGCGGGCCGGGCGGGGAGACCGTGTGCTCTGCCTCGTGCCGACGGCGGCGATGGGAACCTCGCCCGGCATCGCGCTGCGCGGGCTCGCCGCCGGCTGGCGCCTCTCCACCTCGGTGGAGGCGGCGGCCGCGCGCAGGCGCGGCGCGGCCGTCGAGATCGTGGGCCCGGACGCGGGCGCCGCGCACGCGATCGGCGGCGACCTGATGAACCCGGGTCGCCGCGCCGGCGTGCTGGCGGAGGGGTTCAGGCAGGGAGCGCGGGCAGCCCCACCATCGCCCTGAACGAGGTCGCGTCATTCAGGTGCGGCATCGGCGTGTCCGGCACCGGAACGTCGAGGAACTCGCAGAGCGGCTCCCACCCCTCGGTGATCTCGTAGACGAGCAGCCGGTCCGCCGGGACCTTCCTCTTCACGTCCTCGTTATGGGCGTTGAAGACCGAGATCGCGAAGTCCCTGTCCTCGAATCGGCCCTCGAAGGTGCCGGCCCAGATCAGGCCGTTGATCATCTTCATCGCCTCGGGCGACACGTCGACGCTCCCGCCCTCGAGCTCGCCGCGTCCCGCCGCCTGGGCGGACGCGTGGATGCTCTTGAGGCAGCTCGCGTACCACCTCTCGGGGTCGCGCACGCTCAGCAGGATCTTGGCGTCCGGGAAGGCCTGCCAGATCTGCTCCCAGAACGTGCAGGCCGGCCAGTCCACCGTGGAGTCCCAGCCCTCGAAGACCTGCTCCCAGTCGACGGGGTCGCCGTCCACCGCCGCCTGCCAGGCCGGCAGCAGCTCGGGCTGGCGCGCCACGTCGATCATGTGGAAGGACGGGCCGAAGCCGAGCTGCTCCAGCGCACCCTTCAGCGACATCGTTCCAGTCCGGCCGAAGCCGGCGCCGATCACCTTCATCTCGTCCTCCTCCTCACCAGCTCAACAACATCAATCCGATGGTCACGCCCGGGCCGATCGAGATCAGCAGGCCGAGCTCGTCCGCGCGCGGGCTTCGCAGGCGCTCGGTCTCCCGCAGCACGAAGAAGCTCGACGCCGTGCCCGTGTTCCCGTACTGGCCCAGCACCGCGGCGCTCGCCTCGACCTGATCGTCCGAGAGGCCCAGGCCGCGCTGCGCTCCCTCGAGGATGCCGCGGCCGCCGGGATGCAGCAGCCAGTGGTCGATCGAGCTCATGTTGAGCCCGCGCGGCTCGAGGAACTCCTCGACCAGGGCGGGGAGCCCGGCCTCCGTGATCGCGGGCAGCTCGCGGCCGAGCTGCATGAACGAGTCGTCCTCCCCGACCGCGAAGCGAACCTGGTCGAGCGTGCCGGGAACCTGGTGGACGGCGCTGGCAAGGATCCGCGGCGTGCCCGGGCCCGGCCCGTCGCCGGAGCTCAGGAGCGCCGCGCCGCAGCCGTCGCCGAAGAGGGCGGAGCCCACGGTCTTCGTGCGCTCGTCTCCAGGCCGGCTTCGCGTCATGAAGCCGCTCACGCACTCGGCGCCGATGACCAGCGCGCCCTCGCCGGGCCGGTCGCGGAGGGCCTGGCCTGCGAGCCGCAGGAGCGGGACCGCGCTCGCGCAGCCCACGCCGGTCACGTGGTACTTGTCCGTGGTGGGCCCGAGCCCCAGCTCGTGCATGAGCCTGTGGCCGAGCGTCGGCCCGCCGAGCGACCAGTAGCCCGCCGTGAGCAGCACGCCCACCTCGCCTGGATCGAAGTCGAGCTGGCCGAGCGCGGCGAGCGCGAGCTCCAGGAGATGCTCCTCTGTCTCGGGCGCGCGCGCCTGGAGCGAGGCACGCAGAGACTCGTCCGACACGAACAGGTGCCTGGTGCGCACGCCGGTGCGCGCGAAGATCGCCTCGGCGAACTCGTCGCCGTCGAGGCCGAACAGGCCGAGGAGCTCGCGCTGGGAGAAGGCGAGCGGCGGATGCGACACCGCCAGTCCCGCGATCACCGGGCCGCGCGCATCCCGCAGGCGCTCCTCTGAGCGCGCGGCCATACGGCCGGCGCCTATCGTCGCGGACATGGCGGGCACTCTTGCGACGGCCCCTCGGCGCGACAAGCGGACTTGCCCGTACAGTTGCCCTGGCGGCGGACCACCGAAGCCGACTAGGTAGGAACTACGGAACCCCCGGACCAGAGGCCCCTCACCGTCGTGCTCGCGGACGACCACGTGGTGGTGCGCAGCGGGCTCCGCATGCTGCTCGACTCGGAGCCGGGGCTGGCCGTGGTCGGCGAGTGCGGCGACGTCCAGGGCGCGCTCGATGCGGTCGAGGGCCAGCGCCCCGACGTGCTCGTGCTCGACCTGCACATGCCGGGCGAATCAAGCCTCGCCGCCATACCGCGGCTGCGCGAGCTGCATCCCCAGACGCATGTGATCGTGCTCACCGCGCAGCGCGACCCCAGCTTCGCGGCGGAGGCGCTCCGGCTCGGGGCGTCCGGCTACCTGCCGAAGGAGGCGGCCGAGGGGCAGCTGCTCGAGGCCATCCGCGTGGCGGTGGACGGTGGCACCTACCTCGAGCCCCAGCTCGGCGCGCGCCTCGCGGCGGTGGCCACTCAGAAGCCGGCCGAGCTGTCGCCGCGCGAGCTCGAGGTGCTGCGGCTGATCGCCCGCGGCAACACCAACCGCGAGATAGCCGAGCGCCTGTTCCTGAGCGTGCGCACGGTCGAGAGCCACCGCGCGCGCCTTCAGCGCAAGCTCGAGCTCACGCGGAGGTCGGAGCTCGTCGAGTACGCGCTCGAGAACGGGCTGGTCGAGCAGTCCGAGCTCTCGGGCTAGCCCGCCTTGGCGCGCCGGCTGCGCACGAGCTCGGGGAGGTTCGCTCCGGCCTTCGCCTGGCCGGCGTCCAGGCGCATGAGCAGGACATCGGTGAACCGGCCCGGGTCCGGCGTGTCGAGCAACTGCTCACCGAGCCGTCTGAGCTCCGCTACCGGCTCTAGCTCGAAGCGCTGCCGGCCGGGTCGCGGGCGGCGTATATCGACGAAGTGCGTATAGCACTGCTCGGCCAGCGAGTGCACCCTGGCGGCGTCGCCGCGCTCGGCCAGGCCGCGTGGATGGAACTCAAGGACGATCGGGACTCCCCGCTCGGCGAGCGTCCCTGCCCCCTCAAGGACGTGGCCCTCGTGCCCCTCGACGTCGATCCAGACCATCCCCAGGCGCTCGCGGTCGATGAGGCCGGCGTCCGTGAGGCCATCGAGCGTAACCGTCTCGACATCGACGACACCGATTTCAGCGGGCTCGGCGCGGGCCGCTTGCGCCTTCCGGATCTTGTCGCGATCGACAGCAATCCAGCTGGCGCCCATGCGGCCCTTGAGGACAGCGAGCTGGGCTCGTCCCGCCCCGTTCGACACCGCCACCCGGAGCGGCCGGACTCGGTCCACGAGGCCGTTCAGGGCAACATTTGCCATCGACATCCACGAGCTGCCGGCCGGCGATCGCCTCCTCTCCGGTCAGAATCTCGACCATCCCGACCGCCCGGCTCAGGACCCTGAACTCCGGGCGGGCTTGCTTGAGGAATAGGTGCCTGTCGACGCCCCGATCGTCGGTGGCGATCAGAAACGTGGCCCCGCCTGCCTCGACGCCGAGGTACGGCGTGTACTCGCGCGCCTCCTCCAAGAAAGCGAGGCGCCGGTCGCCGTCAGGGGCGGCCCTGGCAGCGCGGCGCTCGCGCTTCGAGCCCATCGGTCGTCAGCGCCCGCGTGCGAGGGGCAGCTTGGCCACCACCTCGGTGCCGCCCTCCTCGCGCACCGCGATCCTGAGGCGGCCGTCCAGGAGCTCGACTCGCTCGCGAATGCCGCGCAGCCCGAAGCCCTCGGACTCGCTGCCGGGCCGGAAGCCGCGGCCGTCGTCGCTCACGCATATCCGCAAGGCCCCGTTGCGGCGTGCGACCTCGACCGCGACGCACGACGCCTGCGCGTGCCGCGCCGCGTTGCTGAGGCACTCCTGGACGATCCGGTAAGCGGCCGTCTCGATGTCCGAGGCCGGGCCGTCGGGGGACGGCAGGTCGAAGTGGAGCTCCACGGGCAGGCCGTAGACCAGCCGGGTGCGCTCGGCGAGGTCGCGCACGGACGCCTCGAGACCGAGCTCGTCGAGAGCGGCCGGGCGGAGCTCCGAGATCAGCCCGCGCAGCTTCTCCATCTCTGCGGCGATGTGCTCCTGCGCCTGTCCCACCTGCTCGCGCAGGCTCTCGGTCGTGCCCGCCCGCGTGCCGGAGGCCAGCAGCATGTGGACCCCGGCCAGGCCCTGGAGCGTCTCGTCGTGGAGCTCGCGGGCCCAGCGCGTGCGCTCCGCCTCGGCCGCCTGCAGCCGCTCCCTCGCCGCCCGCTCGCGCGCCTCGTGCAGCGCCGCCTCCATCCGCTCGCGCTCGCTTTCGTCGGAGAAGACGATCACCGCGCCCGAGCGGCCTGGCCCGGGCACGGCGCCGCTGCGGCAGTGGACCGGAAAGCTCGTTCCGTCGCGGCGCCAGAAGCGCTCGCCCGCGAGCGGCGTGCCGCGCTCTCCGGCCCGCGGTCCGTGCAGCGGGCAGTCCTCGCGCGGGTACGGCGCGCCGTCGGGCCGCGTGTGGTGGAGCAGCTCGTGGGCCGGCTTCCCGACCAGCTCGTCCACGCTCCAGCCGAGCAGCTCGGCTGCCGCCGGATTCGCGAACGTGATCATCCCGCGGTCGTCCACGTGGTAGATGCCCTCGCCGGCGAACTCGAGGATGCGGTCATGGTCGCGCGCCAGGCGATTGAGCTCCTCGCGCGCCAGATCCAGCGCCGCACGCCGCTCGCTGATGTCCTGGACGATTCCGAGCCCTTTTATGACCCGACCCGCCTCGTCTCGGATCACCGACACCGTGAGGGCCACCCAGACGACCTCACCGCCCTTGCGGATGTAGCGCTTGTCGATGCTGTAGCTGCGCACGTCTCCGGCGAACACCTTGCGGGCGAGGCGCAGGTCCGTGTCCACGTCGTCGGGGTGGGTGATGTCGGGGAACGTCAGCTCGGCCAGCTCCTGCGCGCTGTACCCGGTCAGCCGGCAGAAGGCGTCGTTCACCTCGGCCAGCCGGAAGTCGTCGCCCACGAGCGCCATCGCCAGCGGCCCGTCCTCGAACACGCGCCTGAAGCGCTCGCGCGCCTCTCGCAGCTCGGCCTCGCGCCCGGCGCGCTCGCTGCCGTCGCGGATCGCCGCCGCGGTCAGCACGCCGCCGGGACCGTCGAAGCGGGCGAGCGAGATCTCCGCGGCGAACTCGCTTCCATCCGCTCGCAGCGCCGGGAGCTCTAGAGCCGCGCCGTCCGTCCGGCGCAGCCGGAGCCAGGGACGCGAGAAGAGCTCGTCGACGGGACGGCCGAGCAGCTCGTCGCGGCCGAGCCGGAACAGCTCCTCGGCGCGTGCGTTCGCAGCCACGATCTCGCCCTCCTCGTCGGCGACGACCATCGCGTCCGGGGCGATCTCGAGCAGCAGGTCCAGGCTGGCGGCAGGCGCGGACAGGCCCGGCAGTTTAGATTCTCCGCATGCCCTGCCTGATCGCGCTGTTCGCTCTGATATCGCCGAGGCTCGCGTTGTTCTTCGTCTGGATCTTCAGCGACATCCTCTCCGGCGCGTACGACAGCTGGATCGTGCCGGTGATCGGCTTCTTCCTGCTGCCCTGGACGACGCTCGCCTACGCGGTGATGTGGGACGCGGGTACGAACAAGGTCAGTGGATTCGAGTGGTTCATCGTCGCCCTCGCGTTCCTCGCCGACGTCGCCTCGTATGCCGGCGGACGCAGCTACCAGAGCGCCCGCGCCTGAGCGCGACGCAGGCCTGCGTCGCGACATCCGCGAGCTCGGGGCTCTGCTGGGCCGCACTCTCGTGCGCCAGGAGGGCGAGCAGCTGCTCGAGCTCGTCGAGCGCACGCGCGCGCTGATCCGCTCGGACCGCGGCGCCGCGGCCGCGCTTCTCGCCGGGCTGGAGCCCCCAGCGGCGATCCGGCTGGTGCGCGCCTTCAGCACCTACTTCAACCTCGCGAACGTCGCCGAGCAGGTGCACCGCGGTCGCGAGCTGGCCGGCATCCGGGAGCGCGACGGCGGCTGGCTGTCCCAGGCGGTGGACCGGATCGCGGCTGCCGGGATGCCGCGCGAGGAGCTGGAAGCCGAGGTGTCCCGGCTCGGCGTGCGACCCGTGTTCACCGCGCACCCCACCGAGGCCGCGCGGCGCACGGTGCTCTACAAGCTGCGCCAGATCGCCGACCTGCTCGAGGGCGGAGGGCCGCGCCTGACCGCGCGGCTCGAGGAGACGATCGACCTCCTCTGGCAGACCGACGAGCTCCGGATCGCCAGCCCCGACGTGGTCGACGAGGCGCGCAACGCGGTCTGGTACTTCGACGGCCTCCACGCCGACGCCGTGCCCCACGTGCTCGAGCACCTGGCCGACGAGCTGCGACGGCTCGGCCTGGACCCGGACCCGGAGCGGCGTCCGCTCGCGTTCGGCAGCTGGATCGGCGGGGACCGCGACGGCAACCCGAACGTCGACCCGGACAGCGTGGCGCGCGTGCTCGGCCTCCAGCACGACCACGCGCTGCGCGACGCCATCGCGATCGTGGACGTGCTCCGCCGCGACCTGTCGAGCTCGGAGCGGATCGCGGGCGCGACGCCGGAGCTGCGCGAGTCGCTCGCGCGCGACCTCGAGCTGCTGCCGGAGGTGGAGCCCCGCTTCCTGCGCCTGAACGCCGAGGAGCCCTACCGGCTGAAGCTCACCTGCATCCAGCAGAAGCTCGTGAACACGCGCCGGCGCCTGGCGAGCGGGCAGCCGCACGAGCAGGGCCGGGACTACGTGGGAGCGGGCGACCTGCTCGCCGAGCTGCGACTGGTACGCGACTCGCTCGTCGCGCACCGCGGCGGTCTGATCGCGCACGGCCGCCTCGAGCGCGGCATGCGCACCCTGGCCGCGTTCGGGCTGCACCTGGCGACGCTGGACGTGCGCGAGCACGCGGACGCGCATCACCACGCGATCGGCCAGCTCATGGACCGTCTCCGCGCGGCCCCCGCTCCGTATGCCGAGCTCTCGCGCGAGCAGCGGCGCGACCTCCTCGCTCGCGAGCTGTCCTCCCCGCGCCCGCTTGCCTTCCACCCGCCGCCGCTCGACGATGCCGGCCGGCGCACGTTCGCCACCTTCGAGGCCATACGCGACGCGCACGAGCGCTACGGGCGCGACACGATCGAGTCCTACATCGTCTCCATGTGCCGCGGCGCGGACGACCTCTTCGCCGCGGTCCTGCTCGCCCGCGAGGCCGGCGTGACTGAGATCGGCTTCGTGCCGCTCCTCGAGACGATGGACGAGCTGCGCCACGCCGACCGCCTGCTGGCCGAGCTTCTGTCGGACCCGTCGTACCGCGCGCTAGTCGCGGCGCGCGGCCAGCTCCAGGAGGTGATGCTCGGCTACTCGGACTCCAACAAGGAGGCGGGAATCACCGCAAGCCAGTGGGAGATCCACCGCGCCCAGCAGCGGCTGCGCGACACGGCCGCGCAGTTCGGCGTCCGGCTGCGGCTGTTCCACGGCCGCGGCGGGACGGTGGGCCGCGGCGGCGGCCCGGCGCACGATGCCATCCTCGCCCAGCCGCCGCGCACGCTCGACGGCGAGATCAAGGTGACCGAGCAGGGCGAGGTGATCTCGGACAAGTACCTCGTCCCGAGCCTCGCCCGCGAGAACCTGGAGCTCATGCTCGCCGCGGCGCTCGAGGCCACGGTCCTGCACCGCCGCCCGCGGATGTCGCCCGAGGCGCTCGCGCACTGGCAGGAGGCCATGGAAATCGTCTCCGAGGCGGCGTTCCGACGCTACCGCTCGCTGGTCGAGGACCCGCAGCTCGCCGACTACTACCTCGCCGCGACGCCGGTCGAGCTGCTCGCCGAGCTCCATCTCGGCTCTCGGCCCTCGCGCCGTCCGGACTCGGGAGCGGGGACGGGGGGCCTGCGCGCGATCCCGTGGGTGTTCGGCTGGACCCAGTCGCGTCAGATCGTGCCGGGCTGGTACGGCGTGGGCAGCGGGCTCGCCGCTGCGCGCGAGGCGGGGCTCGGCGGCCGCCTCGGCGAGATGCACGAGCGCTGGTGGTTCTTCCGCAACTTCCTCTCGAACGTGGCGATGACGCTCGTCAAGACCGACCTGGAGATCGCGGGCCATTACGTCGAGCGGCTGGCGCCGCCCGAGCTGCGGCGCCTGTTCGACGACATCCGGGCCGAGCACGACCTGACGATGGCGGAGATCCTGCGGCTCCGCGGCGAGGACGCCCTGCTCGACAGCGACCCGGTGTTGCAGCGCACGCTGCGGGTGCGCGACGACTACCTCGCGCCGCTCCACTACCTCCAGGTGGCGCTGACGGAGCGCAGGCGCGCGGACCGCGAGGCCGGGCGGGAGCCCGACCCCGACCTGGCCCGGGCGCTGCTCCTGACGGTCAACGGGATAGCTGCGGGCCTGCGGAATACCGGCTAGCGCGCCCGTGCATGGACACGGGATGGAGCTTGTGGGAGAGTGGCCCGGGGGCGACTGGACTCGTCACTCCTCGGGGTCTTGCACGGAAGCGAGAAGCGGATGGCTCTATCGAGTTCTCCTGCGCCGCACGCGCCGGCAGCGTTGCCGAACAACCTGCCGGTGATGCTGTCGAGCTTCGTCGGCCGCGAGCGCGAGCTGGCGGAGGTGCGCGGGCTCATGGAGAGCGAACGCTTGGTGACATTGACCGGCGCCGGCGGTTGCGGCAAGACGCGGCTGGGGCTGCAGGCTGCCTCGGAGGTGCTCGAGCGCTTCCCTGACGGCGCTTGGTGGGTCGAGCTGGCGCCGCTTGCGGAGGCGGAGTTGGTCGGAGCGGCGATCGCGGAGTCGCTGGGGGTCAGGCCATTGCCCGGCGTGACGGAGCTACAGGCTGCGGGCGCATATCTGAGTTCCCGGCGCGCGCTCGTGGTGCTCGACAACTGCGAGCATCTGCTGGAGGCGTGCGCGACTGCGGCCGAGTCGCTGCTGAAGGCCGCACCGCAGGTCGTGGTGCTGGCCACGAGCAGGGCGCCCTTGGGTGCAGAGGGCGAGACCGACTGGCGCGTCCCGTCGCTGTCGCTGCCCGACCCTGTGTCGAACGGCGAGCTGGCTGGTTCCGACGCGGTGTCGCTGTTCATGGAACGGGCGCGCCACGCGCGCCCTGACTTCGCGTTGACCGGTGAGAACGCGGCGGCCGTGGCCGGAGTCTGCAGCGAGCTGGACGGTCTGCCGTTGGCGATCGAGCTTGCTGCCGCGCGGCTCCGGATGCTGTCCGTGGATCAGATCGCCACCGAGCTGGCGGACCGCTTCCGGCTTCTCACCGGTGGACCGCGGACCGCGCAGCCGCGGCTGCAGACGCTGCGTGCGTCCGTGGACTGGAGCCATGATCTGCTCTCCGACGAGGAACGCGTTTTGCTACGGCGACTGTCGGTGTTCGCCGGCGGCTTCACCCTCGACGCCGTAAACGAGGTCTGCGCGGGGGACCAGGTGGAGCCCGGGAGAATCCTCGAGCTGCTCGGTTCCCTCGTCGACCAGTCGCTAGTCATCGCCGCGGAGCAGGACCACGCTGCGCGCTACCGGCTGCTCGAGACCGTCCGTCAGTACGGCGTCGAACGCCTGGCCGAGGCCGGCGAAGAGGAGATGCTCCGCGGGCGCCACCGCGACTTCTTCCTTGTGCTGGCTGAACAGGCGGCCCCGGAGCTCGAGACGGCTCGCCAGCGCGAATGGCTCGAGCTGCTC
>Ga0070668_100001929_pt1 | contig 15153 bp, 11 predicted proteins | sample KBSS43metaG_FD_64661 | JGI IMG/M metagenome (GOLD analysis project Ga0070668, IMG submission 64661) | Switchgrass rhizosphere microbial communities from Kellogg Biological Station, Michigan, USA - KBS S4-3 metaG | ecosystem: Host-associated > Plants > Roots > Rhizosphere > Soil ... | reverse complement strand
GACCCACGCCGCCGCCGCCGCCGCCGTCCCGGGGAAGGGTCCGTGGACATAGACCGCGTAGGCGAACCCTCGCCCGCGCACGACGTCGGCGCTCACCGCCTGCCGGGTCGGCCCCACATGCGGGGTCCAGCCCGCGCGCTCGGCCACCGCCCGGGCGAGCTCGGCGGCGCGCGGGTCGCGGAGGTGGCGCAGGCGATAGGCCACGGGGTCCTCGCCCGCCGCTTCCGCCATCTCGTCGATGTAGGACTCATGGGCGAAGGTGTTCGGCAGGGCCGACACGCCGCGGAAGAATGCGGCGCGCACGATCGAGCCCTGGTCGTGGGTGACGACGCGCATCCGCTCGTAGTCGTAGGGCGGGATGGCGGTGCGGTCGCCGCCGGCATGTATCCCGCCGACCGGCTCGACCTTGCGGGTGAGCAGCAGCGCCAGCATCGGCGCCATGCCGGAGGCGTAGCGGGAGGCGAAGTCGTAGGCCACGAGCTCGCCCGCCGCGTCGATGCCGCCGTCGACCTCCATCAGCTGAGCCGCGCCCTTCGGCTCCCAGGCGTGCTCCTGGTCGCGCGAGAGCTGGACACGCACCGGCCGTCCCACCGCGCGCGCCAGCAGGGCGGCGTCGGCGCCCACGTCGTCCATTCCGCTGCGGCCGTATGAGCCCGAAGCCTCGAGCCGGACGACCTCGACGTCGGCGGGGTCCATGTCGAGCAGCAGCGCCAGGTCGTTGCGCAGCATCCTTTGCGTCTGGGTGCCGGACCAGACGGTGAGCCGGCCGGCCTCGTCGAACGCCGCGACCGAGCAGCAGGGGCCGATCGAGGCGTGCATCTGCCACGGCCAGACGTAGGTGTAGGATCGCCGCACCTTGGCGCCGGCCAGCGCCGGATCGACCTCGCCGTCGTCGCGCAGGACGCGCGCCCTGCTCGGGTTGGCGCGAACGGCGTTGACGGGCGGATCGAGGTCGTCCAGCTCGGGGAACGGACGCCATTCCACGCGCAGCGCCCGGGCGGCGGCCTCGGCCTCCTCCTCGCGGAGCGCGACGACGCCCACGAAGTCGTGGATGACCACCACTTGCACCACGCCCGGCAGATGGGCGATCGAATTTTCGTCCACGGAGGCCAGGCTGCGGCCGATGAAGGCGCCCTGGTCGCGCCCGGCGTAGGGCGGCCGGATGACCCTGCCGTGCAGCATGCCCGGCAGCCGCACGTCGTGGACGAACTCCCATTCCCCTGTCGCCTTGCCGGGCACGTCGACGCGAGGCGTAGACTGGCCGATGACGGAGTAGCGCGCAGGGTCCTTCAGCGCCGCCTGCTCGTCGATCTGCAGCACGGCCTTCTGGCCGGCGACCAGCTCCGCGAAACCGAGCGATCGGTTGTCGCCGCCGCGCGCGAAGACGCGGCCGTCGGCGATGTCCAGATCGGCCGTCGGCAGGTCGAGCAGCCGGGCCGCCCGGGCCAGCAGCCAAGCCCGCGCGGTCGCCGCGGCCCGGCGCAGAGGCACGGCGGTGACCTGGATCGTCTCGCTGGCGGTAGTCGGCCCCTGATCGGGGGTCCAGAGGGTGTCGCCCAGCACCATGCTGACCTGGGCGAGGGGATGGTCCAGCTCCTCGGCGACGATCTGGGCCAGCGAGGTGCGGATGCCGGTGCCCAGGTCCACGTGGCCGTTGAAACCAATCACCCGGCCGTCGTCGAGCACGACGACGAAGATCTCATTCCCGCCCGCCGCGAGCGATCTCACCACCGCCAGGACGCCGGCTCGCGCCAGCAGCTCGGCGGGCGAGCTTGCGGGGAGGGCCGCGTTCATTCGGCCGGCTCGGCGTCGCGCATCGCCTTGGCGGCCTGCTTGATCGCTTCGAGCGCCTCGATGTGCGCGCCGCACCGGCAAAGGTGGAAGCGCAGCGCCGTGCGGATTTCGGCGTCGGTCGGGTCGGGCGCGCGCAGCAGCAGCGCCGTCGCGGCGATGATGATGCCGTTCAGGCAATAGCCGCACTGGGTGGCGTTCAGGGCGATGAACGCGGCCTGGACCGGGTGCGGCGCAGCGCTCGAGCCCAGGCCTTCCAGGGTGGTGACGGCCGAGCCGCGCAGCCCGCCGATCGGCAGCACGCAGGAACGGGCGGCCTTGCCGTCGATCAGCACCGCGCAAGCGCCGCACTGGCCCAGGCCGCAGCCGTACTTCGGGGCGTTGAGCTTCAGGTCGTTGCGCAGCGCCTGCAGCAGGGGGGTCCGGGAGCTGCCGGTGATTTCGTGCGACGCGCCGTTGACCGTCAGGCGCACGGTGAGCTTACGCATGCCTACGCTGCAAGCAGGTCGCGGACAGCGCGGTCGACGAAGGCGATGTCTTCCGGCGCGCCGCCGGGCGCGCCGGCCCGGTGGCCCCACACCGAGGGGACCACCCGCAACTCGGCGTTCGGCATGTGCGAGACCTCGATCTCGCTGTCCTCCGGCGGGAAGTAGAGGTCGGTGCGCGAGGGCATGACGATGGATTTCGCGGTGATCGCGCCCAGCGCCGCCGCGTAGTCGCCGGCGTAGAGCTCGTTGTCGCTGAGGTCGGCGCCTTGCCAGGTGCTCACCTGGGCCAGCACGTCGTTGCCGTCGGTGACGAGGTTGGGCGCGTGCCGGTCGAGGTATTCGCGTGTGGTCGCGAAGCCCTGCGCCAGGTGGAGCTTCTGGCGATAGAAGGCCTGCGAAACGCCCCAGCTGTCGAAGACCAGCCGCATGCGCCGGAACGCCAGGGTGAGGGGCTCCCTGTACTCCCCCTCAAGCCAGGCCGGGTCCGAGGTGATGGCGGTCCTGACGTTCTCCAGGAAGATCCAGTTGTGGATCGAGGTGCGCGCCGAGCCGACGAGCGGGAGCATCCGCTCGACCAGGTCCGGGTAATAGGCGCCCCACTGAAACGCCACCTGGGCGCCCATCGAGCGGCCGATCACCATGTGCAGCTTGTCGATCCCGAACGCCTCGGCCAGCAGGCGGCGCTGCGCCTTCACATTGTCCAGCACCGACACGTGCGGGAAGCGCGGGCCGTCGAAGGGCGCGGGCGTGTTGCTGGGCGAGGACGACTGGCCGTTGCCCAGGATGTTCACGACCACGATGAAGTACTTCGTGGGGTCGAGCCCCCATTCCGGGCCTATGATCCAGCGGTTCGACGGGTGCTGGCCGCCGAACCAGGTGGGGAACAGGATGGCGTTCGACCTGTCGGCGTTCAGGCTTCCATGGGTTTGGTAGGCGAGCCTGAGCGACGGCAGCGTCATGCCGCTCTGCAGCGTCACCGGGCCGAGGTCGTGGATCTCTGCTTCGGACATGGCGTCAGGCCCTCGCCAGGGCGGCTTCGACAAAGGCGGCGGCGGCAAGGGTGCGGGCGTCGTCGCCGGGACGGCCCACCACCTGCACGCCGACGGGCAGGCCGGTCGGACCTGCGCCCGCCGGCACGGTGACGCAGGGCGCCCGCAGCATGGTCCAGCCGCGGTTGAAGCTGGCGTCGCCGGTCTTCTCCAGTCCCGGAGGGGCTTCGCCCGGCGCCGGCGGCGTGAGCAGGACGTCGTAGGCGCCGAACAGCGTGTCGACCTCGGCGCGCGCCTTCATCGCCTGGGCGCAGGCCTCGTCGTAGCGCTCGGGCGTGGCCTTCGGCAGCCGCGTTTCGAACATCTCCAGGGACTTGGCGTGGATGACATCCGGCAGGTAGCGATGCTCGTAGAACAGCGCGCGCAGCACCTCCCAGTCCATGATCGCCTCGTGGATCGTCAGCAGCTGGTCGAAGCCCTCCATCAGCGGGATCTCAGGCACGTCCACGCCCTGCTTGCCCAGGGCCGCGATCGCGCGTCGCAGCGCCTTTTCGGCCTCCGGCTGCGCCAGCGGCCAGGCCTCGCTCCGGTAGAGCGCGATCTTCGGCGCGTCGGGCGCCTCGCCGACCGCCAGCTTCGGACGCCCGGCGACGATGGAGGTGTAGAAGGCCGCGTCCCGGACGTCGCGCGCGATCACCCCGATCGTGTCGAAGCTGCCGGCCAGAGTCTTGGTCCCGGTGCGCTCGATCACGTCGTAGGTGGGCTTGTAAGCCACCACGCCGCAGAAGGCGGCCGGCCGGATGGTCGAGCCTGCGGTCTGGGTGCCCAACGCGATCTGCGCCATCCTGGCCGCAACCGCGGCGGCCGACCCGCTGGAGGAGCCGCCGGGCGTATGATCCGGATTGAAGGGGTTGCGGGTCTTGCCGGGCGCGCTGGCGGCGAACTCGGTGGAGACGGTCTTGCCCAACACCAGGGCCTCGGCGTAGCGCGACTGCGCCACCACCGCGGCGTCATAGGCCGGGCGGTTCCCGGCGTAGGCCTTGGAGCCGTAGGTGGTGGGCATGTCGGCGGTGTCGATCACGTCCTTCACGCCCATCAGCATGCCGCGCAGCGGGCCGCCGACATTCGACCTGTCCAGGTCGACGGCGAGCGCGACCGCGCGGTTTTCGTCCAGGTGCTGCCAGGCGCCGACCTGCGGCTCCACCTCGGCGATGTGCTCGAGCGTCGAACGGACGAGCGCTTCGACGGTGAGCTCCCGGTCGGCGACCCGCTTGATGGTCTCGCGGGCGGTGAGTTCGAAGAGTTCCGGCACTGAAGGTCCCCCAAGCGTCCCGGCCCGCCGATACGACTGCGGGCTGAATGACCACACGAGACTTGCCGTAACGCAGCCCTGTCAACGGAGCTTATGGGGATCGAAAACAGAAATCAGGCTTATGAAATCGCTATATCTTGCGACTATATTTGCGGCGAGAGCCGCCTTCCCAACAATCTAATCTTTATAGGCGCCGAAAAATCACATTCCTGATTAGGCGCGGCAGGGAGCCTGAGCTTAGGATTTGCAGGCCGCCGGGCGTCGGCGGCGCAGCGGGCGGTGGAAGGTTGGAGATGGGCGTCGACTCGGAGCTGGTGGCGACTTTCAAGGCGGAGCTCGAGCTGTGCGGCGTGAAGCCCGGCGTGCTCGTGGCCGCCCTGAGCGAGGGCCTCACCCGGCAGGACTACGCCCAGGCGACGATGATCGCCGCCCGGGAACTGGGTGCGGACGCCTTCCACGTCAACCTGCCGCCGCGCGAAGGGAAGTTCGGGGCCATGGCCGGCAACCGGCCGGTCGTCGAAACCCTCAAGCGGGCGGATCTGGTCCTCGACTTCATCGGCCTGCTGTTCTCGCACGAGCAGAACGAGTTGCTCGCCCATGGCTGCCGGATGCTGATGGTGCTGGAGCCGCTGCACGTGCTGAAGGCCCTGGCTCCCAGCCGGGACCTGCGTCGGCGCGTGGAGTTCGCCGGCGACCTGCTCGCCCGTTCGAAGGAACTCAGGTTCACCTCGCCCCACGGCACCGACGTCACCTACAAGCTGAACCAGTATCCGGTGCTCACCGAGTACGGCTACACCGACACGCCGGGCCGCTGGGACCACTGGCCCTCGGGTTTCCTGCTGACCAGCGGCGACGACGACGGGGTGGATGGGACCGTCGTCCTGTCGCCCGGCGACATCTCGATGGTCTTCCAGCAGTACTTCACCTCGCCGGTCACCCTGACCATCGAGAAGGGCTACGTGACCGACATCGCCGGCGACGGCCTCGATGCGAACCTGCTGCGCGGCTACATGGAGAGCTTCAACGACGAGCGGGCCTACGCCATCTCGCATATCGGCTGGGGGCTGAACGAGAAGGCCAGCTGGCACAACCTGGCGACGACGAAGAACGCCCGTTCACCTGCGATGAACGGGCAGCCGGAACTGGGGGTCAACGCCCTGTCGTTCTACGGCAACGTGCTGTTCTCGCTGGGTCCCAACACCGAGGTCGGTGGCAACAACGACACCCCCTGCCACATCGACCTGCCGATGCGCGGGTGCAGCCTCTGGCTCGACGGCGCGCCCATCGTCGAGGGGGGCCGCATCGTCGTCGACGACATGCGCGTGCCGGGCCGTTGAGCGCCGGCGGAGAAGGGACGGAACATGGTCGACTGGGACCTGGTGCAGACGTTCAAGGCCGAGCTGGCGCTGTGCGGCGTGAAACCCGGCGTGCTGGTGGCCGCGCTCTCGGAAGGCGGGATGCGACAGGACTATGCGCAGGCGACGATGATCGCCGCGCGGGAGCTGGGAGGAGACGCCTTTCACATCAACCTGCCGCTACGGACCAGCGGCCGGTTCAACACCACCGGCCAGACGCCGCTCACCGGCAACCGGCCGATGGTCGAGACGCTGAAGCAGGCCGATCTGGTCATGGATTTCGTGGGCCTGCTGTTCTCCTACGAGCAGAACGAGCTCCTCGCGTCGGGCGTGCGGATCCTGATGGTCACCGAGCCCCTGCATGTGCTGAAAGCCCTGGCCCCCAGCCGCGACCTGCGCCGGCGCGTCGAGTACGCGGGGAACCTGCTGGAGCGCGCCAAGGAGTTGCGCTTCACGTCGCCGCACGGCACCGACGTCACCTACAAGCTGAACCAGTATCCGGTGCTCACCGAGTACGGCTACACCGACACCCCGGGCCGCTGGGACCACTGGGGCTGCGGCTTCGTGCTGACCGGCGGCGACGATGACGGGGTCGACGGCACGGTGGTGCTGGCGCCTGGCGACATCTCCCAGGTGTTCGCCCAGTACTTCACCTCGCCGGTCACCCTGAGCATCGCGAAGGGCTACGTGACCGACATCGCCGGCGACGGTCTCGATGCGAACCTGATGCGCGGCTACATGGAGAGCTTCAACGACGAGCGCGCCTACGCCGTCTCGCACATCGGCTGGGGCCTGAACGAAAAGGCCAAGTGGCACAACCTGGCCACCACGAGGAACGCCCGCTCGCCGGCGATGAACGGCCAGCCGGAGCGGGGGGTGAACAGCCTCTCCTTCTACGGCAACGTGCTGTTCTCGCTGGGCCCCAATTCCGAGGTCGGCGGGAATAACGACACCGCCTGCCACATCGACCTGCCGATGCGCGGGTGCAGCCTGTGGCTCGACGGCCGGCAGGTCGTGGACGCCGGACGGATCGTCATCGACGAAATGCGCGCGATCAGCCACTGAACTCCTTGGCGAAGCGCGGCCCTAGTTCACGGCCGCCGGCGCCGCCAGCCGCAGGCAGGACGCCGCGTGGCCTGGCTTCAGCGGTAGGGGCGGCGGCGGCGCGAGCGTACAGGCGGGCAGGACCAGCGGGCAGCGGGGCGCGAAACCGCAGCCTTTCGGCAGGTTGCGCAGGTCGGGCGGCGCGCCCTTGATCGTCTGCAGGACCTGACCGCGCATGCCCCCGTGGACGGTCGCGCCCAGCATGGCCCGGGTGTAGGGGTGGCGGGGCTCGAGCAGCACCTGTTCGGCCGAGCCGGTCTCGATGAAGCGGCCGGCGTACATCACCGCCACCCGGTCGGAGATTTCCGCCGCCACGCCCATGTCGTGGGTGACGAAGATCAGGGTCATGTCCAGTTCGCGCTGCAGCTTGCGCAGCAGGACCAGGATCTGGATCTGGACGGTGGCGTCCAGCGCGGTGGTGGGCTCGTCCGCCAGCAGCACGCTGGGCCGGCAGGCGAGCGCCAGCGCGATCATCGCCCTTTGCCGCATGCCGCCGGACATCTCATGGGGGAAGTTCTTCAGCCGGCGCTCCGCCGAGGGAATGGAGACCAGGTCCAGCATGTCCTTGGCGCGGCGGCTCGCCTCGGCGTGACTGACCTCCTCGTGCCGCAGGATCGTCTCCACGATCTGCTCGCCGATCGTGTAGACCGGGTCGAAAGCCGTCGACGGCTCCTGGAAGATCATCGAAATCACCCGACCGCGAAGGGCGGACAGGTCGTCCGGCGTCAGGCGCGTGATGTCGACGCCGTTGATCCGGATCGACCCGCCCAGGCGGACATGGCTGGGGTGCAGGCCGAGCAGCGAGCGCAGCATCACCGACTTGCCCGAACCGCTCTCGCCGATCACGGTCAGCACCTCGCCGCGCTGCAGGTCGAAGCTGACGCCGTTGACGGCCGACACGCGCGTCTTCTCGCGCTCAAAGGCGACGGTAAGGTCGGCCACGCTGACCGCGGGCGGCCGGGCGGCCGCGTCCGGCTGGATGTCTGAGGGCTGGGTCATGGCGGCGCCTCGGAGTGGCCCGAACCGGGCTGGTGCATCAGGCAGGCGGCGGCGTGCTGTGCGTCGTCCACGGCGGCGAGCGGCGGCACGGTGCGTTCGCAGACCGGCTCGGCGAAGGCGCAGCGGGTGCGGAAGCGACAGCCGGAGGGCGGATTGATCGGATTGGGCGGATCGCCCGTGATCGGCGGCGCCAGGGTGCGCTTGCGCGGATCGTGGCTCGGCTTCGAGGCCAGCAGCGCGCGGGTGTAGGGGTGGCGCGGCCGGGAGTAGACCGCCTCCACCGGACCCAGCTCCACGACCTTTCCGAGGTACATCACCAGGATACGGTCGCTGATGTACTCCACGACGTTCAGGTCGTGCGAGATGAACATGTAGGTGAGGCCGAGTTCGGCCTTCAGGCTTACGAGAAGGTTCAGAATCTGGGCCTCGACCGACTTGTCGAGGGCTGAGACGGCTTCGTCCAGGATGATCAGCCGGGGCTGCTGCGCAAGGGCCCGGGCGATGTTCACCCGCTGCCTCTGGCCGCCGGACAGCTCGTGCGGATAGCGATGCGCGAACTGGCCGGGCGCCAGGCCGACGCGTTCCAGCAGCTGATCGACGTTGCGGGCGACCTCGCGCCGCGAGGCCCCGCGCATCCGCGGGGCGAAGCCGATGCAGTCGGCGATGGTCATCCGCGGGTTCAGCGAGGCGTGGCTGTCCTGAAACACCATCTGCACCTGGCGGCGCAGCTCGCCCACCGCGAGGCCCCCGGGCCCCACCACGTCGCCATCCAGGATCAGTTCCGCCGCATCGGCCTTGAGCAGGTGCATCAGCAGGCGGGCCATGGTGGACTTGCCGCAGCCGGATTCGCCCACGACCCCCAGCACCTCGCCCTTGGTCACGTGGAAGCTTACGCCGTCGACGGCGTGCACGGTGCCCGTTCGCCGGCCCATCGGCCCCGAGCGGATCGGGAAATGCTTCACCAGGCCGTTGACGATCAGCAGCGGCTGCAGCGGCCCGCCGCGGTCGCGGGGATCGAGCGAGGGCGCGGCGGCGGGGGCGGTCCTAGCCATCCTGGACGTCCATGGCGCTGCGCAGCCCGTCGCTCATCAGGTTGAAGCAGGCGGAGGTGATGAAGATCATCAGGCCGGGCAGGGCCGCGAGCCAGGGCTCGACGTAGATCGCCTGACGAAGCGAGTTCAGCATCTGGCCCCAGTCCGCGTTCGGCGGCGGCATGCCCAGGCCCAGGAAGGACAGGCCGGCGGCGAGGATGATCGCCAGGCTGGCCAGGCTCGCAGCGTAGACGAGAACCGGCCCGATGATGTTCGGCAGCACCTGGTGGAGGATGATCTGCAGGTCCGAGACGCCGCTCGCGCGGGCCGCATCGATGTAGTCCATGCTGCGGATGCGGGTGGTCGCCGTCTCCGTCACGCGCACGAGCGACGGGACGAACACGATCCCGAGCGAGATGATGGTGCTGTCCAGGCCCGCGCCCATCACAGCGCAGACGGCGATGGCCAGCAGCACGGCGGGAAAGGCGTAGAAGATGTCCATGGTGCGCATGATGATCGCGTTGACGCGCCCGCCGGCGTAGCCCGCCAGCACGCCGAGCCCGCCACCGACGACCAGGGCGATCAGCACCGGCGCTGCGCCGGAGATCAGCGACAGGCGCGCGCCGTAGGCCAGGCGCGTCCACATGTCCCGGCCGAGTTCGTCCGTGCCGAGCAGGTGGCCGGGCGAGCCGATCGGCTTCAGGCGCTCGAGGGCGCTGCCCGAATAGGGCTCGCCGGTGGTGATCCAGGGCGCGAGGACGGCCATGGCCACGATCAGCAGGAAGACCGTCATCGCCCCGACGGTGGTCTTGTCGCGCAGCAGCCGTCCCAGCATGCGGTTCGGCTGGCGGGGGCGGACGGGCTCGGCGTTGGCCGCCGGGGCCGCGAGCAGGAGCTTGTTCATCGCCGCATCCTCGGGTCGATGGCGGCCTGGGCGGCGTCCACGGCCAGGTTGAGCATCACGAACACGACCGACAGCACCAGCACGGTGGCCTGGATCGTCGGGATGTCGCCGGAGAAGATCGCCAGGTTCAGCAGCTTGCCAGTGCCCGGCCAATTGAACACCGTCTCCACCAGGATCGAGCCGCCGATCAGGTGGCCGAACTGCAGCCCCATCACCGCCAGCACCGTCGGCGCCGCATTGCGGGCGATGTGCTCGCGGACCACCGGCCCGGTGAGGCCCTTGGCGTTCAGGGCGGTGACGAACTCCTGGGACAGGACCTCCAGGGTCGCGGCGCGCACCACCCGGCCGACCACGCCCATCGGGATCAGCGACAGGGTGGCGATCGGCAGGATCATGTGCCGCCACTGCGCCCACGACACCGGCAGGCCCTCGGGGCCCATGCCCTGGGCCGGCAGCCAGTTGAGGGTGAAGGCGAACACGGCCACCAGCAGGATGGCGAACCAGAACGGCGGCACGCTGACGCCGGTGATCGCCAGCAGGGAGAACACCTTGTCCGGCCAGCGGCCGTTGTTGAGCGCCGCGAGCACGCCGAACAGCGTGCCCAGCGAGAAGCCGACCACCGCGGCGATCGAGGTGATCTTCAGCGAGTTGAACAGAGCCGCCGCCAGCTCGTCCCCGATCGGGCGGCCGGTCACCAGCGAGATGCCGAAATTGCCGCTGAGCAGCTGCTTCAGCCAAAGGAAGTACTGCTCCCACAACGGCTTATCGAGGCCGTAGATGCGGTTGATCTCGTCGCGCAGGTGTGCGGGCGCGCCCGGCGGGACCAGGCTGTCGGCAATGGTGCCGGGCATCAGATGCACCAGGGCGAAGGTGATCAGCGAGACCCCGAACAGGATCGGGATGGTCTGCACGATGCGGCGGAGGATGAACTGCAACATCAGGCGGCGGCCTTGGTCATCGCGCCAGGTCCACCGTGGTCAGGTCGGTGTACCAGCTCTGGGCGGGCGTGTAGCCGCGCACGTTCGGGCTGAAGGCGCGCGGATTGACGTCGTGCACCACCCAGGCCATCGGCGCGTCGTCCACCAGGCGCTCGTGCAGGGTGGCGAGGATCGCGGTTTCCTTCGTGGGATCGAAGTTGACCCGGTAGGCGTCCATCATCCGCTTGGCGACTGGATCCTCGTACGCGGCCAGGTTGGGCGGGTAGAGCCAGAAGTAGAGATAGGTCATCTCGCCGGTGTTGTAGCCTTTGTTGACCGCGTAGACGGCGGCCATCTTCGGGGACTTGGGGTTGTTGTAGAGCGCGGACATCTGGTTTCCCTCGACGACCACGAACTCCAGCTTGAACCCGGCCTTGCGGGCGCTCTGCTGCAGGAGCTCGTTCATCGGCAGGGAAAGCATCTGGCCCGAAGCGACGGGCGCGGTGAGCACCTTGACGGGCGTGGGCAGGCCGTGCGGATAGCCGGCGTCGCGCAGCAGGCGCAGCGACGTGGCGGGGTCGTAGCGGTAGTCGTTGACCGGATGGCCGTAGCGGACGTCGCCGGGTTTCCAGAAGCTCTTGGCCGGCTGGGCCGCGCCGTTCAGCAGGGTGACGATCCCCTGACGGTCCATCGCGTAGTTGATCGCCTGGCGGACCCGCACGTCGTGAAACGGGCTGTCCGGCGTGACCCGCAGGAAATAGGCCCAGACGTGCGGCATCGGGCTGGTGACCACCTGGTAGCCGTTGCGCTTCAGGAACGGGATCGCATCGGCCGGCGGGTTCTCCACCCAGTCCACCTCGCCGGAGCGCAGGGCCGCGATGCGCGTCGTCGGCTCGGCCATGGCGTAGAGGTCGATCCCATCCAGCTTCGCGCTGCGGGCGGTGTTCCAGTAATGGGGATTGCGGCGCAGGCGGATCACCGTGCGGTCGACCGCCTCGACCCGGAAGGCGCCGGTGCCGGCCGGCCGTCGGGCGAATTCGTGCCAGTCGCCGCCCGCCTCCCGCCAGCGCGCGGGACTGACCAGCAGGACCGAGGTCAGGATCTCCGGAAAATAGGAGGTGGGCGTCGTCGTCGTGATCGCCACGGTGTGGTCGTCGATCTTCTCCCAGCCCTTGAGGACGGAGGCGCGCGCCTTGGCGACAGCCGCCGCCGAGGCCTCGTACTGCGGCGCCTTGGGGTCGAAGAAGCGGCGGAAGTTCCAGACCACGACGTCGGCGTCGAAGGGCGCGCCGTCGTGGAAGGTCACCCCGCGGCGCAGGTGAAAGATCCAGCGGTTGTGGTCGGCCGGGTCGACGGCCCAGTCGGTCGCCAGCCACGGGATGACGCCCGGCGGCCGGTCGGTAACCCGCAGATCCCACATGACCAGGGGCTCGAACACCGGGTAGCCGGCGAAGCGCATTCCCTCCAGCCCCTGGGTCGGCGCGCCGGTGGTCGTCGGCAGGTCCCCGGTGTTCATCGCGATCCGCAGGATCTTCGGCTCCGGTCCTGACGGCCGCGCGCGCGGGTTCCCAGCGATGGCGATCAGGAGCACGGCGGCGCAGGCGAGCAGCGGGACAAGCCATCGAGCGGACTTCATCGGCGTTCTTTCCGCCGCGAGCATATCGCCGTCCTGGCCCTCGTCGACTTGCGGCGCCACGAGAAGTGCGCAATTTCCAAGAACGCGGAAAAGTCGGGCAAATATAGTTCATGGCGCCGGATGTAAGGCAGGCGAGACATGTCCTTAATTCAACGCGCATGCGCCGGCCGGATACGGAGTGCGAGGCCCGACCATCGCTTTAGTATCTATGTTCTGTGAAGATATTCGGGGCGCATGTTCATTTCTCCATGTAGACTGTGGTCAGGTCGGTGAACCAGGTCTGGGCGGGCGTGTAGCCCTTCACGCGTGGAGAAAAGGCCCTGGGATTGACGTCGTGGACGATCCAGACCCAGGGCGCCAGGTCGACCAGCCGCTCATGGATCCGCGCCAGGAGCTCGGTGTTGGCGCCGTGGTCGAAGTCGTTACGGAACCGGTCCATCAGCGCCATGGTCTCGGGATCGGCGAAATTCGGCACGTTGGGCGGATAGAAGGAGTAGTAGAGCCAGGTCAGGTCGGCGGTGCTGAAGCCCTTGTTGACCGCCTGGACATGGCGCAGGTCCATCGCCTTCTGGTCGCTGTAGACGGCGGAGATCTGGCTGTACTCCACCACGTCGAACGACAGGTCGAAGCCGGCCTTGCGGGCGCTCTGCTGCAAGAGCTCGTTCATCGGCATCGCCAGCATCTGGCCCGAGCCCGCCGGCGCGACCAGCAGCCTGGCCTTGACCAGCTCGCCCGGCCGGTAGCCGGCCTCGACCAGCAGGGACTTGGCCTTCTCCGGATCGAACCGGTAGTCGTTCTTCGGGTGGCCGAACCGCGGGTCGGACGGCTTCCAGTAGCCCTTCGCCGGCTCCGCCGCCCCGTTCAGCAGGGTGACCAGGCCTTCCCGGTCCACCGCGTAGTTCAGCGCCTGGCGCACGCGCACGTCGCGGAACGGGCTGTCGGGCCGGATCCGAAGCCAGTAGGGCCAGACATGCTCCATCGGCGTGGCCGAGACCGTGTAGCCGGACCGGCGCAGGAACGGGATCGCGTCGGACGGCGGGCTCTCGATCCAGTCCACCTCGCCCGAACGCAGGGCGGCGATGCGCGTGGTCGGTTCCGACATGGCGTAGAGCACGATGCGCTCGAGCCTGGGCGACCGCGCCGTGTTCCAGTAGCGCGGGTTCCTGTCCATGGTGATCGAGGTGCGGTCGACCTTGGTGATGCGGAAGGCGCCGGTGCCGGCCGGCCGCTGGGCGAAGTCCTGCCAGTCGCCGCCGACCTCGCGCCAGCGCGTCGGGCTGACCATCAGGATGCTGGCGACGATCTCGGGGAAGAAGCTGGTCGGCGTCTTGGTGTAGATCGCGACCGTGTCGTCGTCGATCTTCTCGAAGCCGGCCACCATCGGCGCACGCGCCTTGGTCTGGGCGGCGCTGGAGGCCTCGTACTGGGGTGCGGCGGGATCATAGAACCGCGCGAAGTTCCAGATCACCGCGTCGGCGTTGAACGGCGTCCCGTCCTGGAACTTCACGTCGCGGCGGAGGTGGAAGATCCACCGGTTGTGGTTGGCCGGGTCGACGGCGTACTCGCTGGCCAGCCAGGGAATGACGCCCGGCGGGCGGTCCACCACCCGCAGGTCCCACATGACCAGGGGCTCGAAGACCGGGTAGCCGGCGAAGCGCACGCCCTCCAGCCCCTGGGTCGGCGCCCCGGTCGTGGTGGGCAGGTCGCTGGCGGTCATCGCCACGCGCAGGGTCTGTTCAGGCGCCGGCGGCGCGGTCGGGGCGCGCGCGACGAAGACGGCCAGGGCGCCCAGCGCCAGCAAGAGGATCCACCCCACCCGTCGCGGCCGGCGCGGCCTGGTCCACGGGCGGGGACGGTCGGCGGCCATGGGAGCCGGCGAGGCCTCGAACTCCAGGCGGTTCAGGGGGCTCGCGTCCATCGGAGACTAGACGCCGACCGGGCGCGGCGTCAGCCGGCAGATGAACTTGACGAGGTAGGGCGCCATCAGGATCACGGCGAAGAAGCGCAGCGTCTGCACCGCCATCACCACCGACATGTCCGCCTGGCCGTTGAGGGCCAGGATGGCGATGGTGTCGATCGCCCCGGGGCTTGTGGCCAGGTAGCCAGTGAGCAGGTCGACGTCGAGCAACAGGGCCAGGACGACGCCGGCGGCGCCGCACAGGAGGATCAGGGCCAGCATCGCCACGACCATGGCCGGCAGGTTCCGCGCCGCCGCCCCCAGCACCTTGCGGTCGAACTGCAGGCCGACGTACCAGCCGACCACGCCGTAGGACAGGACCATCAGCCAGTAAGGCAAGACGAGGGGGAACAGGCCGTTCAGATTGACGATCGCGCCGAGCAGGGCCGTGACCAGCAAGGGGCCGGCTGGAATTCTCGCCAGCTTGCCGATGGTCATGCCGATCAGCGCCACCGCGATGGTCGGAAGCGCCTGCAAGAAGCTGACGTCCGTGGGCGCCGGGGGGCGCGCCGCCGCCGCGGCCGGCAGGTGCGCGCCGGAGCCGATCAGCAGGCTGGCCACCAGCGACGCCGTCGAGAGCACCACGATCAGCCGCACGTATTGCATGAACGCGACGAGCCGGGTGTCGCCGCCGACCTCTGCGGACAGCGTCACCATGATGTTGGCCGCG
>Ga0070668_100001927_pt1 | contig 15163 bp, 8 predicted proteins | sample KBSS43metaG_FD_64661 | JGI IMG/M metagenome (GOLD analysis project Ga0070668, IMG submission 64661) | Switchgrass rhizosphere microbial communities from Kellogg Biological Station, Michigan, USA - KBS S4-3 metaG | ecosystem: Host-associated > Plants > Roots > Rhizosphere > Soil ... | reverse complement strand
CCGCCCCGCCCGCTCGACCGATGAGCCCGCGACCGGAAGCGACGGCGCCGTCGGCACCCTCGGCGAGCTCCTCATCGATCCTCTCGCCGAGGGCGAGTACGAGCGGGTGCTTGAAGCGCTGGAGGCCCACGAGCTGCTGGCGCTGCTGTCGGGGCTCTCGGGCCGCGAGCGCGCGATCCTGCGGGCGCGTTTCGGGCTCGACGGCGAGCCGGAGCGAACCCGCGGCGAGATCGCCGAGACGCTCGGGCTCAGCGCCGAGCGGGTGCGCCAGATCGAGAAGCGGGCGTTGGGGAAGCTGGCGGCTGGGGCGGGGGGCTAGGGTCAGCTTAGGCCGACCGGCTCAGAGCACCAGCAGCGTCGGGCTTCCTTTCATCGATGCTTTGGGTCAATTGCGGCGGCGTTGGGGGTCCGCCTGCTGCGAGAATCTGTCTTGCGGAGGTACTGCAATTAAGGCGACCCGTAGCAGCGCGGCTCGATGGCTCCCAGCTGCGCCACTAAGAGCAGCGCATGACCAGCCGCCGAATGCCCGCGGCGCCCGCACAAGAAGCAACGGCGACGATTCCGTTCGGTAGCTGAAGTCCTCGTTCTAGGCTGCCGATAGATATCGGGATTCCGTCTCGGCCCCCCAAAGTTGGCGGGCCCTTTCAGCTTTCTGAATTGAAGGGGAAACGTTGATTGCCTGCTCTTCCACGCGTTCGCGCGCTCTCGGCTCTGGAAAGATCGTCGTCCTTGCTCTAGCGGCAGTACTCGGCCTGCTTGCGACCCTGGGCGTCAGCCGGGCAAGCGCGGCCGAAGGGTGCGGATATGGAACCGGCGGTCCGTACGCGGCGAACCTGTGCTGGTTCGACATGAGCGGCTACAACGACGCCAAAGCGCGCTCCCCGGAAGGGCAGCAGATGTCGATCACGCTGCCCGGCGGCTTCGTCGCGAAATTCACCCTGACCTCGAGAGCGGTTCCGGGCGCCACCTGGCGTGGGGTCGAATCGCGGAAAGCGCCGCTCGAAGAACGCTTCGCCTTCGGCGTTTCAGGCTATGTCGGCATATCTGGCAAACCGGTCCTGTACAGCCTGGGCGGAACCGGCCCCAACGGGGTCGAACTGAAACTGAGCAACATCAGCGTCGTCGATACCGGTGGTCAACCGGTCACCGGCTACAGGTTCGTTATCGCCGACGCCGAGAACAACCTCGCCGGCGAGAACCTCACCTGGACCTCGAACAAGCCGCTGAGCCTGCTCGGCGTGCTGAACGAAAAAGCGAAATCCGGCTGCCACAACGGGATGAGCGGCCTTGGGACGACAAGCGTCAAATGCACCGGCCAGGGCGGCGAGCCGGGTCTGCCGAACCCGCGCTACGACGACGTGGTGGTCGGTGCCGATACCCCTTCGCAGATTGCCCTTTCGATGACGACCTTCGCCCGTTCTGGCGTCGCCTTCGCGATCATGACCTCGAAAGTGCAGGTCACCAAGCAGGTCGTCGGGCGGGTGAAAAGCAGCGACTCCTTCGACGTCTCGGCGCTCTCCCCCGAAGGCTCGACTCTCGCGACCGCGAGCACCGGCCCAGCGAACACCGCGACCACCGGCGAAATCACGGTGCTGCCGCTGAGCACCGGCGCCTCCTACACGCTGAGCGAGGCGTCGACCGCGGCCAGCGGCACCCGCCAGGCCGACTACTCGCGCTCCTGGGCGTGCACCAACAACGGCGTCTCAGAACCGTCGCTGCCCTCCGGGAGCGGACCCTCGGTCTCGGTCTCGCCGCAGGTCGGCGACTTCATCGCCTGCACGGTCACCAACACCCAGCTCCCCGCCGACCTCTCGGTGCAGAAGAGCGCGAGCGCCGAATTCGCCTCGGCGGGCGAACAGATCACCTACACGCTGCTGGCGGAAAACCACGGCCCGAGCAGCGCCGACTCGACCAAACTCAAAGACACGCTGCCGGCTGGCCTCGCCTACCTCTCCGACGACGGCGGCTGCACCACGGCAGCGCTGCCCGTTATCGAATGCGAACTCGGCACGCTCGCCAACGGCGAATCGTGGACGGTCCACGTCGTCGCTGAAGTCGTGCCCGGGGCGGCCGGCTCGCTACAGACCAACGCCGCCAAAGTCAGTGCCCTGCAGCCCGACTCCGAACCGATCGACAACGAATCGAAAGTCTCGACGCCGATCACGCCGTTCGCCGACCTGGCGATCTCGAAGTCGGTAAGCCCGCAGGTCGCGGGCTCGCTCGGCCAGCAGGTCACCTTCACGCTCGAAATAGAAAACAAGGGCGAGAACGAATCGAGCGCGACGACGGTTACCGACAACCTGCCGGCCGGGCTCGGCTACGTCTCCGATGACGGCGGCTGCAGCACGGTCGCGCTGCCGACGATCGAATGCAACGTCGGCGCCCTCGCCAAAGGAGCGACGAAAACGATCCACATCGTCGCCGAAGTCGAATCGGCGGCGGCCGGGAAAGCGAACAAAAACACGGCGACCGTCTCGGGCTCTCTCTTCGACCCCGATCCGTCCAACAATGAAGCCTCGGCGACGCTCGAAGTCGAACCGATCTCCGACCTCGCGATAACCAAGGCGGCGACCGCCACCTCGGTCAAATCGGGCGACAACATCACCTACTTCATCAAAGCCGAAAACAAAGGCCCGACGACCGACTTCGGCGTGCAGGTCACCGACACCCTGCCTGCCGGCCTCGAATACGTCTCCGACAACGACGCCTGCGACACCTCCTCGCTGCCGACGATCCACTGCGAAGTCGGGACGCTCGGGAAAGGAGAATCGCTCGTGATCACGCTGGTCGCGAAAGTCCTGGCGACGAGCGGCACGATCGAAAACACTGCCGAAGTCAGTGGCCTCAACCCTGACGTCGAACTCGCCAATAACAGCGCGACGGCGACGACGCCGATCGAGCCGACCTCCGACCTAGCGATCACGAAGACCGCCTCGGCGCCGACCGTCAAAGCCGGCGAAACCCTGACCTACACGCTCCAAATTGAAAACAAAGGCCCAATCGCCTCCGGCTCGATCACCGTCACCGACACGCTCCCCGCCGGCCTCTCCTATGTCTCCGACGATGCCGGCTGCCTAGTCAGCGCCGGCCGCGAAATCAGCTGCGACCTCGGCGTGCTGGGAAGCGGTGCTGCCAAAACGATCCACGTCCTGACCCAGGTCGCGGCCTCGGCGACGGGCTCGATCACAAACACCGCCGAAGTCAGCGGCGCGAACTTCGACCCTGAACTCGCCAACAACGAATCGACCGCGGGCAGCGGCGTCGAACAGGTCGCCGACCTGGCCATCACCAAGAACGCGGCGCCAAGCGTCAAACCCGGCGAACAGCTCACCTACACGCTGCAGGTCGAAAACAAGGGTCCGAGCACCTCGAACCCGACCACGGTCACCGACACCCTGCCCGCCGGGATCAACTACGTCTCCAACGATTCAGGCTGCGACGTCTCGGCCTTGCCGGCGATCTCCTGCGACCTAGGCTCGGTCGCCAACGGCGCGACGAAAACGCTCCACATCGTCACCCAGGTCACCGCTAGCACCGGCTCGATCCAGAACACCGCGAAAGTCGACGGGCCTCTGCCCGATCCGGAACCGGGCAACGACGAAGCCAACGCGACGGCGGCGGTCGAACCGATCTCCGACCTGACGCTGACGAAGACCGCCGGGATAGCCGCAGTGAAAGCCGGCGAACAGATCACCTACACGCTCGCGGTTGAAAACAAAGGCCCGAGCGCTTCCAACCCGACGACCGTCAGCGACACGCTGCCGGCGCAGCTCACCTACGTCTCCGACAACGCCGGCTGCGACACGAGCGCCCTGCCGACGATCAGCTGCGACCTCGGCGAACTCGCCAACGGCGCGACGAAATCGATCGAGATCGTCGCCGAGGTGAACGCCGGCGCGAGCGGCGAAATCGAAAACAGCGCCCAGGTGAGCGGCCCCAATCCCGACCCTGAACCGGAAAGCGACGAATCCAAAGCGCGCACCCCGATCACCGCGTTCGCGGCCGACTTGGCGCTCGAGAAGACCGCCTCGACGGGCGGCCCGGTCAAAGCCGGCGACACGATCACCTACACGCTGGCGGCGACCAACCACGGCCCCGACCCCTCGCCGGAAACCGTCGTCACCGATGAGTTGCCGAGTGGCCTCACCTACGTCTCCGACGACGCCGGCTGCGACACCTCGGCGCTGCCGAAGGTGGAATGCGATCTCGGCAACCTCGCCAACGGCGAAGCGCAGAGCATCCACGTCGTCGCGCGCGTCGCCGCGACCGGCGGGAGCGCGATCGTGAACACGGCGGCAGTGCGCGGATCCCACGCCGATCCGGTCCCGCCGAACAACCCGGACTCGACCGAAGTCACCATCGCCTCGCCGCCGACGCCAGCCACCAACCCGCCGTCCTTCACGCCGTCGCCGGCCCCCGAAGTGCCCAAGCCCCCGAAGCACCACAAGCCGAAGCCCAATCCCGAGCCCGGCAAGCCGCGCCTCGTCCTCGACAAGCGCGCCAACAGCTCCGTCGCCCGCCCGACCTCGGTGATCGGCTACACGATCACGGTCTGGAACAAGGGCGACGGCGATGCCCGCAACGTCAAGGTCTGCGACGAACCGCCGGCCCAGCAGAAGACGCTGAGGACCGAACCCGCGGTCAAGGACGAGAGCGCGCCCTGCTGGCATCTCGACCTTCTGGCTGCCGGCAAGAAGCGAGTCTTCCGCCTGACGGCCAAGGTCGAGGGAGACTCGGGTGCCGCCGTCCAGCGTAACCGCGCGAGTGTCGAGGCGGGCAACGTCAAGGGAGTGCGGACCGACAGCGCCCCCGTCCGGGTCAAGCCGCTGCCGACCACCGCCTGCGGCTCGCGGCTGATGCGGCCGCTGGGGGCGCCGCGGATCGCGCTTCGCTGCTGACCTCGGCCCGGTGGGGCAAGAAATCCCCGAGGCCGAGCGAGACGTCGCGCCGGTTGCGAGGAGCCTCATAGCGGAGCGGGATCGGCGCAAACAAACACAAGCAGGGCGAGGGGCGGGGCCTCGACGCCGCCGACCGGCCGGGCAGCTGGTAATCCACTTCTGTACCCCAACCGAAAAAGATTCCCGCTCCTTCAGGTATTTGATTTGCGACGCGGAGCTGCCGATAGGGGTCCTAGATGCACCTGCGGTCTCGGCTACTTTTGTTCGTCGCGCTGGCCTCGTCGGCCCTCCTCGCGCTGGCTTCGCCGGCGCTCGGCGCGACGTTCACCGTCACCAACACCAACAACGAAGGCGCCGGCTCGCTGCGCAGAGCGATCGAAGAAGCCAACACGGCGGGAGCGGGCAACACGATCGCCTTCAACATCCCGGGGAGCGGCCCGTTCACGATCGCGCCCACCTCGGCATTACCGACGATCCAGGCCGCAAACACGACGCTCGACGCCTGCACCCAGCCAGGCGCCGACTGCAGCGCCCTGCCGCTGACGCTGATGATCCGGCTGGAAGGGCAAGGCTTCTCACTGCTCAGGAGCGGAGTCACGATCAGGGGCTTCTCGTTCACCGGGGCAGGAGCGCCCGCGGTGAAGCTCAACCGTGTCGCCGAAGAAGCCATCTTCACGCTGCAGCAGAACGTGACGATCGCCGACAACTACATCGGCTTAGCGCCTGACGGCTCGGCGGCCGGCAAGGAACCGCCGTTCGTGTTCGAAGTCGGGAACCGGAACATCAAACCGCCGAACGGGATGCACATCCTCGACAACGTGATCGGGGGCAACAAAGCCAACAACGCGATCGACCTCTCCAGCACCGGCTTCGGGACGGCGATCCCGATCTCCGGTCTGCGGATCGAAGGGAACATCATCGGCCTCGACCCGACCGGGACGCAGCCGCGGGCCAACTCGGGCAACGGCATCCTCATCGAGGAGAGTGGTGGTGCGCGGATCGTCGGCAACACGATCGCCGACAACAAAGGCGCCGGCATCATCCACCGCGGCCGCACCCAGCTGGCTCCGCACAGCGACCCGGCACTCGAACCCGGTCTCCTGATCGAAGGCAACCGGATCGAAGGGAACGAAAAAGAAGGGATCGCGGTCGGCATCGACAACAACGGCGCGACCCAGAAAGAGCCCTACACCGGCCCGGCCGCCATCTTCGGCAACACGGTGAAAGGCAACGGCACCGCAGGATCGTTTGCCGGCATCGCGATCACCGAAGCGCCCGACACGCAGCGCCCGAACATCCAGATCGGCGGCTTCGGACCAGGCCAGGCCAACGCGATCACCGGCAACACCGGCGCCGGTGTGGCAATCGGCGCCAGCGCGACCGACACCAGCATCTCGGTCCAGGTCCGCGGCAACTCGATCTACGGCAACGGCGGCCTGCCGATCGACCTGGGGAACAACGGCGCGACGGCAAACGCGCCCGCCGGCACGACGCGGACCGGCCCGAACTCGCTCGTCGACTACCCGGTCATCACCGGCATCGGCCACGGCTCGGTGATCGTCGCCGGCACCTACGCCGGGCCGCCCAACGCCACCGTCACGCTCGACTTCTACAAGAGCGAAACCGCGAGCGGACCGCAGACGTGGATTGGCAGCACGCCGGTGACCACGGACGCGGCAGGCGAAGCGACGTTCCACGCCGAGTTCGAACCCGACGTGGCGGCCGGCTGGTTCATCAGCGCCACCGCCACCGACGCCAACGACAGCACCTCGGAGTTCACCGTGCCGGCACTCGTCCCGGCCGCCGAAACCGACCTGGCGATCTCGAACACTCCGTCGGCCGCGAGCGCGAAACCCGGCGAACAGATCACCTACACCCTGCAGGCCGAAAACAGAGGCCTCACCACCTCGAACTCGACGACCATCACCGACATGCTTCCTGCCGGCCTCAGCTACGTCTCGAATGACGGAGGCTGTGACGTCTCCGCGCTGCCCACGGTCAGCTGCGGACTCGGCTCGCTCCTCGGCGGTGAAGCACGGACGATCCACATCGTCACCCAGCTCACCGCGGGCAGCGCTGCGGTCACTGACACGGCGACGATCTTCGGGCCGCTTCCCGACCCCGAATCGGCTAACGACACCGCGAGCGCGACGACGACGGTGGAACCGGTCTCCGATCTGGCGATCACGAAGACCGCCGGCGCGAGCGTCGTCAAAACGGGCGAACGACTCAGCTACACCATCGCGGTCAAAGACAACGGCCCGAGCCCGTCGAGCTCGGAGACAGTCACCGACACGCTGCCGCCGGGCCTCACCTACGTCTCCGACACGGGCGGCTGCGACACCAGCGCCCTGCCGACGATCACCTGCGAACTTGGGCCGCTGGCGAGTGGCGCGACGACGAGCGTCGAAGTCGTCACCGAAGTCCAAGGCGGCCCCGGCAGCACGATCAAAAACGCCGCCCAGGTGGGCGGGCCGAATCCCGATCCCGAACCGGGGAACGATGGTTCGAGCACCTCGACGTCGGTCGTCCCTTTCGCCGCCGACCTCGCTCTGCAGGACTCCGCCTCAACGAGCGGGGGGCCGGTGAAGGTGGGGGACCCGATCACCTACGCGCTGACCGTGACCGACAACGGCCCCGACGCCTCGCCGGAAACCGTCGTCACCGACGAACTTCCGGCCGGGCTGATCTACGTCTCCGACGACGGCGGTTGCCGCACCTCGGCCCTGCCGAAAGTCGAATGCGACCTCGGCACGCTAGTGAGCGGTGAATCCAAGACCGTCCACATCGTCACCCGCGTCGCCTCGATCGACGGCGGGCCGATCCGCGACTTCTCGACGGTGAGCGGCGGCCGACCCGATCCGATCCCGACGAACAACGTCGCGTCGGCGGAAACCGCGGTCGCGTCGGCGGGCACTTCCTCCCTGCCCGGTCCGCCGTCACCGGGCGCCGGGACGTCGAAGCCCTCGAAGTATCACGCGCAACACAAACATCACCAGCACAAAGCCGGGAAGCCGAAGCTGCTGCTCAGACAGCGCGCGAGCACCGGCCGAGCCCGCCCCGGCTCGGTGGTCGCATACAGGATCACCGTCTGGAACAAGGGCGACGGCGACGCCCGCCAGGTCAAGGTCTGCGACGAAACGGGCAGCGGCCTGACGATCATTCGCAGCGAACCGACCGCCTCCGGCAATGGCTCCACCTGCTGGCACCTGAAGTCCCTCGCGGCCGGGTCCAGGCGCGTCTTCCGCGTCACCGTCCAGGTCGCCCCGCTCCTGACCAGTGCCCTGGCGCGCAACGTCGCCTGGGCGAGCGCCGCGAACGTGAAGGGCGTGCGGACCGCAAGCGCCAGGGTACGCGTGAAGCCGCTCCCCAACACGGCCTGCGGCTCGACGGCCTTCGACCTCGGGATCTCGCTGCGCTGCTGAGAGGCAGATGAGTTGGATCAGGCGGTGCCGATAGAAACGCGCATTTTCTTATCGGAGAAAGCCGCGATGGATGGCTACAGCTTTCCGATGAGCGGCGTGGGGCAGAAATGGGGCAAGGTGCCCCACGGATTGCAGCGGATCTCAGCCGAACTCGATCCGCCGAAAACCGCTCTAAATTGTGCTCCACGTAGCCCAGCGGAACTCCTGAGCCGGTCTCCAAAACCGGCGATTCCAGGTTCGAGTCCTGGCTGCCCCGATCGCTGAGTTTTAGGGCGTGACAAAGGGCATCGAGGTGGGGCGTGCGGCGCGCACCCGGACGATCTGCTGCTGAGGGACGACGTTGGAGACCACCGGCGTCGCGCCGACGCCGGTGGCGCTTTCGTCTTCCTCGACCGGGCCGGCGAGATCCCAACGGACCGCGCGATCACCTCCGCCGCGGCCCAGCCCAGGGGCGGCGATTCTTAACCACCCGCATAGGGACATCGGATAGGACTCTCCTACACCAAACAGGAGGAGGACTCCGATGGCAGTGATGATGATCCAAGAGTTCGCGGTAGAGGAAGACGACCTCAGCACCGAGAACTACGACGCCGTCAACGAGCGGCTGAACACCCGCGAGGACCCGCCGCGGGGCCTGATCGTCCACACCGCGGGCTTCACCGGCAAGGGCGTCTTCCGGATCGCCGACGTCTGGGAGTCGCTCGCCGATTGGGAGAGCTTTCGCGACGGGCCGCTGGCCGAGGCGCTGAAACCGATGATGGAAAGCGCCGACGCAAGCCCGCCGGTGGAGCAGTACACCTACGAGCTGCACGACGTGATCAAGCCTTAGGGCCGGGTCAAATCGGCAGCACGTCGGCGGCAGGGGGTCCGGGCCCGCTTCAAGAACTTGGGCGCGGCAGTGACAGGCGCCCTTGAGCCCCAGAGGCCGCGGACCCCTGGCCTTGCGCGCCCGCCCCTCGCTCGGCGAGGATGACTGCGTCTCGTCTCAATTCATAAATCTGCAACAGAGACGGAGAACCCAGATGGCCTGCAAGCCGAAGTTCGCCCGAGTGGGAGGCGCAGCCGCGCTCCTCCTCGCCCTCGCCCTCCTCGCCTTCACGGGAACCGCCGCCGCGGCGACGACGATGATCACCTTCAAAGAACCCGAAAACGGCTCGACCTTCCGCTTCATCGACAACGCCCCGAAGACGAAGACCAAGCACGGCTTCCCCCAAAAAATCAGCGCCGGCGACGTGTTCGTCTTCACCAACCCACTCGAAGCAGGAGGGAAGCAGATCGGCCACCTGAAAGCCGTCTGCACGGCGACCGGCAACGGCAGCTTCCAGAACGCCGGTTTCATTTGCAACGGCACCTTCTTCTTCACGGGCAAAGGCACGCTGATCGCCGCGGCGTCTATCGGCTCCGGCAAGACCGAAGGGGCGATCACCGGAGGCACCGGCAGCTACGCCGGCGCCCGCGGCACCTTCGTCTCGAAGGAAGGCAAAGGCGCCTCGACGGTGACGGTGACGCTGCTCGAATAGAGCAACCCGCTTCCGGCGGCGCCGATCCGCAAGAGCAATTTGTCGACCAACCCTTGACGCCGCACGGATCGCGGCGAGTAGGGTTAACTCGATCGACGACCCCGGGCAGCGCGGCCGGGGTCGTTGCATTTCTTGGTCCAGTGGCGCTGCGTCAAATCCGCCTCGGATGCGGCTCCGGAGACTCAAGACATCGGCCTTCAAGCCGACGCCGCGAGCTCTCAAGCTGATTTCATTCCCCAGTTCATTCCCCAGGGCACAAAGCCAACAATTTTTAGCTTGCTAGAGCGGCGCAAATCAGGGAAGTCCCGGTCTCCAAAACCGGCGATTCCAGGTTCGAGTCCTGGCTGCCCCGTCGCCGGCATCGCGCGCAGCGCTTCGTGGGGGCTTCGCGCTGCGCATGATGCCGTGACGTAACCGCTACCTGACGGTCGCCGCGTGCCAGGTGCCGACGTCGTGGATCCCCTCGCCCTTCGTCTGACCTGGAGCCTTGTCCCCGTTGAAGGTGTAGAGGGGAAGGCCCTTGTAGGTGACCTGAGTCGTCCCTTCTGGCCGCTTCACCGTTCCCAGTGCCACCGGCCCCTTCGGCGTCACCCCGGCGGCGACGGTCAGCGGGTGCCAGATCGACAGACAGGTACCGGTGCAGATGAATTTGCCATTGGGCTCGACGCTGAGGCTGTAGAGCGTGAAGCCTTTGGTGTTGGCCAGAACGGTCCTTCCGAGTGAGGCTGCACGCTCGGTCTTCGCGACCGTCATCGTCTTGCCGCCCCCGGCGAGCGCGGGTACCGCACTGACCCCCACCATTGCCGAGGCGATCACCGCAACGGTCGCCACCTGAGTGGCCAACCGGCGCAGACGGCCCTGCTTCAAGTGCTGCATTCGTACTCCTTCGTTGAGTTGGTGTGGTGGGGTTACGGTGGGGATCGCGCGGCAGGTTCGGCCCGCGTCGAAAAGTTAGGTCCCCTTTAACCGCCCCCTGAACCCCACCCCAAAGGGGGCCGTACTGCTCGGGCGTCAACACCAATCCCCCAGGAGGTACGAAGTGAAAAGGACGACCTACGCGTTCGCGCTGCTGGCTGCCCTCGGCGCGATTGTCATCGCCGGCTGCGGCAGCAGCTCGAGCGGCTCCGGCACCGAAGCGAGCGGTTCCGCCGGCGGCGGCGAACCCGTTGCCAACGTCAATTCGTCAGGCGGCGGGGCGACCGTTGCCGGCGCCGAAATTCCCGGTCTCGGCAGCGTGCTGGTCGACTCAAAGGGGATGACCGTCTACGAGTTCACGGTCGACAAAGGCACCAAGTCGGAATGCTACGGCGGATGTGCAGCGGCCTGGCCGCCGGTGACCGCTTCCGGCCAGCCGACCGCCGGCCAAGGTGCGGTGGCCGCCGACCTCGGGACCACCAAGCGCAAGGACGGAAGCCTCCAGGTCACCTACAAAGGCCACCCGCTCTACACCTTCGCCGCCGACGGGGCGCCCGGCGAAGCCAACGGCAACGAATCCGAAGGCACCTGGTTCGTCCTCGACGAAGCCGGCACCGCGGTCAAAGGCATGGCGACGCCCGGGGCGGTGGGCGGCGAAGAAGAATCCGAAGAAAGCTCGGGCGGCTCCGGATACTGAGCCGCCTGGGTCCCACGACCGTGATCCCCGACTTTGCGGGATCACCTTGCAGCTGGGTCTGGGCAGAGCCCTTCGGCTCAGCTAGGTTCGCCCCAGCGACCGGGAGGGATCCCGAAGCCCCGCGAAAGCCAAGCGGGGAAGCGGGTCCCAAAGGCAGCGCCACCGAGCTTCACGTGCGAAGGCTACGCGCGAGGCAGGCAACGAGCGCAGCCCCCGGTCGCGTTTCGTTTGGCTTTTGCGAGGAGCGCGGTCCTCACAGCCCTTCGATCAGCCGCTTCAGGTCGCCCTGGTCTTCGTCGTAGCCTTTGAGGTCGCGGAAGATCAGCTCTCGCACGGGGTCGAATTCCGGGCTCTGCTGGCCGCCGCCGTACTTTTTCTTCCAGGCGGCTTTCTTTTCTTCCTGTGCGGCTTTGTCGAGCGATTGCAGGTATTCGTCGACCTGATCTGACTCGGTGCTCCAGGCGGTCTGCGCGGGTTCGCCGACGCGGGACCCCCAGTCGGCCCGCCGCTGGGCGAAGGCGGCGTCGCCATCGCGCCCGAGGACGAACAGGGCCAGCCTCGACGCGGCTCCGTCGCGGGTCGCCAGGTTCAGCACGACCTTTTGAATCTCGGTCTGCGCCAGGGGCGTCGCCTGCTTGCCGGCGTCGGCGATCGTCGCGGCGATCATCAGTGGGCCGGCATCCATGAAGCCGGCGGGCGCTCCGGTGACGGTGGGGCCGGGATCGTTGGTCGACAGCAGCACGGAGGATCCGGAAGGGCCGATCTGGAAGCGGAAGTTGCCGCTGAACTCCATGTGGACCTGGGCGCTGCGGTAGTCGACGATCGGCAGGCGGGCGACGATCGCCTTGAAGTTGAAATCGATCAGGTAGGGGCCTTCCTGGTAGCGGACCTTGGGCAGCAGGAACCAGAGCTCGGCCTCGATGCCGATGTTGATCACCGGCGGACTGTCGGCGGTTCCGGCGTCGAGGCCGAGCTTCGGGCCGATCACGTCGCGGGCGAGGAGCTGGGCGAACTCCTCGGTCAGCTGCGGAGTGCCGTCGACCGTCGTCGTCACCCCGGCGTCGACCGGGTCGGACTTGGCGCCCTTGAGGACGACGCTGAGCTCGCCGACGATCGAGGCGGCGATCACCACTTTCGGGGCCTGCACGGTGCGCAGCGGCAGGTCGATCTGGACCCGCACCGGGGCTGAGAACTTGGTCGCGTCCTTGACCACCCGGGGCGTCGGCTTCGGCGGTTCCGGTTGCTCGACGACCTCCTTGTACTTGAGCATGAACCGGGTCACCTTGACGCGGCGATTGCGGGCCAGCGCCTGGCCTGAGGTCCCGCTGTCTTCCGGCTCCGAGGAGCCGGCGCTCTCGACCACGACGGAGCGGAAGCCCAGCTGGTTCAGCACCGCCTTCACGTTGTCGCCGCGCCGCTGAGCGAGGTCGCGGTTGGCGCTCTCGGCGCCGGTGACGCTGGCGTGGCCACGGACGTCGAAGTCCATCGGTTCGTGGTCGGTCGAGTTCGCGATGAAGCCGATGCTCGCGAACCGCTTGATCGCTTCTTCGTGGGCTGGCGCTACATCCGCCTTCGCGACCGGGTAGTTCCAGAGCGTCAGCTCATCGCCGACCTCGAAGCTCTGGGGCTCCGGGTTCTTGTTGAACCAATCGACCTCCGGATCGGCCACGTTCAGCTCGACGGTTTGTCTTTGTCTTTGTCTTTGCCTTTACCTTTGCCGCTGTCTTTGTCGCGCCCTCCACGGCCGTGCCGGCGATGCTCGTCGTCGTCCTCGGCGCAGCCACAGAGGCAAAGGCCGTACTGCGGGGCGAACTCCTCGTCGAGCAGCCCTTTGTCGAGGCGCGCCTCGAGCCGCTTGTTCTCCAGCCGGATCGCGTTGTTGCCCAGGCGACCCGCCTCGGCCGCGAGCTCCTGCTGGTTGACGATGCTCTCCTCGCAGGCGCAGCAGCGGCCGACGATCGCCTCGGAGTAGAGGGCCGCCGTCGGCAGGATGTAGCGGCGGACGTCCTTGGTCGTCGATTTGGTCAGGTCTTGGACGCTTTCGTCGAAGACCTCCTTCCATTTCGGCTTGTCGTCGAGCCGGATCGGCACCGCGAGCTGGTCGCCGACGATCCCGACCGGCGTCGCCTCGATCACACCCGCAAGAGCGAGCGCGGTGACGCGGTCGTCGGCGGCGCCGGAGCGCTCGTTCCAAACGGCGAAGCGATAGTGGTCGAGGTTCTTCGGGTCGTTGAGATGTTCGAGCAGGGCCGCGAGCCGCTCCTGCGCGACGGCCGTTTCGCGCAGCCCGAACGACTCGAGGATCCGCAGGTTCCGCTCTTCCTTGGCGATCCGCGCCAGTTCCTGCAGGCGTTCGTTGGCGGCGCGGTTCGCTTCCTGCTCCTTCAGCCATTCGGAGTAGGCGCCGGAGAACGCGGTGATGGCGGCGATCAGGCCGTCGTCATCGAAGCGATTCATCCCCACCGTGTCCTTGATCCGCTGGGTCACGACCCCGGCGGTGATGAACTCGGGCACGAAGACCAGCGTGATCCCGTACATCTCCCAGCCGACACCGTCGGCGACCTGGGGGTCGGCGGGGAGCAGCGCCAGCGCCGGCGGCGGCAGCGCTCCGATCACCCGCGACATCGCCCGTGCCTGTGACGTCGTCACCGGCGCCGGCGTCGGCCCGACCCCAATCGAGGCGAGGTCGCTAATCAGCGACGGAGCGTTTTTTGCGAGCGATTTCCTGAACAGGTGGCTCCTGATGTCCGCGGCGGCGGCGTTGATGATCCCCGGCGTCAGCCCGAAGCCGAACGGCGGCGGCACGGCCTCACGCACGGTCGCCGGATAGCGCACCGCCTTGGTGCGGATCTTGGTCACGGCGGCAGCCACTTTGCGCGCCGAATCCACCACCGCCTCCCATTTGCTGCCGTCGGCCTCGCCGCTGTCCTCGTCCTCGCAGGAGCAGCTATGGCAGAGGACGTCGCAGGCGCGGTCGCGGGCGTCGAGGAACCGCGCCGCTTCGAACCCGTCGGCAAGGGTGCTGTCGAGCAGCGCCAGCCGCAGCGCCGACTCGTGGCTGCGGATGAAGGCGCGGTCGATCACCGTAACGCTGCTGAGCAGCGAGCTTTTGATCAGCGCGACGAGGCGAACCTCGTCACCGCGCACGAACGTCGACACCTGGTAGTTCGCGAGGACCTCGAAGAAGGGAACGGTCAGCGTGTGGCAGGCGTTGGGGTTCGTCAGCTTGCGGGTGACGCGTTCCTCGCTCCCCGCTTCCTGGGATTCGGTGACGGTCAGGGTACGGCTGGTCCTAACCCGCCCGGTCGAGCGGGTGGTCGCGTCGATGATCGTCTGGCGGGTTTCGTTCTCGCCTTCGTTCAGCGCCGCCCGTCCGCTTGCTTTGGCGCCGAGGTCGAATTTGGCGACGCCGACCGTGAAGCCGACTTTCCCATCGGTGGAGGTCTCGAATCCCGCCTGGTGGGCGACGTCTTCGGAGACGTCGAGCGCGTCGTGGCGCGAGCCGGAGCTCTCGGTTTCCTGCTCTGACTCGAAGCTCGTCGCCGAGGTCAGGCTCGAGCTCGATTTCGCCCAGGTGAAGATCTCGACGGTCTGCTCCTCGCCGGGCCCCAGCGAGAACGAGTTGACGATCCGGCCCTGCGTGTAGCCGTCGAGCTGCCACTGCTGCAGGAACGGCATGTAGATCGCCATCGGAAGCTCGAGCACGTC
>Ga0070668_100001917_pt1 | contig 15207 bp, 15 predicted proteins | sample KBSS43metaG_FD_64661 | JGI IMG/M metagenome (GOLD analysis project Ga0070668, IMG submission 64661) | Switchgrass rhizosphere microbial communities from Kellogg Biological Station, Michigan, USA - KBS S4-3 metaG | ecosystem: Host-associated > Plants > Roots > Rhizosphere > Soil ... | reverse complement strand
TCTTCGGCGAAGGCACCGACGCCGGCGCGCTGTGGCAGCAACTGCTCGCACTCGTGATACTCGTGTTCTGCCCCGCGCTGGCTCTGCTGGCGTCCACCGCGCGACGTGCGGTGGGATCCGGCCTGGCGGTCCGCCTCGCACTGCTCGGGGTGGCACTCGGCGCGGCTCCTGCGGTGGTCGCGGCGACGACCACCGTCACGCTGCCGCTCACCGGCTATGCGCTCAACCCCGCGGACCTGCGGGCCGGATGGCCGTGGGCCGCATGCGCGGCGTTGGTTGCACTCGCCTCGGTCACCCTCGCCAACCGCCGTCGGAGCGGTGCCCCCGATCCGGAGCGCGCCCGCGCCGACCGTCCCCGGTGGACACCCGGCCTGGCTCGGTACGCTGCCGGGCTGGCCGCCGCAGCCGTGGCGATCAGCGGATACCTGCCGCATCGTGCGGCGCTGATCGCATTCGTCGCAGGCGCGGCGGGGCTGTGCGCCGCGCTGCCGGCCGCGCTGCCACAACGGTATCGCCGCTGGACCGCCTCCTTCCTGATAGGCATCGGCATGCTCAGCCTGCTGCAGGTCTGGAGCAGCCAGATCAGCGGACCGGCCAGAACCGCAGCCGCCATCCAGCGGCACACCGGCGACCGGCTGCTCATGGTGAGCGCCGACAATCTGCAACCCGAGCGGGTACGCGCGTTCACCGACGCTTTGCCGAGCGGGGTTGCCGTCCTGGCGCTCAGCGTGCCGGACGACCAGGAGCCCGCCACACCCCAGCTCACCGCCTCGTGCGCGGCCTGGGGCAGCCTCGGCGTCGACTGCGCCGCCGCCACCCTGCCGGACAGCGGCGACGAGCGGGTCACCGCACTGCGCACCTGGTACGGCACCGCGACCCGGATACGGGTCGCCGAGGTGACCGACCCGGGACCCGTCCCGAACGCACTGCTGGTGGCGGCCGACGCGGCGCCCGGCGGATATCTCAGCACGATCAAGCAGGTTGCCTACCACACTCTCCCGCTGCCCGAGGTCGGCACCGTCGGCGAGGGGTGGCTGCTCAGCGCCGGCGACTCCACGGTCACCGGCGACTGGCTGCGGCTGTTCACCGGCCTCGGCTTCGGCTACCTCGTCCTGGCCGCGGTGGTATCGGCGGGCCGCCCGCGCCGCGCACTGCTCCTGCCGATGACGGCGGCCACCGTGCTCGGCGGGCTCGTCGCCGCCTGGCTGGGGCAGTTTCTCGTGCCGCTGTGCCGGGAGAGCGTGTTGTCGTGGACCGCGGTCGGGTTCGCGACCGGGGCCGGCTGGCTGCTCGCAGCCGCAGCCGGCCTGGTGATCCGGCTGACCGAGGGAGCCTGGCAGTACCGCGCAACATCGACCGGATGATGCCCGGACCTGCCGGCCTCGGTTACCATGCGCGGGTGCTAGCCCGGCTCACGTTGCTCGCCGAGCGGCACCGGCTGCTCGTCGACGTGCTGGCGGCCACCGTGGTGACCGCCGTGAGCCTGGCGCTGGCGCACCAACCGCAGCCGCCGGGCACACGATCGATGGATGCGCTGGGCTATGCGCTGACCGTGGTCGTGAACCTGTCGCTCGCCGCGCGCCGCCGGGCGCCGCTTGTGGTGCTGGGCTTGTACGTCACGTTGTGGACGGCGTACGTCGAGGCCGGGTACTGGCCGGTGGTCAACAGTTCCGGTGCGATGTACGCCTTGTACACGGTGGCGGCCAGCCGGTCGACCCGGGTGACCGGCGGTGCGGCAGCGCTGTTCGCCGCCGTCTGGGTCTTCGCGGGCTGGCGCGGCGGCCAGGATGCACTGTGGACGGCCGTGGCGCAGAGCGTCGGCTGGAGCGGCGTCATCTGGCGCGTCGGCTACACCACTCGACAGCTGGCCGAACGCAACCGGCAGCTCGCACTCTTCACTGTGGAGCTCGGCCGCCAACAGGAGGAGCGAGCACAGCGAGCGGTGACCGAGGAACGGGTACGCATCGCCCGCGAACTGCACGACGTCGTCGCCCACCACATGTCGGTGGTGTCGGTGCAGGCGGGCTTGGCCGAGTACGTACTCGACGCCGATCGCGCCACCGCCCGCACCGCGCTGCAGACCGCGCAGCAGGCCAGCACGGAAGCGCTGCAAGAGATGCGCCGGATGCTGTCGCTGCTGAGCGCGGAGCTGCACGAGGACGGCGACGGGAGCGACCCGACGGCCCGCCCGTACGATCCCGCGCCTGGCCTGGACCGCCTCGACGACCTGGTCGGGCGGGTGCGGGCGGCCGGCGTACCGGTCGAGGTGATCGTCGGCGGCGTCCGCCGGCCACTCGCGCCCGGCGTCGACCTGTGCGCGTACCGGGTGGTGCAGGAATGCCTGACCAATGTGATCAAGCATGCGCCGGGTGCCCGGACGACGGTCATGGACATCCGCATGCCCGACGTCGACGGCGTCGAGGCGACCCAGCGCATCCTGACGGCCGTGGACGGGTACCGGCCGCGCATCCTCATGCTGACCACGTTCGACCTTGACGAGTACGTGTACGCGGCGCTGCGCGCCGGGGCCAGCGGATTCCTCCTCAAGGACACACCACCGGACCGGCTGATCGCGGCCATCCGGGTGATCGCCGCCGGCGACATGCTCTTCGCGCCGAGTGTCACCCGGCGACTCATCGAGTCCTACACCGATCGCGCCCGCTCGGCGGCCGACCTGCCCGAGCTGGACGGACTGACCACGCGCGAGACCGAGGTCCTGCGCCTCGTCGGCCAGGGCCTGACCAACACCGACATCGCCGGCCGGTTGACGGTCGGTGAAGCGACCGTCAAGACCCACCTCAACCGGGCAATGGCCAAGCTCGACCTGTCCAGCCGGGCGCAGGCGGTGGTGATGGCCTATGAGAGCGGGCTGGTCGCCCCGGCTGCCAAGATCGCCCGGACGGCCCGTCGAGCCTGACACCAGTAGCTCCCGCCGCGCCAGCGGCGCCCGCTGCAATCTTCTCCGAGGCCTCGGCCAGGCCCCGGCAAAGGCGCGCGCGGCGGACATCCGCGTCGGCGGCGTCCCGGTTCAGCGGCCGCCGGCCACGTCGATCACGAGGCCGGTGATCCAGCTCGACGCGTTGGAGGCGAGGAACGCCACAGCGTTGGCCACGCCGGCGGGCATGCCCAGCCGGCCCAGCGCGTGCTGTGCCGCCACGCGGTCGCGAAACTCCTGCGGCATGGCGCGTTCCGTGCGTTCGGTCAGCACAGTCGACGGGGCAACGCAGTTCGCCCGCACTCCGTAGCGGCCATACTGTGCGGCGACCTCGATGGTCAACGCCTCCACGCCGGACTTCGCGGCGCTGTACGGGACTGGCGCGCCGGTCGCGGGGCGCCTGGCGGCCACCGACGACATCGTGACGACGACACCGCTCCCCTGCTCCACCATTCCGGGCAGAAACGCGGCCAGGGCGAGGAACGTCGCCGTGAGGTTGCCGTCCACGGTGGACCGGAAGTCGTCGAGGCTCGTCTCGTGCAACAGGCCGGGACGGGCGCGGCCAGTGCCGACGAACGCGGCGAGCACGTCGACCCGGCCGAACTCGTTGACGGCGCGATCGCGTACGCGTTCCACGGCCGCCGGATCGGTGCCGTCGGCGACGATGCCGGCCGCTGTGCCTCCGTCGGCCCGAATCGCGTCGGCCGTGGCGTCGAGCGCGGCCGGCGAGCGTCCGGTCAGCAGGACGCGGGCGCCGTTGGCGGGACGGCGACACTCATGGGCTGGGCTGCCGTCGTACGGGTATGAATTCGGCGCGGGTGGCGAGAATCCCGAAGACGATCGCCCCTACCACGCCGACCAACTGAACAGCCTGCCCGGCCATCACTGTCGCGCCGGCATCCCCGGTCAAGTTCGATATGCCGGTCGGGCTGATGAGGAACCCGATCGTGATGAACGCGCCGAGCAGGACTCCGACTGCGGGTACCCACCGCCACGGCGCCCTCGCGACAAACGCGGCGCCGACGAGCAGGATCACGATGCCCGGCGGCACAGCGACGGGGAACCGCACCCCGCCGGCCCACAGCAACCCAATTCCGACCGCCCCCACGACGAGCGCGGCGACCGTCGCCAGACGCATTTTCCGGTGCATCGCAGGTGGGCGCATGCCTTCACTGTCGGGCGGTCCGGACGCCGATGCAATCCCAGAAACCTGGGGCGGCGGCGATCCCGGTGGCGGCGATCGACATTGGCCTGCCGTGCGTTACCGTCGGGTGACTGGGCGACGCGCCCCGAACGGGCGCGCGCCGGAAGTCGACAGCCACCAGCCGGATGCGCGGGGAGTGGTGCAAGTGGACATCTTGATCGCCGGCGGCGGCATAGGCGGGCTCGCCCTCGCCCGGGGACTCGCCAACTCCAGGCATCGCGTACGCGTCCTTGAAAGGGCCCCGGACCTGCGCACCGGCGGCGCCGCCGTCACCATCTACAGCAACGGTGCGGCCGCACTCGCCGGCCTCGGTGCGCCCCTCGACAGCTTCGGCGGTCGGCTCGACATCCTGCGGTTCCAGACCGCCGCCGGCCACCCGATCATCACCGCCGACCTGACGGTTCCTGCCCGGCGAACCGGCTTCCCGGTGACCTCGGTCCCGCGAAACGCGTTGATCGAACACCTCGCGCGGGGCGTGCCGGTGGAGTACTCGCGCGAGCTCATCGACGTGGAGGTCCACGAGGACGGTGTGACCGCCATCGACGCTACGGGCGACCGTCATCACGCCGACGTCCTGGTCGGCGCCGACGGGCACCGCTCCGCGATCCGCCGCGCGGTCCTCGACCCAGCACCCGCGATCGAGAACGAGTGGACCACCTGGCAGGGCATCTCACCGATACTGCCCGAGGTCGCCGGCGACACGACGGGCGTCTGCGTCGTCGGTGATGCCGGTCTGGTCGGGATGCTGCCATCGGGTGGCGGGCTGCTCATGTGGTGGTTCGATGTCCACCGGCAACTCGACGGGTCGCCCGCCGCCGCCCTGGCGGCACGTTTCGGCGGATACGGCCCGCTCGTGCAACGCCTGGTCGAAAGGATCCGCGACACCGATCTGGAATCGTTCCGGCACGTCACCCATCGTGTACCGGACCGTTGGGGCCGGGGTGGGACTACCCTGCTCGGCGACGCCGCACACGCCTTCCCACCCACCCAGGCGCAAGGCGCCAACCAGGCGGTTGAGGACGCCTGGCTGCTCAGCCGCGCGCTGTCGGCCGACCCGGCCGACGTGCCGCGCACGCTGCGGCGCTACGAGGCGTTGCGCGCCCGCCGGGTACGCAAGATCTCCCGGCGCGCCGCGAGCGAGCGGACCAACAAGCCGGTTCCGTTGCCCATCCGGCTGCTGGCCGCGATGATGCCGCCCAGCCTGGTCGGGCGGGCCTACACCACCCAACTCCGCGGCATCAGCCGCGTGTTCAACGACGAGACCGTCTGAGGAGAGCGCTCGCTGGGCACTGTCATTTTCCACGATGCCGGTGACCTCACGGATCGTCTATCCCAACTTCTTGGGGTGCTCGAAGCGGACCGTAGCGGCCGCAAGCCGGACAAGCAGCCGATCAGCCGCGTCCCCAGCGCTCACCCTCCCCGAGTTCCGACTCCAACCGCTCGCGCAGTGCGGCGGCCTCCCGCTCGCCCTGCTCGGCCATCTCGGCCCGCTCCTCCTCGGAGGTCTCCACCCAGCGCTTCGCGAACTGCTCCACACGAGGATTGAGCGCCGAGGTGAAGGCGGGCGAGGCGGCCACCTCGCGCAGCCCGCGCCGGCCGGCCAGCACGTCGGTCACCAGCCGACGGAACTCGGGGTCGCCGGTCCGTTCGCTAAGGATCTTCAGGGAGTTGCGGAGGCGGTGGGAGAGCGCCGGGTCGCCGCCCGCGACGTCGAGCAGCGGTTGGTCGTCCTCCGGCAGTTTCATCTGAACCTCCGGCTCATTCGCGGTGATGGGAAACGGGCGGTTCCGCCGGCGGTCGCACTGCGGGGTGGTCGTATTCCCGTGCGGGCAGCAGCGGCAGGCTGTTGTCGTTCAGCTCGCCGAGCAGGCCGGAGACGAGCCCGGCGAAGGCCTGCAGGGCGTTGAATAGGTTGCTGGTCATCGCCATGATCTCCTCCCATTTCGCCACGGCCAGTCCGGAGGTGACGGCGATGCTGGCACCGCCGATGATCGGGCCGACCACGGTGGCCGCCGACGCCCCCGAGGCGGCCATCTCGACACCGATCGCGATCAACAAGTCGACGAGGCCCTCAAGCATGCCCTTCAACGCACCGGCGGTCTCGTAGACACTGAACGCGGTCGTGTCCAACTGCCAACCGAGCTCGACAAGAACGCCGATATTCCCCCTGAGCGCCTGTACGACACCGCCGAAGTAGTCGTCGGCGGCGTCGCGCGCGTTGCCCTCCCAGCCGTAGCCGACCGCAGCGACCCCGGAGTTGATGCGGCTCGCGAAGACCTCGTTGAACGCGGCCAGATTTTGCACGGCCTTGCCTGCGACCTGCACCGCCTGCCAGTCGCCGGTGAACTGCTCGGCGGCCCACTGGAATGGGTTGGTCCCGATGACGAGGTTCATCGCCTCGCCCAACCAGTACGAAGGGGAGATGTACTGCGAAGCGCCGAGGACGTTCTCCAGCTTGTCCGGAATCGGGTCCGCGACCTTCGGGTCGATCAGTTCGTCCAACGGGTCGGCCATGCCGGCTGTCCCTTCTTCCCGGCCGCGCTCAGTAGGTCCGGTCGATCTGTTCGGCCGCCGCCCGGTCGGTGGTCTCGTAGTAGTGCGCAACCCGTTCGATCTCGCCGGCGGAGAGCCTGAGGAGATTCTCCAGTTGGGTGTAGGACAGGGTCATCTCGCTCCTGATCCGGGCGACCGCGTCGAACACCGTCCGGAACAGCGGTCCGGACGACCCGCTGATCTCCAGCCATTTCGCGTTGTACTGCTGCGCTCCGACGGAGTCGTTGATCAGGTCCGTGAGCGCGGCGCCAAATTCACGGATGATCGCCGGATCTGCCTTGAAATTGGTCACGTTCCCCCCAGACGGTGATGCAGCACAGGTATGCGAGGCTGCCAGACGTCGCCTTCAGATCGCCTTCACCGACGCGGAAGCTCAGCCGGCCGATGATCGCCGGCCGGGGTGCGGACATCCGCTACGACATGGCAGTCCGCGAGACTCATCAACTGGTCGGCCGGTGGGCTCCCGACCTGCTCTTGACGACCGACAACGGCCAGGTCAGGCTCGCCGCGCTGACCACTACCGCCCGGCCGCAGCTGCTCGACCTCACCGAGGACGCGTCGCTCGCAACAGCGGCGGACAGGTGGCTCGACCGCGTCGACACCGTCACCGCCCACACCCAGGACACCTCGACCACCGGCCTGCTCCTGCGCCCAGACTGCTATGTCGCCGGGCCACCGACACGCCTCGCCCTGATCACCACGACCGGGAATCCCTGCGTGCCGCGATGACCCACCGCTCGCATCGGCGAGATGCGCGGGAAGGACGGCCGCGATGAGGTTGATCGGCGTCGAGGTCCCCAGGAATCTGGGATCCACGAACCAGTTACCGGGGATGCAGGATGGTCGAAGGAGAGGAACGGGGACGATCGATCGGAGCCGCCATGGATCGACGTTACGCAATGGTGATCACGATGGCCCAGTTTCTGGCGATCATGCTGTACGTGCTGGTGGCCGGCGTGATGTGGGGAACGTGGCTGTCGCTGGGGCGAACGATGACCCGCTACGACGCCGCGACGTTCCTGGCCGACGGCAAACACATGATCGCCAACTTGGCGACCGTCATGGCGGTGCTCATGGTCACCGCGGTCGTTGTCGGTCTCCTCGTGGTCGTGCTGCTGTTCCGCCTCCGGTCGGCGACCGCGGCCTGGCTGGCGCTCGCGGATCTGCTGTTGATGGTCGCGGTCCTCGTGGTGACGCTGGCGGTCGAGGTACCCATCGACAACAAGATCAACGGCTGGTCGGTGGACACGCTGCCGCCGGACTGGCAGGACATCCGCGCCCGGTGGGCGGCATTCCACACCCTGCGCACATTCCTGTCGCTGGGCGCGGTCGCCGCGGCGCTGGGCGCCGCGCTCACGACCGGGGCGATCCCTCGCCGAGGTTCACGCGATCCCGATGAGGCAGCAAAGGGCAGATGACCCGCGGTCGTCCACGGTCGGCGCCGAACTCCACTCATCCGGGGACGGGAAGGAGCAGCGATGCGCATACCAATACTCACGGCCCGCACGCCTGAGGACGTGCACGCCGTCATCCAGGACACCTTCAACCGCGGCGACGTCGACGCCTTCATCGCGGCCCACGAGGCGGACGCCACGGTCGCCGTACCGCCCGATGGCCGCCTCGTGCACGGGCTGGACGCCATCCGGGCCGCCACCGCGCCGATCTTCGCCCTCCACCCGCACCTGACGATCACCGTGTACCGCAAACTCCAAACCGACGACCTGGCTCTGACCCGAGCGCACTGGAAACTCGCCGGTGTCGCCGGCGACGGCAGCCCGGTGCACCTCAACGGCAACGGCACTATCGTGTCGCGCCGCCGCCCCGACGGAACCTGGGGTGTGGTCCTCGACGATCCGCTCGGCGCCGACCAGGAGCCGGCCGGTGCCGCGGCCGCCGGGCCACCGCCCGCCGCGACCGAGACACCTGGGCCGACATGAGCACCCCGAGCCACCGGTCCGGCTGTGGCGCGCACTGAAACAGAGCCCGCACCTGTTGTCAGCGGCCGCAGCAGTCGCGGGCCGGGTGGCTCTGGAGCTCAACGCCGGCGACCAGTTGCACCGGCTGACCGCAGCCGAGCGGCGCTGGGCCTAGTACATCGTGGTGCACGGCCGGGTACAACTAGCCGACGCGGTGTTCGCCCTTCCAGGGCCAGTTGAAGCTTCCAGGCTTGACCAGGGCGACGTTCCAGTAGGGAAGAGCCGTGCAGGAGTCGATCCGCAGCTGGGTCGCCGGGAAGCGCCCGGCGGTGCTGCTGTTGAACAGAATTGGCCCACCGGGTACTGACAATCTTGACGTTGTGGTCGGAGGCGAGCGTGATGCAGGCCCTGGGTTGAGCCGACGTCACGCGATTCGGTCCGACCTCATCCACGAGAACACCTTTGTAGTAGATGAGCGCGTTGGCATGATTGCCCATGCAAAGCTTTGCGACAGCCCGGTGCTGTCCGGGACCGGACACGATGCACTGCCCGACGGTCAGCTTCTGACCGACGTCCAGATGGTACTGCCCAGCTGCAGCGTCAGCCTGAGTGGCTGACGCGAAGATGGATGCCCCAACCAGAATCCCGGCAATCAGAACGCTCCGCACAATTTTGCGAATCCCCATGTCGTCCGTCCTTTGAGTCCGAAGATCACTGGACGCGTAGACGGGGGCGTTCAGGGCCGCGTCAAGATCGGTGTATCCGAACGTTTCGCTCCCTTGTGGTCGATTTCGGCTGGCAGTTCGTCCTCTCGTGGCGGGTGTGTGAGCAGGGGCCGGTGATCGATGAGGACGAGGCAACTCATGGAACGCCAGGCGGTCCGCCGCGTCGACCGGGGCGACCTCACCGACGACGAACAGGAACGCATCGGGACGACGCTCATGCTCCTCGAGGACCGGATGGCACACCTGCTCGAGCACTTCGGGCTCACCAGCGATGAGCTCAACCTCGACCTGGGGCCACTCGGCACGCTACTCCCCCGTGAATGACCGCGGACGAGAGTCGGGTCAAGGGACCGGCGTCCTCGGCCCGCCCACCGGCGAGCTTCGTTCATGAGGGCCGGACGCCTGGCCGCCGGGGGGTGCGCCGGTCGGGCCGATCGTGTGGAATGTTGGTATCGGACGGTCGGGGGCGTGGTGACCGGGAAAGCTGGGACAGCAGCCACTGAACTGAGGATCGGTCTGCTGGGACCGTTGACGGTGGCGCACGGCGGGCAACCGGTGACCTTGACGACGGGGCGGTTGCGTACCGTGTTGGCGGTCCTGGCGCTGTCGGCGGGCCAAGCGGTGTCGGTGGACCGGCTGGCCACCGCGTTGTGGGGCGAGGAACTGCCGGTGGACCCGCGGCGGGCGGTGCAGGTCTACGTGGCCCGGCTGCGGCAGGCCGTTGGTCCGGAAACCATCGGTACCACCGCGGCGGGTTACCAGCTGCGGGTGGCGCCGGACCAGGTGGACGCCGTGCGGTTCGTCCGCCTGCTGGACGAGGCGGCCGGCTCGGGCGGCACGGACGTCGAGCGCGAACGGATCGCGCAGGCGCTCGCGTTGTGGCGGGGAGCGCCGTTCGAGGGGGTTCAGTCGTCTTGGCTGGCGCAGGGAGAATCCACCCGGCTGGTCGAGCGGTGGACGTCGGCGGTCGAGCGGCGGGCCGAACTGGACCTCGCCGATGGTCGCCTCGCCGAGGTGATCGCCGAACTCCGTAGGCTCACCGCGCGCTATCCGTTGCGGGAGCGTTTCTGGTTGCTGCTGATGACCGCTCTGTACCGCGCGGACCGCCGGGCTGAGGCGCTCCAAGCCTACCGCGACCTGTACCGACTGCTCTCCGACGAGTTGGGGATCGAACCCGGCCAGCCGGTCCAGGACCTGCACCGGCAGATCCTGTCCGCCGACGCGGCCCCCGACCAGTCGTCCAGGGCCGGCCCAGATGATGTCCCGGTTCCCCAGCAGCTTCCCGCCGGCATCGGCGACTTCACCGGCCGGATCGCCGAACTCGACCAGCTCACCACTCTGCTGCCCGGAACGGACGACACCCCACCCGCAGCGGTCGCGATCGTGACGATCTCGGGAACCGCCGGGGTCGGAAAGACGGCGCTCGCCCTGCATTGGGCACATCGCGTGGTCGATCGGTTCCCGGACGGACAGCTCTACGCAAACCTGCGCGGCTTCGACCCCGCCGTGTCGGCGATGGATCCCGCCGAGGCTGTCCGAGGTTTCCTCGAGGCGCTCGCGGTGGCTCCGGAACGCGTTCCGGTCGATCTGCGGATGCAGGCAGACCTCTTCCGCAGCTTGTTGGCGGGCAGACGAATGCTGATCGTGCTGGACAACGCACGCAACGCCGAGCAGATCCGCCCACTGCTGCCCGGGGCGCCAGGCTGCCTTGTCCTGGTGACCAGCCGCAACCAGCTGTCCAGCCTGGTCACGGTTGAGGGCGCGCACCCGGTGGTTCTCGACCTGTTCACCCCGGCACAGGCACGGCAATTCCTCGCGGCCCGCCTCGGCCGTGACCGGGTTGACGCCGAACCCCAGGCAGTCGAGGAGATCATCCGATGGTGCGCACGGCTGCCGTTGGCCCTGGCTGTCGTGGCCGCCCGGGCGGCCACCCATCCCGGGTTCCGGCTGGCAATGCTGGCCGACGAGCTGCGTGACTGCGGTCAGCGGCTGGCTGTGCTGGCCGGCGACGAACCGAGCACCGATGTGCGAACCGTGTTTTCCTGGTCGTACCGCATCCTCAGCCCCGCCGCGGCACGGCTGTTCCGGCTACTTGCCCTCCACCCGGGTCCGGACATCGCGGCGCCGGCGGTCGCCTGCCTCGATGGCCTCCCACCGGTGCAAACGCAGTCGCTGATGACCGAATTGACGCAGACACATCTGATCACCGAGCATGTTCCCGGTCGATACAGCTTCCACGATCTGCTCCGTGCCTACGCCGCCGACCTCGTCCATCGGGTCGACAGTGCGGCGGACCGGCGGGCCGCCCTCAGCCGGATGATCGACTACTACCTGCACACCGCCTACGCTGCCGACCGGCTCATCGCGCCCACCCGCGATGAGATTCCGTTGCCACTGGCGCCACCGAATCCGAGTGTCGCGCCGACACCACTAGCGACTCAGGCCGAGGCGGTGACCTGGCTGATCAGCGAGTTGACGACGCTGCGGGCAATTCTGCGGCTCGAGACCGACGCCTCGCTGGACGTCAGAATCTGGCAGCTGGTCTTCTCGCTTTACACGATATTCAAGCGACAGGGCCTCTGGCACGACCTCAGCGTAGCCGGCCAACGTGCCCTCCGAGCGGCGGAGCGACTGCGCCACGATCGCGCTCAGGCCACCGCACACTACTTCCTTGCCCTGGCCGATACGCTGCTCGGCCCGCACACGACGGCGGACGAACACGGCCGGCGCGCCCTCGCCCTGTACCGCCGGTCCGGTGATCTGGTCGGTCAAGCCAACACCCACAACAACCTCGGCATGCTGGCGGAGCAGCGTGGTCGCCCGATCGATGCTCTCCAGCACGCACAGCAGGCGTTGGCGCTGTTTCGGGCGGCCGGGCACCGGCTGGGCGAAGCAAAAGCCCTCAACGCCGTCGGGTGGTGCCACACGCTGCTCGGGGAGCACGAACAGGCCATCGTCCACTGCGGACACGCGCTCAGCCTGTTTCAGGAACTCGGGGATCGCGAGACCGAGGCCGCCGCGTGGAACAGCCTCGGTCACGCGCACCACCACCTCGGCCACTTCGCCCGGGCCGTCGACTGCTTCGAACACGCCCTCGAATGCGTCCGCCGGGTCAACGACCGCTATCGCCTCGCCACGGTCCTGGAGCACCTCGGCGATGCCCATCACACCAGCGGCAACCACGACGGCGCGCGCACCGCCTGGCAACAGGCCCTGACCATCCTCCGCGAGCTCGACCCGGCCCACGGCGAGACCATCCAGGCCAAACTCACGGCCGGCTGACCATCGCACAACCCCGACGCCGAAAACACCGAAGTTCGACCGTTTCGTACCGCCGCGATCGGGTAGTAAGCGACGTTCGCCGGCCTGACCCGGGCCGACCGACTCAGGAGACGAACAGATGTCGTTCCCGCCTATCGAACCCGACCCGGACCGCTATCCACCGCTCGATCCCGGTGCGCCGATCCCAGAGGACCCGGGGGAACTGTCGCCCGAGGTGCCCGACCCGCTTCCACCCCCGCCGATCGAGCCGGCGCCCGCCCCAGCCAAACCAGACGGTGTTCCCGAACCGGCCTGACATCACCGTAACCACACCCGGTTCGCGCGGCGCGGACTATCGGTCTCAGTCCGTACGACGGGAGGTGGTGAGTCGCGGCCGGTAGTGGTCGAAGAAGAGCCGGGCCACGAGGTCGCCGCGCGACGCGGTCCCCGACTTCGTGAAGATCGACTTGAGGTGGTCCTGGACGGTGTATGCCGACAGGTGCAGCCGCCCGGCGATCTCGTTGGTCGAGAAGCCGCGCGCTACCAGCTCGGTGACCAGCCGCTCCCGTTCGGTGAGGCCGTACGCGTCGGCGATCAGCGGGGCCATCGCGGCGGGGCCGGCCGGCTCGATCAGGATCCCGACCCGGGCCTGCGGGCCGTCGCCGAGCGCCGAGCCCCGCACGACGACCCACTTCCCGGAACGTGTGCGGACCCGCGCCTCGGCCGGGCCGCCGTCCGGGTCGCCGCCGGCGATCGCGCGGGTCCGGTCGGCCACGGAGCGTACCGCGATCGGCAGGCGTGACGGGGGTAGCCGGGATGTCGCCAGGTCGTCGAGCCAGCGCGAGCCGGTGTGGTCGGCGATCTCCACGGTGTCGTCGGCCGTGAGCACAATCAGGCCGGCCGCGTTGGTGCGGTCGGTCTCGTCGCCGTGCAGCAGCATGGCCCGCCGTAGGCCGTTGCCCAGGTCGGTGGCCATGGACGCGACGAAGCCGATCTCGGCCGGGCTGAACGGCGGCCGGCCTCGCTCGCGGAGCAGGGTGAGGGCTCCCCACGTACCGGTGGCGCCGGGAAGCACGGCCCGCAGCTCGTCGGCGAAGCCGCTCGGGCGGCGCAGCTCCCGTTGGCGCAGACTGCGGTCCAGCTCCCCGTCGGTTGCCGCGCTGAGGCCGGCCGCATGCCGGGTGCCGCGGGCGAGCGCGATGAACTTGTTGAAATCCGGTTCGCGCAGCTCGATCTCGGTCAGCCGGTCGCGGACGTCCAGGGGCAGGCCGTGTTCGGAGATCTCACTGGTCGGCAGCAGCGTCGCCGGGTCGATCGTGAGCATGCAGGTGCCCTCGCACGGCACGGCCCGTTTCAGGATCCGGCTCACCGCGCGCACATAATCCGGCACGTCGAGGCCGCGATGGACCAGCCTGCCGAGATCCCGGCGAGCGCTCGCGCGTGCCTGCGTGGCGGCTACCACAACCCGAGCGTAACCCTTCCGCCAGGACGGTGCCGACGCGATCGCCGCTACTCGCCGACCAGGCGCAGGCCGTACGCCGTCTTGAGCTCGGCGACCCAGTCGTCGAAGAACCGGATGCCGTGCGGCTCGCCCAGGCGATTCAGCTCGTCCCATCCGATCGGCCCGTGCCGCAGCCGTTCCCCGAAGTCCCGGAAGAACAACTCGAACCCGCCCGGCGTGTACAGCTCGATGATGCGCGCCGCCTCGGTTCCCGCGTTCCACATGGTGTGCGGGACACGGCGCGGCTTCAGCACCCAGCAACCGGGCGTCGCCGCGACGACCTCGTCACCGACCCGAGCATGCATCTCGCCCTCCACCACGTACAGCCAGACGTCGTTCTCGTGCACGTGCGGCGGCAGCAGCAGGCCCGGGCCGAACAGCTGCTCGATGATCGAGATGGCCCCGCCGGTCTCGGCACCGTACAGCTTGACGACGACACCATCGACGTCGTCGCCTTCGTCCGCGGCGATCAGCGGCTTCCTACTCATCGGCGGTTCCCGCCGAGCCGGCGGTGATGAGGTCGGCGGCTCGCCAGGCCAGGGCGCAGACCGGTCCGTTCAGGTTCCCGGCGACCATGATCGGCAGTACCGAGGCGTCGACGACGCGAAGGTGCGGCACGCCCCGTACCCGCAGTCGCGGGTCGACGACATCCTCGTCGCGCGGGCCCATGGCGCAGGTGCCGACGGCGTGGTAACCGGCGGTCCCGGTGGTCAGGCCGGCGTCGATGATCTCCTGATCGGACCGTACGGAAAACTGGAGGATCTTGGGGGTGGCGATGCTCCCCGCGGCGAGGATCACCTCCCGGGCGGCGCGGATCTCGACGGCCCGGCCGTCCCGACGCCCCCGGACGCCAACCGCCCGGCCGCCGTCGAGAACCACCCGGTCCACCACCGTGCGCAGCGCGACGGCCAGGTTGGGCCGGTCCAGCACCGGGCGCAGGAAGGCATCGGCCGCGCTGCACCGCCGGCCGTCGCGGATCGTCGCCATCGTGTAGCCGATGCGTTCCTCGTCGGACTCGTTGAGGTCACGCACCCGCCGCCAGCCCAGCTCGGTGCCGGCGGTGAGCACGTCCTCCAGCAGCGGATCGGCCACCTCGACCGTCGAGACGTGCA
>Ga0070668_100001910_pt1 | contig 15241 bp, 13 predicted proteins | sample KBSS43metaG_FD_64661 | JGI IMG/M metagenome (GOLD analysis project Ga0070668, IMG submission 64661) | Switchgrass rhizosphere microbial communities from Kellogg Biological Station, Michigan, USA - KBS S4-3 metaG | ecosystem: Host-associated > Plants > Roots > Rhizosphere > Soil ... | reverse complement strand
CGCCCTGACCGGTCCCGTGAGGGCGCTGTTCCTGTGCACCGGCAACAGCGCGCGGTCCCAGATGGCCGAGGCGATGGCCAAGGCTCGGTCGGGCGGGGCCATCGAGGCGTACAGCGCCGGCAGCCATCCCAAGCCCCTGCACCCTAACGCCGTGCGGGTGATGCGAGACGAGCACGGCCTCGACCTGGCCGGTTACGGGTCCAAGTCCCTGGACGTGTTCGCCGACCAGCATTTCGACTGGGTGATCAGCCTGTGCGACCGGGTGCGCGAGGTGTGCCCCGAGTTCCCCGGCCACCCCGAGACCATCCACTGGAGCATCGCCAACCCCGCGACCGGCGATTCCGACGACGTCACCTATCCGCTGTTCCAGCAGACGGCCGCCGAGCTGGCGACGCGCATCGAGTTCCTGCTGGCCGCGCTGGCCGATCGACCGCCCACCTCATGAGAGCCAGGGAATAGACATGAGTGACGGCAGCGAGATTGGAACGGACAGAAGAAGGCTGATCAAGGGAGCGGGCGTCGCACTTTTGACCGCGCAATGTCCGCCTTCGATTTCGCAAGCGTCAGGACATTCGCGATGCGCAGCCGCGGAGAACCTGATCATCCGTTCAGGTCCCGGTTTCGTACCCCATACGCATGATCTTCTGATTCCCTACGCGGTTCTAAATGCGCCGCCCCGCCAGGGTGTAAAGCTCGAGTCAACGAGAGCCCTGTTTCACACGCACGATGTGGTGCTGACCCAGGAACAGCTCATCGTCGTGAACCACGGAGGAACGGTTACTGCAGTCGGGGGCAGCCATTCCTTTGTGATCGCCTTGGCCGACATGACCGGGGATCAAACATCCGCTGCCCCTCAGCCCAGGAGACGCACATGACCGACCCCCGTGACATGGTGAGCGTCCGCTACATGGTCGACGACGTCGAGACGGCGACCGCCTTCTACACCAAGGTCCTCGGCTTCGAAGTCCTGACGAGCTTCCCGCCCGCGTTCGCCGACGTCGCCCGCGGGCGCCTGCGATTGCTGCTGAGCGGACCGGCCAGCTCCGCGGGACGCCCGATGCCCGACGGCGCCAAGCCGGGACCCGGCGGCTGGAACCGCATTCACCTGATCGTCGACGACATCGAGGCCGAAGTCGCCCGCCTGCGCGAGGCCGGCGCTCAGTTTCGCAACGATATCCTCGAAGGACCCGGCGGCAGGCAGGTCCTGCTCCAGGATCCCTCCGGCAATGTGGTCGAACTCTTCCAGCCCGCCGTCGCCTTCAACGGGGCACGCCGGGACCCCCCGCGCTGATCGAACGTTGCCGAGTGATCGAGCAGGGCGCGCCGTCAGTCAGGCGAGAACAGCGGCTCCATAGCGTGATGATCTCAGCGGTCAGAGTGGCGGTGGTTGGCTTGCTTGCGACGACAGCGGCGGGCCTCGCCTTGTGGGCGGTGATCTTTCCGACGCCGCGCTTCCCTCAGCCGACCGGGCCCTACGGCGTCGGTACGCGGGTCTATTCCTGGACCGACCGGACACGACCCGAGCCGTTTACGCCCGCCCCCGGCGACCGTCGCGAACTCGTGGTGCAGATCTGGTATCCGGCGACCGGCCGAGGTGAGCCGCAACCCTACATGGACTCGAGCGAACCCGTCCGCGTGGTCGCAGGGCCTCTGCATGTCCCGGCCTTCCTGCTTGGAAACGTCGAGCACGCGCCGACCCACGCCCTGCGAGACGCACCCGCCATCGAGGGGCGCTTTCCCGTTCTGCTCAATCCGGCGGGGTTTTCAGCCTTTCGGGACTCGAGCCTGTTCTGGATCGAAGACCTCGCGTCGCATGGCTATGTGGTGGTCGGTCTCGACCAGCCTGGAACGTCGGCGGCGACCGTGCTCTCCAGCGGACGGGTCATCCGGGTCATCGATAAGCCGGTGTTCGATCGGTACATGCCGTTGGCGCTGGCGCATGCGTCCGACCCGTCGGCGACCCTGAACGGGGTGGCGCTTCCGGGCGGCGTCATCCCGTTCCTGGCGGACGACCTGCGCTTCGTTCTCAGCCAGATGGAAATCCTCGATCGCGACGACCCGATCCTGGCCGGTCACCTCGACACCGGCCGAGCCGGCGCATTCGGCATGTCCCTGGGCGGCTATGTCGCGCCCGAGGCCTGCCATCGCGATCGGAGGTTCCACGCCTGCCTTGCGGCCGACGCCGGAAAGACGGTGGCCGTCGCGCGGGAGGGGCTGGCGCAGCCGCTGATGATCATCGGTCGTGACGCCGACGTCATGCGGGCCGAGCGCAGCAAGGCCGGCGGATGGCCCGAGCCCGAGATCGCGCACACCATCGACAGCCAGCGCGCCATGTTCGAGCACAACCGCGCCGACGCCTATTACGTCACCATGAATGGGATGTTTCACCTCAACTGGACCGATGCGCCGATCTGGTCGCCGATCGTTCGCTGGATCGGACTGGCCGGTCCGATCGACCCCTACCGGGGCTTTGCCCAAACCAACGCCTACACGCTCGTCTTCTTCGATCACTATCTGAAGGGAAGGCCCTCGCCGCTGCTGGATGAAACGCCCGGTCGGCAGCCAGACGTGCGGCTCGAGGTGCGGCGCGTCTCGACCCGCGACTGACGGCCGAGGTTCCGCCGGACGGGATCAGGCCGGCAGCAGGACCCCGGGCTTGCCGGCGTCCAGGCGGAAGGTTTCCGGCAACATGCGGGGGTTGGGCTTGTGCAGCTTCAGGGCCTTGGCGCCGCGGGCGACGGCCAGCTTGGCCACCGCGGTCGGGGTGAAGCTGTGCTGGATCCGGGGGTGATCTGCCCCCAGCCTGCGCCGCAGCACGGCGTTAGCGTAGATGACGTTGGCCCGCAGCAGCGCTTGCGGCGTCATGAATTCGATCGACAGCGAGACGTTCAGCATCGGCCCGTTCTCGATCCGGTGCGGGGCGTTCTGTTTCCAGGTGACCATCCGCCCCGGCGTCAGCTCGTAGAGCTCGGCCGCCGCGTCCCAGGCCGGGTCGAAGGCGAACTGCTCGGCGGTCTCGCGCAGGACGATGCGCTCCAGCGCCTCCTCCGGGATGAACGGATCGGCCACCGGATAGACCCAGACGCGCTTCACGCCGCGGATCTGCCACAGCGACACCAGCGCCACGTCCAGGTGGTAGAACACCTGGGCGTCGGCCGAGGAGATCAGCACGCCGAGGTCGCGCTTGAAGGTCTTCAGCCCCGGCGAATGGGCGGCCTTGTCGGCGAAGATCTCGTCGCAGAGGCGGGCGTAGTCCGGCAGGTGGAGGTTGGTCTCGCGCAGGTTCAGCCAGATGCGGCCAGCCTTGGCCGCCTCCAGCAACTGGTCGCCGGTGAGCGCCCCGGCCGATCCGCGCCGCCAGGTGGTCCAGGCCACCGGGTCGGGACCCATGGTGAAGACCCCCAGCTTGTCGCGCGGATAGCGGTCGAGCAGCTGGGCCAGCCCCTCGTCGGAGAACATCGGCCGCTCGTGCAGGTCGTGCGTGAAGCCCAGGTTCTCATGCGTCAGCGCCCGGCCCTTCTCCGGCGTCCAGTCGCCGATCATGCGCCTGCCCTCAGGCCATAGAACCGGACCTTGAACGGCCCCCACCAGAAGGTCTTGCCCAGGCCGCGCGCCGCCCGGTCGAGGACGAAGGCGAAGTCGCGCGCGCCCACCAGGCCCTTGCCCATCGCCAGCACGCCGAAGGCCGCCGCCTGAACCACCCCCACCATCATCCACCGCGCCACGCCGAGCCGGTCCGGCGGCGAGGCGGCGGCGCAGGCCGACGAAGGGCCCTGGCCATAGGCGAAGGCCCGCGCCACCGTGTAGCGCAGCGACAGCCGCTGCGGCGCCGGGTCCTCCCAGACCCAGGCCTCCGGCGCCCAGGCGAACCGCGCGCCGGCCGCCTGCATGGCGCCGAACAGCAGGTCGTCCTCGCCGCCGATGTGGTTGCGGGCTTCCGAGAACGGCCGATCCGGATCCGGCAGGGCCGCGCGCCGCAAGAAGCTGTCGCCGCAGCCATAGTAGTGGTCGATGACCCCCGCCTCGGCGGGTCCCTCGCGGGAGAAGAACCGCTCCAGATAGTCGCGGTGTTTGCGCAGGCCGGCCGGCGCGCGGCCCCGGACCGGTCCGAACACCACATCGGCGTCGAACCGCGCCTGCGTCGCGATCAGGGCGGCGAGCCAGCCCTCCGGGGCCTCCTCGTCGTCGTCCAGGAAGGCGATGAAGGCCCCCCGCGCGCGGGCGAGGGCGGCGTTGCGGGCGTTGGCGACGCCGGGCCTCGGTTCATGCACATAGATGACGGGGAACGGGGCGCCGGCGCCCATCGCCTCGACAGCCGCGCGCGCCGACGGCCGCTCGTCGTTGTCCACCACCACCAGTTCGACCGACGCCGGGTCGACGCCAGTCTGCCAGAAGGTGGAGCACACCGCGATCGCGAGGCCCCGCGGCCGGCGCTGAGTCGGGATGACGATGCTGATCGTGGGCGCGGTCACGGTTCAGGCGGCCTCCGCCGGGGACCTGCGCGTGTGGGACACCAGGGCGGCCGCCAGGCTGCGGGCCCGGCCCGCCAGCGACGGCTCCAGGGTGGCGATGGCGTCCAGCCGCCGCCGCAGGCGGTCCAGCGGCCCGCCCTCGGTCGCGCCCACCAGCGCCCAGGCCCGGTCCGAGGCCCGCGCCGCGCGGCCAGCGGCGCTTTCGGCGGCGGCCAGCCCCTCGGAAATCGCCCGCGTCGACAGGGCGAAGGGGCGCTTGTAGTGCTCGTGCCCGGGTCCCAGGTCGTAGGTCTTCAGGCCCAGGCCCGGCATGGCCGCGATCGCCCGCGGCAGGAACACCTGCCCCGGCGACCAGGCCGCCAGATCGGGGTCGATGGAGGCGATCCAGGGGTGATAGACCTCGCCCAGCCGGATCCCGAAATGTCCGCCCACCAGCCGATCGCCGGCGTAGAGGGTGATCATCAGGCCGCGAAAGTCGCCGTCCTGCGCGGCGAACAGGTTGTCCAGGAGGCTGCGGGTCCAGGCCGGACGCAGGAAGTCGTGCGCGCCCGTCCGCGCCAGCTGCTCGGCCTTCCAGGCGATCAGGGTGTCGAAGGCGGCCCTGGAGGTGTCGGGCGCGACGACGCTGAGGGCGCCGACCTCCCGGTCCAGCTTGTGGTCCAGCCGCCGGTAATTCTTGAACCGCTTGGGACTGGAGCCGCGCAGGGCTTCGAGATAGTCCTCAGCCGAACCGTCCAGGACGATGACGAACGCCTCGTGGCGACGGCCCACATGGTTTGCGAACGCCCCGGCCGGATCGATCAGGCCGGTGAACCGGTAGGCCGTCAGGTCCGCGGCGGCCAGCGCCTGCGGAATGTCGGGCCCCGCCTCCCCCACCAGGCCATGGTAGTCCGACAGCGGCGCGCCGATCGGCCGCGCGAAAGCCCCCGGGCGGCGATGATGCGGCAGGAAGCCCACCGGGCGCCCGTCGCGCCGCCACACCGTGACGCGGGCGTCGTCGCGCACCTGGGCCACCGCCATCGCGAAGTCAGGTCCCAGCAAGGGATTGGCGAACGCCGGCTCGGCGGCGCAAAGCGCCCGCCAGGCCTCTGCATCGGCAGGAGCGAGCCTGTTGGCGTGGATGGTTTCGGCGTGCAGCATCGCCCTTGTCTTAGTCTCAACGCGTTATGGATTGGCAAACCGCCGCGTGCAAACGACGCGCCATCCGATCATCCGCAGATTTCTTATCCGAACACCTGCCGCAGGATCGCCTCAAGCCCCTTTGCGTCAAGTTCATCGAAGGCCGCAGGGGCCGTCGAATCCACGTCCAACACGGCGATCAACTGGCTCAGGCCATCGAAGACCGGCACGACGATCTCGCTTTTCGAGCGGCTGTCGCAGGCGATGTGGCCGGGAAAGGCCTCCACGTCGGGAACGATGAGGGTTTCGCGGCGCGCCGCCGCGGTCCCGCAGACGCCGCGCCCGAAGGCGATCCGCAGGCAGCCCAGCGTTCCCTGGTACGGCCCGACCACCAGTTCGTTGGGCCGCGCCGGGTCCACCACGTAGAAGCCAGTCCAGAAGAACGGCGCAAAGCTCGCCGCCAGCATCGCCGCCACCGTGGCCATCCGCGCCGTGCGGTCGGGCTCGCCCTCCAGCACCGCGGCGATCTCGCCTGCGACCGCGGCGTAACGGGCGGCCTTCTCGACGGGCAGCCCGGCGATGTCGAACGCTTCCGCCATGATGTCTCCTAAGCGTAATCCTTCGCGAGGCGCGACTTGCGTCGAAGATTGACGACGCGGCGCGAATGGGCCTTCTGGTGGAATATCAGATCCGACGTCGATGGACGCTCGGGCGGCCCCGCGTCCGCCCACCGCGCCTGTCGAAAGCGATGAGGGAGAACGGCGATGCTGGCGCCTGTGGTGTCCGATCAGGAGGCGTTCCGCAAGGAGGTCAAGGACTTCCTGCGTGAACATTGGGTGGCGGTCGGCTCCGACCGCAACGTGGCGGAGTTCCGCAAGGCCGCCGTCGACCGCGGCTACGTCTACCGCAGCATTCCGAAGCAGTACGGCGGCTCGGGCCAGGAGCCCGACGCGGCGAAGGCCCAGATCATCCGCGAGGAGTTCGACAAGGTCCGCGCCCCGCGCGAGCTCTACGGCAACGGCCCAGGCCTGCTCGTTCCGACCCTGCTCGCCTGCGGCGAGGACTGGCAGAAGGAGATGTTCATCCCCAAGACCCTGACCGGCGAATATCGCTGGGCCCAGGGCTACAGCGAACCGGGCGCCGGCAGCGACCTGGCCGCCATCCGCACCACCGCCGTGCTCGAAGGCGACGAGTGGGTGATCAACGGCCAGAAGGTCTGGACGTCGGACGCCCACAACGCGATCTACATGTTCATCCTGGTGCGGACCGAGCCGAACGCGCCGAAGCACCAGGGCATCTCCTACCTGCTGCTGGACATGCGCCAGCCGGGCGTGACGGTGCGGCCGCTGAAGCAGATCACCGGCGAGTCCCACTTCAACGAGATCTTCCTCGACAACGCGCGGACGCCGAAGGACTGGATCGTCGGCAAGCGCGGCGAGGGCTGGACCGTGTCGCGCACGACGCTGGTCCACGAGCGCAACCACGTGGGCGCCTCGATGGGCTCCACGGACCTGTTCAACAAGGCCGTCCAGCTGGCGCGCACCACCAACATGAACGGCCGCCCGGCGATCCAGGACCCGGTCATCCGCGACGAGCTGGCCAAGATCCATGGGATGGTCGCCGCCCACACCGCCGCGGGCGAGCACCAGCTCAATCTCCAGAAGGCCGGCCTGGAGGGTTCGCCCTCCACCGGCGCCTTCACCAAGCTCTACGGCTCGGGGATCTCCGAACGGATCGGCCTGCTGGCGCAGAAGATCATGTGCGAGCACGCCATCGCCGAGCCGACCGAGAACGCGGGCGGGCCGTCACGCTGGGTGCGGCAATACATGAACTCCATCGCCGCCCAGCTCGGCGGCGGCACCTCGAACATGCAGCGCAACAACATCGCCGAGCGCGCGCTCGGCCTGCCCCGCGACTGAGCACAGACCGGAAACTTCAATGAATTTCGCACTTTCCGATGACCAGGTGATCTTCAACGACCAGGTGGAGCGCTTCCTGCGCGAGTCCGTCCCGGCCGACCGGCTGCACAAGGCCTTCGACGGCGACGAGGCGATCGCCGACGCCATGTGGAGCGGCATGCTCGAGCTGGGCCTGGGCGGCCTGGTGATCCCCGAGGAGCACGGGGGCCTGGGCCTCGGCCTCCTGGAGGCCGCCACCATCGGCGAGCGCATCGGCCACGCCGCCGCCCCCGGCCCCTGGATCTCCCACGTGCTGGCCAGCCTGGCCATCGCCCAGGCGGGTTCCGAGGCGCAGAAGGCCCGCTGGCTGCCCGGCATGGCCTCGGGCGAGATCGTCGGCACGGTGGCGCTGATGGAAGGCGGTGTCTGGCGGCCGGAAGAGTGGGCGCTGCCCGCCGCGCCGCGGCTCTCCGGCGCCAAGGACTATGTGATGGGCCTGAAGGAGGCCCAGGTGATCGTGGTCGGCCTGGAGGGCGGACGGCTCGCCCTGGTCGAGGCCGGGGCGCCCGGCGTCCACGCCGCGCCCTGGTCCTCCACCGACCGCACCCGCCCGGTCGGCCGGCTCACCCTCGACAACGCCCCGGCCGAACTGCTGCCGGAAACCTACGGCGCCGAACTGCTCAACGCGGGCCTGACGCTGGTGGCCGCCGACGCCCAGGGCGGGGCGGCGCGGATGGTCGAGGACATCGTCGAATATTCGAAGACCCGGGTGCAGTTCGACCGCCCGATCGCGAGCTTCCAGGCGGTCAAGCACAAGCTGGCGGACCTGGCGTCGCGGATCGAGCCGAACGGGCCGCTCTACCGGCAGACCGCGGCGATCTTCGACCAGGAGCCGGAGGGCGCGCCGCTGGCCGCCTCCACCGCCAAGGCGCACATCACCGAGGCCGCCTCCGACGTCTGCCGCATCGCCACCGAGTCCTACGGCGGCATCGGGTACACCTGGGAGCACTACGCCCACATCTTCCTGCGCCGGGCGATGTTCAACTACGCCTGGCTGGGCGCGCCCGCGGCCCACAGAGCACGGGCCGCGGACCTGGCCGGCTGGTGAGCACCGCGAGACCCGCCGCCGTCCGCGGCGGATCTCGCGAACGTGCGGGGCCGCGGCGTTGACAGAAGCTGACGGCGGCATCCCAATTCCTGGACGATGGCTTGGTGCGGGTGGAAGCGATGAGCCTGAAGTGCGCGCTCTTCCGGGGCGATCCGAAGCTGGAAGCCTGTCTGGTGTCGGATTCGGCGCACGTGCTGCAGGGCGCGCGCGGCGCGCACGTGGGCAAGATCCAGCAGGCCCTGGTGATGCTGGGCGAGGCGGTGATCAGCCCAAGCGAAATCTCCGGCAGCCTCTACGGCCCCAGCACCAGCGCCGCGGTGCTCGCCTTCAAGACCAAGCGCGGCATCATCAACCGGTCCTACCAGAGCAAGCCCGACCCGATCGTCGGCAAGATGACGATCGCAGCTTTGGATAGAGAGGTCCTGGCCCTGCAGGAGCCGGATCAGACCCTTAGCAACTGCGTCCTCTTTTGCGCGTGCCCGCTTGACGTGCCCGGACAATCGCACGGGCCATCCGTCCGGCTGGGCTTTGCGATCTCCGCCTCGTCCGCGGCGGCCGTAGGTGCGCCGGCGCCCGCAGCAGGCCCCTCCGAAGCGGCCGTCATGGCGGCGGCCTTCACCGAAAGCCGACGAAGCCTGCGGGACGCGACGGGCGACATCTTGAGCGTGATCGGCGCGTTACGCGCTAACCAGCCGCTCGTGCCGGCGCAACAGAAAACCTTCACCATCGCCACCAAATGGCTGAACCTCAACGCCGCCGACAAGCCGGCGTGCGTCACTCACATGAATGCGGCGATCGTGCTCATGCAGCGGAACCAGAATGTGAAGCACGCCGGGGCCGACATCGTCATGACCCACGTTGTTGGCGCGACGTATCACGGCCTTACCGAACTCAGCCGTCCGGACCTGGGGCTGAGGTGCGGCGACGCCTTCTTCAATCCCGACGGCCCGAACTGCCGCCGCGATGTGGTGACGCACGAGTTCTTCCACCTGGTCGGCGTCAAGCATGGCGGCGGGGGCCTGATGGGGCCGACCATTCGCTCGGCCATCACCACGCCCGCCCAAGCGCTGGATTCCGCGGACAACCTCGCCCAGATGGTCGCCGAGATGCGCACCTTCAAGACACCCAATACGGACGCCTGTGTCCGGCCCGGCGACTGAGACGCCGCCAAGCCGGCCGCAGCCGTTCGCGCGAATTCAGCCGCCCCGCTGGCCATGCACCGGAGTGGACAGCGCCCCCCCCTCGCCGGCGCCGAACTGCAGGCCTTCATTGAGGGTCCAGGCGCCGTCGGTTCCGCGCACCCAGCCGCTGGAGGCCCAGGTGCCGCCGTCCACCGGCATGTTCACGCCGGTGACGTAGCGGGCCATGTGCGAGCACAGGAACACGGCCACGTCGCCGCACTCTGAGATGTCGCCCTCGTAGCCCAGCGGGATCAGCCGGTTGTAGGCGTCCACCTGCTGCGGGGTGCGCTTGATCCACTTGGATTCGTCGACCGGGCCGGTGCGGTTGCCGTGGTTGCCGGGCGTGATCGTGTGGTCGGGCGAGATGCAGTTCACGCGGATCTTATGCTGCGACAGCTCCAGCGACATGGTGCGGGCGAAGTTCAGCATGCCGGCCTTGCAGGCTGCGTAGACGGCGAACGAGGGCGCGGCCCGCGAGCCCTCGATCGACGAGACGTTGACGATCGAGCCGCCGCGGCCGCCGCGGATCATGATCGGCGCCGCGGCCCCGGTGGCCACGAACATGCTGATCAGGTTGATCTCCACGTGGCGGCGCCAGCTGCGTTCGCTCTGATCCAGGAAATGCCGGCCGGACACGCCGCCCGCGTTGTTGATGAGGATGTCGATGCGCCCGAACGCCTTGTCGGTCGCCTCCACCATCGCGCGGATCTGATCGCTCTCCATCACGTCGGTGGGAATGGCCAGCGCCTTGCGGCCCATTGCGCGAATCTTCGCGGCCGTATCCTCGCAGCGCGCCGGCTCGATGTCGGCGATCACCACGTTCGCGCCGTGCTCGGCCAGCGCCAGGGCGACGCCCTGGCCGATGCCGCCCCCGCCGCCGGTGACGATCGCCACCTGGTCCGTCAGCATGATCTTGTCGGTCGTCGTCACGGCGCTGGGTCCTCCACAATGCTATCCAGTTGGTTTCTTGCGCACGCCCATCCCGGCGCAGGCCGAAGCGGGCGAAGAGTTTGCGATGCGGCCGCAGCCGGTCCGGCTCAGCCGGCAGTCTCGCTCTGGGTCAGTTGGGGCGCAACCATCGTGGCCAGCGCGGGCCGGCGGATCTTGTTGCTGGGCGTTCGCGGCAGGGCGTCGAAATCCATGAACAGGATGCGCTTGGGCACTTTGAAGCTGGAGAGTTCGCTGCGGAGCCGCGCCTTGACGCTCTCCTCGGTCATGTCGCACCCGGGGCGCGGAGCGATCACCGCCACCACCATCTGTTCGAGCTTCGGGTCGGGGATTGGGAAAACCGCCACGTCCAGCACGTCCGGGTCCAGGCGGATCGCCTCTTCCACCTCTTCCGGCGAGACGTTGGCGCCCGAGGTCTTGATCATCCCGCCCAGGCGGCCGCGGAAGTAGAGGAAGCCCTCGGCGTCGAAGAAGCAGCGGTCGCCGGTGGCGTACCAGCCGTCGGCGTCGAAGGCGTCGCGCCGCAGGCGCTTGTAGAACCCCTCCATCAGCCACGGCCCGCGGACGAGGAGTTCGCCCATCTCGCCGACCGGCGCCGGCTCGCCGGTCTCCGGGTCGACCACCTTCAACTCCATCCGGTCGAGCGCCTGGCCCCAGGTGATCTCGCCGCCGGCCGGGCGCAGTTCGTTGTTGGGCACCCCGGAATGCGGCCCGATGGTCTCCGTCATGCCGAGCGAATCCGGCACCTGCTCGCGCGTGACGGTTCCGCCCCCACGAAGCATGGCGAAGTAGGCGCGCTGGCTCGCGGTGAGCACCTTGAGGCGATCGAAGTCGGAAGGCTTCCAGCCGTCGACGGAGGCGATGGCGCGCATCACCGCCTCGCTGCCGCTGACGTGGGTCGCCTGGTCGCGGCGGATCGCCTCCAGGAGCGAGGCGGGCGAGTGGTCGTCGACGCAAAGGATGCAGACGCCCTTGATGACGCCGCCGATGAGGCAATCGAGCCCGCCCACCCAGAACATGGCGGCGGTGATCAGCATCCGGTCGCCCGTCTCCGTATTGGCGGGGATCAAGCTGTTGGAGGTCGCCAGGAACTCCGCCTTGCTCACCACGGCGCCGGAGATGTGGACCACCGCCTTGGGCAAGGCGGTCGATCCCGAGGTGTAGATCATGATGCAGGGGTCGGAGGGCGCGACCTCCGCCTCCACCTCCATGAGCAGCGCCTCGGAGAAGACCCGTGAGGCGCGGCCCTTCGTCTCCAGGTCGCTCAAGGCGCCCCTGGCCCACTTCGGCGCGTCCCCGGCGACCCAAATCGAGCGCAGGTAAGGGCATTCTTCCAGAGCGATGACCTCGCGCCCGTCGTGGGCGGCGAGACCGGGGAACGCCTCCTCCAGCCGGGCGCAGTAATCGTGACGCAGGTAGCGGTCGGACGTCAGCAGGATGGCCACGTCGGCATGACGCACGGCGTAGGCGAGCTCCCGGGTGGCGGCGAAGGTGGACAGCGCGATGACGATCCCGCCGATCCGCGAGACGGCGAGCCAGCTGGCGATCCACTCGGGTCCGTTCGGCATCAGGACGCCGACGCGGGTCCCCTTTCCCGCGCCTTCCGCCAGCAGCCCGCGGGCGATCGCCGCAGACTTCGCATCCACCTCCGCGTAGGTGAGGCCCTGCAACCCGTTGCGCCGAACCATCTCCCGCGCGCCGTGCTCGGCCGCGATCGCGCGCCACCAGGCGGGAATGGCGACCCGGCCGTCCAACTCGGGGGGTCTCGCCTGGGCGGCGTCTACTGTTTGCGTCATCCTCGACCTCATTATTCGTTGGCGGGAAACTAAGGGCGAGGCGCTGCGCAATCCAGCGCCGGATAGCGATCGGCCAAATCTGCATTCCGTAACGGCGACGCCGCCAAGGCGGCCTGCGCTAACCTCAGCTTGATTCCCGCGCAGGCGCGCGAGGCGTTGAAGGACCCCGGGCGTCACGCCAAGATCGTGGTCAAGTTCGACTAGTGGGGACCTTTGTCCCAATGTGCCCGCCGAACGGCCGCAGCGCCGCGAGCGTAAGGGAGGACCGGCCATGACAGAGACCGCGCAACAGACTCAGGCGGCGGACCCCGACGTGCTGGTCCCCGGCGCGCGGCGGATGCGGCCCGACGACCACTTCATGATGATGGTCGAGACGGACGCCACCCCCATGCATGTGGGCGCGCTGCTGATCCTTGAGGTCCCGGCCGCGAAGAAGGCCGGCTTCTACGACGCCATCCGCAAGCAGATCGCCGAGCGGCTGCCGCATACGCCGCTGCTGGTGGGAGTGCGGGAGGCGCCGGAGGGCTATGATTCCGACGTCTGGCTCGACCTGCCCAGCTGCGACCTCGACTACCACGTCCGCCGCGTGTCCGCGGACCGCGACATGGACGACCAGGCGCTTTACGCCTTCGTCGCCGACTGCATCATGCAGCGGCTGGACATGTCCAAGCCGCCGTTCGAAGCGCACGTCCTCGACCGCCTGACCGGCGACCGCTGCGCCCTCTACATCAAGGTGCACCACGCCATCACCGACGGCATCGGCTTCCAGACGATCCTCGGCATGCTGAGCGACGAGTATCCGCCCGCCCAGCCCCGGACCGCAGAGGGCCGCCTGCCTTCCGACGAGGAATGGCGCCGGCTGGCCGACGAGCGCTTCGCCCGCGAGGCGCCGGTCGTGGCCGAGATGTCCGCCCGGCGGAAGCAGGCCCTGGCCGCGCTGCGCGAAATCGAGGCCGACCCGGCCCGGCGGCGCGTCCAAACGCCGGTCCTGAAGATTTCCGGCCCCACCTCGGCCAAGCGCGCCTATTCCACGGTCAGCCTGCCGCTCGCCCAGTTCAAGGCGCTGTCGAAGGCCTATGATGGCACGATCAACGACATCTTCCTGGCCGTCGCCGCCAGCGCCGTGCGCCGCTTCCTGGTGGAGATCGACGACCTGCCGGAGACCCCGATCGTCATCAACTCGGCCCGCAGCTACCGCCGGCCCGAGCACGGCCTGTTCGGCAACCGGATCGTCGCCCTGCACCCCCACCTGGCCACCACCGTCGCCGATCCCGTGGAGCGGTTGCGGGCGATCCAGCACGCCATGGCGCTGGAGCGGGCGCGCACCGGCTACGATGAAGCGATGCTCGGCCAGCTGGAGAAGCCCTACGGCGCCCGCGACCGGCGCGCCAAGTTCGCCGCCCGCCATGTGGACGGCGCGGCGCTGCTGCCCGGCAACATCACCCTCTCCAACGTCCCCGGTCCGGCCGAGGCGCGCACCTACGCGGGCTTCCGCCAGCTCGCCAACTTCCCAAGCCCGCTGCTGGGCAGCGGCCGGTTCCTGAACATCACCTCGCGCCGCAACGGCGACTTCCTCGACATGGGGATCATGGTCGACCCCACGAAGGTCCCCGACCCGGCGAAGATCGGGGCGTACCTGCGCGACGCGGTGGCCGAGTACGAGCGCCTGGCGAAGCGCATGTGAGGCGCCGGGCGAGCGAAGTCACAAGGCCGGACCCCGGCTATTGCTGAAGCTGGAGAGAACATCGTCCATGCCCCTGGTCACCATCGAGAAGGGCGACGCCGTCGCGGTCGTCACCCTGAACCGTCCCGAGGCGATGAACGCCCTGTCGCGGGCGCTGCAGCATGAGCTGGCGGACGCCATCGAGTCTGCGGACGCCGACGACGACGTCCGCGTCATCATCCTCACCGGCGCCGGGGAGCGCGCCTTCACCGCCGGCCTCGACCTGAAGGAGGTGGGGACGTACGGCCTGGCCATGGGTCCCGACGGGGTGCGCGGCAAGAGCCCGGTGAAGGCGGTCGCCCAATGCGTCAAGCCGGTGATCGGGGCGATCAACGGGGTCGCCATCACCGGCGGCTTCGAACTGGCGCTCACCTGCGACATCCTGATCGCCTCCACCAACGCCCGCTTCGCTGACACCCACGTGCGGGTGGGGGTGACGCCCGGCTGGGGGCTGTCGCAGCACCTGTCGCGGGTGATCGGGATCTATCGCGCCAAGGAACTCTCGCTCAGCGGCAACTTCCTCGACGCCCAGACCGCGCTCGCCTGGGGGCTCGTCAGCAAGGTCGTCGCTCCGGCCGAGCTACTGCCCACGGCCAGGAAGCTCGCCGCGGACATCGCCTCCTGCGACCCGGACATGGTGCGCCGCTACAAGGCGCTGATCGACGACGGCTTCGCCCTCTCCTTCGGCGACGGCATGGCCCTGGAGCTGGAACGCTCCTCCGCCGACAACGCCAAGGTGACGGCGGACTCGGTGGCCGAGCGGCGGGCCGGGATCCAGGCCCGCGGTCGCACGCAGGCGGGGTGAGGCATGGAGATCCGTCTCGACGGCCGCACGGCCCTGATCACCGGCGCCAGCAAGGGCCTGGGCCTGGCCACCGCCGCCCGCTTCGCCGCCTCGGGCGCCAACGTCGCCATCCTGGCGCGCGACCGCGCGACGCTGGAGGCCGCCGCCGTCCAGGCGGCCGAGGGCGCGCGTGGCCAAGTGGCGGCCTTCCC
>Ga0070668_100001908_pt1 | contig 15247 bp, 14 predicted proteins | sample KBSS43metaG_FD_64661 | JGI IMG/M metagenome (GOLD analysis project Ga0070668, IMG submission 64661) | Switchgrass rhizosphere microbial communities from Kellogg Biological Station, Michigan, USA - KBS S4-3 metaG | ecosystem: Host-associated > Plants > Roots > Rhizosphere > Soil ... | reverse complement strand
TGGACGTCGCCTACACCCGGCTGCCCGAGACCGTGCAGGCCATCCTCGACGACCCGGACCCGGTCGGCGCCTCGAAGAAGGCCGTCCAGCCGGTGCCCATCACCTCACGCGACGAGATCGGCGAGGTCGCGCGGTCGTTCGACATCGTCCACGAGCAGGCCGTCAAGATGGCCGCCGAGCAGGCGCTCCTGCGCGAGAACGTCAACGGCATCTTCGTGAACCTCTCCCGGCGGTCGCAGCGGCTGGTGGAACGCCAGCTCGGCGTCATCGACCGGCTGGAGGCCGACGAGCAGGACCCGGACCACTTGGCCAGCCTGTTCGAGCTCGACCACCTGGCCACGCGGCTGCGCCGCAACGGTGAGTCCCTGCTGGTGCTCTCCGGCGCCGGCCTGGCGAAGTCGGTGCCCAAGCCGGTGCCCGCCGCCGACGTCATCGGCGCCGCGGTGTCCGAAATCGAGCAGTACGCCCGGATCGAGGTCGGCATCGTGCCCGACGTCGCGGTCCAGGGCCTGGCGATCCACGACCTCGTGCACGTCCTCGCCGAGCTGCTCGACAACGCGACGTACTTCTCCGAGCCGGAGACGAAGGTCATCGTCCGGGCCGTGGTGACCCGCCGCAAGGCGCTCGCCATCCAGGTCACCGACCACGGTGTCGGCATGACCGAGGACCGGCTGGCCGAGGTCAACGGCCGGCTGGCCGAGCCGCCGGACCTGGACGTGTCGGTGACGAGGCGAATGGGCCTCTACGTGGTGTCGCGGCTGGCCAAGCGCCACGGCATCGAGGTCCGGCTGCGCGAGAACGAGGACATCGAGGGCGGCGTGATCGCCCGCGTCGTCGTCCCGGCCGAGCTGCTGACCCACCTCCGCCCTGGCATGCAGCGGCAGACCCCGCTGCCGGCGAACCGCTCCGAGACGTCGATGTCGATGCCGAGCATCCCGATCCCGGCCGCGCGCTCGGACTTCGACCAGACGCAGACGCACACCCCGGTGCCGCCGTCCGCGCCGCCACCTCCGCCGCCGTCGCACCAGCCGGTGGCGAACCAGGGCGGGCTGGTCCCGCTCGACCAGCCGATCAGCCTGGACGACCTGGTCAGCGGCGGCCGCGCGGCGGGCCCGTTCCTGTCGCCCGACCTGCCGAAGCCCGAGACGCCGGCCTGGCCGACCGCCGAGGACCTGGCGCCGCTGGCGCCGTCGTCGAACGGCGACGGTGCCAGCTCGAGCACCAGCGGTGCGCAGTACGCGCCGCTGGTGCTGCCCAAGCGCGAGCCGAAGTTCGTCCCGCCCGAGGTGCCGCCACCGCCGCCACCGGTGGACGACGTCGGCTCGTCGGCCCTCGAGGACGATGTACCCACCCGGCGGCTGCCCATCTACCAGTCGGTGCTGTCACGCTGGTTCAGTGAGGGCGACGACTCGACGGCCGACCCGGCGCCGACCCGGAGCGAGGGCGACGACCCGAACCTGCCGCCGCTCACCGGATCCGACGAACCGGCGACGTCGACGACATCGGCACTGTCGGCTGAGCCGGCGAGAGCACCTGCCGAGCCGGTCGCCGAGCCCGCCGAGCACGTGGACGAGCTGCAGCCGACCGCGTCGACCCGGCACCCGCTCCTCCCGCCCGACGACGGCTGGCACAGCGCCTCCGACAACGGCTGGCAGGCCGCGCAGTCGCTGCTGGAGACCAAGAACGAGGAGATCACCCCGGCCGGGCTGCCCAAGCGCATCCCGAACGCCTACCTGGTGCCGGGATCGATCAGCAGCCCGAGCTCGACGCCCGAGGCACCGGCTCAGAACAACTTCGCGGACGCCACCGCGGGCATGCCCGGAACGGGTGCGATCACCCGCTCGGCGTCCGCGGCGCGGAGCCGGATGGCAAGCTTCCAACGTGGCTACACGTCGGGACGGCATGCGTTGAAGGAACTCCCGGCCGAAGAGAGGCTGGAAGGCAGCGGAGTTCCAGGGCGTGGCAACACCACAGACAGCAGTGAGGAGTGAAAGTGACACGGGCGGGTGCAATGCAGCCGGGTGGCGCCGCGCAGCCGAACGGCCAGGCGCATGCCAAGGCGGGTAATGCCGGCAGCTTCGCTTGGCTGATCACGGATTTCGTGCACCGGGTGCCCGGCGCGGCCCACGCGGTCGTGGTGTCGGCCGACGGCTTGCTCTTGGCGGCCTCGCGTGGCCTGCCGAAGGACCGGGCGGACCAGCTGGCCGCGGTGGCGTCGGGGCTGACCAGCCTCGCCCGCGGCGCGGCCAAGGTGTTCGAAGGCGGTACGGTGGCGCAGACCGTGGTCGAGATGGCCAACGGCTTCCTCTTCCTCATGTCGGTTTCCGATGGTTCCTGTCTGGCGGTGCTGGGGTCGCCGGAGAGTGACATCGGCCTGGTCGTCTACGAGATGACCTTGCTGGTGGAGCGGGTCGGCCAGCAGCTGACCCCGGAGATGCGGGCGCAGCTGCAGGGCTCGGCCATCCGGCGCTGAGGACCTGGGAACCGAGGAGAGAGCCGTGGACGACGGACGCTTGAGGGGTGATGGCCGGCTCGGTGACGATTTCTCCGGCGGGTGGTCCGATCAACCGGACGACGGGCGGGAGGACTGGCAGTCGTTCCGGGAGCGCGTGGACCGCGAATGGCGGGCGCGCCGGGTGCAAGGCTCCGACAGCGACCCCGTGCGGGAACCACCGAACTGGCTGACCGACAGCAATGCCGGGCAGGAACCGATCCGGCCGATCCCGGCCGGTAGCAACGAATACCGTGACCGGCTGCTCGGCGGGCCCGGGGCGGAGCTGTTCGGCGGCTCGAGCGGGCCGCTGTACGACGCGGACGACTTCGCCGCGTACAGCACCGACCGGGATCGTGACTACACCGAGTACACCTCGGGGCCCGACTCCGGTGAGCTGGCCGCGGCCCTGCCGCGGCAGGCTCACCAGGAGTACGTCGACGAGCCGCCGGCGACCGAGATGGAGACGTCCGGCCTGGTCCGGCCGTACTTCCGGACCAGGGGTCGTACGAAGGCGACCCTCGACCTGGCCATCGAGGCGCTGATCTCGACCAGCGAACAGGGCCGGATGCTCGACCGGGTCCGGGTGCCCGAACACCGGTCGATCTGCGACCTGTGCCTCGACACCCGGTCGGTGGCCGAGGTGGCCGCACTGCTGCGGCTGCCGCTCGGCGTGGTGCGGGTGTTGATTGGTGACGTGGCGGGTCTCGGGCTGGTGCTGGTGCACTCCACCAACACGACCGTGGGCGACCGGCCGAGTATCGAGTTCATGGAAAGGGTGCTCAGTGGGCTTCGGAGAATTTGACTCCGACGCGAACGCGCCGCAGGTGACGGGTCCGACCTCGTCGGCCAAGATCGTGGTCGCCGGCGGGTTCGGTTCGGGGAAGACAACGATGGTCGGGGCGATCTCCGAGATCGACCCGTTGACCACCGAGGCCATGATGACCGAGGCCAGCGTCGGACACGACGACACCTCGGCCACGCCCAACAAGACCACCACCACCGTGGCGATGGACTTCGGGCGTATCTCGCTGGACTCGGACCTGGTGCTGTACGTGTTCGGCACCCCTGGTCAGCACCGGTTCTGGTTCATGTGGGACGACCTCGCGGTCGGCGCCATCGGCGCGGTCGTGCTGGTGGACACGCGGCGGCTGGCCGACGCGTTCCCCTCGATCGACTTCTTCGAGAACCGGAAGCTGCCGTACGTCGTGGCCATCAACTGCTTCGACCGGCTTCTGCACCACCAGATCGAGGACGTCCGGCACGCGCTCACCATCGCGCCGTCCGTCCCGATCATGGCGTGTGACGCGCGGGAGCGCGACTCCGCCAAGCAGGTGCTGATCTCGGTCGTCCAGCACGCGATCGCGCACGATTCGGCGTTGCGCGCGGGATAACGGATGACGCCCCGATCCGGATGCGGCCGTTGGAGTGAACTCCGCGTGCTTCACCCACTTCGGGGAGTGCTGCCGCCGTCCGGAGGAGGGCGCCGCCGTCCCGGTGCGGCGGTGCCGGGGGCGGCGTCGCCCACCCGGCCCGGTGACACCCGGGTTGACCTGCGCGGACACCTCGTCGCCACGGGCCACGGCCGACGTCGGGGAGTGAGCAACGGACGTGTGACCGGGCCCGGGCCGACGCGGAGGGGGGTCACGCGCACACGTAGGGTGCGCAGCGGCCGGATGGTGACGGACTCGACACCGCCGGCAGTGCGAATACGCTTTATCTTGGCGTCGTCGACCGGCCGTGCCGGCCACTCCGGTGTGTGGCGCGCGGCGCCGCACGAGCAAGGAGGGGCAGTAGTGACGGCTTCCGGCCAGCAGCAGGGCACATTCAGCTGGCTCATCACGGACTTCGTGCGCCGGGTGCCCGGCGCCGCGCACGCCGTTCTGGTGTCCGCCGACGGGCTGCTCCTGGCGCCGTCGGAAGGGCTGCCGCAGGAACGCGCGGAGCAGCTGTCCGCGGTCGCGTCCGGGCTGATCAGCCTGACGGCGGGGGCCGCGCGCTGCTTCGAAGCGGGCGGCGTCAACCAGACCGTGGTGGAGATGGAGCGCGGCTACTTGTTCCTGATGTCCGTTTCGGACGGTTCGTGTCTGGCGGTGCTGGCCGCGCCGACGTGCGACATCGGCACGGTCGCCTACGAGATGACCCTGCTCGTCGAGCGCGTCGGCCAGCAGATCACGCCCGAGCTGCGCGCCCAGCTCCAGGGCGGCGTGCGTGGGTAGGACACGATGAGGATTTCGGGATTCGACGATCCGGACTCCAGCGGCTGGGACGCGCTGCACCGCGGCACCGAGCGCGAGGGTTTCGATTCGCCCAGCAAGTTCGACATGTCGACGCTGTCGATGATCATGCCCAAGCGCAAGCCGTCGCGGCCGAAGCCGGACCCGCAGGGCTACACCGACGAGGACACCCGCGAGTGGGGTTCTTCGTCGTCCGACGACCCGGACGACGAGGGCTACGAACCCGGTGAGCCGGAGTGGCAGGACGAGGAGTCCTACCAGCCGGAGCCGCCGGCGCTGGAGCCGGCCTGGACCCCGCCACGGGGTGCGCGCCAAGCCCGGCTCCCGCCGCCCCTCCCGCCTCCCGCCCCGCCCGCGCCCCGCCCACCGGCGCCTCGGCCCCCCGCGCCTCGGCCGCCGGTGTCCAGACCCCAGGCGGCGCCCCCGCCTTCGTGGGCCCCGCCGATCGACCCGCGGACCGGCTGGACGCCCCCGCCGGACCCGGAGACCCGCTGGATCCCCCAGCCGGATCCGTGGGAGGAGCCGGCCTGGAACGAACCGGCCCGCGTCGCGAGCCCGGTCCCGGTGGCTTCGGTGGGCTCCCGGGTCCGTCCGTACACGCGCACCGGCGGCCGCACGCGCTCCGACCACAACCTGGCGCTGGAGGCCCTGGTCTCGACGTCCGACGACGGCCGGCGCTACCGCGGGGTCCGGTCGGTCGAGCACCGCCGGATCTGCGACCTGTGCCTGGACACGAGGTCGGTGGCCGAGATCGCCGCCCACCTGCACCTGCCGCTGGGCGTGGTGAAGGTGCTGGTGGGAGACATGGCCGACATCGGGCTGGTGCTGATCCACCAGACCGAGCTGATCCTCGGGGACCGTTCGTCCCGCGAGTTCATGGAACGCGTCCTGGCCGGCCTGCGCGCGCTTTGATTTCCGGCGTGCCGCCGTCAGTCCTCGACGATGGCCGCGGAGGTGATGCGGTGCAGGGAGTACCGCTCGTTGTTGTCGCCTTCGAGCACGCCGCCACCGACGCGCACCGGCCGCACCACGCGCTGGCTCGCCGTGCCGCGTGAGTCCACGAAACCGATCCACACCTCGCGGCGCTCCAGCGTCGCCCGTGACAGCAGCTCCAACGTCGCCGACGTGTCCGCGCCGCCGCCCACCGGCGCCCGGACCGCCGAACCACGGCGCCGGGCCGAAGCCGCGTCTCCCGCCCGCAGGTTGGAGACGATCCGCGCCGTCTGGTCCTCGGTCAGCACCGCCTGCTCGCCCGGGTTGCGGCGGGCGGCGCGTGCCTTCGCCGGCAGCCGCCTGCCGCCCTGGCGGATGTCGACCACCCGGCCGTCGGGGCCCTCCGCCGCCGGGGCGAACCCGGCCGCGCGCAGCCCCGCCAGCACTTCGTGCAGCGGGTCGGGGCTGATCACGACGGTCGGCGCGATCAGCCGCAGGTCGTGCTCCGCCGCCACCGGGTGGGCCAGCAGCTCGGCCAGCAACGCCTCGTCGTCACAGCGCAGGAACGACGCCGCGACGCCGCCGCGCAGCCGTCCGTGCCGCCGCGCGACGTCGTCGATCAGGTAGCTCAGCCCCTGCGGCACCGGTGTCGCCGACTTCGCCTTGAACAGCGCGTGCAGCTCGTCGGCGGTGCGGCCGGTGTCCAGCGCGCGCCGCACCGAGGTCTCGGTGATCCGGTAGACCGTCGCGTGCCCGGACGACTCGACGTCGGCGACCGCGCCCATCTCCGCCGCCAGCTCCGGCTCCAGCGGACCCGGCGCGACGACCGTCAGATCGGCCTGCAGCAGCACGTGGTCCACCGGCGCGGGCAGCGCGTCCATGATCGCTTCGACGGCGCCCGGCCGGTCATCGGCGAGCAGGGCCCGCGTCGCCGTCGTGACGCCGCCGAGCCCGACGAGGCCCAGCGCCGAGGCCTCGGCCATCGTCCAGCGGACCGTCTCGTCCCGCAGCCGTCCACCGCGGCGAGGGGCCCGCCAGGCCAGCACCGCGACGAGTTCGTCGACGCTCTTCACCCCGGCACCCTCGGGGAGGTCGGCCAGCGCGGTCAGCACCCGGCGCCGCGCGACCGGCGCCAGCGGACGGCGCAGGTCCTCCGACAGCGGCGCGATCGGCTTGTCCTTGGCGTCGCGCCCGCCCGCCAGTCCCGGCAGCCGCGGCAGCTCCAGCCACGCCTGCGCGAGCGTCATCCACCGCTGGGCGGTCGGCGACGCGAGCCACGAGTCGGTCAGCGTCGTCGGCACCCATTCGGGCGTGGTCGTTTCGCTGTCGGCGACGAGCCCGGCGCCGACCGCCAGCTCGGCGAGCAGGATGGCCTGGGCTTCGTCGATCTCCAGGTCCTTGCCGAGCTTCCGCAGCTCGCGCACGCCGAGACCGCCCGACTTGAGCACCGGCGGCGGTGCCGCCGACCACGCGCGCAGCAGGGATTCGGTGTGGCGCAGGAACTCCATCGCCTCACCGGCCGCCGCTTTGTCCGAAGTGGACGTCTGGTGCGAATGGACCGGCAGCCCGGGCTCGGTGAGCGTGGCCGTCCTGAACACCCCGCCGCGCACCGCGATGCCGAGCTCGCGCGGCAGCTCGACGGTCTGGTCGTCGCGCCGCAGCAGCAGCCCGCGCGCGAGCAGCTTCTGCACCGGCGTCTCGGCCTTCTCGAGCGTGAGGTCCAGCCCGGCGTCGCGGGTGCGGCCGATCGGCGGGCCGGCGGCGAGGGCGTTCAGGACGGCGCGTTCGTCGTCGGGCAGCTCCGCGAGGCGCGCGTCGAGGTCCTCGCCGTCGAGCGACGGCGAGGACGCGCCCAGCCCGGCCGGGAACGGCCCGAGCGCCTCCCGGGTCGCGGGCGGCACGCGCAGCGCGTCGTCCGGTCCCCAGGCCAGCACGCGGGCCCGCAGCCGGGCGAGCGGCGCGGTGACGTCGACGCCGACCAGCTTCGCGACGTCTTCGACCGGCACCGGGTCGCGATCGGCGCCGGCCAGCAGGCACGCTTCGAGCACGGCCAGGGTGAAGGTGTCGAGATCCTCGCAGGCGCGCGCGACCGAGCCCGGCGTGCCGGCCCGGGTGGCCAGCACCGTGCTGTCGGACGGCGGGGGCGTGGACAGGTCTCGCCGCGTGCGGAGCAGTTCCGCGAGTACGCCGTCGGACTCCGTGCGCAGCCAGTCCGCCAAAGAGGTCGCGGGCATAGAAGGCCAGGGTACCCGGGCGGTTGCCGGGGTCCGCCCGCCCTCAGGCAGACTGTCCCCTGAAGACTGAGAACCGCTGTGGAGGACGTTGTGGCCAAGGGTGAGAAGAAGCACAAGGGCGTCGACCCGACCTGGCCGGGCGCGGACGGCGAGCACCCCGTGACCGAGCTGGCCGCCGACCGCCAGGGCGCGCTGTCGCCGTTCGGGGAGATCACCTTTCCGCTGGACTCGGTGCCCTACGTGCACCCGGAGACCGAGATCAACCGCTGATCGCATAGTTACTGGTCAGTACCGGTATCGGTCCCTCGTGAGGGGGGTCACGGGAGTAGGTTTCCACCCGTCCCAGCCCACCTTTCCCATGCGGGGGTAGTGCCATGCCGGTTCCCGGTCCCGGATATTCGATCACCGTCCGGGTCGAGGCCCCGGCCTCGTCCAGCGCGGCCGGTGACCTGACCACCGCCGTCGGGCGCGTCGGCGGCGTGCTGACGGCGTTCGACGTCGTCGAGTCCCACCCCGACTCGATCGTGGTCGACATCAGCGCCAACGCGCTGTCGGAGAACCACGCGAACGACATCACCCAGACGCTCGACTCGCTGCCCGGCGTCAAGGTCCGCAAGGTCTCCGACCGGACGTTCCTGATCCACCTCGGCGGCAAGATCGAGGTCACGCCCAAGGTCGCGCTCCGCAACCGTGACGACCTCTCCCGCGCCTACACCCCGGGCGTCGCACGCGTCTGCCAGGCGATCGCCGCGAACCCCGAGGACGCGCGCCGCCTGACCATCAAGCGCAACACCGTGGCCGTCGTCACCGACGGGTCCGCGGTGCTCGGCCTCGGCAACATCGGCCCGGCCGCCGCGCTGCCGGTGATGGAGGGCAAGGCGGCGCTGTTCAAGAAGTTCGCCGACGTCGACGCGTGGCCGGTCTGCCTGGACACCCAGGACACCGAGGAGATCATCAAGATCGTCAAGGCGATCGCGCCGGTGTACGCCGGGATCAACCTCGAAGACATCGCCGCGCCGCGCTGCTTCGAGATCGAGGCCCGGCTGCGTGAGCAGCTCGACATCCCCGTTTTCCACGATGACCAGCACGGCACCGCGATCGTCGTGGTCGCCGCGCTGCGCAACGCCCTGCGCGTGGTCAAGAAGAACATCGAGGACTGCAAGATCGTGGTCAGCGGCGTCGGCGCGGCCGGCTCGGCGATCATCCGGCTGCTGCTGCGCAAGAACCCGGGCGACATCGTCGCCGCGGACATCGACGGCATCGTCCACTCCGCGCGCGGCAACCTCGACGACAACCTGGCCTGGATCGCGTCGCACACGAACAAGGACCAGGTCAGCGGCACCCTGCACGAAGCGCTCAACGGCGCCGACGTGTTCATCGGCGTCTCCGCGCCCAACCTGTTCGGCGCCGATCAGGTCGCGACCATGAAGTCCGACGCGGTGGTCTTCGCGCTGGCGAACCCGGACCCGGAGATCGACCCGCTGGAGGCGCAGGCGCACGCCGCCGTCGTCGCGACCGGCCGCAGCGACTTCCCGAACCAGATCAACAACGTCCTGGCGTTCCCGGGCGTCTTCCGCGGCCTCCTGGACGCGCACGCGCACAACATCGACGACGAAATGCTCCTCGCGGCGGCCGACGCGATCGCCGACGTCGTCGACAACGGCAAGCTCAACGCGTCGTTCATCGTGCCGAGCGTGTTCGACAGCGCCGTGGCGCCCGCGGTCGCGGAGGCCGTCCGGAAGGCCGTGCGCGCCGAGCGCTGAGTCGTCATTTCGGAGGACCCGGAATCCGTCTTTCGCCGGACGCCAGGGCTCCCGCCGTCCCCCTACGCTGAGGTTTCGACTCGCACGGGGGGAACCGAATGCGGAAGCGCTTGCTGGTCGCCGCAATGGCGGCCGTGACAGTGACGATGGCAGTGGCGCCGGGAGTGGCGGAAGCGGCGCCGGGCACGCTGCGGTGGGGTGCGTGCCCGGCGGACGTCACCGCGCCGGGCCTGCAGTGCGCGACGCTCGACGTCCCGCTGGACTACCGGAAGCCGGACGGGCGGCAGATCCAGGTCGAGGTTTCGCGGCTGAAGAGCACGAACCCGGCGAAGCGCCGTGGCGTGCTGCTGACCAACCCGGGCGGCCCCGGTGGTCCGGGCCTGGACTTCCCCGGCCTGCTGGCGCAGTTCGGGCTGCCGCAGAGCGTGCAGGACGGCTACGACCTGATCGGGTTCGACCCGCGCGGTGTCGGGCACAGCACGCCGGTGACGTGCGATCTGGCGCCCGCGCAGCAGAGGAGCAATGTCCCGCCGTACGCGCGCGACGCGGCGGACGTCGTCGCGCGCGCCGAGTACGTGAAGGGGATCGCGCGGCAGTGCGGTGCTTCGCGGACGGCGTCGATGCTGCCGTACGTCACCACCGCGAACACCGCCCGTGACATGGACCGGATCCGGGCGGCGCTGGGCGAGCCGAAGCTGTCGTACTACGGCGTTTCGTACGGCACCTACCTCGGCTCGGTGTACACGACGCTGTTCCCGCAGCGCAGCGACCGGATCGTGCTGGACAGCAATGTAGGTCCGGGCGGTCTCGACGTCGACGGCTCGAGAATGTTCGCCCAGGGCTTCGAGGACCGGTTCCCGGACTTCGCCGCGTTCGCCGCGGCACACCCGGAGTACGGCCTCGGCACGACGCCGGCACAGGTGACGGCGAAGTACTTCGACCTCGCCCGGCGGCTGGACGCCGAGCCGAGCCCGCAGGGCGTCGACGGCGCGCTGTTCCGCCAGGTCACCTTCGGCATGTTCTACAACGACGCGACGTTGCCGTACCTGGCTTCGGCGTGGCACGCGCTCGACACCGGGTCGCCGATATCGCCGGTACCGGGCGGCGGGGTGCTCGACCCGGACAACCTGCTGTCGAGCCAGCTGTACGTGGTCTGCGGCGACGCCGACTGGCCCGAGTCGGTCCGGACCTACCAGCGGAACGTGGCGATCGACCGGTTCCGCCACCCGATGTTCGGGGCGGCCGCGGCCAACGTCTGGGCGTGCGCGTTCTGGCCGTCCGACCCGGTGGAGCCGCCGGTGCGCATCGGCGACCGCGGCCCGTCGGACGTCCTGCTGCTGCAGAACCTGCGCGACCCGGCGACGCCGCTGGCGGGCGCCCGGAAACTGCGGCAGGCCTTCGGCGACCGGGCCCGCATGGTGACGGCCGACCAGGGCGGCCACGGCACCTACCTGTTCGGGAGCAACACGTGCGCGAACAACGCGGCGACGGCGTTCCTCGCCACCGGCGCCCGGCCGGCTCACGACGTCGCGTGCGCGGCGGAACCCTCCCGCCCGCTGCCGGTCGAAGTGGCCGCGAAGGCGCGTGTCGCCGGTGCGTTCGGACCGGGGGCGAGCGGGTGGGCCCCGGCGGCGCGGAAGTAGCCTCGGCGATGTGAGTGAACTCAGCCACGTCGACGAGACCGGCGCCGCCCGGATGGTCGATGTCTCCGGCAAGACCGCCACCGCGCGCACCGCGCTCGCCGCCGGCACCGTGCGGACCACCGCCGAGGTGCTCCGGCTGCTGGCCACCGACGGGCTCCCCAAGGGCGACGCGCTGGCCACCGCGCGCATCGCCGGGATCATGGGCGCGAAGCGGGTGCCCGAGCTGATCCCGCTGTGCCACCAGATCGCGCTGTCCGGGGTCAAGGTGGAGTTCGAGCTGGGCGAGGCCGAGGTGAGGATCCGCGCGACGGCGAAGACCACCGACGTCACCGGCGTCGAGATGGAGGCGCTGACCGCCGTGGCGGTCGCCGGGCTGACGGTGCACGACATGATCAAGGCCGTCGACCCGGCGGCGACACTGGACGAGGTCCGCCTGCTCCGCAAGGACGGCGGCAAGACCGGAACCTGGGAGCGGCCGTGAAGCGCACCGCGCGCGTGATCGTGGCGTCCAACCGCGCCGCGAAAGGCGTTTACGAGGACAAGACCGGCCCGGTCATCGTCGCCTGGCTGGCCGGCCGCGGCTACGACGTGCCGGCGCCGGTCGTCGTCGAGGACGGCGACCCGGTGGGTGTCGCGCTGCGGGCCGCGCTCGCCGACGGCGTCGCCGTCGTGCTCACCACGGGCGGTACCGGCATCTCGCCCACCGACCGCACCCCCGACGTCACCCGCGCGGTGCTGGACCACGAACTGCCGGGCGTGGCGGACGCGATCCGGGCGGCCGGGCTGCCCCAGGTGCCCACAGCGGTCCTCTCGCGCGGTGTCGCGGGCGTGGCGGGCCGGACCCTGGTCGTGAACCTTCCTGGCTCCAGCGGCGGCGTGAAGGACGGCCTGGGCGTCCTCGACGACATCCTGGACCACGCGGTCGACCAGCTGGCCGGTGGCGACCACCCGCGTCCGGCCGCTTCGGGCCCGGCGGTGCGCGTGGCCCGGGCGCTGGTGACCGAGGAGGTGCTCTCGGTCGAGGAGCACGCCCGTCTGGTGGAGGACGACGCGGCGGGCGCGGTCGTGACGTTCGCCGGAGTGGTCCGCGACCACGACGGCGGCAAGGGCGTGCGCGACCTGACGTACGAAGGCCACCCGAGCGCGGGCCAGGTGATCGCGGACGTGGTCGCGGACCTGTCGGCGCGCTGGACCGGCGTCCGCGCGGTGGCGGTGAGCCACCGCCTCGGGCCATTGACGATCGGTGACGTCGCCCTCGCGTGCGCGGTGGCGGCGGAGCACCGCGGTCAGGCGTTTTCGGCGTGCTCGGAACTCGTGGACGAGGTCAAGGCGCGGCTGCCGGTCTGGAAGCACCAGCACTTCACCGACGGCACGGACGAGTGGGTCAACTCGCCCTGATCCGGAACACCGCGACCCGGTCGGCGGCGCCGGCGAACTCGTCCGGGTTGCCGGCCGTGACGAGGCCCAGCTTGACGAACATCGGCACGCCGTGCGGCACCTCGCGCGGGAAGGCGCGCATGACGTCGCGGCAGACGTCCGGATCGGTGACTTCCTCGAGCGTCACGGCTTGCCTGCGGCGCCCGTGGGCGAGTTCGCCCCGGCCGGCGGCGCGGACGTTGCGCGCCCAGTCGCCGTCCGGCAGGCCGGCGATGACGTAGCGGTGGCCGTCGACGGTCAGCGGCGAGACCGGTGTGGGGCGCGGAGCGCCCGAGTGGCGGCCGGGCACGGTCAGGACGTGCACGGTGCCCAGGCGCAGCCCCAGCCGCGTCAGCAGGCGGACGAGCCGGTTGGCGGACGGGAGCCAGCGAGGCAGGGATTGAGAGGTCGCCACGACGGAAACCTTTCGACGATCGAAGGAGTTGCCCGCCACGGTAGACTCTTTCGAGTGTCGAAGCAATTGCGGGTCACGGAGGCGACTCAAGCGGCGGCGGCGTTCGGCGCCGCGAACGACGTGGTGGACGAAGCCGCGGCGACGGCGTTCGGCGTGAACCGGACGGACCTGCGGATCATCGGCCTGATCGCGGCAGCGGGCGCGCTGACGGCGGGCGGGCTGGCCACGCAGGCGCACTTGAGCCCGGCGGCGACCACGACGGCGATCCAGCGCCTGACGCACGCGGGCCACGTCACGCGGCGAACGGACGCCGACGACCGCCGTCGAGCGGTGGTGGAGCTGACGCCCGAGGCGGCGGGGCTGCTGGAGGAGATCTACGGGCCGATCGAGCGGGCCGGCCGCGCCCTCCTGGAGAACTACACCGCCGAGCAGCTGGAGCTGGTGATCGAGGTGCTCAGGCGAGGAGAGCGCATGCAACTGGGCGAGGCCGCCCGGATCCGCGACCTCGGCACGGGCGGCGCCTCGAGTCCGCGCGGACGAGGCCGCGGCTGACGGCGTCACGGGGGCACTGCGCCACTGTGTCGCGACAAGCACGAACCCTCCACCGCCCGGGGGATTGGCGGTGGAGGGTTCGTGGTGTCACGGCTCGAGGCCGGACTTACGCATCACTGCGCGATCGTCACTTGGTGGCGATCTTCTGGCCGACGAGGATCAGGTCCGCGTTCGGGATGTACTTCGAGTTCAGGTCCTGCAGCTTCTTGTAGCCGCCTTCGACGTTGAACTGCTTGGCGATCTTGGACAGGGTGTCACCCGCCACGACGGTGTAGTTACCGGCCGGGTTGGAGCTGCTCACACCGGTCGCCGTCGGGGCCGCCGGGGCCGCCGCCTGCTTCGGGGCGGTCGTGCTCTTCTTCGGGGTCGCCTTCTTGGTGGGGGCGGTGGACTTGGCGGTGGCCTTGGCCTTGGGCGCAGCCGAACCGCTGCCGCCCTTCTTGCCACAGACCGGCCACGCGTGGATGCCCTGGCCCTGCAGGACGCGCTCGGCCACAGCGATCTGCTGCTCGCGCGAAGCGTTCGCCGCGCTGCCGGTGCCGCCGTAGGCCTTCCACGTGCTCTGCGAGAACTGCAGGCCGCCGTAGTAGCCGTTGCCGGTGTTGGTGTTCCAGTTGCCGCTGCTCTCACACTGCGCGATGGCGTCCCAGTTGGTCGCCGACGCGGGGGTCGCGGCGATAGCGAGGGGAGCGCCGACCGCAATGCCCGCGATGGCGACGCGAGCGACGGTGCGGGTGGCAGCGGACATCTTGCGGTGCTTGCCTCGGTAAGACATTTGAATGCTTCTCGCTTTCCCTGCGCCTACGAGCCTGTGCTGAGGGTCAGGATCGGGGTCCTGGCGCCGGCCGTCTCAGACCGGCAGACGAGTCCGACGCACGGCGCGTCTTCGTCGTCCCCTCGTCCCTGTCCGGAAATGCTTTCGCTCGGGGTATGGGTCCGGGGATCCGTCGGACAGGGCTAGGCGCTACGGATTCCCGGTCGTGCTGGTTGGTCGGGGCCAACCGAATAGCGACGGTACGTAACGATGACCGTGATCGGAAATTATTCGGGCCGTGACCTACGTCACAGTAACAGCACGCAACCCCCGCCGATGAGCCTGTTTTCGCAGGTCAGCGGGCCGTTATCTGGCCGTTTCCTTGTCGAGATAAAGCACAGATCGTGAGGCTTGCATCACGTGGATTACGCGGCGAATGGACCATTCGCGCCACCTTGCCGGCGATTGAAGCGCGCATCTTATGACGCCCCGCGGGACCACGCCAGACTTGACAATCCTGCCTCAGCTACCCCCTGAGTCACAACAGTCCCACCTGTTCGGGGGTCGGCAGCCACGGCCGGAGAAGCCGTGCAGGGCGATCTCGGGCCGTCGAGCCAGCGCACCGCGACCGACCAGGCAAAACGGGTCACCGGATGGCGTGGTGGCCGGCCGGGTTCAGCCTCCCGCGAACAGCCGGACCCGGCGACACGCCACGCCGAGGCCGCCGACCGACGTCGGCAAGCGGTCGCTCCCGTACTCGAACGGTCGGCTGCCGTACGGCGGAGCCGAACTCGCGCACCCGGCCAGTC
>Ga0070668_100001907_pt1 | contig 15252 bp, 19 predicted proteins | sample KBSS43metaG_FD_64661 | JGI IMG/M metagenome (GOLD analysis project Ga0070668, IMG submission 64661) | Switchgrass rhizosphere microbial communities from Kellogg Biological Station, Michigan, USA - KBS S4-3 metaG | ecosystem: Host-associated > Plants > Roots > Rhizosphere > Soil ... | reverse complement strand
GTTAAAGCCATCAAGGAGCTTATCTGCCGATTCGCCCGGCATAAGGTAAGCTTGGATTAAATCGCGCAGCGCCTCTTCTGCGAAGGCCGCAAGCGATAGTATAAGCGCTCTTTCATCAAGGTCAGCGAGCATTGAATTCAGGCGGTTCAGGTCGCTAAAAACATCTTCTTTTTCGGTTTCCAGTCCCTTCGCTTTAGCCATTAGTTCGCCCTAGGTTTTGTGAACGTTCGAAGCCGTCGTGTTCTGGTCAATGGCCGCCTTGAAGTATCTACGAAATAGTTTCCAGGGTCCACAATTGGTCGCTTCCTGATGGGCTGCTCCCTATGGTCGAGCTACAATAACTCCACCAAACTCTGTCCTACATCCCCGCGGCCATGCTCTACTTCCCCTCATGGAACAGCATCCCGCACACGCCCCTATCGTCGATAAGTGTTCCGAGCGCGGCGCATATGGGACTCACCTGGGACGTATATGCGACCCAGGTGAGACTCAAGTGCGACGTACATGGGACTCAAGTGCGACGCATGTGGGACGTAAGTGCGAGGCACATGAGACTTTCATGGGACTTTGTTGCGACTTTCCGGGCAAAACACGTCACGACCCGCAAATTCCGCAACTTCGTTGGATTTTCGGTCATGCCGCAGCGACTACAGGCCGAGGGGCAATCCCATGGAAAGCCCGCCTTTACCCCGTCCCTAGTCCTCCCTGTCCTTCAACTCATCCCCACGGATGGTGGCGACATGGATGACGTTGGTCGATCCCGGCGTGCCGAACGGAACGCCGGCCAGCACGATCACCTTGTCCCCGGCCTTGCCCATTTCGTGGCGCAGGGCCATGCGGCGCGCCTTGGCGATCATTTCCTCGAAGCTGCCGATGTCCTTTGTGCGGATGGCGTGCACGCCCCAATAGAGGCCGAGCTTGCGCGCCGTGTCCAGCCGGGGCGTCAGCGCCATGATGGGCGCGGACGGGCGTTCGCGGCCCACCCGGCGGATGCTGTTGCCCGAGGAGGTGAAGCAGATGATCGCCTTGGCCGTCACGGTGTCGGTGATGCTGTTCGCCGCCTCCGCCAGCGCATCGGATGTCGTCGCGTCGGGCTTCGTCTCGGTGAAGTGCAGCCGCCGAAAATATCCCGGATCATTCTCGGCACTCTGGGCGATGGCATTCATCATCGCCACGGATTCCTCCGGCCAGTCGCCCGCCGCGCTTTCCGCCGACAGCATCACCGCGTCCGCGCCGTCATAGATAGCGGTGGCGACGTCGGACACTTCGGCGCGTGTGGGGGTCGGTGCCTTGATCATCGATTCCAGCATCTGGGTAGCGACGACCACCGGCTTGCCGAGCCGCCGCGCGCTCTCGACGATCTGCTTCTGCAGGGGCGGGACGGCATAGGGGGGCAGCTCGACGCCCAAGTCGCCGCGCGCCACCATCACCGCATCGGCCAGCTCCAGCAACTCGTCCAGCCTCTGGACGGCCGCAGGCTTCTCGATCTTCGCCATCAGCGCGCCGTAACCGCCCATCAGCTTGCGTGCCTCGGCCAGATCCTCGGGCCGCTGCACGAAGCTGAGCGCGATCCAGTCGCAATGCTGCTGCATGGCGAAGGACAGGTCGCGGCGATCCTTCTCCGTCATGGCGGCCATCGGCACCACGACGTCGGGTACGTTCACGCCCTTGCGATTGGACAGGGTGCCGCCGACTTCGACCACCGCCTCGATCCGGTCGTCCTCAACAGCCTTGACCCGCAGCACCAGCTTGCCATCGTCCAGCAGCAGGCGCGTGTCGGGCAGCAGGGCGCGATAGATTTCGGGGTGAGGCAAGTTAACCCGCATGTCGTCGCCCGGCTCCTCGTTCCGGTCGAGCACGAACTTCGCGCCATTTTTCAGGACGGCGATGCCGGTTTTGAACGTGCCGACGCGCAGCTTTGGTCCCTGAAGGTCTGCCAGGATCGTCGTGGGCCGGCCGAATTCCTTCTCCAGCGCGCGGATCGCCGCGATCCGTTCGGCATGATCCTCATGGCTGCCATGGCTCATATTGATGCGGAAGGCATCGGCGCCGGCAAGGTACAGCTTGCGGATCATCTCCGGGCTGTTGCTCGACGGACCCAGTGTGGCCAGGATCCGGACCTTGCGGGGGCGGGGGCGCATTTTCTTCAATGGATCGCTCCTGACAGTCTGCTCGCCGCCTGGGTTTGCGGCATAATTTTCCGTTATCCGAGCTGCACGACAGGGATATTGCAGGGGGGACTGCAATTGGCGCGCACAATAGTCGATGATCCGCCCGCCGCAACCGCCTTCGGAATCCGCGGGTGCGTTTCTTGCCGAACGACCGGTGTTCTCGTCCGGGCAAATCGCTTCAGGAAAGCGTGGCGAAACCCGTGCGGAGTCATTAGAGGCAGCCGTTCCGATTCACCATATGCGGTAACGGATGCGATTCATTCCAGGCAATGGCTGTTGCCGGAGCATCGCGCCGTGACGCGGAACAGAAACAGGATTTGATATGGATACTGCTACGCCTGAGGGCATCCGTGATGGCGCCGTCGCTGCAGACGAACTTCGCCTCCTTATCGAGCGCGCCGAGCGTCTTGAGGAAGAGAAGAAGGGCATTGCCGACGATATCAAGGACGTGATGGGCGAAGCCAAATCGCGCGGTTTCGATGTGAAGGCGATCCGCAAGATCATGTCGATCCGCAAGAAGAACAAGGAAGAGTATCAGGTCGAGGAAGCGATTCTCGAAACCTATCTGTCCGCCTTGGGCATGATCTGATCCGTTACCCGGTCTGATGCCGCAAATAGTGAAGGCCTCCCATCCGGCATTTTTGGGCCGCATGGGAGGTTTCGCGAAAATCTAGCGGCATTTGACCTTCTGCTTGTTCCGGTCGACGCTGCGACCCAGCAGCGCGCCGCCGCCAGCGCCCAGCAATGTGCCAAGCGTACCGCCGCCGATCACATTGCCCAATACGCCGCCGGCCACGCCGCCGATGACAAGGCCGGTCGTGCCGTCGTTGCGCTTGCAGTAATAGCGGCCGTCGCTGCCCCGATAGACGCGGTCGTCATCGCGCAGCCGGCGCTCCCGGTAACGGCGGTCGTCATAATGGTTGGCCGGGTCCCAGTCGCTGTCCCGGTCGCCATCCCAGCGGCGATCATGATGATCCTGCGCCAGCGCTGCGCTGGGCAATGCGACGGGTGTGCAAATGGCCAGCATCAGGGTGGCTACTGTCGCTCTTTTCATGACTGTCTCCTTCAATATGCTGCTCAAACCAGCGGGAAGGCAGAATGTTTCACTTCCGGTGTCTTTCTCACCAAAAATGGAACGCGCCCAAGTGCGGCGAGTTGAAGGTTGCATGGAAAGGCGGCTTCACAGCCCCACATCACAAGCACCATGATCACAATGGAACCAGAAACCCGCGACCGAATGAAGGTCGCATTCGCCGTTGCCGTCCTGCACGTGGCGCTGGCCTTTGCCCTGATCGCCGGTCTCCACGTCGACATGCCCTTGCGTATCAGCGATGAATTGAAGGTATTCAAAGTCCTTCCCGATGCGCCGCCAATCCCCGAACCCAAAAAGCCGGTGTCGCAGCATGAAAGCCCCCGTGCCGAGGGCGCCGCCGCCCCGCCTAATTTGAAAGCGAAGCCTGCTCCGCTCGTCGCTCCTGTCCCCGTCATCTCCGTTCCCATCCCACCTCCAATCATTGCTGCTCCGGTACCCGGCGTCGGCAACCAGGCTTCTGCAGGAAACGCGGCTATCAAAGGCCCGGGAACAGGCAGCGGCGGCTTGGGAGACGGTACGGGGAGCGGCGACGAGGGCTATGGCGACGGCGATGGTGGAAACAGTCCGCCACGCTGGATCAGAGGGCATATCCGGGACTCGGATTATCCAAAGGCGGAGGCAGAGGCGGGCGTCGGCGGAACAGTATCGGTTCGGTACGCCGTAGAAGCCGACGGCCGGGCAACGGGATGTATCGTGACCAGATCAAGCGGCAGCGCCGATCTCGATTCGGTTACATGTCGTTTGATTGAGGACAGGTTCCGCTATCGGCCGTCTATGACGCCTCAGGGGCGGGCGGTGCGGTCAATCATCATAGAAAATCATCATTGGGAGATTGATCGACGGGCAACGATTTCGCCAAATGAAGCTGACCGATGATGACCATCGCTGCAAATTAGGTTTGCGGACCGAATCAAGATCGTCCGTCGTGATGTCCCGATCGGCTGTCTCCTTGCAACGCAAAAAAAGGGCTGACCTCGCGGCCAGCCCTGAAAGTTTTAGGAGAGGATGCCTGAAAGGCGAGTTTCTTGTCATCGATGTCAGGCCATTTCGCAAGTGCGAAAGCTTTGTTCGCAGTTGCAAAGATTGCAATCATGTTACCAACTTTTGCCCTGCGGAATGCAGGGCAATTATGATGCCCGGGGCTTTTTTGACCAACCGAAAGTGCGCTGCTGGAAACAAGAGATCGCATAGTGGCTTGGCGAATCCTTGGCATGTTCGCGGCGATTCCGCACTATGAGCGCCGCCCATTGGTCACACCCCTGGTGCCAAAATTATCCTTTTGAAGGTTCTGCGACGCTGTTCACATTGCGGTTAATTGCTGCATATGGAGCCGCGCAGATAAGTGCCGTGGAGACAGGCATGGAGAATGACGTTGCACGGCTGACGGAGGTACAAAAAAAGATTCTGCGTCTTGTCGCCGAGGCAAAGACCTCCAAGGAAATCGCGCTGGAAACAGAGCTGACACCCATGACGGTGGACCAATATATTCATCGTGCGATGCTGGTGCTTGGCGCGGGCAGTCGTCGGGAAGCGGCTAGACAGTTTGTGAAATGGGAGTCGTCACGGGAGTTAAGACGGTTTGAATTCAAACCGGCGTTGCTTGCCGAACCGCAAGAAACTGCCAATTCTTCCGATGCAGTTCGCGGTTCGAACTGGTTGGCGGCACTCAAGCTGCCACCCACGGGAGGAAAGCCAAATGATCTCGACTCCGTAACCAGATTGTTCGCGATCTTCAGGATCGCGCTTGTTTCGACTGTGGTCGCCATATCGATCATCATCATCGCAAAGGGCGCCTTCGTTCTTTTGTCCTGAGTTTAGGCGCCTTTCCAGACTTCTCGAAGCACATCACGCTGCCCATCGGTAGTGAAGGAGGAATCATGCCTGGATACAATCCAATGACCGCTCGCCGGATAGTAGTGGAAATCAACCGCACCCACGCAGCCATAGATGCATCGTTGCTGCGGATGACCCAGTTGGCATCCAGCATTGTGAATGCCAGCAACGAAGCGAAACTTCCTGCTTCGGCGTCGCAGTTTGCGCTTGAGGACATGGTGAAAGGTCTTTCGACGATCGTCGAGGGCCGCGGGCAGTTCGTCTCTGCGCATCATAAAATGGTTGAGATCAAGAATGCTTCAAACCTCAAGAACACGGAGATAGGCTGTTCGCCAGGCCCGATCTGCAATCCGTTTCAGCCGGCGGCACAGCCGGAGCACACCGTTTTGCGTGAAGCATCATAACTGAGATGATCTTGACGGATTACCAGAGCTACTGAAGTGCAAAGTACAGATGATGCTCCTGCTCCTCTATGTGATTTTCACCTTGTGCTGTTGCGGTTACGCACTGGCCGTGGGGGGCATCACGGGAAGGGCAGGGGCCGCAGTCATCCTTACCAAGACGGTATTGGATCTTTCGACGGCGTGGATAGATTATTCCTGGCAGGAAACCATGTACCCCCTGCTGGCCATCGATCTAGTCTGTCTCTTTTGCTTTATTATCCTGGCTTTGCGGAGCGATCGCCTTTGGCCTTTGTGGGCTACCGGTTTTCAGTTGGTTGCCGTGCTCATCCATCTGGCGACTGTCTGGGAGATCAATATTGCTCCAAAGGCCTATCAGGCTCTTCAGCAACTTTGGACCATCCCGATGCAACTCGCGATGCTTTCTGGAATCATGGCCGATCAAAGAAAAAGGATTGCCGACCTGATAAGCGAAGCCGCGCTCCGCGGGCGAACACATTAGGTTGCCAAATTCCGCAGATATGATCGCGGTTTCAAGCAGATTTCGATAGGAATAAGTAATGACAAGTCGCTCATCGCGCGCCGTCACGGGCAGCGATCAAACCAAAGAACATGCTCAACGGACGTTGGAACATCTCAAGGATATTGCAGCCAATCCAGATCGTCTGACGTTGCCGACCGCGTTCCCAACCCGACCGCGCAAGGAAGGAAGGGCTGGAGCGATCAGCCATTACCTGCGTATGCGCCGCTACCGTGAAAAGCTGTTCGGGGAGATTTTTGCCGATCCGGCTTGGGATATGCTGCTTGAACTGTATCTGGCCGAACTGGAAAAGCGTCAGCTCAGCGTAACTGCTGTATCGGTCGCGGGTGCAGTGCCACCGAGCACCGGTATCCGCTGGATCACCACCATGACCGAGGCGGGTATGATAGAACGGGTCGCCGATCCCTATGATCGTCGCCGGACCTATCTGCATTTGTCCAGACCGACCTATGATCTTCTGGATGAGTGGACTTCGCGCGCCCTTGCAGTGGAATGAAGGTAATTCGCGTCAGACCGCCCATTCTTCGATATTGGGTTCCAGGCCGATCCGAGCCAAGCCGTCGGAAATAGAGGTAAGTTCTCCACCGCTGGCGATCCGTTCCCTTCCGAACCGTCGGATAAAGATATCCCGTATGGCGGGGATGAGCGAGGATCCGCCGGTCAGAAATACTCGGTCGATATCCCGCATATCTGAGCCTGCATCGGCCATCGCCTTGTCCACGGTCGCCTCAATGCTCGCGATATCCTGCGCTATCCAGGTTTCGAAATCCTGCCGGGTGACGTCTGCCTCCACCTCCAGCCCCGCGCCGGAAAAATGGAAGTGCGCGCTTTCCTCGCTGGACAAGGTACGTTTGAGTAGACCGACTGCCTCATAAAGCGGATAACCCAGTTCGCTTTCGATCACCGCGATCATGCGCCCGATGGCGTCAGGATCGATGGCGTTTTTTTGTAGTCGCGCCAATTCGTCCATGGTCCGCCGGTTTCGCATGAGCGCCAGCCGCGACCAGTCAGCGAAATCCGCGAAGTAGCTGCGCGGGATTTCTAATATCTTGTCGAATGATCGATAGCTGCCGCCCTTGCCCAGCATTGGCAGGACGAGGCGATCGACGATGCGATAATCGAAACGGTCGCCAGCGATGCCAATGCCAGCATGGCCTAACGGAATGCATCGGCGCGCCTCGCCCGGCGCGGCCACCCTCACCACGGAAAAATCGCTTGTTCCGCCTCCAAAGTCGGCCACCAATATCGTTGCGGGATGTGTCAAACGCGAGGCATAACTGAACGCGGCTCCCAGTGGCTCGTAGACATAATGGATATCGGCGCCCAGATGTCCGAACATCATGTCATAGCGCTGACGCGCCAAGCCATGGTCAGGCCGGCTTCCGGCATATTCGACGGGTCGGCCCACTATCAGGCGGCCTGGGATCGCGGATAGTCTGGTCCCCGCATGCGCAATCAGCTTGTCGACGAATATGCGACCCAGGTCTTCGAACTTGAATCGCTTGTCAAATACGGAGGCATGCTCAAAATTTGCGCTGGCCGCGACGGACTTGAACGACTGGATGAACCGGCTTTCCTGGGGATATTCCAGATATTCGGAGATCGCCCACGGACCTGCCTCAACCGCGAGGCCACCCTTTACGTCATCATCGTGCCAGAAACACAGGGCGGAGCGAAAGACTGCGCTGCTTTCGCCATTATTAGAGAATTCGACAAGATCTGGCGCAGAATCTGCGCTTACGAGTGATGCGACACTATTCGTCGTGCCGAAATCGAGGCCGAGCACGTCGGCGCCGGAGCTTGTCATGATGATTTTCCGGCGCCACGAGCTTCGAAGCGGCTGCCTATGCCATCGGAATGCAAGCCATGGCAAGCACACGGATTGACCCGCATGGTTTAACCGGTAGCGTCGCCGCTTGGCATAGCCGCGGACAGGAGAGAGATCATGCGCGCCGATTTCACGATCGCATTTTGCACTGTGCTGCTTGGCATTTCGCAAGTCCCAGTGCTTGCCGGCGAGCCGGTCTTGCCCGCCGCTTCGGTGCAGGCTCCTGCCGGCAACGCGGCATTGTTGAAGCTCTTTTCAGATTGGCGAGCATTCGTTGAGCCGCACATGGTGCATGGCGTACCCGATTACAGTCGGACGGCGATGGCGAGAAAAGCTACCGAACTGCCCCGTTATCGTGAACGCTTGAAGGGTATCGACACGCAGGGGTGGAACGCCGCAGATATCACAGACTACCGGTTGATCGAGGCCGAGATAAATGGCTTCGACTTTTTTCTGCGCGTGCTGTCGCCATGGTCACGCGATCCCAGCTTTTACCAAAGCATATTTGCGGATGAGAGCGACGTGCCCGCGCATGAAGGGCCGTCGGCTAGTCCGAATATCGACCTGTTTCGATTTTCCTGGCCCTTGTCCCCGGCCGATGACCGTCGCCTGACGAAACTCCTGGATGCCGTACCTGCGACTTTGTCTGCCGCGCGCATCAATCTTGCGGAAAGCAACGCGCGCGATCTCTGGGTGTATGGCGATCGCGCCTTCAGGGAGCAAAGCGCGACGCTGGCTGCGCTGGATCAGGGCGCTCTGACAATGACGACCTTGGAAGGGAAGCGGAAAGCTACTCTCGACGGGGCAAGCCCTGCGCTGCAACGGGCTGTGCGCGCAGCGAAAGCGGCGACCGATGATTTCGCTGCGTGGGTTGCGTCCGAAGCGCAAAAGAAGACCGGCCCATCGGGCGTGGGGAAGGACAATTATAATTGGTATGCCGCGCATGTAGAACTTTCGCCCTATGATTGGGATGCGCAGGTCCTGTTGCTGCGTCGCGAACTGGATCGGTCGTTGGCGTCGCTACGGCTGGAGGAACTGCGCAACCGGGCCTTGCCGCCGATCGCCGAGATTAGCGATCCGGCCGCATACCGGAAGATGGCGGAGGCGAAGACCGCGAAGTTCAACGACTTCCTAGTGGCCACGGGCCTTGTACCGGACAAGCCGTATTTCCGGGCAGCTATGGAGGCGCAAACCGGCGTGTATGTGGCACCGGCCGATCGCAACTTCTTCTATCATGGGACCGCGCTCGATCCCTTGCCGCTCTTGTCTCATGCGACACACTGGATCGAACTTGCGCGGCTGAAGCATGAGCCCCGGTCCAGCCCGATCCGGCAGGTGCCGCCGCTGTTCAATATATTCGCCGACCGTTCCGAAGGCTTCGCCACGGCGATGGAAGAGATCGTCATGCAGGCGGGCCTGTACGATGATATCCCGCATGGGCGCGAGCTGGTGTGGATCATGCTGGCGAACCGCGCGGCGCGGGGACTGGCCTCTCTTTACGTTCAGGCCAATCAGATGGATCTAGCGCAGGCCGGGAAGTTTCATGCCGAATGGACGCCCCGCCACTGGTCGGATCCGGACAGTCCGCTGGTGGGTTTCGAGCAGCTGCTGTACCTTCGGCAGCCCGGATATGGGCCGAGCTATGTGCTTGGAAAGCTGCAACTGGATCGCTTGATTGCCGACGCCTCGCAGCAGGCGGACCGGGCTGGGAAGCCGTTCGTGGTCGGGGAGGCATTCGCCAAGATCATTGCGGCGGGGATCGTTCCGCCTGCGCTCATCGGGGATGAGGTGACCGCGTCAAAAGCGCCGTAATCCGGCGGCTTTGGGCGTCCGATATTGTCGGCGAAGTGTGTGGATGATTGGGGACTCTTTTTATTTGCAGGATTCTATGGTTAATAGGGGAACAATTGGTTTCCAAAGCGTTACCGGACTATGGATGAGGGTGATTTCACTTTGTTGGCGATCGCATCCCTGCTGCTGACGGCAGCGGGGGGAGCGGTCGCGGCTGTCCGTCGCGTCATGGCGCATATTTCCTTTGAAGAGCAGAGCCTTAATTGATGTACCGCCGCGCCGCGCAGCATTCCAACCAACGCTATGTCTATTCAGGCCTGTCGCAGCGCATCACGCTGGATGGCGTATTTCTGGATGTGGTCATCTTTCGCCCCTATGAAGGCGGAGGCTGGAAGCTCACCGTCATAAACGCCCAGGGCAAAGCGACGATATCTGACGCCGCATTTGCAACGGATTGGGCAGCTTTCGCCGCATTTCAGCACAGTTCGGCGAAGAATGGTGCGGAAAGCTACGCTTCGAACGACAATGTGGTGGCCTTTCCACACCATGGACGGCGGGCGCGCTGAACGCCTGTTGGCGTTCCTCACTGTCATAAGTCAGATCAGGCGCGGTTGGAGATCGACTTCAATTCGCATTCCGTCGCCAGTTCCAGCAGCGCCTTGCGCGATCGCCCGAGCGGCATCCGGCCAGCAAGCTTGCGATAGTTGCGCGCGGCGGCGGTGAGGCGTTCCATGTCGGTCATTTCGGTTAATCGCTCGAAAGACGGACTGGTTCCCCGCAAGCCGTTGAGAACGCAAAAAATTTCTAAGGCAAGGTCGTCACTTCGTCGGTATGCACCTTGAAGGAGGTCAGGACGGCCGTACCGAAAGCCGTGGTCAGGGCGGTGTCAGTGGCGTCCCGACCGCATGCCATCAATATCCGGCCGATCCTGGGGAAATTGTGCCGCGCGTCATAGGTGTACCATGCGCCATCGACATAGACCTGAAACCAGGCGCTGAAGTCCATCGGCGCGTCCACCGGCCGGATGCCGATATCGCCCAGATAGCCGGTGCAGTAGCGAGCCGGAATATTCATGCAGCGGCACAGCGTGACAGCCAGATGCGCAAAGTCCCGGCAAACGCCAACCTGCTCTTCGTAGCCGTTCCACGCCGTGCGATCGACGCGCGCGTGCTCATATCCGAAGCTGATATGATTGTGGGCAAAGTCGACGATCGCCTCAACGCGATCGCGGGCGGACGTAATGCCGCCAAATTGCCCCCACGCGATCTGCATTAGCCGATCGGTTTCGCAGTAACGGCTGGCGAGCAGGTAGATCAGCACGTCATCCGGCAGTTCCTCCACAGGCATTTGCGGGCCGTCGGGCGCCCGGACATCCGGTTCGCCATCATCGGATATCACGAAGTCGGTCGAGAGCGTCATGCCGCCCGCCGGCATGGTCAGCCGGGTGCAACTGTTCCCGAAGATATCGGTGTAGTTATACATGGGGATGTCTGGCGAGACCTGAATGCGATGCGGTGTCCGCAAGTCCTTGTTGCGTGATGGGTGAATGGTGAGCAGCGCCAGCATCGCGGTAGGCGTCTGCGTATCAAACACGATCTCATATCCGGCGCGGATCAGCATGAATGCGCAGTTCCCATGGCGATTAGCAGGAGCGGGCCGGAGACGGCTCTATCATCCTGCGTAACGCGCCATTTTACGGGCCGTTCCGGGCACTAATCTGCGTTATGAACTTTCTCTTGCATCGCGCGATTGCGGAACAAATCCGCGCTTGGAGTGGTTCAGATGACCCTAATATCCAAGAGGTGCCATCATGATCCGTCTTGCCATTATTTCACTGGTTATCGCAGCCGTGCTTGCGATTTTGGGGTTCGGCGGAGCGGCCGGAACGTTCGTCGGCATTGCCAAGATATTGTTCTTCATCGCTGTCGCGATATTCGTGCTCTTCCTTGTTCTCGGCCTTCTGGCCGGAAAAGGCATAAAGAACGCGATCGACTAGGCAGAAATCTGTCCCGGGCGGTCATTCAGCAAGGCTGGTGACCGCTCCAGACATGTGATCACGCACGAGCTTGGGCAGGGTTATGGGATCGAAGGGCTTGCGGATATAGCCTATCGCTCCGACGGACCGATATCGGTCCAAGTCTGACGGCCGGTCGTTTGCACTGACGAAAATGATGGCGACATCAGCGATATGGTCGGTTGCGCGAAGGGCGGCAGCCAGTTCGCATCCGTTCATCTCCGGCATCATCATATCCAGAAGCGCAATGTCGGGAAGCCAGCCGTTCGGCGTGAGCATCTCCAGAGCATCCCTGGCCGATCCGGCAGAGCGCACGTCCATATGCGGGTCCATTTTCAAGCATATTTCCAGGACGGCGCGAACATCCGGTTCATCGTCGACACAGAGTATTTTGAAAGCCGTCGTCGATCCGGATCGGGCATGTTTCATGCCGGTCACAGCGCCAAAATCCCCATCCGCTCGGCGTTTACACGTCGCGCGTAAGACCCCTGAAACAAGGTGGCTGACACATACCCTCCGACTCCGCTCGATGGAAGCGGCCCTGTGTTGTTAAACAGTCGAACGGCAAAAATGTCGATACTACATTCGTCGGTTTCCAAATCGTTAACGCAGGAAGTCCCTGTATTGCCACCTGTTCACTGGTCGAACCCGGATTGCCACCAAGCCCCGAGGAGGATAAGGGCAATGTTGCGATGCAACAGAATCGAAAAACCTTATCAATCAAGGTCTCCAAAGATCAGCTGCCTGATCTGGCGCCTGACGATCCCGCCAATCTTATCGCCCAGGCCATTCAGGTCCGGGTGTGCCTGACCGCGATTTACAACAAGGCGTCGTTCCTGATGGCGCCCCATGTGCTTTACAAGAAGCATGATGAGTTGTTCATCGACGCCATGACGATCGAGTGCGACGGCAAGCCGCCGCGCGAGCCAAAGATCGGCACGTTCAAGCTGTCCGGGTTGAACGATATTGCGATGACCGGGCAGAGGTTCGTCGCGCTGGAAGGCTTCGATCCGGCCGATCCGAAATATGAAAATACGCTGCTGGTGGTTAAGGCCTGATTTCCCGGATTGACGCGGATTTGTGCGGGGCATCCAAAGGCGTGTCATGCTGATGAAAATCAGCATCCATTAGCGCTACCTCTCGATCGTAGTCCCGAATGGATCCTGACTTTCGTCAGGATGACGGAATGGAGAATACGCTTCTGTTCTCCCTGAGCTTTGTTGAAGGGCTGCATTTCTTTCTAGAGCGGGATGACTTGAGACAGCATCCCAACCGCCGTTCGTGTCGAGCGAAGTCGAGACACGCTCGCGCCGCGCTTGGTCCCTCGACTTCGCTCGACACGAACGGGTGTAGGATATGGGTGTAAGGTAGATATCGCATCTCAGCCCACCTATTTTTCGGGCCTTGTGCGGATCAGTCTTCGCCTACGTCCTCAGGCTTTCCATCGTCCGCATCGCCCCGGCCCTTAAACCCCTGTGCCACCACATACCATTCCACGCTGCCCTTCCGGCTGGCAGGCGGCTTGGCATGTTTGACGGTCGCGAAATGCTTCTTGAGCACCGCCAGCAATTCTGTGTCGGTCCCGCCCGCGAAAGCCTTGGAGACAAAGGCGCCGCCCGGGCGCAGGGTTTCGATCGCGAACCAGGCGGCGGCCTCGACCAGCCCCATGGTGCGCAGATGGTCCGTCTGGGCATGGCCCACGGTGTTGGCAGCCATATCCGACAATACCAGGTCCGGCGCTTCGCCCAACGCATCGCGCAGCAGGCCTGGCGCCTTGTCGTCCATGAAATCCATCTGAAGCAGGGTGACGCCGTTGATCGCGTCGACCGGTAACAGGTCTATGCCGACAATCTGCGCCTTGGGCGCGACCTTGCGCACCACCTGCGCCCAACCACCTGGCGCAACGCCCAGATCGACCACATAGCGCGCCCGGCGCAGTAGTGCGAACTTCTCGTCCAGTTCGATAAGCTTGTACGCGGCGCGGCTCCGATACCCTTCCGCCTTTGCGCGGCGCACATAAGGGTCGTTGAGTTGCCGCTCCAGCCAGCGGTTGGATTGCGCCGTGCGTCCCTTGCCGGTCTTGACCTTCACCCGGCCGCCAGCGCCCCTCATCTTATATTCCCGTCACGGTCCATCAGGCCGCGCAAAATGCCTTCGCGAATGCCGCGATCCGCGACGCCAAGGCTTTTGGCCGGCCAGATATCCAATATGCACTCCAGTATCGCGCAGCCAGCGACGACGAGGTCGGCCCGCTCATTGCCGATGCAGGGAAGCTGCCGCCGCTCGGCGATCGACATCTGCGCGAGGCGGGACGATATGCCGCGCATCGCCTCCGACGGTACGATCAGGCCGTCGATCGCCTGCCGATCATAGCGCGGCAATTCCAAGTGAAGGCTGGCGAGGGTCGTGACCGTCCCCGACGTGCCCAGCAGCCGGATGTCATCCGCGTCCCTGGGCAGGCGGCTGGCGAGCGCCTGGAACGCGTCCGTCACGCGCTCGCGCATGCGGGCATAGGCGGTCAGGCGCGCCGAAGGGCTTTCGGGGTCAAATATCTCGCTTTCGGTGAGGGACACGACGCCCCAGGGCGCGCTTTGCCAGTCGAGTATCCGGGGCACTTCGGTGTTGGTGTCGACCAGCACAAGCTCGGTCGAGCCGCCGCCAATGTCGAAGATGAGGGCTGGGCCGTCGCCCGGCTCCAGCAGCGCGTGGCACCCCAGCACCGCAAGGCGGGCTTCCTCCTGCGCGGTGATGATATCCAGGGCGATGCCGGTTTCGCGATAGACGCGCTCAATGAAATCATTGCCGTTGCTCGCCCGGCGGCAGGCCTCCGTCGCGACGGAGCGGGCGAGGGTGACGTGGCGGCGCTTGAGCTTTTCCGCGCAGATCGTGAGCGCAGCGATGGCCCGTTCGATCGCCGCGTCGCTGATCCGGCCCGATCCCGCCAGCCCCTCGCCAAGGCGGACGATGCGGGAAAAGGCGTCGACGACCACGAAACCGTCGGCGGATGGCCGGGCGATCAACAGCCGGCAATTGTTGGTGCCAAGGTCGATCGCGGCGTAGGATTTGCGGCCTGCCCAGCCGGATCGGGGCTGCGCCTTTGCCATTGCCGGCTTAGCCATGGGGGGAGCCGCAGTGGCACCCCCGCCTTTTATGGGACCAGTCGGGGGATTCTGCGGCGATGGGCTGCTGCGCTGCGCCAAGGCCGTACTCTTATGCTCTCCGCACGCCGGGAAGGCGCCGGTACTTGATGACAGAGTAGGCCGGGCATCGGGAAAGCGCAAGTTGACGGGATTGGGCGGTCCAAGGCGGGACAGGATGGGCCCCGAAGTACAGATGTCCGCGCTCCGGACGGACGCGGCGCGCCCGGAATGTCCCGCATTTCCGGCGCGCGTCGCCAGAGGGTTTTGCGGATAATTTTGTAACCGGGATGGCGCGCGAACGGTCTTGACCCTCCCGACAACTGGGCCTATCTGCGCACTTCGCTTCGGCCTGTGGCCGGACATGATGCCCTGTCGTCTAATGGTAAGACTACGGACTCTGACTCCGTCAATCGAGGTTCGAATCCTCGCGGGGCATCCAG
>Ga0070668_100001903_pt1 | contig 15265 bp, 13 predicted proteins | sample KBSS43metaG_FD_64661 | JGI IMG/M metagenome (GOLD analysis project Ga0070668, IMG submission 64661) | Switchgrass rhizosphere microbial communities from Kellogg Biological Station, Michigan, USA - KBS S4-3 metaG | ecosystem: Host-associated > Plants > Roots > Rhizosphere > Soil ... | reverse complement strand
TACGTGGGGCATCGCGGCTGGCTCGGCGTCCGCCTGGACCGCGACCCGGACTGGACCGAGATCGCCGAGGTCTGCCTGGACGCCTACCGTACGGTCGCCCCGAAGACCCTGGTCGCCCGGCTCGACCAGGGCTAGGGCGGACGGTCAGATCGGGTTCCAGCCGTCGGAGCCGGCCAGGTACGCGGTGGGTACGTACTGGGCGGCGGTGGCGGCGCTCATCTGCGGGCGGTTGGCGTTGACGACCGCGCCGGGGCCGCTGCTGCCGTACTCGGCGAACCGGGCGTCCCGCCAGGAGAAGCCGGACATGTCCGTCCACGGGTCGGTGCGGATGTGCGCCCCCATGGTGACCCCGCGATAGAGCACCTGGCCGCGCGCGTTGACGTCGCCGCCGGGGTGCCACGGCCGGCCCAGGTAGACACTCCGGGCGGGCGCGTTGCTGGTCAGCGTGGTGCCCCAGAACAGGAAGCCGTACCGGTTGCCGATGTCGGTGGCGGCCGCGGTGAGGTAGCCGTTGTTGGACGACGAGCCGCGGGTGAGCGAGTGCACGGTGCCGTTCTGGAAGACCATCGTGCCGCGGCCGAAGATGAAGTCGACGTCGCCTTCCACGTAGGAGTCACGGACGTACAACCGGCGCACGGCGCTCGCGCTCGGCGCGTTGACCAGCAGCGTGTCCTGGTTGCCGAGGATGCGCACGTTGCGGAACTGGACCCGGTCGCCGGAGGTGTTGACGGCGACCGCCTGCTCGGCGCTCAGGTTGTGGGCGGCCTCGTTGAAGTCGTTGGCCATCGTGAGGTTCCGCACCGTGGTGTTGTTGGCCAGGATGAACACGGTCGCGCTGCCGGAGGTGCCGTAGGTGCCGCCGCCGGGGGCGGTCTGCCCGGCCGCGTGTCCCTCGACGAGCACGACCTGGCCGGCGGCACCGGTCGTACCGGCAAGCGTGATGTTCTGCTTGTCGGCCGGGACGGTGACCACGCCGCGGTAGGTGCCGGGCTTGATGTTGATGGTGACGGCGGCGGTGTTGTTCGCCGGGACGGAGTTCACCGCCGCCTGGACGGTGGTGTAGTTGCCGCTGCCGTCGGCGGCGACCGTGATGGTCGTGGCCGCCGACGCCGTGGGCGCCGCGAGGACGAGGGCGCCGGTCAGCGCGACGGCACCGGCGGACAGCGGGACGGCCCGGCCGCGTTGTGCGTGCATGGGGCTCCAATCGATGGGCGGAAAGCGCTTACCCGGGGAGTTGGGCCCATGCTAAAGCGGCGGCGAGGCCATTCGGCCACGCCGCAAGAAATTTACGGATATCGATTAAAGTCAGCCCTCGGTGATGTCCGCGACGATGACCGTCACGTTGTCGGGGGCGCCATTTTCCAACGTACGGTGGACCAGCTCGGCCGCCGCCGTCTTGCGGTCGGCGTTGGCCAGCAGTGTCTCGGCGATCACCGCATCCTCCACGTAGTCGGACAGGCCGTCGCTGCACAGCAGGAACCTGTCCCCCACCCGGACCGGGATCATCCGGCCGGCCGGACGGTACGGACCGCCCTGCACCGCCTGGGTGACCAGCGCCCGCTGCGGATGCCGGCGCGCGTCGTCGGGCGTCAGCACACCCTGGTCGACCAGCGCCTGCACATACGTGTCGTCGCGGGTCAGCTGGGTGAGCTCGCCGTCCCGGATCCGATAGCAGCGGGAGTCGCCGACGTTCAGCGCCGCCACCCGGTCGCCGGACAGGAGCAGCGCGGTGACCGTCGTGCCCATCCCGTCGCGGGCGTCGTCGTCGGCGACCGCGGCCTCGATCCGGTCGTTCGCCGTCTCCAGGGCCGCGATCAGGTCCTGCAGCGGCTCGCCGTCGTCCGGCCGCTCGTCGACCACGCTGAGCGCCTGCACCAGGATGTCGCTGGCCAGCTCGCCGGCGGGCAGCCCGCCCATGCCGTCAGCGACCACGAGCAGGCGATTGCCCACGAAGACCGCGTCCTCGTTGTTGGACCGCACGAGGCCCTGATCGGTGGCGGCAACCGCCCGGACAACAAGCGTCATGTCACAAGACTGCCAAAGGGCTGAGGAGATGTCTGTAGTACGTCCTACGTAGTGTGGCATGGTGATGGCGATACCGATGGTCGGTCGGGCGCCCGCGCTGGACGAGTTGCGGCGGGCGTGGCTCCGCGTGCGCGACGGCGGCGAGTCGATCACCGCGGTGCTCACCGGCGCGGCCGGAACAGGGAAAAGTACCCTCGTCGCCCACCTGCTGCGGGCCGCCGGGCCGGCCGTCGTGCTGGCCGGCTCCGCGCGCGTGCACTCGCCGGCGCCGTACGACTGGCTGGCCGCGGTGCTCGCCGGGCGCGACCCGAGCGGCCTCGACGTGCCGGCGGACGCGCTGGCCTGGCTCAAACAGGACCCGGATGTCCCTCGGGAGCGGTACACCCCGGACGCCCTCTTGCGCATCGCGGTGACCACGGTCCGGCAGCTGGTCGGCGGTGCGCCCGCCATCCTGGTGGTGGAGGACCTGCACGCGCTCGACCCGGCCAGCCTCAACCTGGTCGCCGCCCTCGATCTCCCGGCGCTGCTGCTGGTGACCTGCCTTCAGTCCGATCAAGGGCGGCGGCGGGGTGGTTGGACGGGCAGCCAGCCGCCGGAGGACCAGCTGACCGCGCGCACGCTGGCCCGCCTCGCCGGGCGTCCCGGGGCCCTGCGGCGCCATCTGGCTGCCCTGACGCCGGCCGAGGTGGGTGAGATCTTGCAGCATGTGTACGGAGTGAGCGCCGTCACCGCCGACCTGGCCGCCGCCGTGTGCCGGCGTACCGAGGGCAACCCGTACCGGCTGGCCGAACTGATCGCCGTGGAGGGCGCGGACGGCCCGGCGGCGCTGGCCGGGCACTCGGCCGGCCTCACCGACCTCACCGCCCGCGAGCGCGAGGTGCTCGGCCTGCTCGCCGAGGGCATGTCGAACAAGCAGATCGCCCGGGTGCTCGGCATCTCCGTCCGCACGGTCACCGTGCACGTGTCGAACCTGCTGCGCAAGACGGGTGCGGCGTCCCGCACCGAGGCCGCGCTCTGGGCGTTGCAGGGCGGCCGGGAGGCGCCCGTCCGGACGCCGCCCGGGTGATCATCGGGGCGGGTCTCGCGGGGTGGCGCGACAAGCGCCGACGGACTCGGTCACAATCATCGACGTGACGACAGCGATCCATCAGCGCATTGCCACCGAGCTCGGGGTCCGTGAGGGCCAGGTGACCGCGGCCGTCGAGCTGCTCGACGGCGGAGCCACGGTGCCGTTCATCGCCCGCTACCGCAAGGAGGTGACCGGCACGCTCGACGACACCCAGTTGCGGACCCTCGAGGAGCGGCTCGGTTATCTGCGCGAGCTGGAGGAGCGCCGGGCCGCGGTGCTGGAGTCGATCCGGTCGCAGGGCAAGCTGGACGACGCCTTGGAGCAGGCCATCCTCGCCGCCGACTCGAAGGCGCGGCTGGAGGACATCTACCTGCCGTACAAGCCGAAGCGGCGGACCAAGGCGCAGATCGCCCGCGAGGCCGGCCTGGAGCCGCTCGCCGACCAGCTGCTCGGCGACCCGTCGCTCGATCCCAAGGCGACCGCCGAGAACTTCGTGGACGGCGACAAGGGCGTCGCCGACCCGCAGGCCGCGCTGGACGGGGCGCGGGCCATCCTGATCGAGCGGTTCGCCGAGGACGCCGACCTGATCGGTGATCTGCGCGAGCAGATGTGGACCCGGGGCCGGCTGGTGGCCAAGGTGCGCGACGGCAAGCAGACCGACGGCGCGAAGTTCGCCGACTACTTCGACTTCGCCGAGCCGTACGCGAAATTGCCCTCGCACCGCATCCTGGCGATGTTCCGCGGCGAGAAGGAGGACGTCCTCGACCTCACCATGGAGCCGCACCCGGAGGAGGACGAGGGCTACTTCGAGGCCCGGATCGCCGGCCGCAACGGCATCAGCGACCAGGGCCGCCCCGGCGACAAGTGGCTGACCGACACGGTGCGCTGGGCGTGGCGGACCAGGATCCTCATCCACCTGGGCGCCGACCTGCGGGTGCGGCTGTGGCAGGCGGCCGAGGAGGAGGCCGTACGGGTGTTCGCGGCCAACCTGCGTGACCTGCTGCTGGCCGCGCCGGCCGGCACCCGCACCACGATGGGCCTCGACCCGGGCTTCCGCACCGGCGTCAAGGTGGCCGTGGTGGACGCGACCGGCAAGGTGGTCGCCACCGACACGATCTATCCCCACGTCCCGCAGAACAAATGGGACGAATCAATCCACCGGCTCGCCGCGCTGGCCAGCAAGCACCAGGTCGACCTGATCGCGATCGGCAACGGCACCGCGTCCCGCGAGACCGACAAGCTGGCCGGTGAACTGATCAAACGGCACCCCGAGGCCAAGCTCACCAAGGTCATGGTGTCCGAGGCCGGGGCGTCGGTCTACAGCGCCTCGGCGTACGCGTCGCAGGAGCTCCCCGGCATGGACGTGTCGCTGCGCGGCGCCGTCTCCATCGCCCGCCGCCTGCAGGACCCGCTCGCCGAGCTGGTAAAGATCGACCCGCGCTCGATCGGCGTCGGCCAGTACCAGCACGACCTGTCCGAGGTGAAGCTCTCCAAGTCGCTGGACGCGGTGGTCGAGGACTGCGTGAACGCGGTCGGCGTGGACGTCAACACCGCCTCCGCCCCGCTGCTCACCCGGGTCTCCGGGATCGGCGCGGGCCTGGCCGAGAACATCGTGCTGCACCGGGACGCGAACGGACCGTTCAAGAACCGGTCGGAGATCAAAAAGGTGGCGCGGCTCGGGCCGAAGGCGTTCGAGCAGTGCGCCGGCTTCCTGCGCATCCCGGACGGCGACGACCCGCTCGACTCGTCCAGCGTGCACCCCGAGTCGTACCCGGTGGTGCGGACCATCCTGACCACCGCGGGCACCGACCTGAAGACGGTGATCGGCAACACGGCGCTGCTGCGCAAGCTGCGCCCGCAGCAGTTCGTCACCGACACGGTGGGCCTGCCGACGGTCACCGACATCCTGCGCGAGCTGGAGAAGCCGGGCCGCGACCCGCGGCCGGGCTTCACCACGGCGACCTTCGCCGAGGGCGTGGAAAAGATCGCCGACCTGAAGCCGGGCATGGTCCTGGAAGGCGTGGTGACCAACGTGGCCGCGTTCGGCGCGTTCGTCGACATCGGCGTGCACCAGGACGGCCTCGTGCACGTGTCGGCGCTGTCCAACACGTTCGTGAAGGACCCGCGCGAGGTGGTCAAGTCCGGCGACGTGGTCAAGGTGCGGGTGGTCGAGGTCGACGAGGCCCGCAAGCGGATCTCGCTGACCATGCGGCTGACCGACGAGCCGGTCCGCAAGCCGCGCGAGGACAAGCCGCGCCAGGGCCAGGCCCGCCAGGGCGAGCCGCGTCAGGGTCAACCGCGGCAGGGCCAACCGCGGCAGGGCCAGGCGCGGCAGGGCGAGCCGCGCCAGGGCCAGGGCCGCCAGGGCCAGCCCCGCCAGCAGCGGGACAGCCGGCAGCAGAGCTTCAACGGCGGGGCGATGGCCGACGCGCTGCGCCGCGCCGGTTTGGCGAAGGAGTAGATCCGGGGTAGGACGGGGGTATGGCTTTTGAATGGCCCCTGCCCTACGTCGAGCCGAGTCCGCGCCGGGTGCGCGTCCGCCTGGGCGGCGTCGTCGTCGCGGACAGTTCCCGGGCCCAACTGCTGATCCAGTACGGGCCCGGGCACCTGCCCACCTACTACCTGCCCCGCGAGGACGTGCGTCCCGGGACGCTGGTGGACGAGACCGAGCACGGCTGGTCGGTCACCGCCGGCGGCCGCCACGTGCCCGCCGCGGCCTGGCACAACGACGACTTCGCCGTGCTCAAGGACCACGTCACGTTCTCCTGGGAGACCCTGGAGTGGTATGAGGAGGACGAACGGGTCCACGCGCACGCCCGCGACCCGCATCACCGGGTCGACACGTTGCGCTCCTCCCGGCGGGTCGAGGTGTTCATCGGCGGCGAGCGGGTGGCCAACAGCACGCGGCCGCTGATCCTGCTGGAGACCACCCTCCCGGCCCGGTACTACCTGCCGTTCACCGACGTGCGGACGGACCTGCTGACCGCCAGCGACACGGTCTCCTACTGCCCGTACAAGGGCGCCGCCCGATACTGGTCACACCCGGCCGTACCGGACGTGGCCTGGAGCTATCCGGACCCGATCCCGGAAAACCCGAAGATCCGCGACCTGCTCAGTTTCTACAACGAGCGGGTCGACATCGTCGTCGACGGCGTACCGCAGGAGCGAGCGGAATCGCCCTTCGCCTGACCGCCGGTCAGCCCTCGATCTCGATGTGGTCGTAGGCGACCGCGAAGGTGCCGGTGGCCGGGGCGCTCTGGTCGGTGTAGACGCCGAGCACCAGCCGGCTGCCGGTGATCTCCCGGTCGTTGAGGGCGACCCGTTGGACCAGCGTGCCGTCGCGGGTCACCTCCACCACGTCGCCGGCTATCCGCAGGCCGATCCGGGTGGCCGGCGCACCCACCTTGACCGGGTCGTCCAGCGGGATGGTGCGCAGGATCCGCACGTCCTTGTCCTTGTGCGTGCCGACGTAGAGGTACTCGGGGCACACCCGCAGCTGGTAACCGGTCAGATAGCGGAACCGGAACCAGATCGACGCGCACGTGTCCTTGGTGAGCAGCCGCACACCCACCGACGCCCGCAGGTCGCGGGGCATCTCCTCCTGCGGCCCCTTGCACTTGTACAGCCCACGCTTCTTGATCCGCACCACCAGCGCGTTGTTCTCGAAGGAGCAGCTCTTGCCGTCCGGCTCGGTCTTGGCCAGCCAGTACCGGGGCTCCACGAGGTCGTCGGCGATCCGGACCGGGTCGGCGGCGGGGACCGACGCGGGGGCGGACGCGGGCGGGTTCGCCCCATTCGCCGACCGGGTGGCCGGCGACTTGGCGAACATCACCATGCCGGCGCCGGCCAGCACGGCGAGCAGCAGCAGGCCCACCGCGATCGGCGTGAACCAGCGCCCGCGGTCCCGGCGCGCCGGGGCCCCGGAGGCCGGGCGGATCACCACCGTGTCGTCCTCGGGGGCGGCCGCCACGACAGTGCCGGCCGGGCTGACCGGGCCGGCGGGGCCGGCGGGGCTGACCGGGCCGGCCGGGCTGACCGGGCTGACCGGGCCGGCCGGGCTGACCGGGCCGGCGGGGCTGATCTGGCCGGTCGGGCTGGCTCCGGCCGGCAGCACGCCGGTGACCGACTGGGCCTGGCGGGCGGCGGCGCGCAGCCCCGGTTGCCCGGCCAGGGCCGCGGCCGTGGCCGCCGGGCGGGACGGCCCGGCGACGAGCAGATCCAGCAACTCGCGCGCGGTCGGCCGGTCGGCCGGATCCTTGCTCAGCGCGGACGCCACCAGATCCTGCAGCGGCCCGCTCAGGCCGCTCAGATCGGGCGGCTGGGTGAGGATCCGGCCCGCGGTGGCCGGCATCGAGTCGCTGCCGAACGGGGCTCGGCCGGTGCCCGCGTACGCCACCACGCCGCCCCAGGCGAACACGTCGGCGGCCGGGCTGATCGGGGCGTCCGCGGCGCCGAAGCACTCCGGCGCCATGTAGGCCACCGTGCCCACCATCTGGCCCACCCCGGTGTGCCGGGTGGTCCCCTCCATCGCCCGGGCGATGCCGAAGTCGATCACCTTGGGACTGCCCGGCGCGAGCAGCACGTTGCGCGGCTTGAGGTCGCGGTGGATCACCCCGGCGCCGTGGATGGCGGTCAGCGCGGTCGCCACCCCGATGGCCACACTGTGCAGGTTGGACGCGGTGAGCGGGCCCCGGTCCTCGACCACCTGGGCCAGGCTGGGGCCGTCCACGTACTCCACCACGAGGTAGGGATGCTCGTCGTCGGGGTCGGCGTCGAGCACCTCGGCGGTGCAGAACGGCGGGACCTGCCGGGCCCGGTCGACCTCGCTGCGGAACCGGCGGCGGAACCCGTCGTCGGGCGCCAGATCGGCCCGGACCACCTTGACCGCGACCAGCGTGCCACCCGCCGCCCGAGCCAGGTAGACCGTGCCCATGCCGCCCTCGCCGATACGCCCGACGAGCTCATAGGAACCGAGCCGGCGCGGATCGTGCGGCCGCAGCGGCTCGCTCCCCTTCCCAGGCATGATGCTTCCCCGTCCCCCCAGACTGAGTGGTCACTGTACCGGGCGCGGTCGCGTCTCGGGGTATCGATCTCCGGGGTGGCTCAGGGCACTTCCCGATACCTCCCGGCGGGCCGCCCGAGTCACTCTGGAGTTACCAGTTGAGCACACCAGAGAAAGCGGAGACTTCAATGAACTCGGTCCATGACGCGATGTCCCGGCAGGGCCTGAGCCGGCCGCAGGAGGGTCGCCTCCTCGCCGGCGTCTGCGCCGGACTGGCCCGGCGATTCGGCCTCGACCCGTGGCTGGCCCGGCTGCTGTTCGTGATGGCGCTGCTGGTGATCCCGGGCAGCCAGATCCTGATCTACCCGATCCTGTGGGTGCTGATGCCGGCCGAGAAGCCGTCCTTCGTCAGCGCGTACCCGCCCGCCGCCTGACCCCGGCCAGGACGCCGGCGGCCACGAGCACGGTGAGGGCGAGGCCGAGGGGGACCGCGCCCGCCGTGCTCACCAGGCCGGCGAGCCACCGCTGGCCGACGGCGGCGGCGTTGACCACCGGGTCGGCGCCGGCCCGGCGCAGGTTGTCGGCGAGCCGCAGCTCGTACCAGCCGTAGTAGGCGACGTAGGCGCCGCTGACCAGCAGCACCGCGCCGCCCACCCGCGGCACCACGGCCAGCACCCGGCGCAGCCGGGCGATCAGGGACACCCGCACCAGGGCGACCGCGACCGCGGTCACCGCCACCACGAGAGCCATCCCGGCGGCGTACGCACCGAACAGCAGCATGCCCTCGCCGATCGACCCGGCCCGCAGGCTGGACACCACCAGCGCCAGGAACGGGCCGATCGCGCACCCCAGCGAGGCGATCGCGTACGCCGCCCCGAACAGCACCATCGACCAGGTCGAGCCGGTGAGCGCGGGCGCGCGGACGCCCCGGCCGGGCATCGGCAGCGAGCGGCCCGCCAGCAGCCAGCCGCCGAGGCCGGCCAGCGCCAGGCCGAGCACCACGGAAAGCCACGGCAGCCGGGGTTGCAGCAGGCCGGCGATCGGCGTGAGCACCAGGCCGAAGGCGCCGAACACCAGCGCGTACCCGAGGGCCAGGGCGGCACTGCAGCGCAGCGCCCGGCCGACCGCCCGGGCGGGTTCCGCCGGATTACCCATGATCAAAACCGAGAGGTACGCCGGGAGCAGCGCGAAACCGCACGGATTGACCGCACCGAGCATCCCCGCCGTGAACGCCAGCAGCATGGCCTACGCCACCAGGGACTTGACCTCGGAGGTCAGCTGCAGGTCGTCGAGGTAGCCGGTCTTGACCACCTCGCCGGCCCGGTCGACCAGCACGTACCAGCTCTGCTCGGTGATCTTGAACCGCTTCCACAGATCGCCGGCCTGGTCGTCGAGGTGCTGGATCGCGCCGACCTCGAGGTCGGTGACGAATTCGTGCATGTCCTTGTTGTTGCCCATGCCGGCGATGCCCAGGATGCTGATCCGCCCGCGGTACTTCTCGGCGACGTCGCTGATGCTCATCGCCTCGCTGGCGCAGGTCGCGCACCACGGCGCCCAGAACCACAGGATGGCCGGCTTACCGGCCAGGCTGGCCGCGTCGAAGGCCTTGCCGTCCAGCGTCTTGCCGGTGAACCGCAACGACGCGGGGACGGCGGCGGGTGCCTTCCCGGCCGGTGCCGGCGCGGCCGGAGCCGGGGCCGCCGCGGGTTTTACGGCGGGGGCGGCGGGCGCCGCCGCCGAACACCCGGCCAGAAACAGGGCGAGAAGCAGCGGTACGCCCCGCACCCGCCGGCTCAATGCGCGGCCTTCGCGTCGTCCAGCCGGAGCGCGAGCGCCGGGCAGACGTTGACCGCCTTGCGGGCGCCGTTCTCCAGCCACGGCGGCAGCGGAGTGGTCGGGAACGCCGGGAAGCCGTTCGAGTCCAGCCGGATGATCTCGGGCGCGACCGCCGAGCACAGCCCGTGGCCGTCGCAGCGGGACCAGTCCAGGGCCAGCTTCCGGTTGCCCTGCTCGGCCGTGTACGGCAGCGGGAGGATGCCCCGCACCTGCTTGCCGCAGCCCTCGCCGTTGGCGTGCTTGGCCACGTCCTCGTGGAAGACCTCCAGCGCGGACAGCGCGAACCGGGACGTACCGTCCGGGTGGCTGCACGCGCCGCGGCCCTTCACCACGCCGGCCGCCTGGCGCACCGAGTCGACCGCGTTGCCGCCGAGCGAGACCAGGGTGACCGCGCGGGCCAGGTCGGGCAGGCCCAGCCGGCACGGGCCGCACTGCCCCGCCGACTCGCCGGCCAGGTACTGCACCACCTGCGCCACCTCGCCGAGCGGGCAGGTCTTGGACCCGATCGGCAGGAGCATGCCGGCGCCGAGCGTGCCGCCCACCTTGGCGAAGCCCTTACGGGAGATGGTCACCGTCTGCGCCGCCTCGGCACTGATCCACTTGCCGTGGTAGCCGCCGACCAGCAGGCCGGGGCCCATGTCGACGCCGCACATGTTCAGCACGTCCATCAGCGGGGTGCCGCTGGGCGCCTCCACCACGGCCGGGTTGGAGGCCGAGCCGCCGACGGTCAGCATGACCGTACCGGGCTCCTCGGGGATGCCGACCGCGTTGTACTCCCACGGGCCGAGCCGGGCGGCGATGGCCAGCTGGGAATAGGTCTCCGCGTTGGACAGCAGGGTGGGCAGTCCCATCACGCCGTTGTCGCTGGACCGCACCTTACGGCCGGGCGGGATGTGCGCCTCGCCGTTGATGCCGCGGACCAGCGCGCCGCCCTCGCCGGAGATGAACCGGTGCGGCACCGTGACGATCCGGGTCGGGCAGGGCATCCGCCGCTCGGCCAGCGCCTCGGTGATCGAGCTCTGGCCGATGCCGTCGTCGGCGATGCCGATCACGATCTCCTCGGCGTCCAGCGCCGCGGCGGCGAGCGCGGCACCGTCCAGGATCAGGTGCGGCCCGCGGGTCAGCACCGCCTTGTCCTTCCAGGACGGCGGCTCGCCCTCGGTGCCGTTCACCACGATCACCGGCGGCAGTTCCTGCCGCCGGCACGAGTCCAGCACGGCGCGCACCTTACGGGCGAACGGGAACCCCGCGCCGCCCCGGCCGCGCAGCTCGATCCGGTCGGCGAGCCCGATCAGCTCGCCGGACGTGAGAGCCGCGAAGCCGCCGTGGACCTCCTGATGAGCGGCGAGGTCCAGCCGGCCGTACTCGTCGAAGCCCGCGGTGATCCGCGGGGTGCCGATCGCGGTGACCGGCGGAACTTGCGACGCGCTCAATTTGCTTCCCCTCGCAACTGCGACCAGTAGCGGTCGTCAGCCACCTCGTCGTCCACCCGGCCGCGTCCAGCGCGACGAGCCCCCCGGCCCGCCTGGACACGTACGGGTTCCTGCTGTTCCCGCCGGGCGCGGCGGGACGCCATGTCGATCAGCGTCGGCGTCTCGTCCGGCGGAAGGTAGTTCGGGTCCTCGTCGTCGACGAGGTCCACGAACCCGCTACGGCTGTGCCGTCCCAGGTCGGCGCGGTCGTTGTCGGCGCCCCGGTCGCGCCGGGCCCGGGGCGCGTCCTCCTCGTCCCTGCCGTAGCGGGAGTCGGAGCGGGAGCGGCGGGGCGGCTCGTCGTCGTAGCGGGACGCGCGCTGCCGGGGAACGTCGTCGTAGTCCCCGGCCGCCGACCACGCGCCGCGGGTGTCGTCGTAGCGGGACTCGTCGGCCCGGCGCCGGGAGCGCGGCGCGGGCTCGTCGTCGTCGGCGTAGCGGCGCTGGCGCGGGGCCGGCGCGTCGTCGAAGTCCGGGCGGAACGCGCGGGTGTCGTCCATCTCGGCGCGACGCATCCGGGTCGAGGTGTCGTCCATCTCGGCGCGACGCATCCGGGTCGAGGTGTCGTCCATCTCGGCGCGACGCATCCGGGTGGACGTGTCGTCCATCTCGGCCCGGCGCATCCGGGTGGAGGTGGTTTCCAGCTCCGGGCGGCGCATCCGGGTGCCGGTGTCCTCGGCGTAGCGGCGGCCGCGCGGCGGCGTCGGCTCGTCGAACTCGATCTCGTCGTCGGCGCGGCGCCGGCCGCGGGGGCGCTCCTCGTCGTACCGGTCGTCGGGGGCCGCGCGGCGCTGCCGCGGGGCCGGCATCTCGTCCTCAGCGGGCCGGCGGCCGCGGCCGGGCTCCTCGGCGATCGGGCCGGCGAGGACCGGCGAAGCCGGCTGGAAGGTGTCCAGAACCGCGACCGGACCGAGCGTCTCGGGCTCGACCCGCTCCGGCTCGCGGCGGCTCGGCCGCTTCTTGGCGGCCAAGCCGTTGGTGGGCACCATCTTGCCGACCGGCGTCAGCGCACCGGTGGCGGCCGACGACGAGAAGTCCTTCCGGCGGTTCAGGCTCACCGAGAGACGCACGGCCAGGCCGACCAGCACCAGCAGGACGCAGACGATGTAGCTGACCGTGACCCACGGCTTCGCCGCCCGGCCGGCCGACAGGCCGTGCACGATGGCGAGCGGCCACATCAGGTACGAAACGGAATGGATCGCCCGCCACATCCAGGGCTTGCCCCGGCCGATGAACCGGGCCCGGGCCAGACCGCTCCAGGTGACCAGCACCAGGACATACCCGGAGAGGGTGCCCATGCCGATATAAAGCTTGTTGTACGGGGCGAGGAACGGGACGAAGATGTCGATCCACCGGAGGGTGCCCTCGGCGATGTTCGTCCACAGGTGCAGCACCAGCGAAGACACCGCCATGACGCCGGTGGTGCGATGGGTGGACTGCAGGAACACCCGCTGCCGGATGGAGAGCATGAGCCGGTCGGTGGAGACCAGGCCGATCATGATGGTGATGGAGAGGGACACCAGCACCAGCACGCCCATGTAGAAGTCGGCGTACTCGAAGAAGTACACATATCCGACCCGACCGGTCGGCGTCATCATCGCGAGCGCCCACAGGGCCGCCACCAAGCTGAGCACCAGAACCAGGACGGCACCCTTGGGCACCTGCTTGCTTCCGGTGCTCCCGACGTCCACGGCCACACGATTGGCGGATCGCTCTTTGTTGCTTGTCCGGGCCATTGACTCCTCGTTCTCCGCAGCGGTCACGTCCCGTGGGCAGACAGGACGTCGGCATTCGTGGGGAATGCCCCGTGCTTAGTTCGGTCGGGCAGCTACCGGCGGGCGGCCGGTCCCTGCCCTTCCCCACATACGTGCGGCGCGGGGCTTCGGATGAACTCTCGGCAAGTCTTTTGACGTGTACTTTCCAGCAGCCCCGGCCAGATGGCCGCTGAGCTGGGCAGATACCCGGCCGAAACGCCCAGCTAAGGGAAAAATAAGGTGCGTCGCCGAGTGACGCGGCACACCGGGTGAACCTTTCGCGTGGCTGCGCCGAACCATCACATGTGCCGGCGGATCGAGAGCGACGCGAGAAGGAGATGATCGCCATGCGACACCGGGTAGCGGGAGGCTTCACCACCGCCCTGGTCCTGGTCGCCGCGTCACTGACCTGGAGCACGCCCGCAATGGCTGATGTGCCCGGATTCGAGGTGAAGATCGGCGAGTCGCCGGCGACGTTCACCATCGACAAGGGCGCCCGGTCGCTGACCGCCGTGGTCTCCACCGACCGGGGGCAGCGCTGCCGCAAGGTGCGCTGGACGCTGGCCGTCCGTGCCGACGGGGTGAGCCTCGACCAGCTGCGGATCGGCCGCGTCGAGAACGAGCAGTCGTTCGACGTGCGGACGGCCGTCCAGGGCGACACCGCCGTGGTGGTCGACGCCGACGTCGACCCCGGCGAGCTCTGCCGGGGCCGCACCGTGACCGGCCGGTGGGACATCGCCTTCACCGGGCCCAACGACGGCTCGGTAACCTTCGAGGCCCGGGCCGCCGACGTCGACGGCCGCGTGCTCAGCTCGGCGTCCGCCACCAGCCGGGTGGTCAGTCCGGTGGCGGCCGAGCCGACGAAGAAGCCGACCGAGTCGCCGTCGCCGTCGCCGTCGGCCTCCCCCTCGGAATCGGCCGCCGAGGAAGAGGAGCCGAGCGAGGAGGCGACCGAGGACACGCCGCGGGAAAAGCAGAAGTCGACCGAGGCGACCGCGCTCGAACCCACCGCGGGCACCCCGAGCGTCCTCGGGCCCGGCCTGATCGTCGGCGCCCTGCTGGTCTTCCTCGGCGTGGGCCTGCTGCTGCGGCTGCGCACCCGCAACCGGGCAGCCGCGGCCCGATCGGAGCTGCCGACCGGTTTCTACGACGTACCCCGGAGACGATCTTCTTAGGGGATTAATATGCGTAACTTCATGCGCCGTTAAGGAAAGTACCGCCGAGTAGCCCCTACGGTCGGTGTCGCCCCGCCACCCAGCGTGACGCCCCACTGTGGAGGAAATCTCGTGCGTAACCGAACCCTGAAGGTCACCGCCGTCGCCGGCGTTCTCGCCGTGGCCGTCGTGCCCACCGGCACGTCGTTCGCCGACTCGGCGACCGCGCCGTCGGCCGCGGTCCAGGCGGACAGCTTCCTCGGCGGCCGCACCACCGTGCCGGAAAAGCTCGTCCCGCCGGCCGGCAACGTGCTGACCTCAGTCTTCAAGGCGCACGGCGTGCAGATCTACGGCTGCACGAACGGCGCGTGGACCCTGACCGAGCCGGCCGCCAGCCTCGCCGGCATCGCGCTCAACCCGGTCCGGCCGGCCAGCGCCATCCACTTCCGCGGACCCAGCTGGGAGTCCGATCAGGACGGCACACTGATCGAGGGCATGTCGCCGGTGTCGGCGCCGTCGGACAACCCGAACTCCATCCCGCAGTTGCTCATCACCGCCAAGCTCACCCGGGGGACAGGGGTGTTCGGCGGGGTGACGTTTGTGCAGCGGCTGGCCACCAAGGGGGGTGTGGCACCCAGCTCGGGCTGCGCCGCGGGGGACGTCAAGGCGGTGCAGTACACAGCTGTTTATCGCTTCTTCAAGAAGGGCTGAGGCCCGATTCGTGGTCGACCAGGCCGGGGCTGTCGGGCTCCGGCCTGGATCTTTTGGGCTTGCGGTAATGGGTTGGACATGCTTGCGCTGGGACGGACTTGGGGCGGGAGCGCCCCAGAGCTCGAACGACTTGCTTGCGCTGGGACGGATTTGGGGCGGGAGCGCCCCAGAGCTCGAACGACTTGCTTGCGCTGGGACGGATTTGGGGCGGGAGCGCCCCAGAGCTCGAACGACTTGCTTGC
>Ga0070668_100001897_pt1 | contig 15288 bp, 17 predicted proteins | sample KBSS43metaG_FD_64661 | JGI IMG/M metagenome (GOLD analysis project Ga0070668, IMG submission 64661) | Switchgrass rhizosphere microbial communities from Kellogg Biological Station, Michigan, USA - KBS S4-3 metaG | ecosystem: Host-associated > Plants > Roots > Rhizosphere > Soil ... | reverse complement strand
CGAATCAGCGAGCGATGATTGCAATGGCGCGGTCGTGGCCAAAGCTGTGGTTGGAGCTGCTCGACCCAGGTTGCTGCTTGGCCAGCGCCGGGGAAGCGCCGAGCATCGTGCCCAGGATCAGCAACAGCACGAACACCTTTCTCAAGGTGACCTCCTTTCGATAGGTAGACGCTACTGCGCGAATGTCTCGGCGTCTAGATATCGCTTTGGCTCCCCTGACGCGCCGCCGAGTTGCTACAACGGGTGGTGGCGTCCGGGGCGTTTGACGGTAAGACCCGGGTCTGGCCGCCACAGACCTGCGAACCCCCTCTCAGGTCCGCCTCGGGCGCAGTTTCTCTGGAAGACCGCACAGCTGATACGTCTTGTAGGCGGATGCGAGTGCTCGGCCGATAGGCCGAACGGCTGGAAGAGGCGGAGGGTCCATTCGGCCCTCCGCTACCGGCTCGCACCAACCAAGCTTTACTTTGTATAGTCGCGGTTGGAGCCCAGACGCGAGAGACGGGAGGATGCCGTGAGCACGATCGATCAACTCCTGGAGAACGCCGAGGCGTACGCGGCCGGTTTCGACAAGAACGGCCTGCCGCTTCCGCCGGGGAGGCGGGTGGCGATCCTCGCCTGTATGGACGCGCGCTTGAACCCCTATGGCCTGCTCGGGCTGAGCGAGGGCGACGCGCACGTGATTCGAAACGCGGGCGGTGTCGTGACCGATGACGAGATCCGATCGCTCGCGATCTCCCAGCGGCTGCTCGGAACCGAGGAAATCATGCTGATCCATCACACGGATTGCGGAATGCTCACCTTCGGCGACGACGATTTCCGCCAGGACATCCAGCGCGAGACCGGGATCAAGCCGGAGTGGCCTGCGGAGACGTTCGACGACCTCGACGAGGACGTCCGCCAGTCGATCGCGAGGATCAAGGCGAGCCCCTTCATCCCGAAGACCGATTCTGTCCGCGGCTTCGTCTACGACGTCGAGACCGGGAGGCTGCGCGAGGTCACGTGAACGCGACCTGCTAGGTGACCGGCTGCCGCAGGAGGGCGGCGTAGGGGATGCCACTCGCGGCGTCCGTGTAGATGGCTCGGTAGAGGAGCGGCCTCGCCGAAGGCCGGTCGACGAGGGAGAACGATCCGTCCGCGCCCAGCCGCGCCGTGCCCACGGTTTCGCGGGGCGATCCGGGGCGCTCGCGCACGATCGCTACGTTGCCTCCCGAGCCTCCTCGGACACGCCCGCTGACCACGACTGCGCCGGTTCCGGAGGTGGCCGCCTCGACGCTCACGCGAATCTGCGGCGCCCGCGGCGAGCGGAACCACGAGAGCCCGCCTGGGCCGGCGAGGAGCAGGTCGCGGGCGCCGCGCGGGGCGGCGGCGAGATCGGCCAGCCAGCCGTCGAGCTCGACCCTTCGGCCGTGGCCGACGACCGATCCTGCCCAGGAGACGCCGCTTCCCGGCAGCCCCAGCTCGTCCGCGGACAGCCACTCGTTCGCGGCTACCTCGGGTCCGGCCCGGGTCACGGCCAGTCCGGTCGTCAGTGCACGGTTCAAGACGAAGTTCGACTGGATCGAGCGTCCGTGAACGGCCAGCGTTACCGGTAGCTCTCCGGTTCCGAGTAGCGCCTCCGTCCACGCCGCATAGACCGTCCCTCCGGCGCCCGTGGCCGCCAGAAGCGGCCCGACCGGGTAGTCGCCGACTCCGCCGTCGATGTACTGGCCGCCCCATCCGTGCTTGCGAGGGTGCCACTCGATCGTCCCGACGGCGCCGTCCGCACCGTAGGACTCGATCACGTGGACGCGGCCGCCGACGAAGAGCGGCGCGGCAGGGGGAGCGACGAAGCTCTTGGGAAAGCCTCCGGAGGTGACGTTCCGGACGTTGACGCGTCCGCGCTTGTCGATCCGGGCGAGCACGAGCACGCTCTGGTGCGTCGACTGCCGCCAGCGCGTGTAGGCGATCACCGGGAGGCCGCGCGAATCGAGCTTGAGCCCTGGCCAGCCGAGGGACACGCCGGCGGGGAGCCCGGCTGCGAGCTGCGTCCTCCGCCGCCCCTGCACGACCACGAGGCCGCGGCTCTCGGGCGCGAGGATGGCGGCGACCGGTCCTAGCTTCCCCGCCTCGAAGGCGACAAGGGTGGCGCCCGGCGTGACTGGTCCGGCCCGCTGGGTGAGCCAGCGGCCGCTCGTCGCGCGCGACGCGATGCGAAGTGTGGAGCTTCGTATGTAGGCGACGTAGGGCTTTCCGGTTGGCGCGACGGCGAGCTCGCCGTCCTGGACGTGGCGCGCGACCACCTGGGCCGAGGCGCCACCCGCCAGGGCGAGCGCGGCTGCGACCACGACGCCGGCGCTCCTCATGACGCGAGCCTAGTCAGACGAAGACGTCGGCGCCACACCCGAAGACCAACGCGGCGTGGAGGTTCGCCGGCTCGACGCCGATCAGCGACTGATGCTCGAGGTCGACCTCGACGTCGGGCCAACGCTCCAACCCGAGCGACGCCGCGCCCTCGTCGGCTCCGCAGCAGAGGAGGGTGGAGACCGAGAGGACATTCCGCCGCAGCGTGCGTCGACGCGCCACGCCCTCGAGCTCCCGCAGCTCCTCGAGCGGGTCGATCCGCACGTTCGAGTCGGAGCCGATGCAGATCCCGATCCCGCGCTCGCAGATCTCCTCGGCCGGCATGAACCCGTCGCCGAGGTTCGCCTCAGTCGTCGGGCAGACGCAGATCCGGGCACCCGCCTGCGCAACCAGGTCGAGCTCGCGTCCGTTTGCATGCGTGGCGTGCACGACCGTCGCGTGCGGACCGAGGCAGCCCGTCTCCGCGAGCAGCTCGATCGGCCGGAGGCCGTGCTCGGCGATGCACTCCTCGATCTCGCGCGGCTGCTCGCAGGCGTGTACGTGCAACGGAAGACGATCGCGCGCGGCGTAGGCGCCGAGCTCCTCGAGCCAGTCGCGGGGGCAGGCGCGGACGGAGTGGGGGGCGAGGCCGACGCGTGCGCCAGTCGCGCGCACGGACTCGAGCTGGGCCAGGTAGTCGGCAGGGGATTCCTGCCGGAAGCGCTCGAGGCCACCGCGCCCGTAGGCCGACAGGAGGAGGACGAGCTCGATCCCGGCTTCCGCCGCCGCCTCCACGGCCGCGTGCGCCTCCGCCAGCCCCAGGTAGTGGAACTCGCCGACGGCCCTGTACCCGGATGCGAGCATCTCCGTGTAGACCTGGACATAGCCCGAACGGACCTGTTCCGGGGTCAGACCCCGGGCCAGGTCCAGCATGGACTCGCGCCAGGCCCAGAAGTCCTCGCCCTCGACATGCCCGCGTAAGGCCCGTTGAAAGGCGTGGCTATGGACGTTCACGAACCCAGGCAGCGAGAGGCTTTGCGCCACCGCCGTATCCTGTCAGCATGGCTACCCGCGCGGTTTCGGCCCCTCTGGCTCAGATCCCGAACGCGCTGACCGTCTTCAGGCTCGTCCTGATCCCCGTCTTCGTGGCACTCCTGTTGGCCTCGGACGGGGGGCACAGCTGGCCGGCGGCGATCGTGTTCGGTGTTGCCGGGGTCACAGACCAGGTCGACGGGTGGCTCGCCAGGCGCTGGCACGTGGAATCGAGCTTCGGCAAGATCGCCGATCCGCTCGCCGACCGCCTGATGATCGACGCGGCGGTGATCCTCCTCTGGCACGCGGACCGCCTGCCCTGGCTCGCACTGGCGATCCCGGCGCGTGACGTTGCCCTCATCGCCGGGTACAAGCTCGTCGTGGGCCGCGGCTACGACTTCTCCGTCAACTTCGCCGGGAAGGTGGCGACCTGGCTGCTCTACGCGTCGCTCGCCTTCGTGATGGTCACGCGAGAGGGCACCGAGTGGCCGCTCTGGATCTTCTGGACGGGTGTCGCGCTGGCCGCCGTCGCTCTGGTCGGCTACCTCTTCAAGGCTCGGCGGGAGGTGGAGACGGCGTGAAGGCGGTCGTGATGGCCGGTGGCGAAGGCACGCGCCTGCGCCCGCTGACCTCGAACCAGCCCAAGCCGATGGTGCCCATCGTCGGCAAGCCGTGCATGGAGCACATCCTCGAGCTGCTGAAGCAGCACGGCCTCGAGGAGGTGATCGTGACCGTGGCGTTCATGCCACAGGCCATCCGCAGCTACTTCGGCAACGGCGACACGCTGGGAATGTCGATCGAGTACTCGGTCGAGGAGTCGCCACTCGGCACGGCGGGCTCGGTCCGTCTTGCCAGCAACCGGCTCGATGAGACCTTCCTCGTCATCTCCGGCGATGCTCTCTGCGACGTCGACCTGACCGACCTGATCCGATCCCACCACGAGCGGGGAGCCGCGGTCACGATCGGGCTCAAGTCGGTCGAGAACCCGCTCGAGTTCGGCATCGTCGTCACCGATGAGGAGAGGCGGATCGAACGTTTCCTCGAGAAGCCTTCCTGGAGCCAGGTCTTCTCCGACACGATCAACACGGGCATCTACGTGCTCGAGCCCGAGGTGCTGCGCCATATCCCGACCGACCGGCCGTTCGACTTCTCGAAGGAGCTGTTCCCGCTCCTCCTCGAGATGGGCCGCCCGATGTACGGCTACGTCTTCGACGACTACTGGCAGGACATCGGCAACCTCGACCAGTTCCGTCAGGCGAACTTCGACGCTCTCGACGAGCGTGTCGGGCTCAACGTCTCGGGGATCCGCCTCCGCGGCAACATCTGGCTGGGGGAGGGGGTGGAGGTCGACGACCTCGCTGCGATCGAGGGCCCGGCCTTCCTCGGCAACTACTGCCGCATCGCACCCGACGCGTCGGTCGGCCCGTACTCGGTGCTCGGCTCGAGCGTGACGCTGCTCGAGCGAGCGCGGACCGAGCGCTCCGTGATCGACGCGGCGACGCACATCGGCCGCAGCGCGCGGGTCGAGGGAGCCGTCGTCGGGCGAGGATGCGACATCCGCGCCCACGCGCACGTTCAGGAGGGCGCCGCGATCGGCGACGAGGCGAAGCTGGGCGCGCAGAGCGCCGTCCTCCCGGGGGTCCGGATCTACCCGTACAAAGAGGTGGAGTCCGGAGCGCAGATTCACGAAAGCCTGATCTGGGAGACGCGCGCGTCCTCGAACCTGTTCGGCAAGGAAGGCGTCTCGGGCCTCGTGAACGTCGACCTGACTCCGGAGACCGCGGTGCGACTCGCCGCCGCGCTCGGCACCGCACTGAAGCGGGGAGCCCGGGTCGTGGCCAGCCGCGAGTCGCCCGGAGCGTGCCGGATGATCAAGCGGGCGATGATCTCCGGCCTCAATTCCACCGGCGTGGACGTCGCCGACCTACGTGTCCTCCCGGCCTCGGTCAGCCGCCACCTGCTGAAGACACAGGGCTTCGACGCCGGGTTCCATGTCGGCGTCAGCTACACCGACCCGGAGATGCTGGAGATTCGCTTCTACGAGCAGCCGGGTATCTCGCTGACCCCGAGCCTGCAGAAGGAGATCGAGAAGCACTACACGCGCCGCGAGCTGCGGCGCTCCGCCTTCAACGCGGTCGGGGCCGTCACCTACCCGGCGCGGGTGCGGGAGAGCTACGCCCAGGATCTGTTGTCGAGCCTGGACGCGGAAGCGATTCGTGCCCGCGGTTACCGCATCGTCGTCGACTACGGCCACTCGGCCACCTCCTACGTGCTCCCGCTGCTGCTCGGCCCGCTCGAGATCGAGGCTGTCAGCGCCCACGGGTTCGCCGCTGACTCGTCGGAGCCGAGCACGAGCCTGCGTGAGGCCGTCGGACAGAGCAAGCGTCTCGTGACGGCGATCGGCGCCGATCTCGGCGTGGTGTTCGACCAGGCGGGCGAGCGGCTCTTCCTGATCGACGAGCAGGCGCACGAGATCCCGGTCGAGCAGACCCTCTTGCTGTTCCTCCGCCTGATGGGCTCGAACGGCCGCAACGGCAAGCTCGCATTCCCGATCACCGTGACGAGCCAGGTGGAGGAGCTCGTCAAGGGCAGTGACCTCGAGGTGGTCCGCACCCCGTCGTCGCTGGCCGAGCTGACCAAGGCCGCCGCCGGCGAGGGGGTCATCTTCGCGGGAGCGGTAGGCGGCGGCTACGTGTTCCCGGAGTTCCTCCCGGCCTACGACGCCGTTGCCAGCCTGTGCAAGCTGCTCGAGTTGCTCGCGCCGGTGGGCAAGCCGGTCTCGGAGCTCGTCGCAGAGCTGCCGGCGAGCACGCTCGTCCACCGTCAGGTTCCGTGCCCGTGGTCGCTGAAAGGAACCGTCATGCGGGTCCTCACCGAACGCCTGCGGAACCGTGAGGTCGACCTGCTCGACGGCATCAAGGTCTTCGACGAGCGCGGTTGGGCCCAGGTACTCCCGGATCCCGACGAGCCCCTCGTTCACATCTACGCAGAAGGGAAGACCGAGGAGGACTCCACGGCGTTGGAGAGGGAGATGCGAGAGCTCGTCGAAGAGATCATGCAGACGGAGGGGGCGGAGGCCGGAGTCTCAAGCTAAGGTTGACCCTTCGGTCGACGTCTGCTTGACTACATCGCTCCCCCTTCCGGACGAAAGGCTCTCGTGGAACCGTTTCCCGATCTCGAATCGCTCTCGGACAAGGACCTCAAGCAGCTCATCGACGAGCTGACGCAGGAAGAGCTCGAGGTCTCGTACCGGCGGCGGATGCTGCACGGCAAGATCGACCTGCTTCGCGCAGAGCTCCAGGCCCGCCTGAAGGAGACCGGTGGCCAGAGCGTGCTCGACCAGGTCGACGTCGAGCATCTCGCGGCGATCCTCGCCGGCAAGGCCTCACCGCCCGCCGAGGGCTGACTTGAGTCACATCTACTGTCCGGAGTGCGGGTTCCAGAACCCGGAGGCCGCCAACTACTGCTCCAAGTGCGGCGCGCTCCTCGTGAAGGAGGAGCCGGGCTCGGAGACGACGCAGAGCTTCACCCCGGAGGAGGGGGAGGAGGACGCGGTCCCGACGCTGGAGGAGCTCGGCGCCGAGGGGCCCGCGCTCGTCGTCCGCTCCGGCGGCGGCCGGGCGGGAGAGCATTTCGTGCCGCAGGGCGAGCGCACGACCATCGGCCGCTCGCCCGACTGCGACATCTTCCTGGACGACGTCACCGTCTCACGCACGCACGCGGTGCTCCTTCGGAAGGACGAGGGGTTCTTCATCGAGGACCAGGGGAGCCTGAACGGCACCTTCCTCAACCGCCGCCGCATCGAGTCGGGCCGGCTGGAGAACGGCGACGAGCTCCAGATCGGCAAGTACAAGCTGAGCTTCCTGGAGAAATGAGCACGGCCCAGGCACCCGAGCGGGAGCGGCTGTTGACGATCGGCACTGTCTGCCGGCGCCTGCAGGCCGAGTTCCCGGACATCTCGATCTCGAAGATCCGGTACCTCGAGGACCAGGGGCTGCTCGCACCGCGGCGGACGCAGAGCGGCTACCGGCTCTTCAGCGAGGACGACGTCGAGCGTCTGGAGACGATCCTGCGGCTCCAGCGGGACGAGTTCCTGCCTTTGCGCGTGATCCGCCAGGAACTCGCGTCTCCGTCCGGCGCGGGCAAGGAGCGGCGCCGCCGCCGGGCCGTTGGGTTGGCCGACCCCGACGACGAGCTCGACTTCGGAGAGCTCTGCGATCGCGCTGCGATCACCTCCGAGCTCGCACGCGAGCTCGAGGAGTACGGGCTGCTCCAGCCGAGGCGAGTGGGGAGCGAGAAGCTGTACCCGGCCGGCGACGTGGACGTGGCGGTCGCCTGTGCGAAGCTCTCGCGCTTCGGTATCTCGGGACGCCATCTCCGGACCTTCCGCACCGCCGCCGACCGAGAGGCCGGGCTGCTCCAGCAGCTCGTAGCGCCCTCGCTCCGCTCGCGCAACCCGGAGCGAAGGGAGGCCGCCGTCCAGCAGCTGCAGACGCTGGCCGAGCTGGCCCAGGAGCTCTCGCAGCTGCTCTTCTGGCGCGATCTCAGGCAGCTGGCGGGCAACTAGTGGGAGTGGAGGATCTGAAGGCCAAGATCCGCGACGTGCCCGACTTCCCAGAACCGGGCATCGTCTTCAAGGACATCATGCCGCTGCTGGCCGACGCGCCCTCGCTCCACGACGTGACAGACCTCCTTGCGGAATGGGCCGAGCCGCGCAAGCCCGACCTCATCCTCGGAGCAGAGGCGCGGGGCTTCATCCTCGGAGCCGCGCTCGCCTACAAGCTCGGCTGCGGTTTCGTCGCGGCCCGGCGACCGGGGAAGCTGCCCTGGAAGACCGTCAGCGCTACCTATGCGCTCGAGTACGGCGAGAACTCACTCGAGCTCCATGCCGACGCGATCAGCGACGGAGCGCGCGTCCTCGTGCACGACGACGTGCTCGCGACGGGTGGCACCGCGCGCGCGATCTGCGACCTCGCGACCCAGCTCGGCGGCCAGATCGTCGGGGTCGAGTTCGTGATCGAGCTCGCCTTCCTCGAGGGCCGGCAGCACCTCGAGGACTACGACGTCCAGTCGCTGATCACCTATTAGGAGCCCTCCTAGGCTCAGTGGCTCCGTCCGCGCTGCCGATTACAAGTGGGTGATCTACGACGCTCTCACGACCCGGTACACCTTCTCCTGCCCCGAACGAGGAGAAGCGCGCATCGCCCTCTCGTCGTTCCGGCGAGTGGAGCAGCTTCCCGGCCCCACGCATCCGACCGTCTTCGGTATCTCCTTCGACTGCGGTTGCGGCGGGGAGCATCCCGGGCTCGTGTCGCACGACGAGCTCGACTGGGCACCGCTCGGCCTCGCCGAAGGGCTTTTTCACGACCTGATGACCTCTCGACTCGCTCCGGTCGAGGACGAGCTCGCCGATCTCGCGGCGCGTCGCATCCAGGCGGGCGAGTGGCCGTGGAGCTTCTTCTGCTACCCGGAGGAGCGGCCGAGGCCCGTCTTCCCATCCTCGTTCGTGCTCCTCGCTCCGGCCGACGGCGCCGAGGCGGTCGGGGTTGCGATCCGGTGCCCCGTCTGCTCGAGCGTGTCGATCAACCTCGTCACCGCCGAGCACCTCGACGTGCCCTTCCACAACGACCGACGGATCGGCGTCGTCGAGCACGTCTTCGACGCCGATGCCGACCGTGCGGTCGAGGAGTTCTCCGCCGAGCTCTATTCGGCCCGGTTCGACTCGCGCCGGCTCGATCTGCACTAGTCAGGTTGCAGGTACGGGCGGCAGGGTAGGGGACCCGCGGAGGTGATGGCATGTACGGCTTGACACGTGGAACGATCACGCTCCTGGGCGCCGGCGTGGCCGGGCTCCTGGTCTGGCTCGCGACCCAGGTGAACGAGAGCACGAACGGCGGCTACTGGGGCGTCTACGGGCTGTTGGCGGGTGCGGGCCTGGTGATGGCGTTCTCGCAGATCCTCGGCGGCTGGACGAAATGGGGCTGGCCGCGGCTCTCGCTGAACGTCTTCCTGCTCGCGTTCGTCCCAGTGCTGGTGGCCGCGGGCTGGGTGCTGATCAGCGGACAGCCGGATCCGAACTGGTTCCGCGACCACGTTCGCAGCTGGTCGGACGACATCTCGATCGGCGGACTGGTCCGCGACCTGACCCAGTACGCAGCCGTGCTCGGATTCGGGATCGGCCTCGTCTTCGGCTTCACCTTCGACACGTCGGCACCCGCCGCGTATGGCCCCTTCGGCCGGCGTCGGCGCGCAGCTGCGATCCCGGCCGGGGGAGCGGCTCCGCCGCCGATGCCCGTGGAGCGCAGTGACGACGGCGGCGTCGACGAGCGCGAGGCAGTCACGACTGGAGCGCCTTCCGAGCACCGCGACTAGCCTCTCCGGCGAGCTCCGCCGATTCCTTCCCTCCGGGGAGGGATGAAGCGGGCTCGGCGGCAACCGATACCTCCCGAAGTGAGCGCCGCCCTCGACAGCCACACGCCAAGACGACTCGATCTCCTGCTCGCCCACTGCGGCGAGGCGCCCGGAAGCGCAAGCCAGAAGCCCGTGTTCGAGCGCCTACGCGAGAAGATCGGAGCCGAGCTGACGCGTCTCCTGGTGTTCGCTCTCGCGGGGAATCAGCGCGCTCGACGGGCCGGGCGCCCGGCCTGACGGCGCGGTTCGTCCGCGCCGTAGAGCATCACCAGCAAGAAGATCAGGAAGCCCGCGACGGCGCCGAAGACGAATGCGGTCGCGCCGCTCACGCCGACTGCGAGCCCTCCCAACCAGATGTAGAGGCCGAACACGAGGCCCCAGATGAACGAGGAGACCCCTCGGGAAATTGCAGGCGCTCGCAGGTGCGACACGGGGGGACTCTACCGCGCCGGAGTGGGAAAGCGGGTTATCCACAAGTTGCACGGCATGCTGTGGAAATGTGGAAAATTGAATTTCCGCAAATTGCGGCCAGCACGTCGTTCGGCGCCCTTGAAGAGGCCCTGTCCAGCCACTAGCTTTCCTCTTGCGCCGAGAACGGAACCGGAGTAGGTCGAAGCCGAGTTCGAGGGCACTACCCGCAAGGGAAAGGTCAACGAAAGCGGTGGACGAAACGGAGACCGGCTCGGCGAATTTTTTTGGTCCCGTCCAGCCTGGGGGCGGGCGGCCTCGGCCGGCTTTCCCTCGAACTTGACATAACACCCGTTATCGTGCATCGGCCAGAACGCGCCACCGCTCGCAACGCCCGTGGGATGAGGCTAAGGTGGGCGCGGCAGCACTTCTCGTCCGGGAGGGGGTTTCACAGGCGCCTGTTTGTGGCAGGACTGTCTGAGTCAGGATGACTACGGTTGAAATCGACAACGTCCTGGCGACCCCCGAGTTGCACGAGCTGTTCGAAGCGGCCGAGCAGAATGGGTCGCTTCGGTACGCGGATCTCGTCGAGGTTCTCGAGCCTTTGAGGCTGGACCCGCTCGAGACGGACGCGGTCTACCGAGAGCTCGAGCAGCGCGGCATCGAGGTTTTGGAGGACCAGCACCGCGAACAGCAGCAGCCGCCGCCTCCGCCACCGCCGCCGCAGCCGATCGTCCAGGAGACGACGACGGACGCGCTGCAGCTCTTCCTCCGCGACGCCGGACGCCACCCGCTGCTGACCGCCGCACAGGAGGTCGAGCTCGCCAAGCGCATCGAGCGCGGCGATCCGAACGCGAAGCAGACCATGATCCAGTCCAACCTGCGCCTGGTCGTCTCGATCGCGAAGAACTACCGCAACCAGGGGCTTCCCTTCCTCGATCTGATCCAGGAAGGGACGCTGGGGCTGATCCGGGCCGTGGAGAAGTTCGACTGGCGGCGGGGATACAAGTTCTCGACCTACGCGACCTGGTGGATCCGCCAAGCCGTCGCGCGAGCGCTTGCCGACAAGGCGCGCACGATCCGGATGCCGGTCCACATCGTCGAGCGGATGCAGAAGCTGAACCGCGCCGAGCGAACGCTCTGGACGCAGCTCGGCCGCGAGCCGACGCTCGAGGAGGTCGCCGAGGAGGCGAATCTCCCGATCGCGCAAGCGCACGAGGTGAAGGCCGCAGCGCGCGCCTCCACGAGCCTCGACCAGCCCGTTGGGGATACCGAGGACGCGGTCTTCGGCGACTTCGTGGCCGGCGACGGGCCGCTCCCCGACGAGGAGGTCGAGGTCTCGCTGCGCTGCCAGGCTCTCGCGGAGGCCCTGGGTGCCCTCGGGGACCGCGAGCGGCAGGTTCTGATTCTGCGGTACGGGCTCCAGGATGCGGAGCCGAAGACACTCGAGGAGATCGGCCGCCGACTTGGCCTTACGCGCGAGCGCGTCCGTCAGATCGAGACGGAAGCGCTCAAACGTCTCGCGCAGCTGCGCGAGATGGAGTCGGTCGCGCGCTGAGCCCCAGCGCAGACCCGTCGAAGAGCGGTAGCGCCGCCTCCTCCCCCACCCTGGCACCGACAAGCTCGTAGGCCTCGTCGATCGTCGCCGGCCGCGTCAGCCGGTGGCCGTCCGAGGCGATCGCGGCGACGTCGCCGGCCTCGACGAGCCGCCAGGCGAGCTCCTCCGCCTCCTCGCCGTGGCGACCGACGATGCTGGTCGCGTTGACCTGCAGCGGCCACCGCTCCGCCAGCTCGTGCGCAAGCTCCGGCCGAGCCCGCACCGCCGCGGTGCGCTCCGGATGGGCGATCAGCGGCACGAGGCCTGCTTCCTCGATGTGCGCGGCGAGCGCGAGCAACTCGTCCGCGGAGCCCGAGAAAGGCACCTCGACGAGCACGTGCTCCGTTCCTTCGAGCACGTACCGCGCCGGATCCTCGCGGAGCAGCGGCGGCGCCGGCGTCAGCTCGAAGCCGAGGCGCAGCTCGAGCGACGCCCGGGCGCGGAGCCGCTCGAACGCGCGCCGAACCTGCTGTTCGCGCTCGTTCGTGAGCGTGAGGTCCGGCCAGACATGCGGTGTGGCGAAGAGGATTGCGGTTCCCGCACGCTCGGCGAGGTCGCAGAGCTCGAGCCCCTCGTCGACCGTGGCCGCACCGTCGTCGCCGGAAGGAACGACGTGTGAGTGACAGTCGACGAAGCCGGGCCGCACCCCGAGAGGCTATCCGCCTATTCGCCGTGCAGGTAGAGCTGGAGCGCGGGAGCGACGGAGCGAAGCTCGCGCAGAGCCCGAGACTCCAGCTGTCGCACACGTTCGCGTGTGATGCCGAGATCGGCGCCGACTTCTTCGAGGGTCTGGGTGGGCTGGCCGTCGAGGCCGAAGCGGCGAGAGAGCACATGGCGCATGCGCGGAGCGAGCCGCTCCAGAGCCTTCGAGAGCTCGGCCGAGCGGAGATGCTCAGCCGTGGCCGTGTCGGGCCGCTGGGTCTTCGTGTCCTCGATCAGGTCGCCGTAGAGGCTCTCGCCGTCGCCGACCGGGGTCTCGAGGCTCACGGGATCCTCGATGAGCTCCAGGAGCGTTCGCACGCGCTCGACCGGGAAGCCGGCCTCCTTGGCGATCTCGGGCAGGAGCGGCTCGCGGTTCAGCTTCTGGGCGAGCACGCGGCGCGAGCGCATCACACGCCGCACCTGCTCGGCCACGTGGACGGGAAGGCGAATGGTTCGACCCTGGTCGGCCAGGGCGCGGGTGATCGCCTGGCGGATCCACCAGGTCGCGTACGTCGAGAGCTTGAAGCCGAGCGTGTAGTCGAACTTCTCCACCGCTCGGATCAGGCCGAGGTTGCCCTCCTGGATCAGGTCGAGCAGCGGAACACCGGCCTTCGTGTAGTTGCGCGTGATCGACATCACGAGGCGGAGGTTCGATTCGATCAGCTTGCGCTTGGCGGCCTCGTCGCCTTCGTCCTTGAGCCGGGCGAGCTCGCGTTCCTGTGCGGGCGTCAAGAGGGGCCCGTCGCCGATCTGCCGGACGTACAGCTTGAGCGGGTCGGCGGTCTGAGGCTCGGTCACCTCGACCTCCTCGACCTCCTCCGGCTCCTCCGGCTCGGCCGGAACCACCTCGAGCCGAGGCTCTGTGGCTTCGGTCTCGGGGAGCGGTTCGGGGAGCGGCCGCTGCTCCATAGCCCTGGCTATCGGAAGACACCGTCCCCCACTTGAGGGACGGCTCTACCCGCACGAGGGATCTCGGTCTCGCCTGGCGAACCGAGACGAGGAAGATGCCTAACTCTCAGCCGAGCCCTTCGTCACACTCAGTGGCGACCGAAAGTCTGGTCGCCGATGTCTTGGAAGGGGCAGCCTGAGATGTGCGGAATCGCCGGATACAGCCTGAGCGCGTCCAGCCGCGTCGAGCAGACGCTGGCGGCGCAGGCGCTGCTCGCCGGAATCGCGGAGCGCGGCGCCGACGCTGTCGGCTACGCCTACGTCACCCCGGCCGGTGAAATCGCGATCCACAAGCAGCGCTCCGGCGCCAGCGCACTACTCGACCAGGTCGTGCTCTCGACGAGCGCAAGTGAGGTTCTGGTTCACGTGCGCGACTACACCAAGGGTCACCCGCGGATCGAGGCGAACAACCATCCGATCCGTCACGGCTCGGTGGTCGGTGTCCACAACGGGATCATCTTCAACGACGACGAGCTGATGGCCTCACACGGCTTCGAGCGCGCGGAGCCTCAGATGACCGTCGACTCCGAGGCGATCTTCGCGCTCGCCGAGACGTCCGGCGGCCATGCAAAGGCGCTCGAGGAGCTGCGCGGCTCGATGGCGACGGCCTGGCTGGACGAGCGCTGCCCGGGCACGGTCTTCCTCGCCCGCGGTGTGGGCCGGCCTCTCTGGATCGGGACAGGCCGCGAGGAGAGCTTCTTCGCATCGACGAAGCAGGCTCTCGAGGTCCTCGAGCGCTTCTTGGACCTCAAGCTGCGCAAGCGGGAGGTCGGCGAGGGAACGCTCGTCGTAATCCAGGAGGGACACGAGCTCGCGCGCGAGCGCTTCAAGCCCGACCGCAATTTCGAGGAGAGCTCCTTGCCGGCGGTTCGCGCACCCCACGAAGGCGCGTTCTGCCTCCAGCGGCTCGCCGCGCTCGCGGCCCTCTAGCTGTCGAGCCGTCCGTCGCTGCCCACGGCCGTGCCCGCCGCGGACAGACGTTCGCCGATCAGGAACTGGAAGGTCGACCACGCCCCTTTTCGGCCCTCGAACATGCGGTAGATCTGCCATTCGGTGAGCATCGCCTCGTCCTGGCGCCGCGCGTCGGCCCAGTCGGCGAATTTCGGCAGGTGCCCCAGCGAGCGCGCGAGCTCGACGCCCTGCTCCAGGGCGCGCTCGAGCTTCTCCTCCCCCACCGGAACGTCGAACCCGGCCTCGCGTAGGGCGCTCGCAAGCGAGCCAAAGGTGTGCCAGTAGAGCGACTTCGAGGGCATCCGGCCACGGTGCTCCTCGATGTCCCGCGCCGTAGGAATACGACCCAGCTCCTCCCCCAGGCCCTTCAGGAGCTCGAGAAGCTCTTCCCGAGTCGCGAACCGACGCGGCACGAGCCCTGCCTTGCGCTTGGCTTCGTTCCAGCTCCCGAAGTGCTCGATCACCGTCTGTGGGTGGACGTTCGTCTCAGGATCGGCCGCGAACTCGCGCATCGTCGGCGAGCGCCCGAGCCGTTTGGCTGAGGCGCTGAGCTCGGCGAGAATCTGCTCGTCCGAGTAGCGCTTGCGGATGCCGGCCTGAAAGGCCTCGAGCGCTTTCCGGTCGATGCCCGCGAGCGCGCGGTACTGGGGCCGGCGAGCCATGTGATCTGAAAGAAGAATAGAGCAATTGCTCCCGGATGCAAGTTACGGGCTAGCGTTTGCGCGTTTCTGCTAGAACGGTCGCGCTAGGAGGCGACGAGCACGCGCGAGCGCGCCTCGTCGTCGAGCCCCTCGAGCGGCAGGATCCGCTCCAGGGCGGTGACGCAGCGCGGGCAGAACTGACTGCCCGCTGCGCGACGGAGCTCGTCGAGTGCCTCCGTGGCGGGCCGGGCGGCCCGGTAGATGCGGGTGGTGAGCATC
>Ga0070668_100001896_pt1 | contig 15291 bp, 13 predicted proteins | sample KBSS43metaG_FD_64661 | JGI IMG/M metagenome (GOLD analysis project Ga0070668, IMG submission 64661) | Switchgrass rhizosphere microbial communities from Kellogg Biological Station, Michigan, USA - KBS S4-3 metaG | ecosystem: Host-associated > Plants > Roots > Rhizosphere > Soil ... | reverse complement strand
GACGCATCGACGCCATATTGACCGGTCACGTCCACACCACCTTCGCCCATGCCCTGCCGTGCGAAGACGGCAAGACCTATGCGATCGGCGCGGCGACCCTGTCGCTACGCGAGCGCGGCCAGCCGGCGGGGTTCAATATCATTGAGTGGGAAGACGGGTGCATCCGGGTCAAGGCCCAGGGCTGGACAGGCTCGCACTTCGAAACCATCCGCTCCTGGGGCCTTCCCCGACGTTAGGAGGTTCCTCTCCCCACGTGGCGGGGAGAGGAAGGCCGTCCTAAGGCGTGCGTCCCCGGACGAGGTGCACGACCGCCGAGACGGCGAACAGCACCAGGAAGACGAAGAACAGAATCTTGGCGATATCGACGGATGCGCCGGCGATGCCGCCAAAGCCAAGCACGCCGGCGATAAGCGCGACGACGAGGAAAATAAGTGCCCACCTGAGCATGTCATACCTCCTGCGGCTGGGCGGAGCCGAGTTATGGGATTGGCCAAGCTGGAGCCGCCCCTTAAGCTGGTTAGCTAACCTTGATAACGCAGCACTAATCGCCCCGTTCCGACTCGCCGGGACGGGGGTGATCCAGCCCGGACGGCGCCCAAACAGGTGTCATCCCGGCCGTAGCGTAGCGGAGCGCCGGGACTCAGGGGGGGCGAGGCCTGTTCTTGGGAGCAGCCGTTCATCCGCACCACGTCGCCTGGGTCCCGGATAGCGCTTCGCGCTTCCGGGACGACACCGGGTTATCGCGGGAATGTCCTGTTCGCTCCCAGGGTGGGGAAGTCTATTTCTTGTGTTTTGGGCGCTCGATGAAGGCGGCGGCGATGGTCGCCACCAGGGCCGGGTTACGGATGGCGATGACGCCCGCCGCGATGGCGGCGCCGACCGAGAGCAGGGGCCGTTCACGGGCCATCTCGAACAGACGCTCGACGAGACCGAAGTCCGCCGAGCCGCCGTGGTCTTCGTCATACCCCTGATGCCGTGAGCCGCCGGCCACCACCAGGGCGACGATGGCGACGATGAGCGCGAAAACGCCGGCGACGATGGCCGCGGCGCCGGCGGGCGTGACCAGGGGCGTCAGAACCGCGAACAGGGCGAAGGCCACGGCGAGGATGGCGACCACCGTCGCCGTCGCCAGGGCGACAAGGCCGACGATGGCCGTCAGGGTTTTTTGCAGCATCTAGCGGCTAGTGACGACGGGCGACGAGCAGGCCGAGCAGGAAGCCCACCCCGGCGGCGGCGAGCACGCCGGTGATCGGACGCTCGCGCACCTGTTCGCGAACCGCGACCTGGGCGCTTTCGAATTTCTGCACCGCCTGGTCCGCATAGACGCGGCTTTGGGCGCGCAGGGTCTCGACCCCATCGTGAAGCACGGTTTCGGCGCGGCGCGCGGCTTCTTCGGCCTTGCGGGCGAGGTCGGTGATCTTGCCTTCCGCGCGGTCGGCGATGCCGTCGGCGGCCTTGCTGATCTTGGCCTTCGTCTTCGACGCGGTGCTGAGATCCGGGGCGAGGGAATTGGTAGGATTTTCAATGGACATGGCGAAATCTCCGGCGGGCGGGATGGTGATGTGGACTAACGCGACATTTCGCGGAACGGTTCCGCTTGCTTTTGTGAATTGACCTTAGCGCGCCTGTGTCCAGTGCGCTACATTGGCGCGGTGACTCTCGAGCCTCCACGCCTGCACCCCGAGGCGCCCGCCGGCGCGGCGGCGGCGCGGCTGGACGGCGAAGGCCCCTGGCTCGATCTGGCTATGCGCGCGGCCGGCATGAGCGCCATCGCCTGGAACATTCCGGACGACACCGTCTATTTCTCGGCCCGCGTCGCCGACACACTCGGCGGCGAGGCCGGGGTGGTAGCCGCCGAGGGTGGCGAACGGCTGTTCCGCAACGTTTTCGCTGACGACTTGCCGCGCGTCCGAGGGACGGTGCTGGGCGCCGTGGCGACGGGCGAGCCCTACCAGATCGAACATCGCGCCATTCGCCCCGGCGACGGCGCGGTGATCTGGCTGCTCAGCGCCGGCACGCCGGTGCGCGACGCCTCGGGCAAGGTCGTGCGGCTCTTGGGCGTGGTCCAGGAGATCACCGATCGCAAGGCGGCGGAAGGCCAGCGCGAGACCCTGGTCGCCGAGCTCGACCACCGCATCAAGAACATCCTCGCCTCGGTGCAGTCGATGGCCTTCCAGTCGGCCCGCAAGGCGCCGTCCCTGGACGCCTTCCTGAAAACCTTCGCCGGGCGCCTGAAGGCGATGTCGTCGGCCCACACCCTGCTGACCACGACACGGTGGCGGGGGGCCGGCGTCCAGCACATCGTCGCGGCCGAGCTTTCCGGCCAGTCCCAGGGGCAGACCCGCTGGGAAGGGCCCGAGATCACCCTGACGCCCCGGGCCACTAACGCCCTGGCGCTTGCGCTGCACGAACTGGCGGCCAATGCGGTGAAGTTCGGCGCCCTGTCCACCGATGCGGGCCGCGTCGACGTGAACTGGCGGCTGAAGGGCGACGGCGGTCTGGCCCTCGTCTGGACCGAGAGCGGTGGCCCGCTGGTCTCGCCGCCCACGCGCCAGGGCTTCGGCTCGACCTTGCTGGAGAAGGTCACGGGGCGCGAGCTGGGCGGAGAGGTCAGGGTGGAGTTCCTGGCCACCGGCGTGCGCGCGATCCTCACCTCCGACGCCACGGTGATCATCCCGCCGCAGGACGAACCGGCCGCGACGGAGGCCGCGCCCGACGCCACCATCGCCGGCGCCTCGACAGGGGACATCGCCCGCGCCCACGCCAAGAAGGTGGTCGGCCTGAAGGTGCTGATCGTCGAGGACTCGCTGCTGCTCTCCCTCGAGCTTGAAAACGGCCTCACCGAAGCGGGGGCCGTGGTCGTCGGCCAGGCCGCTGATGTCGCCGAGGCCTTGGCCATGCTGAAGACGCCGATCGACGTGGCGGTGCTCGACGCCAACCTGAACGGTGAAAGCGTCGCCCCGGTGGCCGAGGCCCTGACCGGCATGGGCGTGCCCTTCATCTTCGCCACCGGCTACGGCGACAACCAGGCCGCGCCGCAAGGCTTCGACGCGCCTTTCATCCGCAAGCCCTATGACGTCACCCAGGTCGCCGCGGCGTTGGCCGAGGTGACGGGACGGACCTGAAGGCCGGCTGAACGACGCCGCCCAAACAGGCGCCGCAAATTATCGATGCAATTGAGAATGATTCTCATTGCGCCGGCTCCGCTTCCTAGTTAAGAACGCCTCGCAATCGCAGGCCCAGAGGGGGTCTCAAGGGTTTCGAGGGGTCTCTATGCGCAATCATACCGGTGCGGGCATCCGCGCGAGGTCCAAGAACGCCATCAGCGCGGCGCTGTTCGCCGGCGCCAGCCTCGCCGGCCTGCCGCTCGCCGCCCATGCCGCCGACGCGGACTCCGCCGCGGTCGCCGACGCGGACGCCGAACGGGCCCACACGGTTTCCGAGGTTGTCGCCACCGGCAATAGGAAGCACCTGGAATCGCCGAAATACACCGCGCCCCTGCTCGACACCCCGCAGACGATCACCGTCGTCCCGAAAGAGGTGATCGAGGCGCAGAACCTTCTGACCCTCCGCGATATCCTGTCGACCGTGCCGGGCATCACCTTCGGCGCCGGCGAAGGCGGCGGCGGATACGGCGACAGCATCAACCTGCGCGGCTATGCGGCCAACAGCGACATCACCGTCGACGGCGTGCGCGACAGCGCCCAGTACACCCGTTCGGACCCCTTCAATCTCGAGCAGATCGAAGTGACCAATGGCGCCAACGGAGCCATCGCCGGCTCCGGCTCCGTCGGCGGCTCGATCAATATCGTCAGCAAGACCCCGATTTCCCGAGACGCGACGACCATCAGCGCCGCCGCCGGCACGGACAGCTACGGCCGCCTGACGATCGACACCAATAAGACCTTCGGCGAGGGCGTCGCCTTCCGCCTGAACGCCATGGCGCACCAGAACGACGCACCCGGCCGCGACGTCGAAAACTTCAAGCGTTGGGGCGTCGCCCCCTCCCTGACCATCGGGCTCGACGGACCCACCCAGTTCAACCTCGCCTACTTCCACCAGACCGACGACAACATCCCGCAATACGGCGTTCCCTATGTCTTCAACGCCTTCAGACAGGGCGTCGTGCCGGGGGTCGATCGATCCGCCTACTACGGCTTCAGCAACGTCGACACGCAGCAGATCGACGTCGACAGCCTGACGGCGCGTTTCGACCATAGCTTCAGCGACACGCTCAGCCTGCGCAGCCTCGTCCGCTACCAGGTCGTCGAACAGTTCACGATCGCCACCCAGCCGCAGGGCGCGTTCTGCCTGGCGAATGGCCTCAATGCCTCGACCAACGTCGCCTGCGCGTCGCCGGACACCTTCGTGCGTAGCAGTGGCGGCGTCACCCGCGACACCCGCAACACCAACCTCTACGGCCAGACCGACTTGCGGGCGGAGTTCAACACCGGCGCCATCGCCCACACCCTGATCGCGGGCGTGGCGTTGATGGAAGAGACCTTCCGCCTGAGAAATGGCCAGTCCTTGCGCGGCGCGGACGGCTCGGTCCCCGCGCCCGCTTTCCTGACGACCGCGATTTCCAATCCCAATAGCGTTTATGCCGGACCGCTAAACTTCATCCAGTCCGGAGCCTCGCACGGCGAACGTAGTAACCAGGCGATCTACCTGTTCGATACGGCAGAGCTTAGCCCGCAATGGGAGCTCAATTTCGGTGCGCGGTTTGAGCATAACGAAGGCTCCAACCGGACTGACGCCTATTCGACGGCTGTCGGACCAACGCTCGGCGTCGTGACGCAAGGACCGGCCTTGAGCAATGAAGACAATCTCTTCTCCTGGCGCGCGGGCGTCGTGTTCAAGCCCGTCGCGGTGGCAAGCCTGTATTTCGCCTATGGCAACAGCCAGACGCCCTCGCAGTCAGCGGTCAACGGCGCCTGCACGGCGGCCACCTGCAACGTCGATCCCGAAGAAGCGGTGAACTACGAGTTCGGCGGCAAGTGGGACGCCCTGGATGGCGGACGGCTATCTTTGACGGCCGCCGTCTTCCGCAACGAACGCACCAACTACAAGGTCGCTTCGAATGAGCCGGGGGTCCCGGATCAGGTTCTCGACGGGCAAAGCCGGGTCGATGGCCTGACGCTGGGCGCCGTTGGCCGTCTGACGGAGCAGCTCTCGATTTTCGCCAACTATACCTACCTCGACAGTGAGGTCGTTCGCGGCAAATCGTTGTTCTGCGTCGCCAACCCGGCCGCGGCGGGCTGCCCCGCGGCGGACGCCGATCCCACCGGACGCCCCCTTACAAGCACGCCAAGGCATTCCGCGAGCCTGTGGCTGACCTACGATGTGAATTCCAAGCTCCAGCTCGGCTACGGCGTCACGCACCTGGACGACGTCGTCCTGTCGAACACCGTGGTCCCGGCCGCCGGCGGATTCTATACCGTCGACGGCTACACGACCCATCGGGCGTCGGTGACCTATCAGGTCAGCCGCGATGTCGAGGTTCGCCTCAATGTCAACAACTTGACCGACGAGGACTACCTTACACGGGTGCGGACCTCCGCAACCGGCTGGGCAACCCCCGGCGACGCCCGCAACGCCACCTTGACCGTCAACTACCGGTTCTAACCTCCCCGTAAGGAACCGGACACTCGCGCCCCGCCCTTGACCGGGCGGGGCGTGCTTTCCATTAAGGCAGGCATGCTCGTCCAGATCCCCGCCCTATTGTCGAAGGACGAGGTCGCCGCCTTGCGCGCCGACATCGACGCGGCGGCGTGGATCGACGGCAACGAGACCAGCGGCCACCAATCCTCGGGCGTGAAGAACAACCTGCAGCTGCCGGAAGGCTCGGCCGCCGCGCAAGCCGCCGGCGAGATCGTCCGCGCCGCCCTCGACCGCAGTCCGGTGTTTGTCGCCGCGGCCCTGCCGGCGGGACTCTATCCGCCGCTGTTCAACCGCTATGCCGAGGGCCACGGCTTCGGCGACCATGTCGACAACGCCATCCGCCGCCGCAAGGGCACGGACTTTCGCATCCGCACCGACCTGTCGGCGACCCTGTTCCTGACCGAGCCGGCCGATTACGACGGCGGCGAACTGGTCATCGAGGACACCTTCGGGGTGCATGAGATCAAGCTCGAGGCGGGGGACATGATCCTCTACCCGTCGTCGAGCCTGCACCGGGTCACGCCGGTGACGCGCGGCGCGCGGGTCGCAAGCTTCTTCTGGATCCAGAGCCTGATCCGCGACGACGGGCAGCGGACCTTGCTGTTCGACATGGATCTGGCGATCCGCGGCCTGACCCAGCGTCTCGGCGGGCAGGATCCCAGCGTGGTCTCGCTGACCGGCGCCTACCACAACCTCCTGCGGATGTGGGCCGAGGTGTGACCTTTTAGCGCGGGTCCGTCTTCACCGCCGCGCGACCTGAGTGCTCAGTGCAACCCGCTCTTTACGCATTCGATTTACCGTAACCGCTAGCAGGTAGGAGCTTATCTTGGCGGTCACAGACGACTCGATCCAGCTGTTGTTCGAAAACAGTCGCGAACTGATGGGCGTCGTTGGCCCCGATGGCTGTTTCAAGTTAGTCAATCCCGCGTGGCTCGCGGCGACGGGTTGGAGCGCCGACGAATTGATCGGCAGCAGCGCGATGGCGCTGGTGCACCCCGAAGACTACGCCGCCGTCGCCACGTCAAGCGAGGTCCTCCAAAGCACCGGCTCCTCGGACCAGACCATCCGGCTGCGGGTGAAGAACGGTGGCTATCGCTGGTTTCGCGGCTATCACATGCTGACCCAGCCTGAAGGTGAGGTGATCGGCATCGCCCGCGACGTCACGGCCGAGCGCGAGCAGGAGGCCGAGCTGGAGGACGCCCGCCGCGCCCGCGAACTACTCGCTGAGGCCGCCGGGATCGGCGCCTGGTCCTTTGAGCCGGAACGCGAGGAGATGATCTGGTCGCGGGAGTTCTGCACCATGGTCGGCTATACGCCGGACGAGCTGCAGGCCCTTGCCGGGGCGCATGCCTTGGTCCATCCCGACGACACCGAAGCGCTCTACACCGCCTTCCACAAGGGAATGACGACAGGGGTCGAAGGCTCCGTGCTGCACCGCGTCCGTGGCAAGGGCGATCGCTGGCTGGTCCTTCGCGCGACCTACAAGACCGAACAGAGGGGACCTGGCGCCTTCGCCCTGCGCGGCGTCTCTCAGGATGTCACCGAACTGGCCGAGGCGCTTGACGCAGCCAAGGCGGCCAGTGAGGCCAAGGCGAGCTTCCTCGCCAATATGAGCCACGAGATCCGCACGCCGATGAACGGCATCCTCGGCGTGATGCACCTGTTGTCGAACGAACCGCTCACACCCGACGGCAAAAGCCTGCTGCGCGAGGCCGCGGCCTGCGGCCAGATGCTGGCCGCGCTACTCAATGACGTGCTCGACTTCTCGAAGATCGAAGCCGGCATGCTGGAACTGCGCCCAGAGCCACTCAATCCGGGCCACCTGATCGAAGGCGTCGCCAGCCTGATCCGCCCCCAGGCCGAGGAAAAGGGCCTGCGCCTGACCGTCGATCGGGCCGAAGCCGCCGGCTGGGTGTCGGCCGATCCGGTCCGCCTGCGCCAGATCCTGTTCAACCTCGTCGGCAACGCGGTGAAGTTCACGCTCGAGGGCGAAATCACCGTCAAGGCGCGGACGTTCGAAGGACCAGACGGCCAAAGGCTGCGGCTGGAGGTCACCGATACGGGGGTGGGGATTTCCGACGAGGCCCAGACCGGGCTGTTCCAGAGATTCTCGCAAGGCGACGCCTCGACGACGCGGCGCTTCGGCGGTACCGGTCTTGGCCTCGCGATCACGCAGAGGCTCGCCGAAATGATGGGCGGGGAGGCCGGCGTCACCTCGGCGCTCGGCAAGGGATCGACCTTCTGGATCGAAATCGACGCGCCGGCGGCCGACGCCGGGAACATCAGCCAGGTCACGGAAGCCGGCTTGCTCAACGGGCTGTCGATCCTGGTGGTCGAGGACAATCGCACCAACCGCATGATCGCCACCAAGATGTTGGAAAACCTCGGCGCGTCGGTGCAGATCGCCGAGGACGGGGAGCAGGGCGTCGAGGCCGCGGCGCACGGCGCCTTCGACCTCATCTTGATGGATATTCAAATGCCCGGCATCGATGGCGTCGAGGCCACGCGCCGCATCCGCGCCCTGCCCGCGCCGATCCGCGACCTGCCGATCATCGCCCTGACCGCCAACGTCATGGCGCATCAGCGGCAGGACTACCTGAACGCCGGCATGAACGGCGTCGTCGGCAAGCCCATTTCCCCGCGCAGCCTCTTGACCGAAATCGCCCGGGTGATGGACGACGACGCACAGTCTGCCGGTGGGCCAGCGGACGCCGCGGCCTCCGCATAGCGCCTTTGCGGTTATGGGAATTGGACGCCCGCGACCCGTGGGTGCTAGACCCTTCCCGATTCAGGTGGTGCGTTGGGGGATCGTTTGATGGCGGCGGAAAAGAAGCCTGCGTCGATGACGACGGTGGTGGCGGCCTCGGCGGCCGGGACCGCTTTCGAGTGGTATGATTTCTTCCTCTATGTGCCTCTGGTCGCCATCCTGCAGAAGACCTTCTTCGCCGGGCTGAACGATGTCACCGCGACCCTGTTCGCGCTCGGCTCCTTCGCCATCGGCTTTGCCTTCCGTCCCATCGGCGCGCTGATCTTCGGCCGCATCGGCGATCGCATCGGCAGAAAGGCGACCTTCCTCGTCACCATGATGCTGATGGGCGCCTCGACGTTCGCCATCGGCCTTTTGCCCTCCTACAGCCAGGTCGGCATCCTGGCGCCTTTGCTGTTCATCGGTCTGCGCATCCTGCAGGGCTTGGCGCTGGGCGGCGAATGGGGCGGGGCGGCGATCTATATCGTCGAGCACGTCTCGCCCGAAAAGCGCGGCCTCACCTCAAGTTGGCTCGGGGGATCGGCGGCCTTCGGCCTTGGCGGCGCGCTTCTGGTGGTGCTGATCACCCGCACCCTTCTCGGCGAGGCGGTCTTTGCCGCCTGGGGCTGGCGCGTGCCGTTCCTGTTCTCGGCCTTCCTGCTGGCCATCTCGCTGTGGATCCGGCTGAAGCTGCACGAGAGCCCGGTGTTCGCCAAGATGCGCGACGAGGGCCGCCGTTCAGAGAAGCCCTATGTCGAAAGCTTCCTGCACTGGCCGAACCTGAAGATCGTGCTCCTGGCCCTGTTCGGCATCATGATCGCCCAGGGCGCGGTCTGGTACATGGTGTTCTTCTACGGCCAGTCGTTCCTTGAGACGATGATCAAGGTCGCGCCGTCGACGGTGAACATCATCCTTTTGATCCTCACCGCGCTCAGCGTGCCGATGTACCTGTTCTTCGGCTGGCTGTCGGACCGCGTGGGCCGCAAGCCGGTGATGCTGTCGGGCGTGTTGCTGATCCTGGTGACCATGTTCCCGGCCTTCCATGGCCTGGAGACCTTCGGCAATCCGGCGCTCAGCGCGGCGCAGAAGGCCTCGCCGGTCACGGTGGTCGCCGACCCCGCCGACTGCAGCGTGCAGTTTGATCCCGTCGGCAAGAGCCAGTTCTCGACCTCCTGCGACATCGCCAAATCGATCCTGGCGCGTCAGGGCGTCTCCTACGCCAACAGGGCGGCGGCGGCCGGATCGCCGGCGGTGGTCACGGTCGGCCAGGCCTCGGTGGCCTCGCCCAGCGGCGCGGGGCTCGATGCGAAAGCCCTGGCGTCCTTACGCGGCGCGACGCAGCAGGCGATCACGGACGCCTTGCGCGACGCGGGCTATCCGGAGAAGGCCGATCCCGCCCAAACCAATCCCGCGGCCCTGCTCGGCATCCTGATCCTGCTGGCGATCGGCGCCACGGCGCTCTACGGCCCGCAGGCGGCCGCCCTGGTCGAGATGTTCCCTGCAAGGGTGCGCTATACCGCCCTGTCCCTGCCCTACCACATCGGCACCGGCTGGGTCGGCGGCTTCCTGCCGGCGGCGGCCTTCGCCATCGTCACCACGCGCGGCGACATCTACGCGGGGCTCTGGTACCCGTTCGTCTTCACCGCCGTCGCCGCGGTGGTCATGGCGCTGTTCCTCAAGGAAACCCGCGGCCGTCCCCTGGACGAACATGACGCCGCCGTTGGCGGCGGCCCGGCGGGGCCGGTTTAGATTTTCGGTTTTCCTTCTCCGCTCAGTGGCGGTTCCGGATGACGCTCGGTATTAAAATCCCGCCTCGGGGGGCTCGGGCGTCTCGGCGTCCTTCGGGTCCTGCAGGTGTTTCATCAGGAACGGTGTCTGGGTCAGGGAGAAGGCGACGGCCGCGCCCATGGCCGCCAGCCGCCAGACCGCCCAGGTCGCATCCGTCTGCGTGCGCCAGACGATCTCGTTGATCACCGCGCAGGCGAAGAAGAAGGCCGCGTAGCGCACCGTCAGGGTCCGCCAGGCGGCGTCCGGCATGACCAGGGCGTCGCCGACCAGCACCTTCAAGGGATGCTTCTTGGTCCACAGGCCCGCGGCCAGGAAGACGGCTAGCAAGAGGTCGACCACGGTCATCTTCATCTTGACGAAGGCTGGGTCGTGAAAGACCAGGGTCAGGGTCCCGAAGATCAAGGCCAGGACGCCGGAAAACAGCGGCAGGGGCGCAAGCCGGCGCTCGGCGATCCAGCCCACCGCCAGGGCCACGGCCGAGGCCCCGACCAGCACCCAGGTCGCCAGCTGGAAGTTGCGCGTGACCAGCACCGTGCCCAGGAAGGCCAGGGCCGCCGCATAGTCGACGATCGTGCGAACCCATTTCATGTCTCAGGCCTCCAAACCCACCAGCGAGCGCGAGAAGGCGACCGCGTCGAAATCCTGCAGATCGTCGATCTTCTCGCCGACCCCGATCAATTTGATCGGCGCGTCCGACGCCTGGGCCACCGGCACCAGGACCCCGCCGCGCGCCGTGCCGTCGAGCTTGGTCATGACGATGCCCGTCACGCCGGCGGTGTTGCCGAAGATGTTTTCCTGGGCCAGGGCGTTGCGGCCGACGGTGGCGTCGAGCACCAGCAGGGTTTCGTGCGGCGCGTCGGCGTCGATCTTCTTCAGCACGCGGACGATCTTCAAAAGCTCGTCCATCAGGCCTTGCTTGTTCTGCAGCCGCCCGGCGGTGTCGATCAGAAGGACATCGTAGCCGTCATCTCGCGCGCGCTGATAGGCGTCGAAGGCCAGGCCGGCGGCATCCGAATTGATCGGCCGCGACATGAAGGCGGCGCCGGCCCGGTCGGCCCAGACCTTGAGCTGCTCGACGGCGGCGGCGCGGAAGGTGTCGCCGGCCACGACCATGACCCTGGCCCCGCGCCCGGTCAGGTCGGCGGCGATCTTGCCCAAGGTGGTGGTCTTACCCGAGCCGTTGACGCCGACGAACAGCACGACGAAGGGCTTGGGCCCGGACAGGGGATCGAACCTCGCCTGCCGGGGAACGAGTTCGGCGGCGACGGCCTGGGCGAGGGACTCCTTGACCTCGTCCTCGCTGGCTTCCTTGCCGAAGCGGGCGGCCTTGAAGGCGGCGGTGATGCGCCCGGCGGCGGCGTGGCCGAGATCCGCCTCGATCAGCATCTCCTCAAGGTCGTCGAGCATCGCCTGGTCGAGGGGCTTTTTCGCCACCACCGAGACGACGCTGTCGGCCAGTTGCTTCGACGACCGCGACAGCCCTTCGGTCAGTCGGGAAAGCCAGCCTTTTTTCTGCGGTGCGTCACTCATGCTTGCTGCTTGTAGGGTTTGCGCCAATTCGGGCCAGCAAAAATACTCGTCGTCACCGCCCTGCTTGTCACGGGGGCCCATATCCGCGGCGGCGGGACGGTTGTGCTCACGGCTTACGGTTCCGAGTCTATGGGTCCCCGTGACAAGCACAGGGATGACGGAGGGTTGGGGGGATCAACGCGGCCAATCGTCGGTGTCGTGGTCGGGGTGCTGGTAGGACACCAGCCCCTCAAGGCCGGTGAGGTCGCGTTCCGGCAGGGTCGGCAGGCCGTCGAAGAAGGGCACGCGGGTCGAGGTCTGCAACTGCGACAGCGGCGGGACCTTGGCCGGGTCGTCGAACGCGCCCATGGCCAGTTCGGTCTGGTCCTTTTCGACCACATAGGTCAGGGGCGTGCCGCAGGCCTGGCAAAAGCCGCGGCTGACCTTGTTGGAGCTTTGGAAATAGGCGGGGGCGCCGCGCGTCCAGGTCAGGTGGCTGTTATGGGCGGTGATCAGCGGGCCAAAGAAGCCGCCGAACGCCTTTTGGCACATGCGGCAATGACAGATGCTGCCCTTGCCAAGCCCGCCGTCGGCGACCTCGAAACGCACCGCGCCGCATTGGCATCCGCCGGACAGGTTCATCGGACCTCCGCCATGGCGCGCCGGCCGTCGTGGCCGACGATCTTCATGGCGGTGATTTCACCAACAGGCGCCGGTCCCGTAAAGGCGATTTCGGTGAAGTCCGGCGCGCGGGCGACGCCCTCCTTTTCGACCAGGGCGGCGATGTTGCGTCCGACCTGGCGGTCGAGGTGGCGGACGAGCGCCGCGTCGCCGGCGGCGCGCAGGCGGGCGGCGCGATCCTTGACGGCGGGACGCGGAACTTGCGGCATCCGCGCGGCGGGGGTTCCGGGGCGCGGGCTGTAGGGGAAGACGTGCAGGAACGACAGGCCAGCATCCTCGACCAGCGCCAGGGTGTTGGCGAACATCGCCTCGTCCTCGGTCGGAAAGCCGGCGATCAGGTCCGCACCGAAGGCGATGTCGGGGCGGACGCCGCGCACCTTGGTCACCAGCTCCAGCGACTGCAGTCGCGAATGGCGGCGCTTCATCCGCTTCAGGATCATGTCGTCGCCGGCCTGCAAGGACAGGTGCAGATAGGGGGCGAGACGCTGTTCCTCCGCGAGGCAGCGCAGCAAATCATCGTCGATTTCGGCCGCGTCGATCGACGACAGGCGAAGGCGCGGCAGTTCGGGTACGAGCTTCAGGATGCGCGACACGAGTTGCCCCAGGGTCGGCGTCCCCGGCAGGTCGGCGCCCCAGCTCGTCAAATCTACGCCGGTCAGCACCACCTCGCGGATGCCGGCGCCCGCGAGCTGGCGAACCTGCTCGACGATTTCGCCCGCCGCGCCGGAGCGGGAGTTTCCCCGGCCATAGGGGATGACGCAGAAGGTGCAGCGGTGGTCGCAGCCGTTCTGAATCTCGACATAGGCTCGCGCCCGGTCGCGCAAGCCCGCGATCAGGTGGGGCGCGGTTTCCTTCAGCTCGAAGATGTCGGCGACCCGCACCCGTCCCTGGTCGAAGGCGCCGACGCCCAGCGCGCCGGCCGTCGCCTTTTCGGCGTTGCCGAGCACGAGGTCGACCTCGGCCATGGCCCCGAAGGCGGCGGGATCGATCTGCGCCGCGCAGCCGGTGACGACGATGCGGGCGTCGGGACGCTCGCGCCGCGCCTTGCGGATCGCCTGACGCGCCTGGCGCACCGCCTCGCCGGTCACGGCGCAGGTGTTGAACACCACCGCGTTGGAGAGGCCGTCCGCCGCCGCGCGGGCCTTCAGCGCCTCGGACTCATAGGCGTTCAGGCGGCAGCCGAAGGTCACGACCTCGACGCTCGTGTCGGTCAGGGGAAGGGCGCCGTCGCTCATGCGGCGACCTTCGGCAGGACGCCGGTGAACTCCAGGGCCACGGGGCCGGTCATGATGACGTGGTTGTCGGCCTCGCGCCATTCGATGAAGAGGTCGCCGCCGTCGAGTTCGAGGCGCGCCTTACGATCTGTCAGCCCTCGCCGATGCGCCGCCACCAGGGCCGCGCAGGCCCCGGTGCCGCAGGCCTTGGTCAGGCCCGCGCCGCGTTCCCAGACGCGCAGGCGGATGTGGTCGCGGGCCTTCACCTGGGCGAACCCGACATTGACGCTCTGCGGGAACAGCGGGTGATGCTCGATCAGGCTGCCGTCGCGGACGACGTCGACCTCATCGACGTCGGCGACGAAGAACACCACGTGCGGATTGCCCATCGAGACGGCGCCCGGCGTATGCAGCCGAGGCGCGTCGATCGGGCCGACCTGCAGCTCGATATTGCGGGTGTCCATCTCCTCGGCGAGGGGGATCTCGTTCCAGGCCAGGCGCGGCTCGCCCATGTCGACGGCGACCAGGTTCTCGCCCGCATTTTGCGCCATCAAGCGTCGCTCGGCGGTGCGGAAATTGGCGACGTCCTTGCCGGAGGCTTTCATCAACAGCCAGCCGACGCAGCGGCTGCCGTTGCCGCAGGCGCTGATCTCCTCGCCGTCGGAATTCCAGAACCGGACCACGGGTTCTGCCCCGCCGTCGCTGGCGATGCCGATCAGCTGGTCGAAACCGACGCCGCCGTCACGCGCCGACCAGGCCCGCACCTCGTTCGGGGTGGGGTCGAAGGTCTCGCGCCCGGTCTCGACGACGACGAAGTCGTTGCCAAGACCGTTCATCTTGAGGAACGGCCGGCTCATGGGCTTGCGCCTATAGAGGAAAAGCCGCGCGATGGCACGTGCGGCGGATAGGCTACCCTCGCGCAGGCCCGGTGCTGCCGCGAACCACCAGGTGGTGGGGCAGGGTGATGATCGATGGCGTCGTCAGCTGGCCGCCGATGATCTGGATCAGCAGTTCGACGCAGCGGCGGCCGATCTCGCTCATCGGCTGGGCGATAGTGGTAAGGGCCGGCGCCAGATAGCGGGCGAAGCGGATGTCGTCGAAGCCGACGATCGAGACGTCGGCCGGGCAGGCGAGGCCGCGGCTGCGCACGGCGTCCAAGGCGCCGATCGCCATCTCGTCGCTGAAACAGAACAGGGCGGTGACCTTCTTGGCGAGGAGGGCCTTGGCTTCGGCGAAGCCGGACTCGACCGAGAAGTCGCCGTTGCGGATGAAAAGGTCCGTCGCCGGCGCGGTGGCCGCCGCCTGGCGCACCCCGTCGAGGCGGTCGCGGCTGATCGGGCTGATCAAGGGGCCGGTGATCACCCCGATGCGGGTGTGGCCCAGGGCGATGAGGTGCTGTGTCGCTTCTTCGCCGGCCGCCGCGTTATCGATGTGCACGCTGGAGACGCCGAGTTCGGGGCTGTATTCGCAGCCGTTCACCACCGGCAGCAGGCCGGGCGTCTCGGCCACGGCGGCCGCCAGGCTGTCGGGCAGGCGGTGGCCGAGGAACACCAGGCCATCGACCTCCCGCCGTCGCAGCATGGCGGCGTACTGGTTTTCAAGCTCCGGGTCGTGCCGCGTGTCCCCCAGGATCACGGCATAGCCGGCGTCGCGGGCGGCTTCTTCGGCGCCGCGGATGACGTGGGCGAAGAA
>Ga0070668_100001895_pt1 | contig 15294 bp, 14 predicted proteins | sample KBSS43metaG_FD_64661 | JGI IMG/M metagenome (GOLD analysis project Ga0070668, IMG submission 64661) | Switchgrass rhizosphere microbial communities from Kellogg Biological Station, Michigan, USA - KBS S4-3 metaG | ecosystem: Host-associated > Plants > Roots > Rhizosphere > Soil ... | reverse complement strand
GCGATCTGGGCGTGCATGGCCACGTCCGGGGCGGCCAGGCGGCGCGCCTTCGCACGGTCGTCCAGGCAGATCAGGCTGACGTAGGCCGTGAGGGGCAGGGGGCGGGCGCGGCCGGCGGCGTCCACGGCGGCGCGGGCGGTGGCGATGGAGTCTGCGAGCGCGGCCGTGTCGGCGCCGACCGAGAAGGACAGGCGGTCGGCTTGGCGGGCGGCGACGGCGATGGCCTTGGCGCCGGTGGCGGCGACTTCGACGGGGGTCTTTGGCAGGGCGGGATCGAGCCATTGCAGGCGGGTCTCGTCCGGCGCGCGGCCGAGGCTTTCGCGGTCCAGCGGCTGCAGGCCGTCGCGGCGGGCGAGGAGCTCTTCCACCGGCGCGGCCCCGCCGGACAGGAAGGCCTGCAGCAGGCGAACGTAGTCCTCGAAGTCGCGCAGCGAAGCCGGCGCCGCGCCCAGGAAGGCGAGGGAGGAGTTGCCGCGCCCGATGCCCAGCACCGCGCGGCCGCCGGAAGCTTCCTGCACCGAGGCGATGGCGCTGGCGGTGACCGCCGCGTGGCGGGTGACGGGGTTGGTGACGCCGATCCCGAGCCCGAGGCGGGCGGTGGAGGTCGCGGCCAGCGCCAGGTCCACATAGGGATCGGCGATCAGGCACTGGGAGTCGAACAGCATGACCCCGGCCCAGCCGTCGCCCTCCAGCCGCCGCGCCTGGGCGGCGACATCCTTCACCGGCCCCAGCGCGGTCTGAATCCAGAGTTCCGTCATATGTCGCCCCTCGCTTAGGCCTGGTGCACGAACTTGAGGGCCAGGTAGGCCTCCAGCCCCTCCTGGCCGCCCTCGGATCCATATCCGCTGTCGCCCACGCCGCCGAAGGGCGTCTCGGGCGCTGAGACCTGCCAATTGTTGACCGCGACGCACCCGACGGCGAGGGCGTCGCTCGCCGCCTGGATGCGTCGGGCCGAGGTCGAGTGCACGTAGCCGGCGAGGCCGAAGCGCAGCGCGTTCGCCACCTCCACCGCCTCCTCGAGGGTGGCGAAGGGACGCACGACCGCCAACGGCCCGAACGGCTCAACGGTCATGGCCATGGCGTCGTCGGGCAGGCCGGTCAACAGGGTGGGCTCGAAGAAGTACCCGGCGTTGTTCGGCCGCCTGCCGCCGGCCGTGACGCGACCGCCCCGCGCCTCGGCGTCAGCCACGAAGGCCTCCATCGCCTCGATGCGGCGCGGGTTGGCGCAGGGACCCATCTGGCTGGCGGGGTCGCGGCCGTCGCCGACCTTCAGCCCCCTGGCCGCCGCCGCGAACGCCTCGACGAAGCGGTCATGGACAGCCTCCTGCACCAGGAAGCGGGTGGGCGCCGTGCAGATCTGGCCGGCGTTGCGGTACTTGCTGGCGACAGCGCCGCGCGCGGTCGCCTCCACGTCCACGTCGTCGAACACCAGCACCGGGGCGTGGCCGCCCAGCTCCATAGTCAGCCGCTGAAGATTGTCGGCCGCGAGCCGGGCCAGGCGCCTGCCCACCGCCGTGGAGCCGGTGAAGGTCACCTTGCGGATGATCGGCGAACCCATCAGATGGCGGGAGATGGCGTCCGGATCGCCCGAGACCACCTGCAGGACGCCTTTCGGAACGCCGGCTTCCTCCAGGATGCGCGCCACCGCAAGCGGCGTGGCGGGCGTTTCCTCCGAAGGCTTGTAGATCACCGAACAGCCTGCGGCGATCGCGGCGCCCACCTTGCGCGACATGGTGATGGCTGGGACGTTCCAGGCGGCGAAGGCCGCCACGGGCCCTACCGGCTCGGACAGCACCATCATCCGCCGGCCGGGTTCGCGGGGCGGAATCAGCCGGCCATAGGCGCGTCGGGCCTCCTCGCCGAACCACTCGAACATGTCTGCGGCGACCGCCACGTCGTTGCGCGCCTCGGCCAGCGGCTTGCCCTGTTCGAGGGTGGTCAGCAGGGCGATCTCCTCGCTGCGCTCGCGCAGCAGGTCGGCGGCGCGCCCCAGGACGCGACGACGCTCGTAGGCGCTGACGCCCCGCCAGGACCGGAACGCACAATCCGCCGCCTGCAGGGCGCGGTCGAGGTCGGCGCCCGTGGCGTGCGGCACATGGCCCAGCACTTCGCCGGTGGCCGGGTTCATCACCGGCTGGGTCTCGCGCGCGCCGGCGTCGAGCCACTCGCCGTCAATGAGCATCTGCAGGTCGGGGTAGTCGGTCATTGCGCATTTCCGGTCGGCCGCCGCGTGACGGCTCGGGTCGCCTTCGCATGCCTGCCCGGCGGCCGGCCCGTCCAGCGCGATTTATCTGTTTTCCACGCCAGAGGCGTCGAGGATCGCCTTAGAACGTCGGCGCCGGACGTGGTCTGTTGGCGTGGGGCTAGCTGACCGGCCGAACGACGCGCACATTAGACGACGACTGAAGGAGATGCAGATGTCCGTTGAGAGCCCGGTGAAAGAGCCCGCCGTCGTTCCCGGCACGGGGCCGGGGAAGGTCCCCGCGCATGTGCCGCCCGAGCTGGTGCGGGAGCCCGGCTACGAGGGGCCCAACACCCTGGACGATCCTTTCGCCGTGACCGTCGGCGCCTTCGAGGAGCTGCCGCCGGTGTTCTATTGGCCGAGGCCCTCGCCCGGACGCTACGACGGGACCTGGGTGGTCACCCACTACGAGGACATCCGCGACGTCTACCAGAAGGACGAGCTCTACTCGACGTACAACGCCGCCAACTTCCAGGCGCTGGTCGGCGAGACGTTCCGGATGATCCCTCTGGCGGTGGACCCCCCCGAGCACGGCAAGTACCGGATCCTGCTCAACCCCTATTTCTCGCCGCGGGCGGTCACGGCCATGGAGCCGCAGATGCGCCAGGTGATCAACGAGCTGATCGACACCTTCGCCGACAAGGGCGAATGCGACGCGGCCTACGACTTCGGACGGATCTATCCGGTGCGAGTGTTCCTCGACCTGATGGGCTTCCCGCAGGACATGCTCGAGGACTTCCTGGTCTGGGAATATTCGATCCTGCACAACTTCCGGAACCCCGAGAAGATCAAGTACGGGGTGAGCCACGCCCTGGCCTACCTGCGCAGCTTCATCGAGGAGGTGCGGGCTAAGCCGAACGACCGCCTCGCCAGCCACATCGTGCACGGCCAGGTGGACGGACGGCCCGTCACCGAGGACGAGATCATCGGGACGATCTTCTTCCTGTGGGTCGGCGGGCTGGACACCGTGGCTGCCACCACCTCGCTGATGTTCCGCAGGCTGGCGCTGCGGCCCGACCTGCAGCAACAGCTTCGCGACAAGCCCGAGCTGATCCCGGACGCCATCGAGGAGTTCCTGCGCGTGCAGCCGCTGGTCAACTCCAGCCGGCTGGTGAAACAGGACCACGACATCCGCGGCGTGCGGATCCGGGCCGGCGACTACATCATGTGCTACAACCTGGCCGGCAACTTCGACCCCGCCGAGTTCGAAAATCCGCGCGAGGTGCGCTTCGACCGGACGCCGAACCGCCACTTCACCCTGGCCGGCGGCCCGCACCGCTGCCTGGGCTCGCACGTGGCGCGCCGCGAGATGGCGATCGCTCTTGGGGAATTCCTGAAGCGCATTCCGCCGTTCAAGCTCAAGCCAGGCGCGGACCGCGCCGCCACGCCCGGCCTGGTCGCCGCGCCGAACGTGCCGGTCGTCTGGTCCTGATCAGGCACGGATCTTGGCCGCGCCCCAGTAGTTGAAGCCGGCGAACCGGGGCGTCGACGGCAGGTACATGGTCTCAAGCCGCTCCATCTCGAAGCCGGCAGCTTCGATCAGGGCGGGGATGTCGCGCGTCAGGTGGCAGCCGCCGAACACACGCTTCCACAGGGGCTCGATGCGGGCCTGAGTGCGCGCGACGGCGGCGTCCGGGGCGCGGCCGTGCTCGCAGAACAGCAGGCGGCCGCTGGGCTTCAGGACCCGCCGGGCCCCGGCCAGCGCCGCGGCGGGGTTGGGGATCGTGCACAGCGCGTAGGTGACGAGCACGGTGTCGACGGTCTTCGGCGGCAGGGACATGTCCTCCGCCTTCTCCGCCAGGATCTTCACGGGGACCCGCGCGCCCAGGGCGGCCTTGCGGGCGCGCGAGAGCATGGCCGGCTCCGGCTCCAGGGCCACCAGCTTGCTGACGCGCTCGGGGTCGTAGAAAGGAAGGTTACGGCCGGTGCCGAACCCCAGCTCCAGCACCACGCCGCTCGCCTGCGGCACGATCTTGCGGCGCTGATAGCGGATCGGCTTCACCCCGCACCCGCAGTCGATGAGCGGCGCCAGCACGAAACGTTCGTAGAGCCCCATGGTCCGTTTCCCCCTCCAGGCGGCGTTTCGACAGAGGTTGCGTCCGATTGCGCGCAAGCGCCAGGGTGACGGCGTCCAACGTCGAAGGGGAGGCCCATGAAGGAGCTGCGCGGCAAGACCGCTTTCGTGACCGGCGGGGCCAGCGGCATCGGCTACGCCCTGGCCGAGGCCTTCGGGCGCGAGGGCATGAACGTGATGATCGCCGACATCGAGCCGGGCCCGCTGGCCGAGGCGGTGGCCGCGCTGCAGGCGATGGGGCTGCGCGTCGAGGGCGTCGAGACCGACGTCACGCGGCGCGCCTCGGTGCGCGAGGCGGCGGCCCGCGCGGTCGATGCGTTCGGCAAGGTGCACGTCGTCTGCAACAACGCCGGCGTCGGCACCGGCGGGCGGCTGCACCAGATCCCCGAGCGCGACTGGCCCTGGGTGTTCGACGTCAACGTGATGGGCGTGGTGCACGGGGTCGAGACCTTCACGCCGCTGATGCGGGCGCACGGGGAGGGCGGGCACTTCGTCAACACCGCCTCCATCGCGGGCCTGCTGCCGTCGCCGGGCCTGGCGCCCTACAGCGGCTCGAAGGCCGCGGTGGTCGTGCTGAGCGAGGCGTGGGCCCAGCCGCTGGCGACGCGGAAGATCGGGATGTCGATCCTCTGCCCCGGCATGGTCGCCACGCGTTTCGCGGCAAGCCGGCGCAACCGCCAGGCGGCCTATGGCGGCGACAGCGAGACCAGTGGGCTGGAGACGCCCGAGATGGCGGTGGGATTCGAGGGCGGCCTCGCGCCGGCCCTGGTGGCGGCCCGCGTGGTGGAGGCCGTCAAGGACGACGAGCTCTTCGTCTTCACCCACCCCGAATACCGCGCGCTGTTGAAGACGCGGTTCGACGCGATCCTGGCGGCGTTCGACAGGACCGAAGCCAGCCCCAGCCTGGCCGCGCTCGCCCCGCGCGAGCCCCCGGCCTGGCGCCGGTAGGCCCGCGCAGGGATCGCCCTACATCCGCAGCGCCAGCCGCACTTCCACGGTATGGACGTTCGCCCGCTTGGCGATCAGCCCGCGGTAGCCGGCCGAGGCGGTAAGGTTCTCGCCCAGCCTGGCGTTGATCGAGGCTGCGAGGTGCGCGGCGCTCTTGCCGCTGGTCAGCACGGGGGTGTCGAACGGCGTCGGCGAGCCGATGAAGGCGGTGGCGATGCCGTCGTCGTCGTCATCGATCCGGTAGCGCCAGCCGGCCTGCAGGCGGGCCGTCGCCGCGCCCGCCTCGCCGCCCATGGGGATGACCAGGGCGGCGCCGGCTTCAACGGCCGCGGTCTGGTCCTTGTGCTTGGGCACGACCAGTCCCGCCGCGCCGGCCCCGGTCTCGGTGTAGGCCTCGACGCTGGCGTGCTGGATGTCGACCAGCCCATAGGGCGCCACCGTCATGGCGTCGCTGAAGGCCATCGGGGCGGAGACCTTGGCGCCCAGCGACCACACCTTGCCGTCGTGGGACGACGTGGCCACGCGCCCGACGGCGCCCAGGTTGCGGGTGGTGTCGAAGCTCGACCAGCCGTAGCCGCCGACGGCGGTGAAGACGAAGCTGTCGCCGCCGGTCGAGAAGTAGCCCTGCACGGCGGTGGTCGCCGAGTCGGTCTTGCCGGCCCCGTTGCGGAACTTGTCCTTGCCCTTGGCGTAGCCCACGGCGAGCCCGACCCGCGAGCCGGAGGACATGCCGAAGTCGACGCCGCCCAGGATCGAGGGCCGTGACACCTTCGACCCCGCCTGGCCCGCCACGGTGTCGCGCTTGCCGAAGGCGTCGCCCGCCTGCAGGAAGCCGCCGAACCCTTCGGTCCGGTTCGACGCCTGCTCTTCGGCGTGGCTGAACAGGCTGTCCTCGAAGTCGGCCATGGTCTCCACGGCCTCGCGGCCCTGGGCGTAGATGGTCCGGCCGGAGAGGTCGGCCAGCCCCTGGGTCTGGACGGCGGTCGAGGAGACCGCCAGCGCCAGGATGACCGCGTCGAGGTCGGCGCTGCGGCTGGGCGCGACGTCGAGCGCGGCGGCGACGGCGGCTTGCGACGGGTCGGCGGCGGCCGGCGCGAACGAGAACCGCTGGATCTGGCCGCGGATGACGCCGATCGGGAAGGCCGGCGTGTGGAAGTTGAAATAGAGGCCCAGGGTCTTGAGGCTGGCGACCTCCGCGGCCGACATGTTCCAGGTCAGCGGCCCCACCGTGTTGCCCACGGGGTCCGGGAAGGGGAAGATCACCGGTCCGTTGACGCCGATGGGGGCCCGGTGGATGTGGCCCGCCGACAGCGGTGGCGGAATGTTGTTGGACGCCCGCACGATGCCCACCGTCTCCGTGTCGTTGAGGATCAAGGTGCCGACGCCGGTGAACGGCACGCCCGTGGGCGGGTTCTCGCTGGCCTGGGTGATGTTCGCGATCCAGAGCGAGCCGGCCTGCGCGCCGCTCGCCGCGGCGAGCGCCAAACTCGACGCGCAAACCGCCAATTTCATCTTACTCATCACTTCCCTCCTGGCGCCCAGTGTTGAGCTGAAGTCGTTGCGGCCGGAAATTCGGCCTGAACGCGTAATCTCCCTTCGGTACTGACGCTTTGCCGCTTCTGTTCTGACGAAATAAGCCCGGGACAAACTTCCGATCGAGATATCGGGTCAAGGCAGGGTCGCGTTTACTGAATACGACCGCGGCAAATCTGTGCAGGAGGAACAGGGCCGGGGCCGCCAGCCCTATGCCCCAGTGGACATAGGCGGTCGCGCCTCTCAGGGCCTCGTCGCCCAGGTAGTAAAGCAGGTATCCGCTGAGCGTCATCAGCGCCGCGGCGCCCAGCATGATCGCGCCGGACCAGCGCCGCCGCGCCGAGCTCCAGCCGTTGACGATGTGGGCGGCGGACAACAGGCCCAGCATCCATAGCGCCCCAAAGGCGAAGGCCCCGTGCAGCCGCAGCCACCAGGGCTCCAGCGGGTGCGGTTGCGGGCCGAAGTCGGAGGGTGCGCGCAAGTAGTAGTGGAATACAAGCCACGCCACGCCGGTGAGCCACAAACCCGCGCACACCAGATAGACGGTCAGCCGCCTGGCGCGCCCGAGGCGGATGGGGCCCTTGGCCAGGCCGATGCCAAATACCCTGTTCATGGATAGGGCGCTCCGCACACGGACCATCGCAGGGCCGGAGAGCAGATGGCGGCGGTCGCGCCGAACTGGACGAGCAGGCCAGCGGCGGCCCGCCCCCGCGCCAGCACCACCTTGGTGAGCGCGTCGGCCTGGATGCACCGCACGGCCAGCACGCTGACGAACCGGCGCGGGGCGGGGCGCCGGCGGATGGGGTCGTAGTGGACGGCGGGCGCGTAGGGCGGCCGGACGCGGGGGCCCAGCCCGCCGCTGCTGGCGAGGCTGCGGTCGGCGAGGCGCAGGGCGCGCGCGCTCGGTCCGGCATGCAGCGCCACCGTCTCCGCGGCGCCGAACACCCTGAGGTCGCCCCCGGCGTTGACGCAGCCCCGAGGCATCCCCCGGGCGCGCAGCAAGTTGGTCGCCACATCGACCGCATGGCCCTTGGCGATGCCGCCAAGGTCGAGCCACAGGGGCCGCCGAAAGCGGACCGCGCGCGCCTGCATGTCCAGCTCGACGTCGCGCCAGGTCGAGCCTGGATCGGGTTCCGGCGCGCCGTCCGGGCGCGGGAGGGCTCCGGCCCGGACGACGGCCGAGGCGATGGTTGGGTCAAAGACGCCGCCGGAGGCCTTCGCCACTTCGACGGCTTGCCGCAACACCGCCAAGGTCCCCGCGCTCACGCGGACAGGGCGGGCGTGAGCATGGCGATTGACGTGACTGAGCTCGCTGTCCGCCGCGTGGAAGCTCATCAGGCGGTGGACGCGGGCCATGGCCGAGAACGCGGCCGAGACGGCCTCCATGGCGCGGGCCGCCTCGCAACCTTCCACACGGATGCGGACGATCGTGCCGAGCAGCGGCGTGGCGCGTTCAAGCGGCGGGTGCGAGGGCGACGGCATGGGTGGCCAAGAGGCGTTTGACGCCGTCGGTGATGTGCTTCGACGACAGGGTGGCTCCGGAGATGTTGCGGATGTCCGCGCCGAGCTTCAGCGGCGCGTCGGCGCGCTTGCCGACGAACTGGGCGCGCCAGGCCGCGCCGTTCACCTCGCCGCCGTAGCTCTCGCGGTATTCGAGGATCTCGATCCCCTTCACCGCGCCGCCGGCGTCGACGCCGAGCGCGAAGGTGATGAACTCGTGCTTGCCGATCACCTGGTCGACCAGGAACCAGCCGCCGGTCGACACGCGCCAGGCGCGCAGCTTCGGACTGAGGACGCGCTGGCCCGACCGCTTCTGGATCTCGGCGACCTGGGCAGGCGTCAGGGTCTGCGGGCTGGCCGTGAAGGCGGCGCGGGGGAACAGCGCCGCCTGGGCCTGCTCGACGCTCAGATAGGTCGCCGCGTACGCCGCCGGCGCGGCGGCCATGAGGGCCAGGGCGGGCGCAAGCCAGGGCGCGGCTGCAGGACCAGACATCAGAACGTCCTCCCGACCCGCAGGCGGATCCCGTCCCATCGGGTGCGTTCCGCCATCTGGACGGCGGCGGAAGCGAGCTGGCCTGCGGGAACGGCGCGGTGGTGGGCGCCGAGGCGGCCGAGGGCGGTCAGGGTGACGAACCAACGCTGGGCGCCGTAGTGCAGGGTCGGTCCAGCGTAGACGGCCGCGTCCTGCAGCCGGTCGTCGGCGTAGCGGTTGCGGGCGCGCAGCTCGACGGCGGCCGACCAGTTGGGACGAAAGCGCCACGAGGCCCCCAGGGCCGCCTCGATCCGGCTGACGTGGCGGCTGCGGGCGGGCCGGCCGCCCTGCGCCGGCAGGGTCTCGCGCTGGCCCACATCGAGGCGCAAGTTCGCCGCCAGGACGACCGTGTCGTCGTTGAAGTTCTTCTGGGCGATGGCCTTGAAACCCAGCGCCGGCGGGTCGCGCCCGACGGTGGCGTCCGTCAGGAAGGCCACGCCGACGGGGTGGAGGTAGGGGCTCGCCACCCGCCAGATCGCCTCGACCGTGACGCTGTCGCCGCGGCTCCGCTCGATGTCGAGGCCGCCGGATGCGCCGATGGCGGGCGCCTGCGCCGGCGTCAGCCTCGCGTCCAGGCGCGAGGCGTTGACGTAGCCGGTGAGCTGAAGGTCGCTGCTCAGGCCGTAGTCGACTTCGGTGCGGCTCTCGAGGAGCTGGAAGTCGCCGCCGCCGCGAAGGGTGAGGCCTTCCTCGACCTGGACCTTGCCCTCGGGCAGCAGATCGGTGGTGTTGACGTAGCCGAAGAGGGGTTCGTCCGCCCGCGCCGCCGTTCCTGCCGTCATCATCAGCGCGCCTGCCGCCGCCAGGACGGTCGTCCGCACCCCCCGCGCAATCATGCCCTCGCACCCGACACTGGAGCTGCTCCCCATGGTTCGGTGCGCAGGGCCGACCCGCCCAGGCGTCAGCCAACCCGCCGCAAGTTCTCGAAACTGTCAGGTGAGTGACCGGCCGCCGGGAAAAGGTTCAACGGCCGCGCGGACGCCCGGCGGCCCCTGAACCTTTTTCCGCAGGCGCGACACAGACGCGATGTCGGACGACGAGCAGCCCCGCGCGCCGGTCCTTGCATCGGGAGGGACGAATGGCGGCCTACACATTTCAGACGATCACAGCGGCCGAGGCGGCCGCCTACAACGGCGCGGCGGACAGCCTGTCGCTCGGGCCGGGCGCCGCCACCCAGGCCAGCGTGGCCTACCTGGCCGGCGACCAGGCCGCCGTCAGCTTCGGCGGGCTGACGGTCAACTTCGGGTCCGGCATCTTCGGCGACCTGGACGTGGGCTTCACGGGCGGCGGCATGCTGTTCGTGGGCGGCGCGGGCGCGGACAACGCGGCGGGCGGCGCGGCCAGCGACGCCCTGTTCGGCGGCGCCAGCGCGGACACCCTGGTCGGGAGCGACGGGTCGGACGTGCTGCAGGGCAACCAGGGCGCCGACTCGCTGTCCGCAGGCGCCGGAAACGACAGTGTGTTCGGCGGCCAGGACAACGACCAGATCAACCTGGGCTCCGCCGCGGGCGAGGCCAACTGGACCAACGGCAACAAGGGCGACGACACGATCATCGCCTCGAACGGCGTGGACACCATCCTGGGCGGCCAGGGCAACGACGTGGTGATCGGCGGGACGGGCGGCGACCTGATCGTCGGCAATCTCGGCGACGACACCATCCAGGCCGCGTCCGGGGCCGACACCCTCATCGGCGAAGGCGGCTACGACGTGATGGCGGGCGGCGGCGGCGCGGACCTGTTCGTGTTCGCCGCCGGATCCTCGGCGGTGGACGTCGCCCTGGCGGACCGCATCCTCGACTGGTCGACCGGCTACAGGCTCAGCGTCTCGGTGACCGGCGGCTATATGGAACTGGGCACGCCCAGCAACGCGCCGCCGCCCATGCCGGCGCCCTACGATCCCTATGGCGGCGGATACACCTACGCGCCGGCCATGTCCGAATCCGACGCCGGACGGCAAAGCAGCAATGTCGTCCTGCTGGGCGACGACGGGTCGGCGCCGCAGGCCGCGCCGTCGACGCCCTCGGCGGCGGAGTTCGCGGCGGCCCTGAGCTCCGCAAACTCGGCGCTGGCCGGGAACGCCGCGCTGCGCATCATCGCCACCCAGTCCGGCCCGGACGTCACGGTCTTCGTCGACACCGACGCGGACCATGCGGCGGACCTGGCCATCGTGCTGACGGGCGCGAGCCTCGACAGCATCGATGCGTCCAACTTCGTGTAGCCGGCGCGGGCGGCCTCCGCCGCCCTTGCCCCCGCGCCGTTGAACCTATTGGCTGCGGGGCGGCACTAACTTGCATCACGGCGGGGAGCCAATGTTGCGAGGAAAGAGCGCCGCCGCCGAGCCTGACGCGGCTGGGGCGCAGAACACGCGGGGGGAGGACGCGCGGCTGCTCGGCCGGATCGCGCGCGGGGACGTGCGCGCCTTTGAGGAGCTCTACCGATCCTACCACCCCCGACTGACCCGATTCCTGCTCAACATGACCCGACGCCCGCACCTGGTGGAAGAAGTCCTCGACGACACGATGATGGTCGTGTGGGAGCGGCCGGACAGCTACGCCGGGGCGAGCAAGGTCTCCACCTGGGTGTTCGCGATCGCCTACTGGAAGGCGCTGAAGGCCATGCGCCGCCAGGACGATCCGGTGGAAGACGTGTTCGCCGAGGCCCGCGCCAGCGGCGAGCCTGGCCCGGACCAGCAGCTCGAACGCCAGCAGACGCACGAGATCCTGTTCGGCCTGCTCGGGGATCTCTCCCCCGAGCACCGGGCGGTGGTGGATCTCGCCTACTTCCACGAGGCCGGCTATCGCGAGATCGCCGAGATCATGAATTGTCCCGTCGACACCGTGAAAACGCGCATGTTCCACGCCCGCAGACGCCTCAAGGCCAAGCTTACCGGCGCCCTGACGGACTGGTTGTGAGGTCATACTGATGGCGCGCATCATCCCCCTGCATGGCGACGAGCACGAGGAGGTCCTGCTCCTGCTGCCGTGGCATGTCACCGGCCGGCTCGCCCCCGACGAACAGGCCCGCGTCGAGGCGCATCTGGCGGCCTGCGCGGAGTGCCGGGCCGAGGTCCGGTCCGAAGAGGCGCTCAAGGCCGAGGTGGACGCCATGCCCCTGGCGGTCGAAGCCGGCTGGGCGCGGCTGCGCCGGCGCATCGACGTCGCTCCGGTCGTGGCGCGCCGCGACCGGCGCCCGCCGGCCTGGGTGGGCTGGGCGCTCGCCGCGCAGATCCTGCTGTTCGTCTTCCTGGGCTTGCAGCTCGCGCCGAACCTGCGGCCGGCCGAGTACCGAACGCTGTCCGCCGCGCCGGCGCCTGCCGCAAGGATCATCGTCACCTTCCGTCCCGACACGCGGGAAGAGGACCTGCGCGCGGCCCTGAATTCCATCTCCGCCCGCCTGGTCGACGGGCCCACGGCGACCAACGCCTATGTGCTGGACGCGCCGGCCGCCGAGCGGGCGCAGGCGCTGGCGAAGCTCCGCGCCCAGCCCTCCGTCGTCGTGGCGGAAGCGCTGGACGCGAACGAGGCCCGCTGATGGCCCGGGCGCTACAGGCCCTGTTGCTGGGACTGGCCCTCTGCCTGGGGGGGCTGGCCTGCGCGGCGGGCGCTGCGGCGGAGACCCGGGCCGCGGCCGCGGAGCCCAGCGCGCCCTCGCGGCAGATGATGGTCATGCTTCATCTTCCCCCGAGCCACTTCAGCGCCAGCCCGAACTACGGCGGCAGCTACGGCGACCGGCTGGGCCACAGCGGGCGGCGGCGGATCGCCGCGCGGATCGCCAAGCAATACGGCCTGACGCTGGTCAGCGACTGGCCGATGCCGCTGGCCGGGGTCGACTGCTTCATCATGAGCGTCCCGGAGGGGCGCTCGGTGGCCGAGGCGGCCGCGCAGGTCTCACGCGAAAAGGCGGTGGCCTGGGCCGAGCCTATCGAGACCTATTACGCCCGCGGCCATGCGTCGGCGCACAACGACCCGCTGTTCCCGTTGCAGACGTCGGCCACCGCCTGGCGGCTGGCCGACCTGCATGAGATCGCCACCGGCCGGAACGTGCGCGTGGCGGTGATCGACAGCCTGGTGGATGCGGCCCACCCCGACCTGGCCGGGCAGATCCAGTTCGCCGAGAACTTCAACCCCATCCCGGCCACAGGGCCGGAAGTCCACGGCACCGCCGTCGCCGGCGTGATCGCGGCGCGGGCGGACAACGCCAAGGGGATCGTCGGCGTCGCGCCGGGCGCGCGGCTGATGGCGCTCAGGGCCTGCGCCGAGGCGCGCTCCGCGCAAGGAGTCTCGACCTCGTGCGACAGCCTGAGCCTGGCCAAGGCGCTGATCTTCGCCATCGATCATCGGGCCGAGGTGGTCAACCTCAGCCTGAGCGGCCCGGCGACGCCGCTGCTGGGCCGGCTTCTGGATGCCGCGCTGCTGCGCGGCGCGGTCGTCGTGGGCGCCTTCGACGAGAATCTGGCCGACGGCGGTTTTCCCGCCTCGCATCCCGGGGTTATAGCTGTGGCGACCAAGCCGGCGGCGACGGCGAGATCCGTGTACGTGGCGCTCGGGCGCGACGTGCTGACGACCCAACCCGGCGGAGGCTGGGGACTCGCCGACGGGAGCTCTTATGCGGCGGCGCACGTCAGCGGACTGTTCGCCCTGGTTCGCGAACGTGGTTCGCCGCCGCGTGACGGCCTGGCGCTGGCGTCCCTGCAGACCCGGGTGGTCGATCCGTGCGCATCCCTGCTGCGCGCCTCGGGACCTTGCGACTGTGCGTGCGCCCGTTCCGTCGCGCCCGCGGCGGCGCGGCATTAGGGCGGCGAGCCCCACCGCGCTGGCGTCGGGCCTGATCGTCGCCGCCGCGGCGCTTTGCGGCGCCGCCCCCGCCGGCGCCCAGGTGGGCGCGAGCCTGACCCTGCAGTCGGACTTCCGCTATCGGGGCCGCTCGATCAGCGACGAGAAGCCCGCGCTCACCTTCAACCTGGCCTACGACCACGAGAGCGGCGTCTACCTGGGCGGCGACGTGACCGCCGGGGACACTGCGACCGGCGGCGTCCGCGTGCTGCGCCATGTCGCCTACGCCGGCTACGCCGTGCGGCCGAAGACCGGTCCCGCCTTCGACGTGGGCGTCGCCAACTACCATGTGGCCGACTTCCGCGCCGGCAAGCGGACGTTCGACTACAACGAGGTCTACGCCGGCCTGCTGGGCGACCGCCTCAGCCTGCGGGCGCACTATGCGCCGGACTACTACGAGAGCGGGGTGAAGACGCTCTATGTGGACCTGTCGGGCGCGCTGCGGCCGCGGCCCGACGTCAGGCTGTTCGCCCACGCCGGCGTGCTGACCCGCGTGGGCGGAACCTACAATCCCGGCGCGCGGTACACCCGCTACGACTTCAGCGCCGGGGTCGCCAAGCAGTTCGGCGACTGCGAGATCAGCGCCACCTGGTCGCGGTACGACCCGAGCCTCGACCCCGCCAGGAGCCGGCGCGAAAAGCGTAGCGCGCTGGTCCTGGCGGCCAGCTACTTCTTCTAGGTCTAGCCGCCGAACCGCTTGGACACCGAGACGCCCAGCGTGCGCTTGGGCTGGGGGATCACGGCGCGGAAGCCGAGGGTATTGAGGTCCTGGCCCGGCAACAGCACCTTCTCGTTGGTCAGGTTGGAGCCGAAGACGGCGAAGGTGGCGTCCCACTTCTCGACGTTCAGGCTGATCCGCCCCGAGAGGTCGTGGTAGCTGTCCATGGTCTCGGCCTGGGCGGGGTCGGCGAACACGTTGCAGCAGGGCGTGGTGTTCGGGGTCAGCGGCTGGCGATAGGTCACCATGTCGTCCTGCCAACGGTAGTTGAGCTGGAAGGACAGGTCGCCCTCGTCCAGCGGGACCACGTAGCGGGCGCCCAGCGAATAGGTCCACTTGGGCACGCCGGTGGTGCCGGTGAACGGCTCGTTGGTGCGGTCGATGTTGCCGTCAATGTACTTGTCGTACTTGCCGTGGACGTAGCTGAGGGTGGCGTTCAGCGTCAGGTTCCGCACCGGCACCACGGTGGCTTCGATGTCGGCGCCGTAGAGCGTCGCGGCGGCGGCGTTCTGGGTGACGGTGGCGCTGCCGCTGGGGGTCAGCACGATCACCGACTTCTGGATGTCCTTGTAGTCGGTGTACCAGCCCGAGGCGTTGAGCCGGGCGCGCCGGTCGAGGAACGTGGACTTGAAGCCCGCCTCGTACGACAGCACCGACTCCGGCGCGAAGGGGAAGAAGCTGGCCGGCACGGACGAGCCGCGCAGTTGCTGGCCGCCCGAGCGGAAGCCCTTGCTGGCCTTGGCGAAAATCAGGGTGTCGTCGGTGAGCTTGTAGTCCGCCGACGCCAGCCAGGAGACGTCGGAGAAGGTGTTGCTGAGGTCGATCTGGCAGGCGCCCGGGGCGCCGCCGCCGGACAGCGGATTGGGCTGCGAGATCAGCAGCGTGCCCGGCAGCGAGCAGGCGGTGTACGGCGCC
>Ga0070668_100001893_pt1 | contig 15297 bp, 21 predicted proteins | sample KBSS43metaG_FD_64661 | JGI IMG/M metagenome (GOLD analysis project Ga0070668, IMG submission 64661) | Switchgrass rhizosphere microbial communities from Kellogg Biological Station, Michigan, USA - KBS S4-3 metaG | ecosystem: Host-associated > Plants > Roots > Rhizosphere > Soil ... | reverse complement strand
CGCCACGAATCCGATGGCGATGGCGCGCCGGATCGGTGCGAGCATGGCGCAACGTAGCTGATCGATCATCATCCCCCCGCAGTCCGAAAACTCATGGAGCAGAACTGTTGGCTACAAGCATAAAATGGTCCTTCCGTGCAAATCTCAGGAATTTCAATCAGTTGCTTGAATATGAACGGATTATTTCGGCGGCACTGTCAGGTAGGTCGACAGTACGGGAAGGTGCGCACTGGACAAGCGGGCGGATGGGGGTCGCCGGCACGGCTCCCTCCCGGCCGGCCGGGGCGGAAGGTCGCACCCTCCGCGCGTGACGAATTCGTGCGGTACTTTTGCGAAACTGTCGATTTCCGCTTCCGCCGTTCGTCTAACAAAGTGAGGGGCACGCTGCAGTGCCCGGTGGGTGCCAACCAGCGCCAAATCCAACCCTGGAGGATTGACATGAGATTCATGGTGATAGTGAAAGCAACACAGGCGTCCGAAGCCGGTGTGATGCCCGACGAGAAACTCCTGGCGGCGATGGGCAAGTTCAACGAAGAGCTGGCCAAGGCGGGCGTCATGCTCGCGGGCGAGGGGCTGCACCCGAGCTCGAAGGGTGCGCGGGTGAAGTTCCAGGGCAGCAAGCGCACCGTCGTCGACGGTCCGTTTGCCGAGACCAAGGAGTTGATCGCCGGTTACTGGATCTGGCAGGTCAAGTCGCTCGACGAAGCGATCGAATGGACGAAGCGATGCCCGAACCCGTTCACCGAAGGCGAGTCCGAGATCGAGATCCGGCAGGTCTTCGAAGCCGACGATTTCGGCGCAGAGTTCACGCCCGAACTGCGCGCGCAGGAAGATCGCATCCGCGCGCAGGTGGCCGCCAAGAAGCAGTAGCGGCTAGATCAATCGCCAAGCAGAAGGAGAAGTCATGCTGGTCCAGCCCTATCTGTTCTTCGACGGCCGCTGCGAGGAGGCGATCGAGTTCTACAAGCGCGCGGTCGGCGCCAATGTCGCGATGCTCGTGCGCTTCAAGGACAGCCCCGATCCGCCGCCACCTGGAATGGTCCCACCGGGTTCCGAGAACAAGGTCATGCACGCAACCCTTACGATCGGCGAGTCGACGGTGATGGCGTCGGATGGAGAGTGCGGCGGCAAGCCGAGCTTTCAGGGTTTCTCGCTGTCGCTGACCGTCGCCAACGAAGCCGAAGCGAACCGCGCGTTCGCCGCGCTCGTCGACGGCGGGACCGTACGGATGCCGCTGACAAAGACGTTCTTTTCGCCGCGTTTCGGCATGCTGACCGACCGTTTCGGCGTCGGCTGGATGGTCAACGTCGGACCCTGAGCGCGAATGCGGCCCGCGCTTCGGTGCGCGAGCCGATTCGCGACTGTCAAGCCATGCGTTCGCGCCGGCGTCGCTGTCGCGCCGGCGCAGGACACCGCGAACCTAGTGCGCGGGCTGGGAGATCTCGCGCAGCGCGTCGCCGGCGGGCTTCGGCTCGTTGACGGCGAGGTCGCCGAGCGACACGATGCCGACCAGCCGCTTGTCGCGGTCGAGCACCGGCAAGCGACGCACCTGCAGGTCGCTCATCGAACGCGCCGCATCTTCGACGGTATCGTCGTCGTAGACGTACTTCACCTCGGCCGACATGATGTCGCGCACCTTGCCGCTGTCCGGCGACACGCCCCGGGCCACGGCGCGGATCGTGATGTCGCGATCGCTCAGCATGCCGACCAGCCGACCCTCGTCGCCGACGGGAAGCATCCCGAAGTCGTGTTCTTCCATGATCTGCGCAGCGCGCTTCAGGTTGTCGCTCGGCGACGCCACCCGCACGTCGCGCGTCATAATGTCGCGGACTTTCATGACTGCCTCCATTTGACCGAGGTGCTTCACGATGAAGCAACTCGACCATCATCGCCGCGCTTCGCCACGCCCTCAATCAGCGGAAACGCAATCACGAGTAGGACATTGGCCGTCATCCGCCGTCGCGGGTTATAGCGATCGCCCATGGCCTGTCAAAAGCGCGAAACCCCGCGGGGCGGGGTTTCGTGGTGGCGTAATCGCGCTTGGTTACGCCGGAACAGGGTCCTTGCGCTCAGCCGGCGCCGGCGACTCAGCCGGCGTGGAAGGAACTGTCTCGGGCTGCTTCGTCGTTTCCGTGTCGCGCTCCTGCTTTCTGCGCAACTGTTCGGCGAGACGCTTCAGATACAGCTGGTCGTAATCGTGACACATCGCGAACTCCTTTCTCGTCAAGCGGATGCAATGCTCCCTTGTCCCGTATTGGAGTTGTGAATCGATGCTACCCCTCGGGCGTAGCAAGTTCAAGCGGCGCCGACCAGACCGTCACCGACGCAGTTGAATCGCTAGCGCAGCGCCTGCTCCATGTCCGCAATCAGATCGTCGACATCCTCGACGCCGACTGACAGCCGAACCAGGCTGTCGCCAATGCCGAGGTTCGCGCGAACCTCCGACGGCAGCGACGCGTGCGTCATGATCGCCGGATGCTCGGCCAGGCTTTCGACGCCGCCCAGGCTTTCGGCGCACACGAAAATCTGCAGGCGTTCGAGGAAGCGGCGCGCGTCGTCGAGGCCGCCGTCGATCACCAGCGACACCATGCCGCCGAAAGCACTCATCTGCCGGCGCGCCAGCGCATGCTGCGGATGATCGGGCAAACCGGGATAGTGGACGGCCTTGATCTTGCGATGACGGGTCAGCCATTGCGCGACCGCGAGCGCATTGTCGCAGTGCCGTGCCATGCGCAGCGGCAGTGTCTTGAGTCCGCGCAGCGCGAGGAAGCTGTCGAAGGGACCCAGCACACCGCCGACGGCGTTCTGCAGGAACGCCAGGCGTTCTGCCAGCTCCGCGTTTTCGCCGACGACGATCGCGCCGCCGATCATGTCCGAATGCCCGTTCAGATACTTGGTCACCGAGTGCAACACGACGTCGAAGCCCGATTCCAGCGGGCGTTGCACCCATGGCGTCGCGAACGTGTTGTCGGCGACGGTCAGGATGCCGCGTGCGCGGGCAAGGTCGGCCACCATTTGCAGGTCGACCAGCTTCAGCAGCGGGTTGCTCGGCGACTCCACCCAGATCATCCGCGTGTTCGGTCGCAGCGCCGACTCGAGGCGCGCACGGTCGCTCATGTCGACGAACGTGACCTCGAGATTCGCGGACTGGCGCCGCACGCGTTCGAACAGCCGATACGTGCCGCCGTACAGATCGTCCAGCGCGACGACGTGGCTCCCGGCGGCCAGCACATCGAGCAGCGTCGCGGACGCTGCGAGTCCCGATGCGAACGCAAAACCCTGCTTGCCGCTTTCGAGATCGGCCACGCAGCGCTCGAATGCCATCCGTGTCGGGTTTTGCGTGCGCGCGTATTCGTAGCCCTTGTGCACGCCCGGGCTCGATTGCGCGTAGGTCGACGTCGCGTAGATCGGCGTCATCACCGCGCCGGTCGACGGGTCGGCCTGCTGGCCGGCGTGGATCGCGCGGGTAGCGAACTTGTGCTGTTTGTCCATCACGACCTCGCGATCATTGCGTGCGCCGGCGCAGGTAGGTGAGCAGATCGTAGCGTGTGATCAGCCCGAGGAACTTCGGTCCGTCCATGACGATCGCCACGTGGCCGCGATCGAAGATCGGCAGCAGCGAATCGACGCCGGCATCGGCCTGCAGCGTCTCGATCCGCGCGCTCATCGACCGGCGCACCGGCTCGCGGAAGCGTTCCTCGTGCCCGAATACGGTCATCAGGATGTCCGACTCGTCGATGATCCCGACCACTCGCTCGCCATCGAGGACCGGCAGCTGCTGGAAATCGTAGAGCTTCATCCGCGCCAACGCGGTCATCAGCATGTCGTCGGGACCGATCGTCACCGTGGCGCCCTCGTGATGCCGGCGCGCGATCAGATCGGACAGATCGCCCTTGCGCTCGGACTTGAGAATTCCCTGTTCCATCAGCCAGTAGTCGTTGAACATCTTCGACAGATACTTGCCGCCGGCATCGGGAACGATCGTCACGACGCGGCGGACAGCCGTCTGCTCGCGGCAGTACCGAAGCGCAGCAGCCAGCAGCGTGCCCGCCGACGATCCGCCGAAGATGCCTTCCTTCAGCAGCAGATCGCGCGCGGTGAGCAGCGATTCTGCGTCGCTGATCGTATAGGCAGCGGCCGCCAGGTCCAGGTCGCAGTTGTCGGGAACGAAATCCTCGCCGATCCCCTCCACCAGCCAGGAGCCCGCCTCGCCATGGGTTCCGGTGTTGACGATATCCGCCAATACCGAACCGCGCGGATCGGCGAGCACCATCTGCACCTGCGGCGCGGTGCGGCGCATGAAACGGCCGATGCCCGTGAGTGTGCCGCCGGTTCCGACACCGCAGACAACGGCATCGAGCCGATGCTCCATCTGCTCCCATATTTCCGGTGCCGTCCACGTTTCGTGCGTCCGCGGGTTCGCCGGATTGGAGAACTGATCGATATAAAAGGCATCGGGCATTTCGGTTGCGATGCGCTTCGCCATGTCCTGGTAGTACTCGGGATGACCTTTGCCGACGTCCGACCGCGTCATGCGGATTTCCACGCCCAGTGCGCGCAGGTGATAGACCTTCTCCTGGCTCATCTTGTCGGGAATGACCAGCAGCAGCCGATAGCCCTTTTGCGCGGCGGCCAGTGCGAGTCCGAGCCCGGTGTTGCCGGCGGTCGCTTCGATGATCGTCGCGCCCGGCGAAAGCTTGCCCTGCAGCTCGGCGGCTTCGATCATTCGCAGGCCAATCCGGTCCTTGATCGAACCTCCGGGATTGTGCGATTCCAGCTTCGCAAAGAGCTCGCAGCGGCCGGTGTCGAACTTGGTGAGCCGCACGATCGGCGTGTTGCCGATCAAGTCGAGGACGTTCCCATAGGCGCTCATCGCGGTGCGGTCGGATTGAGTGGTGACTTGCCTGTTGCTGCCGGTGCGTGATTATGAACGACGCCGTCGGCAGAGGTGTCACCGCGGGCCGTCGCGAGCGCCGACGCGCAGCGAATCGAAGACGCGCTCGACATTCGGCAAACTCGTCACCCAATCGACCAGCGCCTTGCGCTGCGCGGCGCTCCGGACACAGCCTTCGAGCGTGATCCACCGTCGGCTCGTCGTCACCCACACCGATGTGTCGGCAAAGCGCGCGTCGGCGGCGATCGCTGCACGCACCCGCTCGTTGATCTCGGGGTCGCGCTTGTACGCACCGCCGGGTTCGCAAGTGCCCTCCATCGCGCAGCGCGTACCGCGTTCAGCGCGTGCGTGCGCGTGTGCGCCGACTTCGTCCGGTCCATAAAGCCGAGGCTGGACGTCTGCACAAGCCGCGAACCCGGCCGTCGCCCGTGCAAAGGGATCCAGCGCAACGAGCTCGGCTGCGAAGGCAGCGATCGTTGCCGCAAACGCCGGAATTGTCAGCAGGACGCGCATGCGGGATTGTCGCGCGGTCGCGGCGACCAGGGAACAACACTGCCGACAATCGGATCGGTCGAACCCGGGCTTTCCGCGCGCACTTCCGCTGCCCCGCCCTCGATCGCGGCTTGCATTTCTTCGTCGTCTGCGCTTGACTGCGGACTCCGAGCCACCCAAACCCAGTCGTCGATGCCGTCCACCACGTCCTTCGATGCGTTCATCGATGCTGCATGGAACGACCACGGCGATCGCCCGCAGGAAGTTGCGGACCGCCTCGTCGGGTCGCTGCCGATCATCGAGACGCCGGAGCAGATTCCGCCGTTCTCTCGCCTCGTGACGCACGTCTTCGGCGAGCACCTCGGGCAGTGGGCGAACGGGGTGTCGATCCTTGCCTCGTTGCGCGCACTGCCGGCATTCGACGGAAGCACGTCGCTGGCTGGCGCCATCGATCGCGGGATCGCGGTGCTGCGTTACGCCGACGGCGACATGGCTTCGCTGCAAGGACTCACCGACGACAACCGCATCGCCGCACTGGCCACCGCATCCTCGGTCTTCGCGGCGCGCACCGACTTCGCGAGGGCGATCGGCGCCTACGCGGAAGCGTTGCGCCTCGCGGATACCGGTCTGCCGACGGGCTCGCCGGCGGCGCGCGCTCTGGCGGTCGGCGGCAATAACCTGGCGGCAGCGCTCGAGGAAAAGGCCGGTCGGGATTCAGGGCAAACCGCGGCGATGGTCACCGCCGCCCGCAGCGCATTGAAGTATTGGAGGCTGGCCGGCACCTGGCTCGAGGAGGCGCGTGCCGAATACCGTCTTGCCTGCAGCCTGCTGCAGGCCGGCGAGCCCGGACCCGCGGCCGCGAGCGCGCGGCGCTGCATCGCTCTTTGCGAAGCGAACGCCGCGGACGCGGCGGACCAGTTCCAGGGGCGGGCCGCCCTGGCGCGGGCTTTGCGCGCGGTGGGCGACGTCGCCGGGTCGAAGGCATCCGCCGACCACGCGCTGCAGTGGTTCGATCGCATGGCGCCCGACGTGCGCCCGTGGTTCGAGTCCGAGCGCAGTACCCTCGTCAACGCGCCCTAGAGGAGACCGACATGTCGATGAACCGCCTGATTGCAATCGCCGCTTCAATCGTCGCCAGTGCGCTGATGTTCGCCGGCGCGGACGCTGCGGCGCCGCTGACCAAGACGCAGGCGCCGGGCTACTACCGGATGATGCTCGGCGACTTCGAGGTCACGGCCATCCTGGACGGTACGGTGCCTCTGACTGTTGGCCAACTGCTGACCAACACGACGCCGGCCAAGGTCGACAAGGCGCTGAAGCGCGCGGCATTGACCGACCCCGTCGAGACGTCGGTCAATGCCTATCTCGTCAATACCGGCGACAAGCTGGTGCTGATCGACGCCGGCGCCGCCAAGCTGTTCGGGCCCACGCTGGGCAATCTGATCGCCAACATCAAGGCGGCCGGCTATCAGCCGGAGCAGATCGACGCCGTGTACATCACGCACATGCACCCGGACCACGTGGGCGGATTGATGGCCGGTGACAAGCCTGCGTTTCCGAATGCGACGGTGCGGGCCGACAAGCACGAGGCCGACTACTGGCTGAAACAGGCGAACATGGAAGCGGCCCCGAAGGACGCGAAGGGTTTCTTTCAAGGCGCGATGGCATCGGTCAATCCTTACGTTGCCGGCGGAAAATTCCAGCCGTTCGACGGCGATACCGATCTCGTGCCGGGCATCAAGGCCGTCGCCAGCCACGGCCACACGAAAGGCCACACGACGTACGTCGTCGAAAGCAAGGGCCAGAAACTTGTGCTGTGGGGCGACCTGATGCACGTCGCCGCCGTACAGTTCCCCGAGCCGTCGGTCACCATCAAGTTCGATACCGATTCCAGGCCGGCCGCGAGCGAAAGGAAGAAAGCGTTCGCCGACGCGGCGAAACGCGGCTACTGGGTGGCCGCCGCGCACCTGCCGTTTCCCGGCATCGGTCATCTGCGCGCCGAGGGGAACGGCTACGTCTTCGTGCCTGCGAATTACTCGGTTCCCCGCTAGCGACACGTCCAAGCGCAACCGCAACGGGCGCGCTTGATGACCGGCGCCCGTTTCTGCTAGCCTTTTCCGATCGCCCTGCCCCGCCGCCGTCCGCCATCCGCGGCAGAATGGCCGGCCCACAAGGAGCGTTTAAGGCATGGAGCCGCTGCTGGTCCTCGTCGTGTTGCCGGTGTTCGTCGGCATTGCGTCAGAGCTGGCATTTCGCGATGCCCGGAACGCGTCGCTGGCCGCCGCGCTGGGCGCGGCGCTGACCGTCTGCCTGTGCGTGAAGTTGCTCGATCCCGACGCCACGTGGGGATGGCTCGCGGCGCTCCTCGTATCGCCGCTGCCGATCGCATTTGCCGTCGCCACGGCGCTGTTCCTGTACGGACACCTGCGCGGAACGCCGCGCGCGCGGCGGACCGACGGCTGACGCCGTTTGCCGGCTGTCGAAAGTTTTCCTTTGCCGTCCGGCCTCCAGCGATGAGTGCTGCGCCAGAGATCACGCGCGACGAGCGCGGCTTGGCCGCGATCGCGATTCGCGAGATCGATCACCTCGTGTTGCGGGTGAAGAATCTGGACGCGATGCTCGACTTCTATTGCGCGATTCTCGGATGCACGGTCGATCGTCGCCGCGACGACATCGGCCTCGTGCAATTGCGCGCCGGACGATCGATGATCGATCTCGTTCCCGTCGACGGTGAGTTGGGCCGCGCCGGCGGTGCCGCACCGGGACGCGAAGGTCGCAATCTCGATCATTTGTGTTTCCGGCTGGATTCCTTCGACGAACCGGCGTTGCGCCGTCATCTCGAGCAGGCAGGAATTGCCGTCGGCGCGATGGCGTCGCGTTTCGGCGCCGAGGGCGAGGGACCGTCGATCTACATTTCGGACCCCGACGGCAACGTCGTCGAGTTGAAAGGACCGCCGTGGCAGGCCCCGCGGATGCCGGCCGTGGCGGGTCCGCGACCTTGAGCGGACGCGGTCCTGGTTTTGTCGTGATCTATCGCTGGCGCCTGCACGCGGGGCGGGAGCCGTCGTTCATCGCCGCGTGGTCGACGATCACCGAACTGCTGCGCCGCGACCACGGATCGCTTGGCTCGCGCCTGCATCGCGGCAGTGACGGACTGTGGTACGGCTACGCGCAGTGGCCGAGTGACGGTGTCCGGCGGCGCGCATTCGCCGCGCCGGTCGACCCCGCAGCCAGTGCGCAGATGCGGGCCGCCGTCGCGGAAAGCCTCCCGGAGCTGGTGCTCGAATCCGTCGCCGACTATCTGGTGCTGGCGGACGCCGCGGACCGTCAGGGTCGGGCGTTCCGGCCGTGAGCCGGTTGAACACCCGGCAACCGGACCTCTTCAAAAATCTCTGAATCGAGTTCAGCATTGGTCGCGTCCGGACCTGTGCACACTCGCAGGTCGTCCTGTCTTCCGGAGAACGACGATGGCCATCTGTGAGGTCTGCGGCAACGACTACCAACACTCGTTCGAAGTCGTGATGGCGGGCACGACGCACGTCTTCGACAGCTTCGAATGCGCGATCCACAAGCTCGCACCGACATGCCGTCATTGCAAGTGCCGGATCATCGGTCACGGCGCGGAGGCCGGAGGCCGGCTGTACTGCTGCGCGAGCTGCGCCCGGCACGAAGGCGAGACCGGCGTCGTCGACAACGCCTGAGCGGGAACGTAGAGCCGGGTGCGCGGCGGCATTCCGCGCCAGGCGTTTCGCGGCCCCTGGCGGTCGTTCGATCACGACCGCCACGGGTGCATCCTTCAACGAGCGGATCGCCATTACTTGGTCAGCCCCGGCAGCCACAGCGAAATCGCCGGGATATAGGTGACCAGCAGCAACGCGAGGCACATCGCGCCGTAGAACGGCCATAGCTCCTTCGACACCTGCTCCATCGTCACCTTGCCGATCGCGCAACCGACGAACAGCGTCGGCCCGACCGGCGGCGTGATCAGCCCGATGCCGAGATTCAGGATCATGATCATTCCGAAGTGCACCGGATCGATGCCGAGCTTCAGGATCACCGGCATGAAGATCGGCGTGCAGATCAGCAGCATCGGCGCCAGGTCCATGAACGTCCCGAGCAGCAGCAGCAGGATGTTTACCAGCAGCAGGAACACGTACTTGTTGTCCGACAGCGCGAGGAAGAACTGCGTCACCTTCGCCGGGATCTGCATGATCGCCATCATGTAGCCGAAGGCGACCGAGAAGCCGATCAGCATCATCACCATCGCGACGGTCTTCACCACGCGGTGAATCAGGTGCGGCAACTCGCGCCACTTGTAGTCGCGATAGACGAACAGCGTCACCAGGAACGCGTAGACGCAGGCCACGGCGGCGGATTCGGTTGGGGTGAAGACGCCGGACAGGATGCCGCCCATGATGATGACAACGGTGACGAGGCCCCACAGCGCATCGATCACGATCCGCGGTATCTGCTTGATGTCGACCGGTTCGCCCTTCGGGTAGTCACGCTTTTTCGCGGTCCACAGCACGAGCCCGATCAGACAGAGGCCGAACAGCAAGCCGGGGAAGATGCCGGCGAGAAAGAGGTGCGCCACCGAAACGGTGCCCCCCGCGGCCAGCGCGTAGATGACCGCGTTGTGCGACGGCGGAATCAGCAGCGCCTGCACCGAGCCGCAGATCGTCACGTTGGTGGCGAATACGCGCGGATAGCCGGCCTTGATCATCTGCGGGATCATCACCGACCCGATCGACGCGGTATCGGCGACCGAGGATCCCGAGATGCAGCCGAACAGTGTGCTGGCCAGGATGTTCACCAGCGCGAGCCCGCCGCGGATGAAGCCGACGAACACCTTTGCCAGGTTGATCAGGCGCGCCGCCATTCCGCCTTCGGCCATGATTGCGCCGGCCAGCACGAAGAACGGGATCGCCAGCAGCGCGAAGTCGTCGGTGCCGTCCGAGATCTTGAGCATGACCGCTTCGAGTGGGATATCGACCCACAGCGCGGCAAGGATGGATCCCAGGCCGAGCGCATAGGCGACCGGAACGCCCAGCGCGCACAGCAGGGCGAACGAACCGAGGAGCACGAAGACGTCCATGGCTACTCCAGCTCCGAGGCCTGGTCGCTGTACATGATCGACGTCGGCGGTGGGTCACCGGCCCAGACACGCTCGATCAGGAACAGCAGCGTCAGCAAGCCCGCGATGGGAATCGGCAGATAGACGACGCCCTGGGAAACCCCCGGAAACTCCGCCATCGTCGAGTATTGCGTTACGCGGCACAGCTGAATTCCGTAGCCCAGCATGAACAGCGCGGTTGCCCCCATGCACGCGTCCACTCCCCACAGCATGAAGCGCCGCACCGGCGGGTTCACCGCGTTGAGCAGCGCCTCGACGGCAATGTGTACGTTCGCGCGATAGACCGCCGCGCCGCCGATGAACGAGAACATCACCATCATGATGATCGCCGCCGGCTCGGGCCACGACAGCGGGTTGTTCATCGCGTAGCGCATGAACACGCCGATTGGAATGATCAGCGTGATCACGACCAATGCGGTGCCGGACAGGACGACGCAGCCGATGTACAGCCACTCCATCCACTGCGTGTAGCGTTGCTTCGCGGTCATTCACTCGCTCCTCGACTCGGCAAAAACAAGGGCACGCGGGGGCTTCTGCTCCCGCGTGCCCTCTGCAACGCCCGTTACTTCGTGTCTTCGATCTGCTTGATCAGCGCCGCGTACTTGGCGCCGTACTTGTCGCGAATCGGCTGCGTGGCCTTGTAGAACGCGGCCTTGTCCGCGACCACGAACTTGACGCCGGCTGCCTTGAGCTTGGCTTCGGCCTCGCCAACGTAGGCGTCCCACAGCTGGCGCTGCTCGAATTGCGCCTCGCGCGAAAGCTTCTTCAGCAGGTCCTGATCTGCCTTGGACATGCCGTCCCATGTGCGCCGGGAGAATACGAAGATCTCGGGGATGATCAGGTGGCCGGTCAGGCTGTACACCTTGCTGACCGTGTAGTGATTTTGCGCGAGAACGGTGGGTGGGTTGTTCTCGGCCCCGTCGACGACGCCGGACTGCAACGCCGCGTAGAGCTCGTTGAAGCCCATCGCAACGCCGTTGCCGCCCATCGCATTCATCGTCTCGACGAACATCGGGTTGCCCATCATCCGGATCTTCTGGCCCTTGAGATCCTCGGGCTTGGTGACCGGCTTGTTCGAATACACGTTGCGGGTGCCCCCATCCATCCACCCCAGCACCACAAGTCGCGACTGCGGGCTGGCCGTGACCTTGTCCAGCAGGCCCTGGCCGATCGGACCGTCGATCACTTTCCGCATGTGCGCTTCGTCGCGGAAGATGAACGGCAGGTTGAATACATTGAGCTCGTCGACGACCGGACCCATCGCGCCGACGGAAATGCGCGCGATCTGCAATGCGCCCACCTGCGCCTGCTCGATCATTTCCTTCTCGCCGCCCAGTTGCATCAACGGATACATCTGGATCGAGATGCGTCCGTTGGTCTGGGTCTCGAGCTTCTTGCCCATCCGCTGGATCGCCTCGACCGTTGGATATCCGAGCGGATGAACGTCGGACGCCTTCCACACCACCTTGTCCTGGGCTTGCCCAATGCCCGGCACGCCCGCCGCGCCGAGCGCGAGGGACGAGCCGCACAGCTTGACGAAATTGCGACGCTTCATGAGTTCCTCCTAAGCTGGATTTGTTCTTGGCTGCCGCCTTCCGCCGGCCTTCGGCCGCGGGGCGTGGCGCCATATTAATTCCAATGAGGTCGGCGTGTGGAACAAAAATTCCGCCGCCCGGCGGAAGCGGCCCCGACGTTGCGGCGACCACGGTCCCGCCACCGCCGCGCCGGGCTCCCGGTACACTGGAACAGCAATGTTCCCGGGCAGCGGGGGGCGAATGGATGCCGGCCGTCACAACGCCGCGGAGGCCCCCCAACATCGAGAAAGGGATCGAATCATGCGCATGCTCGCCGCAACGTTGATCGCCGGCATCGTGTCGGTCGCCGGCTGCACAATGTCGCCCCCGCGGCCCGACAACGCAGTGCTGCAGCGGCAGGTCGCCGATACCGAGCGTGCGTTTGCGAAGACGATGTCCGATCGCGATCACGCGGCCTTCGCATCATTCCTGTCCGAAGAGACCGTTTTCTTCGCCGGTCCGCGTGTGCTGCGTGGAAAAGCCGCAGTCGCGGCCGATTGGAAGAAATTCTACGAGCGGCCGACGGCACCGTTCTCCTGGCGGCCGCAGGAGGTCGAGGTGCTGGAGTCGGGCACACTGGCGATCTCGTCCGGACCCGTATTCGATCCGCAGGGCAAGCAGTTCGCGACGTTCACCTCGATCTGGCGTCTCGAAGCGCCGGGGACCTGGCGAATCATCTTCGACAAGGGAAACGACGTCTGCGACTGTCCGAAACCTTGATCGCCCGCCGGAGGCCGGACCGCGCGGGTCTTTCGATGGCTGCCTCCAATTGCGTCGACATGCCGGCGTCGTCAATACTTGGCTGCCCGCGCAATTGATCCGCGCGGAATCCCGATTCCGGAGGCCACATGACCAAGCACACCGGCGGTTGCGCATGCCGAGCCGTTCGCTATGAGATTTCCGCCGACCCCATTGCGACGGCGCACTGCCACTGTCGTGACTGCCAGCAGGCAACCGGCACCGGCCACGCGACGATGCTGATATTCCCCAAGCCCGCGGTGACGATGACCGGAACCCCGGGCCGGTACCAGTCGACAGCGGACAGCGGAAGAATGAAAACCCGCGGGTTCTGCACTCAGTGCGGATCGCCGCTCTTCGTGCTGCTCGAGTCGATGCCCGACGCATTCCTGATCCGCGCCGCGAGTCTCGACGATCCGCACCTGCTGAAGCCGCAGATGGTCCTGTATACCGACCGCGCACCGGCGTGGGACCACGTCGATCCGTCGTTGCCGCGGTTCGCGAAAATGCCACCCGCCTGAACCGTTTCCCGGCCCGACGTGCGTCGATTCCTACAGCGGCGCGTCGCGTCCGCTGACCCTTTTCCCGGATTTTGTCCGAATCCGCTCGCGCCGGCGGTTGCGCATCATGACTTCCTGGCCGGGAATTCGATCGTCGATCGGGGTTCGCCGACTTGGCCGGACGGCGGTCGAAGTCAGCCGGCCACACACGGGAAGGAGAATCATGATGAACGCGCGTAATCGTACGACGGTGCTGGCCGCGCTCCTGGCAGGGATTGCCTTGGTAGGTGCGGGGTGCAGCGATCAGAAAAGTGGGGAAACGGCCGGCCAGAAGATTGACCGCGCCACGGACAAGATGGCGACAGCGACCGACAAGGCAACGACCAAGGCGGCCGTAGCGGTAGACGATACCGCCATCACCACGGCAGTGAAGACGGCAGTGCTGGCTGAGCCGGGCCTGAAGACACTGCAGATCGAAGTCGACACCAAGAATGGCGTCGTGACACTGAGCGGGAATGTGGACTCGATGGCGCTGAAGGATCGCGCCTCGCAGATCGCCCAGAACGTCGGCGGTGTGAAATCCGTCAACAACAACCTGGCGGTGAAGTCCACCGGCTGACGCAGCACAGCTGAAATAGCAATACGCAGCAGTGAAGGGCCCGACGCGGCGTGTCCGCGGCGGGCCTTTGTCTTTTGCGGGCGCGAATCCATGCGCTTGTTTCCTCGGCATTTCCGGGATACGGTCGGAATGGCGTCGCCAAGGCACGGGTACCGCGCGACACCCGGCTCCTCACCGCCGACTTGGCTCATAATGTGCGGTCGGAAACGCTGCCCCGATGGTCGGCAGCGAACCGGATGCGGCGTAGCACAACTCGCCGTTGCCGTCCCACCTGCCACCTGCCGATTTGCCGCCATGTCTCCGCACGCGCAGTTCATTGCTTGCCTCGCCGCTGCCGCATGCGCGGGGGTGGTGCAGGCCGCGGCAAACCCGGCGTGCGAAATCATGTTCTATGGCCTCGTCGCCGACGCGGACGGTGAGACACCCGGCAGCGAGGCGGTCGGCGACGGCGGGACGGCCAAGTTCGATTCCGCGAGTTTCGAGCCGGAACCAACGTCGCTGATCCCGGCCGTCCTCGGGACCCATTTCGGGGTCGCCCGGAAGCTCGAGAACATTCCCGCCGGGGAGGCCGCACAGCTGGTGATAACTCACCCGCCGATCACGATGCCCGACGGTACGCGCGTGGCGCGATCGGTGCGGCGGGTGGCCGCGGCCTCGTACGCCGACGGGTACCGTTTCGACGAGCCGTACGAACTGGCGCCCGGCGACTGGGTGTTCGAGTACCTCTATCGCGGCGAGCGGCTGTGCCGTCACGTGTTCCACGTCATCCCCATCGAGTTCCGCTCGCAGTGACGATGCCCGATCGGCTGGTGCGGACCTATCGCGGCAGTTGCCATTGCGGCGCCGTTTCGTTCGAGATCGACACCGATTTTCCCGAGCTCACGACGTGCGATTGCTCGATCTGCCGGCGCCGGAATGCGCTGATGGTCAAGGTCCACGAAAGCCATTTCCGGCTGCTTGGCGGCGAGCACGCGCTGCGCCTCTACCAGTTCCACACGAAGACCGCGAAACACTACTTCTGCGGCACTTGCGGTATCTATCCATTCCACCGCAAACGGGTGACGCCCGACCACTACGGTGTAAACGTCTTCTGCCTCGCCGATTTCAGTCCCGCCGGCATCCCGGTGCGCGCGACGTCGGGCGCGAGCATGGACTGACCGCATGACCGTGGCCGAGACGAGCCGGTTGCAGCTGCGCCGCTTTACCGGCGACGACGCGGCGTTCGTCCACGCGCTCGTCAATGACCCGTCGTGGCTCGCCTACATCGGCGACAAGGGCGTGCGGACGCTCGACGATGCCCGGCGTTACCTCGAAAACGGACCGATGGCGATGTACGGCAAGATGGG
>Ga0070668_100001885_pt1 | contig 15324 bp, 15 predicted proteins | sample KBSS43metaG_FD_64661 | JGI IMG/M metagenome (GOLD analysis project Ga0070668, IMG submission 64661) | Switchgrass rhizosphere microbial communities from Kellogg Biological Station, Michigan, USA - KBS S4-3 metaG | ecosystem: Host-associated > Plants > Roots > Rhizosphere > Soil ... | reverse complement strand
GATCTCGGTCGTCGGCCGGCCCAGGTCGTCGATCAGGGAGTTCACCGACCGGACGCTGTCGGCCCAGGCGCCGTCGAGGCCCTCGTCGTCGAGCCGCTCGATCAGCCGGCCGTCCCGCCCGACGATGCGGCTGATCCGGCGTACATCGAGGTTTTGTCGCTCCTGCAGCGAGACGACCTCGTTGAACGCGTCGGCGACCTCGCCGGCCATGCCGCTGCGCCGGGGCAGCCGAACCTTGAGATCGCCACGCCGGACCCGACGCAGCGCCTCGGCGAGCTCACCGAGCAGGGCGGCCTCGTCGGGCACACCGACGCCGGCTTCCTTGGCCACTGTCATGCTGTCCTCACTCGCTGTCCAACTGCCGTGGGCATCCCATCCTCCCTCGTTTGCCCGGGTCTATGCGAGAGACGACTTTGTGCAGAACCCACCGACAGGAGAGGATGCATGCGTGTCGGTGGAGGCCGGAACGGTGGCGGACAGCCCTGCGGGCGGGTTGGTCCGTCGGGTCCGGCTGCCCAACGACCGGCGCACCCCCGCGGCGGCGCGGGCGCTGGTCCGCTCGGTGCTCGAGGAGGCGGGGCTGGACGCCCTGCTCAACGAGGCTCTGCTGCTCACCACCGAGCTTTCCACCAACGCGGTGGTGCACGCCAACACCGAGCTCGACATCGAGGTGCGGGCCGACGAGACCGGGCTGACCGTGACGGTCACCGACTTCGCCCCCGGCCCGGTCGAGCAGCTCGCGGTCGGCCCGCGCAACGAAAGCGTCGACATCGGCGAGGTGGCCGAGCGGGGCCGCGGCCTGCTGCTGGTCGACCATTTCGCCAGCCGCTGGGGCACCGTGCACGAGGGCACCGGCAAGGGCGTCTGGTTCCGGCTGGAGCGCAACATCACCAAGGCGGCGGCCGAGGTGCTGCCGGCCGGCAACGTGGCCGACGTGGGCACCCCGAGCGTGGGCGCGCTGACCGCGCTGCTGCAGATCAACCCGGAACGGCACACCGACGAGGGGCTCGCCGAGTTCGCCACCGACCTGCTGTCCCGGCTGGCCCGGCTGACCGGCGCGGCCGGCGGCGTGGTGCGGCTCGACCGCGGCGACGGCGGCGGCCGGCAGCTGCTGGCCCGGTATGGGCGGCAGCCGCGCGACGACGCGGCGACGATCCGGGTGCCGCTGGCCGTGCACCGGCCCTACGCCGGCGAGCTCGAACTGGACGCCTCGCCGATCGGCTACGCCCAACCGCTGGCCACCATCGTGGCCGAGCGGTTCGCGCTGCATCTGGAAAACGACCGGCTGCGCCGCACCGACCTGCGCCGGCAGACCTGGCTCACCTTCCTGGCCGAGGCCAGCGAGTTGCTCGCCCAGTCGCTCGACGTCAACCTGACCATGGCGTTGATCCCGCAGATGGTGGTGCCCCGGCTGGGCCTGTGGTGCGCGGTGCACACCACCGACGCGTGGGGCCGGCTCCAGCTCGCCGCGGCCACCCACGCGGACGAGACGGCGCTGGCCCAGCTGCACGAGACGCTCGCCGAGACCGGCCCCGACTCGGTGCTGGCCCGTCTGGAGGAGGCGTCCCGGCTGGGCACCCAGGTCATGCTCGGAGCGCCGACCGAGGGTTTCGTGGTGCCGCTGGTCGCCCGCGGCACCCGGCTGGGCACCATGGCGGTGGGCCGGCACGCCAAGCACCGGCACGAGGCCGACGAGGTGGCCGTGCTCGAGGACGTGGCCCGCCGGGCCGCGCTGGCGATCGACAACGCCCGGATCCACGACGAGCGCCGTACGGTGGCGCGCACCCTGCAGGCCTCGCTGCTGCCGCCGGCGCTGCCGCACGTCGAGGGCGTGGGCTTCGCCGCCGAGTACGTGCCGACCGGCTCCGAGGTCGGCGGCGACTTCTATGACGTGGTGCCGGCCGGCCCCGACAGCTGGCTGGTCGTGGTGGGCGACGTCTCCGGCAAGGGCGTGCAGGCCGCCACGGTGACCGGCCTGGTCCGGGACGTGATCCGGATCCTGGTCGACGACGGCAAGCCGATGAACGAGATCCTCTGCCGGGTCAACCGCACGCTGGTGCAGCGCGGCGGCGGCCGGTATTGCACGCTCGCGATGGCGTCGGTGACCCGGGCACCGAACGCGACGCTGGTGGTCTGCCTGCACCTGGCCGGCCACGACCGGGCGGTGCTGGTGCGGGCGGACGGCAAGACGTCCTTTGTCGGCGAGGGTGGCACGGCGCTCGGCCTGCTGGAGACGATTTCCTCGCCGGACACCGAGGTGCGGCTGCAGCCTGGTGACTCGCTCATCTTCTACACCGACGGCGTGACCGAGCGGCGGCGCGGGCGCGAGCTTTTCGGCACCGCCCGGCTGCGCGACGCGGCCGGACCGCTGGCCGGTTACCCGGCCGACGTGATGGCCGCCCGGCTGCGCTCCACGACGATCAACTTCTCGGTCGAGGAACCCCGCGACGACATAGCGATCCTGGTCCTGCGCAACGATGGTTAGCCGGCTGTGCTGATCATCAGGGCGCTGCGTAGGCCGGTGATGTCGAGCACGCGCATGAGGAAGTCGCCGACGTTGGTCAGGGCGAGCACCGTGCGGGCATGCTGGGCCTTGCGGCTGAGCACGACGAGCGTACCGAGGCCCTGGGAGTCGCAGAACGTCACACCGGACATGTCGAGCACGATGCGGGCCGGCGGGTCGGCCAGCGTCTCATTGACGATCGACGACAGATTGGTGACCGTGAGCACGTCGATTTCCCCGGCGAGGTGAAGGACGACCTCGTCGGGCGTGCGTTGCACTGTGATCGACAGCTCCGGTCGCTCCACGGGTTCAGCCTATCGTCTGTGCATGCATTCGGCCCGGTAGGCGCGGCTCGATGGGGCGGTTCCGGACATCCCCGGGTGATGTGAACAACCCTCTTGAGATTCTTGTCGGACCGCGCTGACACAATGGGAGCCGCTGTGACCACCTCATACCGCGCCGACGACCGCCCCTATCCGGCGGACGCCCCGGCCTCCCAGGCTCTGTTCGACCGCGCCCAGGCTCTTGTGCCGGGTGGGGTCAATTCACCCGTGCGTGCGTTCCGAGCGGTCGGTGGCACGCCCCGATTCATGTCGTCCGGTAACGGTGCGTGGTTGACCGACGCCGACGGCCGGCGCTATGTCGACCTGGTCTGCTCGTGGGGCCCGCTGATCCACGGCCATGCGCACCCCGAGGTGATCGCGGCGGTCCAGGCGGCCGCGGCCCGCGGCACCAGCTTCGGCACGCCGACCGCCGGCGAGGTCGACCTGGCCGAGGAGATCGTCCGGCGCACCCCGATCGACGAGGTCCGCCTGGTCAATTCGGGCACCGAGGCGACCATGTCGGCGATCCGGCTGGCCCGCGGCTTCACCGGCCGGTCCAAGATCGTGAAGTTCGCCGGCTGCTACCACGGCCACGTCGACGCGCTGCTGGCCGCGGCCGGGTCCGGGGTGGCCACGCTGGGCCTGCCCGACTCGCCCGGGGTGACCGGCGCGGCGGCGAGCGAGACCATCGTGGTGCCCTACAACGACGTGGCCGCGGTCGAGGCCGTGTTCCGGGAGAGCGGCGCCGACATCGCCGCGGTGATCACCGAGGCCGCCGCCGGCAACATGGGCGTGATCGCGCCGCGTGACGGCTTCAACCGGCGGCTCGCCGAGATCGCGCACGCGCACGGCGCGCTGCTCATCCTCGACGAGGTGATGACCGGCTTCCGGGTCTCGGCGGGCGGCTGGCACGGGCTCGAACCGGTCGACGCCGACCTGTTCACCTTCGGCAAGGTGATGGGCGGCGGGCTGCCCGCGGCCGCGTTCGGCGGGCGCCGCGAGATCATGTCCCGGCTGGCTCCGGCCGGCCCGGTCTACCAGGCCGGCACGCTCTCCGGAAACCCGCTGGCCTGCGCGGCCGGCCTCGCCTCGCTGCGGCTGGCCGACGACGCGGTCTACAAGCGGCTCGACGAGCTCTCCGCGACCGTCGGCGCGCTCGCCTCGGCGGCGCTGACCGAGGCCGGCGTCCCGCACCGGCTGTCCACCGCGGGCAACATGTTCTCGATCTTCTTCACCGAGGGCGAGGTCGCCGACTACGACTCCGCCAAGACGCAGGACGCCGCGGCGTTCAAGGCGTTCTTCCACGCGATGCTGGCGCGCGGCGTCTATCTGCCGCCGAGCGCCTTCGAGTCGTGGTTCGTGTCGACGGCGATCGACGACGAGGCGTTGGAGCAGATCGCCGCGGCGCTGCCGCACGCGGCGCGGGCGGCGGCGGGGGGTCCCTCATGAGCGAACCGACCAGGACGACGGTGCACGTGCTGCGGCACGGCGAGGTCTACAACCCCGACAAGATCCTTTATGGCCGGCTGCCCGACTTCCACCTGTCCGAGCTGGGCCGGCAGATGGCAAAGGCGGCGACCGAGGTGCTCGCCGGGCGCGACGTGACCCACCTGGTGGCCAGCCCGCTGGAGCGCGCGCAGGAGACGGCCGAGCCGTTCGCCGCCGAGTTCAAGCTCGACATCACGCCCGACGTCCGGCTGATCGAGAGCTCCAACTACTTCGAGGGTAAAAAGGTCTCGGTCGGTGACGGCGCACTGACCAACCCGCGGCACTGGTGGGTGCTGCGCGATCCGATCACCCCGTCCTGGGGCGAGGCCTACCTGGTCATCGCGCAGCGCATGTTCGCGGCCGTGCAGGCCGCCCGGGTCGCCGCCGAGGGGCACGAGGCGGTCTGCGTCTCGCATCAGCTGCCGATCTGGACCCTGCGCCGCTATCTCGAAAAGAAGCGCCTCTGGCACGATCCGCGCCGCCGCCAGTGCGGCCTGGCCAGCCTGACCTCGTTCCACTTCGAAGACTCGCGGGTCGTCGGGATCGACTACTCCGAGCCGGCCGCGCACCTGGTGGCGATGTCCGCGACCGCCAAGTACGCCAAGGGGGCGTGACCGTGCGCCGCCTCGCCGCCGTCCTGACCGGCGCCGCCGTCGCGGTGACGGTTCTCGCCGGCTGCGGCGGCGAGGACAACTGGGCCAAGAAGTGCACCACGGCCAACGGCGTCGTGGAGTGCACGCCCGACCAGCGGACGCCGGTCAAGCCCGTCACCGGCGAGTTGCTCGACGGCGGCAAGTACGACCTGAGCCAGGATCGCGGCAAGGTCGTGGTGGTCAACTTCTGGGGTTCCTGGTGCGCGCCGTGCCGGGCCGAGGCCGACGATCTGGAAAAGACCTACCAGGCGACCAAGGACAAGGGCGTCACCTTCGTCGGGGTCAACACACGCGACGAACGCGACGCGGCCAAGGCCTTCGAGCGCGGCCGGGTGACGTACCCGAGCATCTACGACGTCGACGCCAAGGTCGCGCTGCAGTTCGACGTCACTCAGGTGAGCACCCCGGCCACGCTGATCATCGACCGCCAGGGTCGGATCGCGGTGGCGTTGCGCCAGGCCACCACGGTGACCCAGTTGCAGCCGCTGGTGGAAAAGGTCGCTGCCGAGGAGACCCGCTGATGGCCGACAGTTTCGCCTCGATCGCCGGCGGCGGGCCGGTGGTGCTCGCCATCGCCGTCGCCGCGCTGGCCGGCCTGGTCAGCATCCTGTCGCCGTGCGTGTTGCCGCTGGTGCCCGGTTACCTGTCATTTGTGACCGGCCTGGCCGGCTCCGAACTGGACGCGGCCGGCGCCGGACGCCCCACGGCGGCGGAGGCGGAGGGCGGCGGTGTGGCGGTCGCCGCCCGCCCGATGGCGGTGCGCGGCCGGGTGCTCGCCGGTACCGTCCTGTTCGTCCTCGGCTTCGCGGTGGTCTTCTCGCTGATGGCTGCCGCGGTGGCCAACGTCGGCTACGTCCTCACGCGCCACCTGGACACGCTCAACGTCGTCCTGGGCGTCCTGGTGATCGTGCTGGGCCTGGGCTATCTGGGCTGGATCCCGGGGCTCCAGCGGGAAGCGCGAATCACCAAGCTGCCGGCCGCCGGGCTGGTCGGCGCCCCGATCTTCGGAGCGATCTTCGCGATCTCCTGGATCCCGTGCACCGGGCCCACCCTGGGAGCGGTGCTCGCGCTGGCCTACACCGGCGGCGAGACCGGCCGTGCGGTGACCCTCGCGCTCGCGTACAGCCTGGGGCTCGGTATCCCCTTTGTGCTCTTCGGCCTGTTCTTCAGCCGGCTGCTCGGGGTCTTCCGGGCGATCCGCCGCAACAGCCGGTGGGTCACCCGGGTCGGCGGGGCGCTGCTCATCGTCGTCGGCCTCATCCTGATCACCGGCGGGTGGAACAACGTGCTCATCTGGATGCAGACGACCTTCGACTTCCGGGGAGGGACGCTGCTGTGACGATCGTGGAGGAGCGCTCGGCCCCGGCCGCCGCACCCCCGCCGCGCACCAACCGGTTCTGGGCCTTCCTGCGCAACTCCTGGCGCCAGCTGACCAGCATGCGTACGGCGTTGGTCCTGCTCTTCCTGCTCGCCGTGGCGGCCATCCCCGGCTCGATCTTCCCGCAGCGTTCGGTGAGCCCGGAAAAGGTCGACCAGTACTACGCCGCCCACCCGCAGCTGGCGCCCTGGCTGGAGCGGCTCGACGGCTTCGAGGTCTACGCCTCGCCCTGGTTCGCCTCGATCTACCTGCTGCTGTTCGCCTCGCTGATCGGCTGCGTCGTGCCCCGGCTGGCCGACCACGTGCGCGCCCTGCGGCTGGCCCCGCCGGCCGCCCCGAAACGCCTCGACCGCCTGCCGCAGCACGCCGCCGAGCGGGCCGTGGCCGCCGAGCCGGCCGCCCTCGCCGCCTCGATCGCCAAGATGCTGCGCCGCCGGCGGTTCCGCACGGTTGTGCGCGAGCTGCCGGACGGCGGCTGGACGGTCTCCGCCGAAAAGGGCTTCCTCAAGGAGACCGGCAACCTGCTGTTCCACTTCGCCCTGCTCGCGGTGCTGATCGGGGTCGGCTTCGGGCACTGGTATGGCTGGCACGGCAACCGGATCCTGGTGGGCGGCGCCGACCAGGGCTTCTGCAACCTGCTCACGCAATATGACGACTCCGCCCTCGGGCCCCGGGTGCAGCCGGGCGACCTGCCCAACTTCTGCCTGAAGCTGACCGGCTTCCGCGCCACGTACCAGAGCACGGGTCAACCCAAGACGTTCTCCGCCACGGTGTCGGTGAGCGAGGACGGCGGGCCCGAGACGAGCCGTTCGTTCACCGTCAACGACCCGCTGCGGCTGCGCGAGGCCAACGTCTACCTGCTGGGGCACGGGTACGCGCCGGTCCTGCGCTACACCGACCGGTACGGCGTGGCGCAGACCAAGATCGTGCCGTTCCTGCCGATCGACGGCATGCAGACCAGCGAGGGCGTGGCCCAGTTCCCGGACGTGAACATCGACCCCAAGACCAACCGGCGAGACTCCTCGCTGCAGGTCGGCTTCGAGGGCCGATACCTGCCGACGGTGCCCACCGACGGCAGCGCGGCCTCGGCGTTCCCGGCCGAGAACGCGCCGGGGCTGTTCCTGACGGCCTACCGGGGCGACCTGGGCCTCGACGTCGGCTCGCCGCGCTCGGTCTACTCGCTCGACCGCGACCAGATCGCCGGCGGCGAGCTGAAGAACATCAGCGGCACCCGCCCGCACGAGCTCAAGGTCGGCCAGACCTGGACCCTGGACGACGGCACCAAGCTGGAGTTCCTGGGCACCCGCCCGTTCGCCACGCTCGCCATCCGGTACGACCCGACCCAGTCGTTGCTGCTGGTCGGCGCGGTCGTCGGGCTGCTCGGGCTGATGCTGTCGCTGGCCGGGCACCGCCGCCGGGTCTGGTTCCGTGCCCTGCCGGGTCCCAGGGAGGCCTCCGGCGGTACGTTGTTGTCGGCCGCCGGGTTGCCGCGCACCGACTATCCCGGTTTCGCCGACGAGTTCACGGCACTGGTGAAGGCCGCCGAGGAAGGGACGTCCTGATGGCGGAGTTGTCCAACCAGCTGATGGCGCTGACCGTCCTGGTCTATCTCGCCGCGATGGTCAGTTACGCCGGCGAGTATGCGTTCGGCAGCCGCAGCCTGATCGGCCGCGCCGCCGCCCGGCCGGCCGCGGCCCGTCAGCTGGTCGGAGCCGGTGGCCCGGCCGCCGACGAGCCCGCCGCCGACGAGCCGGCCGCCCCGGTGGAGTATCCGGACAAGGCAGACCGGCGGCGCGAGTGGGTGGCCCGGGTCGCGGTCGCTCTCAATGCGCTCGGCCTGCTCCTGCACCTGGGCACCCTCGCCACCCGAGGCCTCGCCGCCGACCGGATGCCCTGGGGCAACATGTACGAGTACATCCTGTCCGCGGCCTTTGTGGCGTCCGCGGTCTGGCTCGGCGTGGTGCTCCGCAGGCCGGCCGTCCGGCATCTCGGCCTGTTCGCCACGCTGGCCCTCGTCGTCCTGCTCGGCGCGGCCGGCCTGATCGCCTACACCCCGGTCGGCCCGTTGGTCCCGGCGCTGAATTCGTACTGGTTCATCTTCCACGTCTCGACGATCATCATTTCCTCGGGCATCTTCCTGCTCGGCGCGGTCCCGGGCGCGATGTTCCTCATCCGGGACGGGTATGACCAGGGCAAGCGCCGATTCCCGTACACGTTGGGCCGGCACGTGCCGGCGGCCGCGCTGCTGGAGCGGCTGACCTTCCGCCTGCACGCCTTCGCGTTCCCGCTGTTCACCTTCGGCGCGCTGATCGCCGGCCCGCTGTGGGCCGAGGCGTCCTGGGGCCGCTACTGGGGCTGGGATCCCAAGGAGGTCTGGGCGTTCATCTCCTGGATCGTCTACGCGGCCTACCTGCACGCCCGGTCGACGCCGAGCGTCAAGCGCACCACGGCCACCTTGATCGCGCTGCTCGGCTTCGTGACCATGCTGATGAACCTGTTCGGCGTCAACCTGTTCTTCGCGGGCCTGCACTCGTACGCCAACGCGGGCGGCTGAGCCGGTCAGCGACCCAGCAGGCCGCCCAGCAGACCGGGTCGCGCAGCCGTGGGCTGGGTCGGCGCGGCCGACGGGACGGCTGCCTCGGACGGGGCCGGGCTCGACGGTGTGGCCGTCGGCGACGCCGCGGTGACGGCGGGGGTCGGCCCGCCCACGATCTCGGCATCGCCGGCCGGCATCGGCTGCCGAGGCGGGGCCGGCTGCAGCAGGCCGTGATCCTGGCAGTCGCCGGCCGTCCAGGTGTCGTACCGGGTCGTCCAGTTCAGGCAGAAGCCGCCGCGACGCTGCTGCTGGCCGGGGTCCACGCCGGTCAGCGTCGGCACGTCGGCCCGCCAGAAGCGGGCCTCGCCGCCGTCGGCCGGGCGCAGCCGCACGTTGTCCACCGCCACCGACGGCACGTCGATCCGGCCGGGGCGGCCGGCGTCGACGTGCACCTCGACGTACTGCTCGACGAACGCGCTGGTGCCGATCGGCAGCCGCGGCGCGGTGAGCAGGTTCCACCGGTTGTTCCACCACAGCCAGGCGCTCCACCAGCCGTCCCCGTCGCTGTGCAGGTCGAGCCACACCTTGTCGCCCGGGCGTAGCAGGTACTGGTCGTAGAACTGCCAGGTCCGGGTGTTGGTGTTGAAGGTGTAGATGTGCTGGCGTCCCGGGCCGGCCCAGCCGGTCTCCGCCCAGCCGGCCTCCAGCCAGGCGATGTCGCCGCGGCCGAGGTTGCGCTTGACCATGAAGCGGCCGGCCACGAAGTCGTACGTGTTGGCACGCACCGATCCGTCCACCACGGAGAACCGGCCGGAGATGCCGGCCCATTCGCCGCCGGTGTTGGCGCCCAGGTGGTGGTAGCCGCTCGGGGTGAAGCCGGCCTCGCCGCGCCGGGTGAGCCGCACCCCGGACTCGAGCACCCGGCCCGCGGCCCGGCAGGCGCCCGGCGAGCCCGGCCCGGGCGGCGCGGTCGGCGGCTTGGTGGAGGCGGGGCCGGGCAGGCAGAACGGCAGCTTGCCGGCCGGCGCGGTCGCACTGATCGGAGTGGTCGCACCGGTCGGCGCGGTCGCACCGGTCGGGGTGGCTTCGCCGGTGGGGACGGCTGAGATCGCCGGGGCCGTGGCGGTGAGCGTCACTGCCAGCCCCGCCACCGCGCACCCGAGCGCTACTTTCCGGACCCTCACACTCACCTCGCCAGACCCGCACGGGAACAATCGCCCACTCAACGCGAATCGGACATGTGGAGTGACGGACGGCGGTGGTGGTGCGGCTGATCACGATGGGTCCGGCTGCTTCCTGTCGTACCGGTGCGGAAGACTGGGTGCATGGCACCTCGTGGGTTTCCCTATGACGATCTGCAGAGCTTCCTCGCCGCCCTGGAGGCGGCCGGTGAGCTGCGCCGGGTCACCGTCCCGGTGGACCCGACGCTGGAGATCAGCGAGGTGGTCACCCGCACCGTCCGGGCCGGCGGTCCGGCGCTGCTGTTCGAGCGGCCGACCCGCGGCGACATGCCGGTGGCGGTCAACCTGTTCGCCACCGAGAAGCGGATGGCGATGGCGCTCGGCGTCGAGTCGCTCGACGAGATCGGCGACCGGATCGGCGCGCTGGTCAAGCCGGAGCTGCCGGTCGGCTGGTCCGGCATCCGCGAGGGCATCGGCAAGGTCCTGCAGCTCAAGTCGGTGCCGCCGCGCAAGGTGAAATCCGCCCCCTGCCAGGAGGTGGTGCTCAACGGCGACGAGGTCGACCTCGGCCGGCTGCCCGGCCTGCAGGTGTGGCCCGGCGACGGCGGCGTCTTCCACAACTTCGGGCTGACCCACACCAAGCATCCCGAGACCGGCAAGCGCAACCTGGGCCTCTACCGCCTCCAGCAGCACTCCAGGAACACGCTGGGCATGCATTGGCAGATCCACAAGGACTCGACCGCCCACCACGCGGTCGCCGAGCGCCGGGGCGAGCGTCTCCCGGTCGCCGTCGCGATCGGCTGCGACCCGGTGGTGAGCTACGCGGCGAGCGCCCCGCTGCCCAGCGACATCGACGAATACCTGTTCGCCGGCTTCCTGCGCGGCGAGCGGGTCGAGATGGTCGACTGCCGGACCGTCCCGCTGCAGGTCCCGGCGCATGCCCAGGTCGTGCTGGAGGGCTATCTGGAGCCCGGCGAGCGGCTGCCCGAGGGCCCGTTCGGCGACCACACCGGCTTCTACACCCCGGTCGAGCCGTTCCCGGTGCTGCATATCGAGTGCATGACGATGCGGAAAAAGCCGATCTATCACTCGATCATCACGTCCAAGCCGCCGCAGGAGGATCACGGCCTCGGCAAGGCCACCGAGCGGATCTTCTTGCCGCTGCTGCGGATGCTGATCCCGGACATCGTCGACTACGACATGCCGGCCGCCGGGGTGTTCCACAACTGCGTGATCGTCTCCATCCGCAAGCGCTACCCGAAGCACGCACAAAAGATCATGAACGCGATCTGGGGTGCCCACCTGATGTCGCTCACCAAGCTCATCGTGGTGGTCGACGAGGACTGCGACGTCCACGACTACCAGGAGGTCGCGTTCCGCGCCTTCGGCAACGTCGACTACGACCGCGACCTGCTGCTCTCGCAGGGCCCGGTGGACCATCTCGACCATGCTTCCTACCAGCAGTTCTGGGGCGGTAAGGCGGGCATCGACGCCACCCGTAAGCTGCCGACCGAGGGCTACACCCGCGGCTGGCCGGAAGAGATGACGATGGCGCCCGAGGTGGTCGCGCTCGTGGACAAGCGCTGGAGGGAATACGGAATATGACGGCGGTCGCCCCCACCCCGGAGAAGCCCGGCAAGATCAAGGCATTCCTGCGCCTCGTCGCCATCGAGCATTCCGTCTTCGCGCTGCCCTTCGCCTATCTTTCAGCGCTGGTCGCGCTGGCCTGGCCGACCGGTGACCACCACACCACCGACCTCGGGAATGTCGTCGATCTGTTCACCACCTCGGGGGTGCTGGGCACCCGCGAGTGGATCGACCTGCTGCTGATCACGGTGGCGATGGTCTCCGGGCGTACCTTTGCGATGGCGGCCAACCGCATCCTCGACCGCAAGATCGACGCGCTGAACCCGCGGACGATGAACCGGGAGCTGGTCACCGGCGCGGTCAGCCTGCGCACGGCGTGGATCGGGGCCGCCGTCTCGCTGGTCGTGATGGCCGTCGCGGCGGGCCTGCTCAACTGGCTCTGCCTCGTGCTCTTCCCGCTCGCGGTGATCCCCCTGGTGGTGTATCCGTATGCGAAGCGATTCACCAACTTCCCGCACTACGTGCTCGCCCTCGCCCAGGCGGTCGCGCCGGTCGGCGCCTGGCTCGCGATCACCGGTACGTTCGCCGGGTCCGGGCCGGCCTGGGTGCTCGGCGCCGCGGTGGGCTTGTGGATCGGCGGCTTCGACATCATCTACGCCTGCCAGGATGTCGAGGTCGACCGGCGGATCGGCGTGCACTCGACGCCCGCGCGGTTCGGGGTGCCGACCGCCCTGCACATCTCGACCGTCACCCACATGATCACGTTCGGGTTGTTCGTGTGGTTCGGCGAGCTGGTGGGCCTGGGCTGGCTCTGGTGGGTCGGGCTGGGGCTGACCGCGATCGCCTTCGCCTATCAGCACATCGTCGTGACGCCGACCGACCTGTCCAAGGTCAACCGGGCGTTCTTCACGGCGAACGGCTTCGTGGGCATCGCGCTGTTCCTCTTCGCCCTTCTCGACCTGATCCTGGGCGGCCGCTTCACGCCGTTCGCCGACATAATCCCGCTGTAACCGCCGACTGCGGTCCGTCCGTCTAACCCCCGTGAGCGACAAAGAGGCCGAGTTCCGGGAGTTCGTCGGGGCGCAGATGGAGTCGCTGCGCGGGCTCGCCTACCTCACGTGCGGCGACTGGCAGGCGGCCGAGGACGCGGTCCTCGGCGTGCTGGCCAGGCTTTACGTGAAGTGGCATCGGATCGAGCGCCCGGACGCCTACGCCCGGACCGCGGTGGTGCGCGCCGCGATCGACGAGATGCGGCGCCCGTGGTGGCGCCGGGAGCAGGCGCACAGTCACGCGGCATTACCGGATCCGGTCGAGCCGGACGTCACCGGGAGCGTGGACGACCGGTTGCGCCTGCAGGCAGCCCTGGACCGGCTGCCCGTCAAGCAGCGGGCGGTGCTGGTGCTGCGTTACCTGGAGGGTTTGAGCGTGCAGCAGACCGCCGTGGCGCTGAGCTGCCCGGAGGGCACCGTCAAGGCCTACACCTCGCGCGGTCTCGACGCGCTCCGGCGGATCCTGGACGAGCGGATGGAGGGTCCTCGTGAGTCCCGACCTGTCTGACCTGTTGCGGGAGGCGAAGGCGGATGCGCCGCCGCCGCGCTATGACGTGGACGACGCCGTCGCCGCCGGCCGTCGTCTGCAGCGGCGCCGGCGCGCCGGAGTGGCGATCGCGGCCGTGGTGGCAGTGGCCGCCGCGATCGGCGTGCCACAGATCGTCACCCGAGGTGACGGGGATCATCGGCCGGTGCCGGTGGCTCCCACGCCGGCGCCGGTACCCTCCGGCGCGCCGTATCAATTCGGCTACACGTCGCGGGGTTATGTGGCCGGCGGCTTCCGGATCGCCGCGCCGACGACGGTAAACCTCTTCGGTTATCTGGCCGGCGTCTACCCGCGAAACGGCGGTGAGCAGGCCGCGGGCCTCAAGGTCTACCGGCCCGGCGTCGACCCGAAGACGGCCTTCCCCGGCGCGGAGGTCGTCGCGACCGAGCCGGTGCGCGGCCGCCCCGCCTACTTCCTCAAGCAGACCGGCGACTCCGCGCAGGACATCCTGGTCTGGGAGTACGCGGACGGCGCGCGGGCGCAGCTCTGGAGCATCAGCCCGCAGGCGATGCCCCGCGCGCGGATGCACGCCGTGGCCGAGGGCTTCGTTCCCGCCGTGTTCCGCTCGGCGACCACCCCACTCCGAGTGAGCCACGTCCCGGCCGGGTACCGGCTGGTCGGCGTCTCAGCGTCGCCATCGGACGCCGGGAAGGGGCAGGCGAGCCTTGCGCTGGTGCCCGAGAAGGTCGCCGCGACTCAGCTCGCCCAGGCCGGCCCACTCCCCTTCCCCGACGAGATCGAGCAGGGACGCGACGGGATCGGCATCGCCGTCGTGCGGCTGCGGAGCGACGACGACCCGGGGGCGGGCAAGGTGTTCTGCATGGACAACGAACCCATGTGCCGGATGCGGGCGCCCGGCGGGAAATACCTGCTGCGGGTCACCGGGCGCCTGGAGTCTACCGCCGAGCTCCGGCGCATCCTGGCGTCGGTGCGGGTGGCCGACCTGGCCAAGCCGGGCACGTGGGGCGCGGCGACCGGCGCCGTCCCGAGGGCGGTCCAACTCTCGGCCCGGTGACGCGGCGGGCACAATTGAGTCATGCGTGAACCGTGGGTCGTCGGCGTCTCCGGAGCGTCCGGCACCCCCTATGCCCGGGCGGTGCTCGGCGCGCTCCTGGACGCCGGCGAGTCCGTCGACCTGGTGATCTCCCGGGCCGCCCGGCTCACGCTGCTCGACGAGACCGGTGCGACCGTCCGGGACGCGCACTGGAAGGACGACGTACGCGATTGGCTGGGCCGCGATCTGGGCGACCTGTCCTACTGGCCGGCCGGCGACCTGGCGGCCGGGCCGAGCAGCGGGTCGTACCCGGCCAAGGGCATGGTCGTCGTGCCGGCCAGCACGGCGGCCTGCGCCGGCATCGCGATCGGCCTGTCGAAGGATCTGCTCCAGCGGGCCGCCGAGGTCAACCTCAAGGAGCGGCGACGCACAGTAATCGTCCCACGGGAGACCCCGGTTACCCGGAGTCACCTTGAGCACCTGATCGCGCTACATGACACGGGCGCGGTGGTGCTCCCGGCGAGCCCCGGGTTCTACGGTGCCGGAGCGCAGGCGACGGCCCAGCAATTGATCGACTTCGTGGCGGGCAAGGTGCTCGACGCGCTCGGCGTACGGCATGAGCTGCTGACCCGATGGCGGGGCGAGCTGAACGCTCAGCGCAACCCGTTGGGCGGGCCGTAACCCAGGCCCGGGTTGGTCGGTCCGGCGTTGCGCGGCCGGTTGGCGGCGTCGTCCTCGCGCATTTCCTCGACCACGCCATCGCCTTCGAGCAGCGCCCGGACCTCGGACTCGCGGAACCGGCGGTGGCCACCCGGAGTGCGGATGCTGCCGATACGGCCGGCGGCGGCCCATCGCGTCACCGTCTTCGGATCGACGCGGAACAGCGCGGCCACCTCGCCCGGTGTCAGCAGACGATCTCCAGTGTCCACAACCCCCTCCTCGCGTCGGTCTTGTCGGAGCGGCCGTGATCACGGTGAGTGTCGGCGTGCTCGATCGGGACGTAAAGCCATTAGAGCATTGCCCCGGAACCGAGTCCCTGGAATGCGGAAAAAGCCCTAATTGCGACAGTGATCGTTATCCTGCCG
>Ga0070668_100001884_pt1 | contig 15324 bp, 15 predicted proteins | sample KBSS43metaG_FD_64661 | JGI IMG/M metagenome (GOLD analysis project Ga0070668, IMG submission 64661) | Switchgrass rhizosphere microbial communities from Kellogg Biological Station, Michigan, USA - KBS S4-3 metaG | ecosystem: Host-associated > Plants > Roots > Rhizosphere > Soil ... | reverse complement strand
CGGCTTTTTTCTTTTTCAGGCAGTTTGCAACTTCGTTCCAGGCTACCGGAGTGGAAACGGTCGGCTCTTCCCTGGCGCGGAGTGAATAGACGCAGATGGTGGTCTTGTGTTCGTCGTTCTGGCTCCAATCGACGAACACTTTTCCTTTCCGCACGGACTTCGACATGTTCGACGTGACAAAATCGGAATGTTCGCCTTCGAGATACTGAGCCAGCGCGCGCGACAAATCTTTCGTCTGATCGTAGGTCACAGCCGTGTTGAGTGGCACGTAAACTTGCAGACCTTTTGAGCCACTGGTCTTCACGAACGATTTCAATTTCATTCTGCCCAACAGATCGCGCAGCCAAAGCCCGACCTGGCAGCATTGCACAATGTCGGCCGGCACGCCGGGATCGAGATCAAACACCATCATGGTGGGACGTTTGATGTTGTTCTTGCGTGAGAGCGACGTATGCAATTCGAGATCGGCGAGGTTGGCCGCCCAGACCAGGGTGGGCAAATCCTGCGCGAGGCAGTAGTTCATCATGCGATTGTTGCCTTCGCTCCACACTTTTGCAGTCTTCACCCACTTCGGCCGATGGGACGGGCAATTCTTTTCGTAGAAGAACTCGCCTTCCACGCCGTCGGGATAGCGCTTCATGGTAAGCGGCCGATCTTTGAGATGCGGCAGCAGCACGGGTGCGATGCGGATGTAGTAGTCGATCACTTGGCCTTTGGTGAATCCGACCTTCGGATAAAGCACCTTGTCCAGGTTCGACACCTGAATCTTGCGGTCTTCCACGACCAGTTCGGCTTTATTAGGCATGGCAACAAGAGATTCCTCGACTTCGCTCGGAATGACAAACAATCAGGCGAAAAAACGCTCGGGCGAGAGCATGGGCTGCGGTTTGCAGATTCGAGCGACACAATGCTCCCAGCTTTCGTGGCCGCTCAGGATTTCGATCTCTACGCGCAAAAAACAAATCGGCACCTTCACCTCTGCTCCGGGCAAATACGGCATGCGCACGGCATCTTTCTCGGTGGTAACGATCATCGCCAGATCGCGGCGAATACAACGATGGATGAACGTAGTTAGCTCCGCTTCGGTATAGTAGTGATGGTCGATGTAGCGCTTGGCCAGATCGACGTGCGCGCCAAGATGTTTTAAAGCGCCTTCGAAACTTTCGGGCACAGCGATGCCGCAAATCGAGCCGATGAATGCGTCGCGCAGGCTCTCGAGCGGCAACCGTTCGCCAGTGAAAACATTCTGAAGATATAGCGGCTTATGCGCGCACTCGATAATCTCGGCGGTGCGGTTGTAACGCCGGATCCGTCGGATGAGGGCGTCATTAGGCTCTCCCGTAGTCTTTGTGATAAAGACATAGCTGGCGCGCCGGAGATTTCGCGGCGCCTCGCGCAACGTGCCGCGCGGGAGGAGGAATTCATTGCCAAAGGGCGCCTGCCGGTCCACCAGCACAATGTCCAGGCGGTGTTTGAGATGGAGATATTGCAAACCGTCGTCGAGGAGAAGCGTATCGACTTTCCATTTGTCGATGGCAAGGAGACCACTCTTCACTCGATCTTTATCGACGAGCACGACCACGTCCTTCAAATTATGCGCCAACATGTAAGGCTCGTCGCCGGCCGTCCGTGAATCGAGCAGCAGCGACTTGCCGTCGGACACAATTCTTGGCGGTTCGACCATCCTTCTGCGCAGTCGGTCCAGCCAGCTTCGTTTGCGCGGAATGCTCTTGTAGCCGCGGCTCAGAATGGCAACACGCCGGCCACCCGCCTGCAAGGCGCGCGCGAACTTTTCCACAATTGGCGTCTTACCCGTGCCGCCCACCGTGAGGTTGCCGACGCTGATAACGAGACAACCGAGCGGTCGCTCGCGTAGAATTCGTTTCCTGTAACAGTAGAGACGAAGCTGAACGAGGCGTTCGTAAATGAACGACAAGGCGTGAAGAATTCCGCGCAGAACGGAAGCGCGAATCCCATGACGACGCTCGAGAACCACGTCGATGCCGAATTGTTCCAGATTTTCAAGCCGTCGGCCCATGTGAAGCGGGGATCAGTAATCGGTGATCGGTGATCGGATAATGCGGGCGCCGCGATTATCGGCGTGTGTGATGACCGCGTGCGCCGATGTCGATCCGGCAGCGCGTTTCATGGCAGCTGCTATTTTCGTCGGAGAACGAAGCGTCACGGCCGTAATTGTCGATCCGCTGCCGCTGAGAAAGGCGCCAAGCGCGCCCGCTTTTTCCGCAGCCGCAATCACGCGCGGGAGGAACGGAATCAGTTTTTTCCGGTATGGCTGATGCAGATGATCTGCGAAGGCCCCGCGCAAATCACTATAATTGTCAGATGCAAACGCCGCCGTAATTGCACACGCATTTGCACAGTTTTTCACGGCGGCCAGACGCCTGATTTGCGATGGCAAAATCTGCCTCGCCCGCGACGTGTTAATTTCCAAGTCCGGAATTAAAAGGACGAAATATAAGCGCTCCGAGACTGCGAAGCGCTGAAGCGTAAGGCATGCGTCCCGCTTGCCACCGAACGGACTTGCCGTGGCGAGCCTGCTCCGTCCAACCGAGACGGTCGCGCTACTCCGTACCACCGTGAATCCGCCGAAAGTCGCCGGCGCGGCGTTGTCCGGATGTCCTTCCAATTCAGCACACAGTTGAAAGATCGACAAACGACCAACGCGATTGCCAGTAAAGGCATTCAAAGCGTGCAAGATACCAAGGCGCACTGTGACGCTGCTCCCTAAACCGCGCGTACGAGGGATGTTGCCCGTGATAGATGCGGAAAATAAGAATGGCGCGCGCTGGGTATGACGAAAAAACATGTCCGCTGCCTCCCCTGCCACGGCCTGCGGCGGGGATTTTGCACCCCTTGTTACGACCACATCGTTATACATGCGCAGCGCGACCCCGAGGCAATCGAAGCCCGGTCCGAGATTGGAAGTGCTCGCCGGAACGCGAACGGTAACGTATTGCATGGGTCGACAGTCGCGTCGCGCACAGCGGCGCTCTACGATGGGAGAGTGTAACGAGGCGCTGTCTGGGCGGCAACCAATCCGTTGTGCAATGCCGATTCGCAAGTACGCGGTTAAGGTCAGCGCGACCGATGAGAACCGACTCGAACTGGATCGATGCAGCCTTACTCCGCGATTTCGAGGCAGAGGGAACCGATGCACACCGGCTCTGCACAATCAAAGACGGTTGGATGGAACGCTTCGGACGCGATGTCCTTATCTCATTCAAAAACGTGCTGGCACGCGAACGTCTAATCCAGGAGCTACAATCTTGGGCAAGCAATGTCCGGTTTGAGGTTGGTCGCATTTTCGCCCGGTTCGTCCCTCGCAAAAATGAAGAGCGCGAAGCTCCTCGCCTCATATTTGGCGATCCAGCCGAGAATTTGCAGACGATCGCCACTGAGCGACATCTCAAGTTTGGCATCGACTTTGGGGCCGGCTACTCGGTCGGGTTCTTTGTTGATCAAAGAGAAAACCGCCGCCATCTCCGCCACATTGCGCCGAAGCGGCTACTGAACTGTTTTGCCTATACCTGCTCCTTTTCTGTCAGCGCCGCGTATGTAGGAGCTACCACTCTCAATATCGATCTCTCCAAGAAATCCCTGGCGCGAGGTCGGGAAAATTTTGCGCTAAACCGCCTGCCAAGTACCGATCATCGTTTCATCGCCGACGACGTGATGGCGGTGCTGCCGCGACTCGCGCGCCAGGGAAAGAAATTCGATGCAATCATTCTCGATCCACCAACTTTTTCGCGATCACGCGGAGGAAAGGCGTTTCAGTTTGAAAATGATTTTGAGAAATTGCTCTTTGATTGTCTCAATCTGGCGGAGCGCGACTGCCGCGTCCTGCTCTCGACCAATTGCTCGACCCTGCGAGAGCATGCGCTCGAGGTAATGGCCCGCCATGTCCTCAAGAGAGCGCGCCGAGCGGCCAGCTTTCATCGGCAGCCTCCGCTACCTGATTTTCCACCGGGAACGGGCGCAAGCTCGATTTGGCTCGTATTGCGTTGACAAGATCTATGCGCGCAAGAAACGATCAGAATCCGAATCATTAAGCGACATGGATCATTCATCTGCTGAAGTCTTGGCCGAGTTCCCGGAACGCGGATTGCATTGGGCGAAAGAACAGTTCGACAGCGTTCTGAGCGAGACGGAGAATTACGTGCGCGAAAAACCAGCAGAATCGCTGCTGTGCGCGTTTGTCGTCGGCTACATTCTGAATCGATTGCCGCTTGGCCGAATCCTGGGCGGGCTCTTTCGTCTCCTAATCGTCGCGTTAAGACCCGCGATCCTAATTTACGGCGCCACCAAGCTTTATCAGGCGGTGCAGGAAGAAGAATCTTAATTCGTCAAACCTTTACTTCCCTTCGGTCTGACGTTTTAGGGCTGCAGGTTCCTGTCCCTTCTCAAGTGTCTTCGAGGGTAAAGCCAATTTTCAGCGTCACTTGCCAATGGCTGATCTTGCCGTCCTCGATATATCCGCGGGTCTCCGCCACCTCGAACCACCGCATGTTGCGCACCGTTTTCCCGGCGCGCGCCAGCGCGTTCTTTATCGCTTCTTCGAAGCCGTTCGGCGAGGACCCAACCAGCTCAACTTTTTTATAAATATGCTCAGACATTTGGCCATTATCCTCCGGGGAAGCGCTCGAAAACAACTAAAAGCTCTGTCGATGGGGTGGGTCGGCGCGCTGGCGTCAACCCGGACGCGGCGCTGCGGCATCCTTACGAGCCACGAAATTAGGAAATTTGCTTTACAAGAGCACTCCTAATCCGGCAGCCTCGCGGTGTGAGGAAATTCCCCAGTGTTTGTTTGCTACTCTCGCTTGTTCTCTCTTGCGTCAAGGCTCAGGACCAGGAAAGCCAACTGGTCGATCGCCTGCTTAGGCCGGACATGACTCTGGGGAATAAGGCGCAGAACAAACAGTTTGTCGCCGATGGCGCATCCATAAACAAAAAGGCAACGGTTGGGACATTTTACGTCCAGAAAAAGTCAAATTCGAAGAGCTTCACCGGAACTCGCGACTTTTCCGCGCAACAATTCAATTCTCAATCTTTCCAAGGCACGCGCAGCGCATCGGGAATTCCACCGCAGCAAGCGATCGGAAATTCTCGTCCTGTTTATGCGACTCGCACGGCGCGCGGCGTCGGTGACGCCGCGCAATCTGACAAAAAGGTCGCAAGCCGCTCGTACGCTGAGAACCGGCCGTTCCTTGACCAAGGTAAAAGTCAAAAGTCACTTAACAGACAGAATGCGCCGCTCACGATCGAGCAGGTGCGCGAGTTGCTGAACAAAAACAAGTAGCGCACCGGCCCGGAGCGCTATTTTGTGCTTGATCATGGAGCCGGATGAAGCTCTCGCGTTTTTAAAACAAGGCGCCGCGCAGATCATCAGTGAGGACGAGCTGCGCGAGAAGCTCGCTGGCGGGCGTCCCCTCCGAGTAAAACTGGGGGTCGATCCAACCAGCCCCGATATTCATCTCGGGCACAGCATTGTTTTGCGAAAGCTGAGGCAGTTTCAAGATCTGGGTCATCAGGCGGTCCTGATCATCGGCGATTTCACTGGAATGATCGGTGATCCGAGTGGTCGCTCCGCCACGCGCCCGCAACTAACGCACAAGGAAATAATGGCGAATGCCGCAACTTATCGAGACCAGGCATTCAAGATTCTTGATCCGGCGCGCACCGAGACCGTTTGCAATGGCGACTGGTTTCGAGCGATGTCGTTTGAAGATGTCATTCGCCTGAACAGTCGAGTTACGCTGCAACAAATGCTGCAGCGCGAGGATTTCCGGGCCCGGATTGACAATCGACAATCGATTCGCTCACACGAAATTCAGTATCCGATCATGCAAGGCTGGGACTCGGTAATGGTGAAAGCGGATATCGAACTTGGTGGAACGGATCAGCTTTTTAATATTTTGATCGGCCGCGATTTCCAAAACGAGGAAGGTCTGCCGCAGCAGGTCGTTTTTCTCCTTCCGATTCTCGAGGGCTTGGATGGCTCAAAAAAAATGAGCAAAAGTCTCGACAATTTTGTCGCGATCAACGAGCCCGCGGGAGACATGTTCGGGAAGCTGATGAGCGTTTCCGACGAGTTGATGGCGCGCTATTACCCATTGCTCCTCGGTCGCCCATTGGCGAGCAATGTGCATCCGCTCGACGCTAAGAAGCAACTCGCCTTCGAAATCGTTCAGACCTACCACTCGACTGAGGTCGCCCAAAAGACGCTCGACGAATGGAATATGCGATTCAGCAAGCGCGAGCTGGAACATGCCAACCTCCCCATCTTCTCAGCCGGCGCGCCGCTGGAAAAACCTGAAGCCGTCACGCTCGTCTCAAACGTTTATCTGGAAGCGTTTAACCTCGAGAAATCCCGTAGCGAGGTTTCCCGCCTGATTAAACAAGGAAGCGTCGAACTCGATGGAGTAAAGATTCGCGACCCTAAGGGAAGAATCACACTGAAAGCCGGCCAGATTCTCCGCCTCGACAAGACGCACGCAGTGCGAATAGGCTAGACATCCGCGTACAGCAAAAGAGCCACGCGACCCTCGGCCTCGTGGCTCTTCGAATTTTTCTTTTATTCAGGCCGCAGCCGTTTGGAGCATCGGCATAACGCGCGCGTTCTCCAGATAGCTCGCGGCGATGCCTTCGAAGTGCGCCCGGATGCTGCGCAGTTCCGCCGTCACGAAGCCATCGACAAAGTGCAGGCGCCGGTCCAGCCAAGCAAACAGCTTGTTTTTGATCTCGTAGTGAACAGCCAGCGTGACCTCAGTCCAGTTTGGGCGGATCTCGGCGAAATCAACGATCCCCATGAGGTTGATGTTTCCACCCACCGATTCAAACGCATACTGATTAGGCGAGTCGCCTTCCACTGACAAGAGAACCGTGTGCGCCTCAAATCCAAGAGGGCCGCGAAAACTAAAATCGACAGTCTTAGACGACGTAACAGTAGCCCTCGTTACCATCAGGAACTGGCGTCGATACGATTGAATGCTGGCCAGACGGGCCCTGCATTCCTCCAACGGCTGACTCATGTGTAAGGTTTTCTGTAAGAGCATAGGAATATGGTTTTTGTTGCATTCCATTAAGCAATAGCGATGCCATCGCGTTTCCCCAAAGGGGCTGGTAACTTCCGTGCGAATTAGTGTCTTATTTCTTTACACCTTTGTATCTGATCAACACGCTAAACCTTCGAGGTCGAGTCAATCATAAGTCGCCATTCAGCAGGCAGTTCCATCAGAGTTTCACCTAATCCACCGAACAATGGAACCTTAAGGATCTTTCCCAAAATATCGGCATTGGTCAGGGCGGCTATATCGTCGGTGACCGGCACACCGTTTAGCGCGACACCGACGCAACGTAGTTTGTGCTCGTGAATGCTTCGCACTGTTAGCGCCGTGTGATTAAGACAACCGAGCCGGTTCTGCGCTACCACCAAAACTGGCAGTCGCATCTCAACAGCCAAATCGCTCACAAAATAGTCGGATCGAATGGGTACGAGCCAGCCCCCGACTCCTTCAACGAAGACGTGTTCAACTCGACTTTTAAGTGCGCGAAACGCAGCAAGAATCTGGTCGACGTCGATGTTTACCTTTTCGATCAGGCTGCCCACAATCGGCGCGGCCGGCGTCTTTAACCAGACGGGATTGACATCGTCGATTGTCAGCCCATCGCTGCCGGCTGCCAGCAAGAGCTCTGCATCTTGACGGTCTCCACAACAGATCGGCTTCATTCCAGCGCAGCTTGTTCCAGCGCCGCGCAACAACCGCAACAACTCGACCGCAGTGTGCGTCTTCCCCACGCCGGTATCTGTCCCGGTGATGAAAAGGCTCACGCGACTTGTTTCACACGCTCGGATGTGGTCGTTGAGCGACTCGCATTGATCGTTTGCATCATCGACCGGAAAATCTTCGCGCCATCTGCGCTACCCAGCCGCGCGTCTGAGGCGCGATCAGGGTGAGGCATCAAGCCGAACACGTTACCTTCGCGATTGCAGATGCCGGCGATGTTTTCAATCGAACCGTTGGGATTCGCTTCGGGAACAATCCGGCCGTCCCTGCCGGCATAGCGCAAGATGACCTGTTGATTGGCGTTAAGCTCACTTAACGTGTCCGGGTCCGCGAAGAAACAACCTTCGCCATGCGCAACTGGCATGCGGAGAAGCGACCCTTTCGGGCAGCCGTGTGTGAACGGCGAGTCATCCACCTCCACGCGCATTGTCACCATGTCACAAACGAATCGCAGCGACCGGTTCCGCACGAGTGCACCCGGTAAAAGGCCGGCTTCGCACAGTACTTGGAACCCATTGCACGTCCCGAGTACCAGCTTGCCCGCGCGGGCGTCGCTGACTACCGCTCGCATGATGGGCGAGAACCGAGCAATAGCGCCGCAACGAAGATAATCCCCATACGCGAATCCGCCCGGCAACACGATCGCGTCAAAATCATCAAGTGACGTTTCCTTGTGCCAGACGTATTCCGCGTCCAGCCCTTCGAGACTTTTAATCGCCGCAAGACAATCCTGGTCGCAATTTGAACCGGGAAATTGGATGACGGCGAATTTCATGGCGATCTAACGTGCGGCCGCGCGTTGCTCAGCGTGATAATCATTAACCACCAGGCAGGCGTGGATAACGCCTGGAATCCAGCCGAGCAAAGTCAAAAGGATGCTTAGCAAAAAACTGGCGATGCGTCCGGTCATCAGCACCGCGAGCGGCGGCAGAACTACACAGAAAAAATATCGCAACGCTTTCATTTACTGTCTCTTCCTCCTTGCCTTAGTCTTCGTCTTCCTGGCTTCCTGCTTTCCTGATTCGCCTTTCTGAAGCTCGTAATCTTCGATCACCGGATTCGACAACAAATCACGGCAGAGCCCGTGCAATCGCGATTCAAGATCTCCATTCTGCCCATCGACATCGATCTCCATGTATTTTCCGATCCTGACGCTTTGAACCTCCGGCATTCCCAGGTGACGCATCGCATCGCGCACCGCGTTACCCTGCGGATCGAGCACAGCCGCCTTCGGCATCACGATGATTTTCACTTTCATCGCCTCACCATATTTGCAGCTCACAGTCGAACAAGTGCAAATCGGAGATCTCTCTCTTTTCGCAGCGCTACGCCTCTCGAATAACGTCGCTGGGCTTTTTATCCTCGCGCAAGCCCAAGAACACGGGCGCACGCAATTTTCCATCACGGGTCCACTCGGCGAACTTGATTTCGCAGACGAACACCGGATTTACCCAATGGATTTTGCGCATCATGGAAGGCGTGATTCCCTGGACCCATTGCCCGTTTTGTTTCGATGGCAGATCGACAAAGGGACAATTGTCGCGCGTTTCTTTTTGGAATTTCTTGTCCAACATCGATAATGATTTCGCAGTGAAGCCGGTCCCCACTTTGCCGGCAAAAACAAGACGACTGTCTTCTTTCTTTTTTTTGTTCTCGTAATAGCCAACCAGGATCGCGCCGAAATGTTTGCGCGCGCCCTGCGGCGGCGTGTATCCGCCGATAGCGAATTCTTGTTGGTGAACGCATTTGAGCTTGATCCAGGCGGCACTTCTCCGTCCCGGTTCGTAAATCGAGTTGCGTTGTTTGCCAATGATTCCTTCCAGGCCGCGCCGTTTTACTTCGTCCAGCAATGCCTTTGCGTCTCCCCCAATATTGCCTGAGTAACGGATCAGGTCGCCAGCATCGGCGCAAAGCTGTTCCAAAACCTTTTTCCGGGCTTCCAGCGGAAGCGATAGGAGGCTCTTGCCGTCGAACTGGAGCAGATCAAACGCGTAGAAATAAACGGGAGATTTGTTTCCTTCCATCTCGCGCGCCTGAAGGAGCTGAAACGAGGAGCGGCCTTCTTCGTCGAGAGCAACTACTTCACCGTCGATCACACATTCGCGCGCCGGCAAATTCTTTGCCGCCTCGACAATCTCCGGGAAACGTCTGCCTAATTCGTTCTCATTTCGCGACAGCACCGACACTTTTTCACCGGTCTTGACCACGATCAGACGAATACCGTCGAACTTGAGTTCGTAAATCCAATGCCCCATGGCCGGCGGCTTCTCTGCCAGGCTTGCTTTCATCGGTTCAATGAATTGCGCTTTGGCGGAACGCAAATCTGCTATGGACGGGATTGTATGGTCACCGCTTCGGTTGCCCGGCTTCGCGTTCGGCAGGCGACGCGCCTGCCCTACAGTTTCATCTTTTCCGCGGGCGTTTTCTTTTTTTTTAATCGCCGTTTTGATGCGCGCTTTGAATTTCGACGTTGCGTTCGGATCTTTTTCCTTGCGATTGGATTCCCATTCCGCATCGCGATCCTGCGCGATTTGTTTCATCGTGCGCCCGGTTTTGACCGACTGATCGTCGACTTTTTTCGAAATTGCTTTGGCGTCCGCTCCAGTCTTCAAAATCAGCCACTGATTCTTTTCGTCATCCCGACCACGAATCCGCACGAGCGTCCATTCGCCCTTTGCCTTTTTTCCGTCGAGGACGAGATGAAGTTTGCCTTCCCGCAACGACTTCGCGGGTTGCTCTCCGTAAACGTAATAGGCGCCGCGGTCCCAAACCATTACCGTGCCGCCGCCGTAGTTTCCTTCCGGAATAACGCCTTCGAAGGTCTCGTATTCGATCGGGTGATCTTCGACTTCCACCGCCAGATGTTTTTCACCTTTCTTCCACGGAGGACCTTTCGGGATCGCCCAGGATTTCAAGACGCCGTCCATTTGCAGACGGAAATCGTAGTGCATCCGCCTGGCATCGTGCTTCTGTATCACGAAGCGGGATGCGCCGCGCACCGCTTTGGGCTGCGGTTTGCCGCCCTGTGGTTCGGCTGTCTTTCGAAAATCGCGCTTCGCTTTGTACTCAGCCAGTCCCATTACTCTCGAATTTAGCGACGGTCGCAGACCGCCGCTACAGGAAAGAGCGCCCCTGCAGGCGGCCCGTAGGCCGCCTCAAAAAAGCGTCCGAGATCGAGCGTTACGCCGCGACGGCGCTACCAAATCCTTACGCTTCCGCAGGCAACGGTTCGCCCACGAGGTAGCGGGTGAAGCGCCGGATCACGATGTTTTCGCCCAGTTCGGCGATCTTCGATTTTACAAGATCTTCAATCGTCTGGTCCGCGTTCTTAATGAACGCTTGTTCGAGCAAGCATACCGTGCTGAAAAATTTATCAAGCTTGCCTTCGACAATTTTGTTCATGACGTTCTCCGGTTTGCCTTTGACCTGCGCCCTGTAAATCTCGCGCTCGGCTTCGATAAGATTGCCCGGAACATCTGCTCGGCTGACGTAAAGCGGGTGCGCGGCGGCGATGTGCAGGGTGATGTCCTTTACGAACTCACGAAAATTTTCATTCCTGGCCACGAAATCGGTCTCGCAATTCACTTCCACAAGGACGCCAACCTTCCCTTGCAGATGGATGTAGGAAGCCACGATGCCCTCTTTCGTCGCGCGCGATGCTTTTTTAGTTGCGCCGGCGATGCCTTTCGTTCGCAAAATCGTCTCGGCCTTTTCCAGATCGCCGCCGCTCTCCGCAAGGGCGCGCTTGCAATCCATGAAGCCGGCGTTGGTTTTTTCGCGGAGTTGCTTAACCAGTTGTGGGTCGATCTGCATGGGAATGAAAATTTAGAGAGTTACAAGAGTTACAAGGATTACAAAAGTTGAAGCGTTGAACCGTGGAAACGGATTCAGGTTCGATCGAGGAGGATCAGGCTGACACGCCCGCCATTTCGACTTGCTCACGGATTCGAGCTTCGCTGCCCGCCGAAACAATGGCATCCACGAGTTTTTGCAAAATCACCCGAATAGCCCGAATTGCATCGTCATTTCCGGCGATTGGATAGTCGATCAACTCGGGATCGGCGTTTGTGTCCACAATCGCAACCACGGGAATGCCGAGACGGCGCGCCTCATTCACAGCGTTTTGCTCGCGAAGGGTGTCGATCACCACCAGCGCATCAGGCAACTGCGACATTTCGAGGATCCCGTCGAGGTTGCGCCGGAGCTTTGCGGCTTCTCGATTAAGCGCTGCCAGTTCCTGCTTGCCCATCTTCTTGTATTCGGGCGATTGCTCGATCTGCTCAATGTACTTCAAACGGCCAATGCTCTTGCGGATGGTCGAGAGATTAGTCAGCGTTCCGCCGAGCCAGCGCTGATTGACGTAAAACTGGCCGCAAGCCAACGCCGCTTCCTTTATCGCTTCCTGAGCCTGTTTCTTGCAGCCCACGAACAAGATTCTGCCTCCACGGCGGGTGACTTCCTGAAGAAACTCTGTAGCGCGCCGAAGCTGGATAACGGTTTCATCCAAATTGATAATATAAATTTGATTACGCTGTTCGAAAATGAACGGCTTCATTTTCGGGTTCCAGCGCTTGGTCTGATGCCCAAAATGGACGCCAGCTTCCAAGAGTTCAGGGACTAGTTCTGTTGGCTCAGCCATAAAAAAAATCGCGTCGGCTCGACCGGCACGGCGAGCGGCGAATATGCTACGACGCCTCGCCGATCGCAAATTCAATTTCCCAGCTAATGGTCATTTCGCTCGTGACGTCCGCTCTGCATACCGCGCCAGAATCCAAAGGAGATCTGAGAGGCGATTCAGATACCGCAAAATCTCGGGATTAAAGTCTTTACCATCGGCTGTGAACCGAGCGATATGCCGTTCGGCACGGCGGCAGGTTGCTCGAGCGAAGTCGAGAGCGGCTGAAGTGTCTGTTCCCCCGGGGATAACCCAATCTTTCGGGTAAAGCGATTTATCCTTCTCAAGATCGACAATGACCGCCGTGATCCGGTTGACCATTGCGGCGTTGGTGAGATGAAAACCATCTTTGATGTAGCGTTCCCGATCCTGCGGCGTCGTTGCCAGCTCGCCCATCACAACGATCAAATCTTTTTGCGCGGCCAGGATTTGGTGGGAAAGGAACTCTTCCTTTGAAGTAGATCGAACAAGACCCAGCGCAGCAGTCAACTCATCGACACACCCATAAGCATCGACGCGCGGATCGGTTTTCGATACGCGTCGGCCGTACATGAGCGAGGTTTCACCCTGATCACCGGTTTTAGTTACGATCGACACGATACGAATTGTAGGGCGTTTCTTTGAAACGCCAACCAGGGGTGGCCTTTGACACAGACGCGCTACAAATTCTGATTATCCGATGGCAGGAAGCGGCTCAGCTTCTTCCGTGACCGGCGCGCCTATATGCTCACCAAGTTCAACCAATTTGATTTCGCGGTGCTGAGGAAATCCCGTGCCCGCTGGAATCAGATGACCCATGATTACGTTTTCTTTGAATCCGCGAAGCCGATCGACTTTACCAAGTGTGGCTGCCTCGGTGAGCACCCGGGTGGTATCCTGGAATGAGGCTGCCGAGATAAAGCTGTCGGTTTCAAGCGAAGCTTTTGTGATGCCGAGCAAAACCGGTACGGCTTCGGCTGGCTTGCCGCCTTGCTCAACGACGCGCTGATTCTCCGCTTCAAAGTCGATCCGATCGACTTGATCGCCCCAGAGCAGCGAAGTGTCGCCGGGATCGGTAATTTTTACTTTACGTAACATTTGGCGCACGATGATTTCGATGTGCTTATCGTTGATTTCCACGCCTTGGAGCCGATACACCTCCTGCACTTCGTTCACCAAATGTTCCTGCAGATCCTGAGGTCCGCACACCTCGAGGATTTCGTGAGGAACAACAGGGCCTTCCGTAAGTTGCTGGCCTTTCTTCACAAAATCGCCTTTGAAGACAATGATGTGTTTGGTGAGCGGGATCAGGTGCTCTTCCTCGGTTCCGGTATCAGGATCCTTTAAAATCAGGCGTCGTTTGCCACGGGCAGTTCCACCCATCTCGACGATCCCATCAATCTTTGCAATCTCTGCCGCGTCCTTCGGACGGCGAGCTTCGAATAATTCGGCCACGCGCGGCAAGCCGCCGGTAATGTCCTTGGTTTTTGCGACTTTACGCGGCGTTTTCGCCAAGAGTGCGCCCGCTCGAACCTTCTGCCCTTCTTCGACGATGACGTGCGCGCCAGCGGGGATCGAGTAACTCGCGAGCAGCTCCTTTTTCTCACCCACGATCACAATCTGCGGATGCAAATCCTCCTTGTGCTCGATAATCACGGTGCCCATGAGACCGGTCGCTTCATCGACATCACGCTTGATTGTCACACCGGCGATCATGTCCCGAAATTCGATCTTACCGCTTTTATCAGTCAGAATCGGCACGTTGTAGGGATCCCATTGCACAAAGGTCTCACCTTTCTTGACCGAAGCGCCGTCGTCTTTGGAGATCATCGAACCGATAACGACGTTGTAACGCTCCAGTTCGCGGCCTTCGGCGTTGTGGACACCGATCGAGCCGTTCTTACTCAAAACGATCCAGCTACCGTCGAGCGCCTGCACCGTTCGCAGATCATTGAACTGAACAGTGCCATCGTTCTTCGCCTTGATGATAGGCTGCTTGAATGTCTGACTCGCCGTGCCGCCAATATGGAATGTCCGCATGGTCAACTGCGTTCCGGGCTCACCGATCGATTGCGCCGCAATGATGCCGACTGCTTCGCCCAGCTTCACAAATTGGCCCGTGGCAAGATTACGGCCATAGCACATCGCGCAAACGCCGCGACCGCACTCGCAGGTGAGCACCGAACGAATCTTCAAGCTCTCTACGCCGATTCGCTGAAGCTCCGCCGCGATTTTTTCGTCGATGAGCTGGTTTGCCTTGACGACTTTCTTCTTTTTGTCGACGGGGTCTGCGATCGTCTCACAACTGACGCGCCCAATAATGCGCTGGCCGAGATCGACGACCTCCTCATCGCCCTCATAAATCGACCGCACCACAATTCCATTTACTGTGCCGCAATCTTCTTCGTTAATGATGACGTCCTGCGCCGCGTCCACCAGTTTGCGGGTAAGATAACCCGAGTCCGCGGTTTTGAGCGCCGTGTCCGCGAGACCCTTACGCGCTCCGTGCGTAGAAATAAAGTACTCAAGGACGGTCAGTCCCTCGCGGAAGTTTGACGTGATCGGACGCTCGATAATTTCGCCGCTTGGCTTGGCCATTAAACCGCGCATGCCAGCGAGCTGCCGCACCTGCTGACGGTTGCCGCGTGAGCCGGAATCAACCATCAAGTAAACAGGATTCAGTTCTTTACGGCCCTCGTTGTGTTCTAGGGTACGGAACATCACGCTGGAAATTTCGTCTCCGGCGTGCGTCCAGATGTCGATGATCTTGTTGTACCGCTCGCCATCGGTGATGATGCCTTTGCGATATTGCTGCTCAACCTGCCGGATTTGCTTGTAAGCATTTTCGAGCTCCGTTTCTTTCTC
>Ga0070668_100001883_pt1 | contig 15335 bp, 14 predicted proteins | sample KBSS43metaG_FD_64661 | JGI IMG/M metagenome (GOLD analysis project Ga0070668, IMG submission 64661) | Switchgrass rhizosphere microbial communities from Kellogg Biological Station, Michigan, USA - KBS S4-3 metaG | ecosystem: Host-associated > Plants > Roots > Rhizosphere > Soil ... | reverse complement strand
GTTGAACTGGGGGCGGGGGCGGGTCCCGAGTGGTGGCTACGGCGGGACACCGCCCGCGTGAATCTCGACTTTGCCGAGACCCTGTCGCCGGACGCCATGAATGAGTCATTCACGGCGCTCGGCCGGATCGGACCTGGCTCATCCGACCGAAGACATCTAACATGTTAGATGTGAGTCTCTCAAAGGTCACCCGCCCGTTGCTCCGCGACGAGGCTTACGACCGCATCCGCCGGGCGATCGTCGACGGCACGCTGCAGCCCGGCACCCCGCTGCGCGACGCGGACCTCGCCGACCAGCTCGGCCTCTCCAAGGCCCCGGTGCGCCAGGCCCTGCTGCGCCTGGCCGACGACGGCCTGGTCGACTCCAAGCCCCAGAGCTACACGCGGGTCTCCGAAGTGATGTCCCGCGACGTGACCGACGCCCGCGAGATCGTCCGGCTGCTGCACGAGTTCGCCGTCCGCCAGGCGGCGTCCCGCTGCCGCCCGGCCGACATCGCCGCGATGCGCGCGGCCAACGACCGCTTCGCCGCCGCCATCGAAGCCCGGGACATCGCGGCCGCCGTGAAAGCGGACGACGAGCTGCACGACGTCCCGGTCCGCCTGGCCGGCAACACCGCGGTGGCCGCGACCCTCGACCGCTACACGCCGCTGCTGCGCCGCCTGGAGCACGCCCGGTTCAGCTCGGCGCTGGCCTGGAACTCGGTCGAGCGCCACACGAAGCTCATCGACGCGCTCGAGAAGCGCGACACCGAAACCGCCGTCTCCGTGATCTCGACCATCTGGACCGACCTGCTGGAGGAACTGTGACCCTCGACGCCTTCCCGCGCTTCCCGCTGCTGTTCGGTCCGTCGCCGGTGCACCCGCTGGAACGCCTGACCGAGCACCTCGGCGGGGCGAAGATCTGGGCCAAGCGCGAGGACGTGAACTCCGGCCTGGCGTTCGGCGGCAACAAGACCCGCAAGCTCGAGTACCTCGTCGCCGACGCGCTCGCCCGAGGCGCGGACACGCTCGTCTCCATCGGCGGGGTCCAGTCCAACCACACCCGGCAGGTCGCGGCCGCGGCGGCGCGGGCCGGGCTGAAGGCCGTGCTCGTCCAGGAGAGCTGGGTCGACTGGCACGACCCGCTCTACGACAAGGTCGGCAACATCCAGCTCTCGCGGATCCTCGGCGCCGACGTCCGGCTCGTCGACGCCGGCTTCGGCATCGGCTTCAAGCAGGCGTGGGAAGACGCGGTCGCCGAGATCGAGGCCGGCGGCGGGAAGCCGTACGCCATCCCCGCGGGCGCGTCGGACCACCGGCTCGGCGGGCTCGGCTTCGCGAACTGGATCGTCGAGCTGGAACAGCAGGAGAAGGACCTGGGCGTCTTCTTCGACACCGTCGTCGTCTGTTCGGTCACCGGCAGTACCCAGGCCGGGATGGTCGCGGGGACCGCGCTCGGCGAGAACCGCAGGATCCTCGGCATCGACGCCTCCGCCAAGCCGGACGAGACCCGCGAACAGATCACGCGGATCGCGCGGAACACCGCCGAGCTGATCGGCGCCGGGCCGATCTCCGACGTCGAACTCGACGACCGCTACCACGCCGGGATCTACGGCATCCCCGACAAATCCACTGTGGACGCCATCGAAACGTGCGCCCGGCTGGAGGGGATGATCACCGACCCCGTGTACGAGGGCAAGTCCATGGCGGGACTCATCGATCTCGTCAAGAACGGTGAGATCCCGCGCGAATCGAACGTCCTGTACGCGCACCTCGGCGGGCAGCCCGCCCTGAACGGCTACACGAGCGTCCTCGGCTGAACCGGTGGGCCGGGCACGACCCGGCCCACCGAAGGCTCAGTCCAGCACGCAGAGCACGTCGATCTCGACGAGCAGCTCGCCCGGGAGGCCGACGTAGACCGTCGTGCGCGCCGGCTGCGGCGCGTCGCCGATCAGCTCGTCGTACACCTCGTTGAACGGCGCGAAGTGCGCGGTGTCGGTCAGGTACACCCGGACCATGATCGCGTCGGCGAGGCTCGAGCCCGCCGCCGCCAGCACGGCCTCGATGTTCTTGAACGTCTGCCGCGTCTGGCCCGCGACGTCGTCACCGACGATCTCGTTCGTGGCCGGGTCGAACGCGACCTGGCCGGCGACCTGCAGCAGGTTCCCCTTGCGGACGGCCTGCGAGAACTTCGCCGGCGGCTTCGGCGCGTTCTCGGTGGAAACTGCCGTCTTGCTCATCAGTGCCCCTTTCCGTTCTCCGTCCATCCACTGTGGACGGAAGCTTCCGTCGTGGCGGCCCGCAGCTCGGGCACCAGCGCCAGCAGGCCTTCGTAGTCCAGCAGCACCTTCGGCACCGACATCGACGCGGCGGCCAGCACCTCGCCGTCCGCCCCGCGCACCGGCGCCGCGATGCAGTGGATGAAGTCCTCGTGCTCGGCGTTGTCCACGGCGTACCCGAGCCGGTCCACGCGGTCCAGCTCGGCGAGGTAGGCCTCGGCCGTGGTGATCGTGTTCGGCGTCCGCACGGGATAGTCGATCGACCGCGCGATCTCCGCGCGCCGCGCCGGCGGCATCGCCGCGACCAGGACCTTCCCCACGGCCGTGCAGTGCAGCGGCGCGCGCTTGCCGACGCGCGAGTACATCCGCACCGAGTGCCGCCCCTCGTACTTGTCGATGTAGACGACCTCGCCGTCGTCGTAGCTGGCCAGGTGCACGGTGTGCCCGGTGCGCGCGTTGAGCGCGGCCAGCGCGGGCTGGGCGCTGCGCCGGACGTCGATCGAGTCGAGCGCCTGGTTGGCCAGGTCGAACATGGCGCTGCCGAGGCGGTAGTACCGGACGCCTTCCCGGCGGACGAAGTGGTGCTGTTCGAGGGTGCGCAGCAGCCGCAGCACGGTCGACTTGTGCACGCCGATCTCGTCGGCGAGGTCGTCCAGGGTGCGGGCGTCCTTCGCGATCGAGTTCAACAACGTCAGCGCGCGGTCCAGACTCTGGCTCACGTGAGCACCACGCCCTCTCCGGTCAACCGCGCCGAACGCCACTCGTCCGGGTCCGCGTGCAGCAGGGTATCCACGACCGCGGGCGGCAGCGGCACGCCGACGTCGTCGTGGGTGAGCAGGGTGACGGCGGCCTGCAGGTGCCCCTGCCGCAGCCGTTCCAGGGGCCCGGCTCCGCGCAGCGTCGCGGCGAGGAAGCCCGCGGCGAACGCGTCGCCGGCGCCGACCGGCTCGACGACGTCGACCCGCAGCGCGGGCGCGAACAGCGGCTCCCCCTCGACCAGCGTCGCCCCGCGTTCGCCGTGCTTGACGACGAGCGTGCGCGGCCCCGGCAGGAGGGCCCGCAGGTCCGCCGGGTCGCCGGTCCCCCACACCTGCTCCGCCTCGTCGTCGCCGGTCAGCACGATGTCGGCCTGCCCGGCGAGTTCCGCGAGCAGGCGGGGATCGCGGCCCGCCCAGAGCGCCGGCCGCAGGTTGACGTCGAACGAGATCAGCCGGTCGCCGCGGGGCATTTCCAACAACGCGCGCACCAGCGCGAGGCAGCTGCCGGACAGCGCCGGGGTGATGCCGGACAGGTGGAGCACGCGGACACCGTCGAGGTCCAGCCGATCGAGCAACGACGGGCCCATCGCGGACGCCGCCGAGCCCGTCCGGTAGTAGCGCACGGGACTGCCGCCGGCGCCGCTTTCCTTGATGTAGAGCCCGGTCGGGCGCGCCGGGTCGACGTAGCACGCGCTGACGTCGGCACCGGCGGCGGCGATTTCGCGCAGCATCGCGCGGCCGAACGGGTCGTCACCGACCGCGCTCACCCAGCCGCTCGACACCCCCAGCGCCGGGAGGTTGCAGGCCACGTTCGATTCGGCGCCGCCGATGGTGCGCACCCACCGCTTCACCTCGTCCGGCGGGCCGGGTTCGGCGGGCACGAACAGCGCCATCGACTCGCCGATACACAGCACCTCGGGCCCGCTCGTCACTTTCCGTCTCCCCCGTCCTGCACCCCGTTGACCTGTGGCGATCCGAATGCTACACCTATGGCGCGCAACATGCGCAACAGTCGTTGCAACATACGCAACCGAGGTCGCCGCCGATGACATCCCCCGAAACCGCCGTCTGCACGATGGACACCGCCGCGCTCGACGCCCTCCGGCAGGAGCGGATCGACTGGCGCTTCCGCTCGGCCGCTCCCGCCCTGACCGGGCTCACCCTCGCCGAAGCCGCGGACCGGCGGCTCAACCTGTTCACCGACGGGTTCTTCGCGCCCTTCGTGGTGCTCGACGACGAAGCCCTCGAGCACAACCTGCGGACGATGGCCGCGTGGTGCGCCGCCCGCGGCGTGGTGCTCGCCCCGCACGGCAAGACGACCATGGCACCGCAGCTGTTCGCGCGCCAGATCGAGCACGGCGCATGGGGCGTCACCTGCGCGAACGCCGGGCACCTCCGGATCTACCGCGCCTTCGGGGTGTCGCGGATCCTGCTGGCCAACCAGCTGCTCGACCCGGCCGGCCTGTGCTGGCTGGCCGCCGCACTCGCGGCGGACCCGGGTTTCGAGTTCGTCTGCTGGGTGGACTCGGTCCGCGGCGTCGAGCTGATGACCGAAGCCCTCGAAGGCGCCGAGCGGCCGGTGGACGTCCTCGTCGAGCTGGGCGCCGACGGCGGCCGCACCGGCGTCCGCGACACCGCGACCGCGCTGGCGATCGCCGAAGCGATCCACGCCAGCCCCGTCCTGCGGCTGCGCGGCACCGGCGGTTACGAGGGCGCCCTCTCGCACGACACCGACGACGCCGCGCTCGCGAAGATCAGCTCCTATGTGGACGGATTGCGCGACCTCGCGATCTCGTTCGCGGACAAGGGACTCCTCGACGGTCAGATCATCGTCACCGCCGGCGGCAGCGCGTACTTCGACCAGGTGGCGAACGAGCTCACGAAACCGTGGCCGGACGGCCTCGACGTGCTGCCGGTGCTGCGCAGCGGCGCCTACCTCACCCACGACGACGGCTTCTACCGCGAGATCTCCCCGCTCGGCGACCACCCGCGCATCGACGGCGTCGACTCCTTCCGGCCGGCGCTGCGGGCCTGGGCCCAGGTGACGTCGAAGCCGTCGGACGAGCTGGCGCTGCTGACCATCGGCAAGCGCGACGCGTCCTTCGACGAGGGCATGCCCGAACCCCAGCTGCGCCGCACCCCCGGCGGCCCCGCGGAACCCCTCGAAGGCCACGTCGTCGCGAAGATGAACGACCAGCACGCGTTCCTCACGCTGCCCGCCGGGTCACCGGTCGAGGTGGGCGACTGGATCGGGCTCGGCCTCTCCCACCCGTGCACGGTGTTCGACAAGTGGCCGCTGATCCCGGTGACCGCGGGCGACGGCGAAACCGTCGTCGACCTCGTCCGGACGTGGTTCTGATGGACGTCGTCCTCAAGGGCGCGCTGGTCGCCGACGGCACCGGCGACGCCATCACGCGGCACGACGTCGGCATCACCGGCGCGAAGATCGCCAGCGTCGCCGAGGCGGGGTCGCTGACCGGACGCCGGAACATCGACGCGGACGGCCTGGTGCTCGCGCCCGGGTTCATCGACATGCACTCGCACTCCGACCTGCAGCTGCTGGTCAACCCGGACCACCCGGCGAAGATCACGCAGGGTGTCACGACCGAGGTCCTCGGCCAGGACGGGCTTTCCTACGCGCCCGTCGACGACGTCGTCCTCGAAGCCCTGCGGCAGCAGCTGGCCGGCTGGAACGACGACCCGCCCGGGTTCGACTGGAACTGGCGCTCGGTCGGCGAGTACCTCGATCGCCTCGACCGGGGCATCGCGGTCAACGCCGCCTACCTCGTGCCGCAGGGCACCGTGCGGATGCTGGCCGTCGGCTGGGACGACCGCCCGGCCACCGACGCCGAGCTGGTCCGGATGAAGGAACTCGTCGCGACCGGCCTGCGCGAGGGCGCGATGGGGATGTCCTCGGGCCTCACCTACACGCCCGGGATGTACGCCGGCACCGGCGAGCTGGTCGAGCTGTGCCGGGTGGTCGGCGAGCTGGGCGGCTTCTACAGCCCGCACCACCGCAGCTACGGCAAGAACGCCCTCGAAGCGTTTGCCGAGATGATCGACGTCTCGCGGCGCTCCGGCTGCCCGCTGCACCTGGCGCACGCGACGATGAACTTCTCGGTGAACAAGGGCAAGGCGCCCGACCTGCTGAAGCTCCTCGACGCGGCCCTGGAAGACGGCTGCGACATCTCCCTCGACACCTACCCCTACCTGCCGGGGGCGACCTACCTCTCGGCGCTGCTGCCGAGCTGGGCGGCCGAAGGCGGGCTCGACGCCACCATGGCCCGCCTGTCCGATGTGGACGAACGGGAGCGGATCCGCGCCGAGATCGAGGAGTCCGGTTCGGACGGTGCGCACGGCGTGCCGATCGACTGGGACGCCATCGAAATCAACGGTGTCCGCAACGAACGCAACGCCCACCTCGTCGGGCACAGCGTCGCCGCGTCGGCCGCGAAAGCCCGCGTGACACCCGCGGACCTGTACTTCGACACGCTGCTCGACGAACGGCTCGGCACGTCGTGCCTGATGCACGTCGGGCACGAGGAGAACGTCCAGGCGATCATGCGGCACTCCACGCACACCGGCGGCAGCGACGGGCTCCTCGTCGGCGCGCGGCCGCACCCACGGGCCTGGGGCACGTTCCCCCGCTACCTCGCCCGGTACGTCCGCGAGCTGGGCGTGCTGGACCTCGCCGAGTGCGTCGCCCACCTGACCGGGCGGGCCGCCCGGCGGCTGCGGCTGGCCGACCGCGGCCTCGTCCGCGCCGGATACGCCGCCGACCTGGTGCTGTTCGACCCGGACGCGGTCGCCGACACCGCCACCTTCGACGACCCGCGGCAGCCCGCCGCGGGGATCACCCACGTCTTCGTCAACGGCGTCGCCGCCCTCGACGACGGCCGTCCCACCGGCGCCCTCGCCGGCCGTTCCCTGCGCAACCCCGGGAGAGCCCGATGATCCACTGGCTGCAACACACCACGGGCGGCCTGCTCACGCTCGCCGCCGTCTCGATCGCCGTCCTGCTGGTGCTGATCATCAAGCTGCGGCTCGAACCCTTCATCGCCCTGATCGTCGTCGGCCTGCTCACCGCGCTGGCCGCGGGCCTGCCCGTCGGCACCATCGTCGGCTCGGCGCAGAAGGCATCGGACTCGCTGCTGGAGAAGGGGTTCGGCAGCATCCTCGGGCACATCACGGCGATCATCGGGCTGGGCACGATCCTCGGGTCGATCCTGGAACGCTCGGGTGGCGCGAAGGTGCTCACCGGGGCGCTGCTGCGGTCGTTCGGCGAGAAGCGGGCGCCGCTGGCGATGGGGGCCGCCGGGTTCGTCTTCGGCATCCCGGTGTTCTTCGACATCGGCATCTTCGTGCTGGCCCCGCTCGTCTACGTCGCCGCGCGCCAAGGCGGCCGCTCGCTCGTGCTGTACGCGATGCCGCTGCTGGCGGGCCTGTCCATCACGCACGCCTTCCTGCCGCCGCACCCGGGTCCGGTCGCCGCGGCCGGGCTGCTGCACGTCGAGCTCGGCTGGATCATCCTGATGGGCCTCGCCTGCGGCATTCCCGCGTTCCTCATCGGCGGCGTGCTCTACGCGACCTGGATCGGCAAGCGCATCGACGTCGGCGTGCCCGAGGAGATGGTCTTCGCCGAGGAAGAGGGCGAAAAGGAGGAGAACCCGCCTTCGCTGGCGCTGGTCGCCGCGATCATCGCGGTGCCACTGGTGCTGATCCTGGCCGGCACCTTCGGCAGCATCTGGCTGCCGAAGGGCTCCGCCCTCGCCGGGGTCGCCGCGTTCATCGGCACCCCCGCGGTCGCGCTGACCGTTGCCGTCCTGCTCGCTTCGTGGCTGCTCGGCCTGCGGCGCGGGTTCACCGGCAAGGACCTCAACGAGCTGGCCGCGAAGTCGCTGCGGCCGGTCGCGATGATCCTGCTGGTGGTCGGCGCGGGCGCGTTCTTCGGCGCGGTGCTCTCGGCCACCGGGATCGGCAAGGCCGTGGCCGACTCGCTGCACGACGCCGGGTTGCCGGTGATCCTCGCGGCGTACGTGATCAGCTGCGGCCTGCGGATCGCGCAGGGTTCGGCCACCGTGGCGATCGTGACGACGAGCACCATCCTCGGCCCGGCCGTGGCCCAGCTCGGCTATTCGCAGATCCAGCTGGCCCTGCTGGTGATGGCCATCTCGGCCGGGTCGATCATCGCCTCGCACGTCAACGACGGCGGGTTCTGGATCGTTTCGCGGTACTTCAACCTCACCGTGCCACAGACGATCAAGTCGTGGACCGCGCTGGAAACCGTGCTTTCCCTGTCGGGATTCGGTGTCGCGGCATTGCTCATGGCCGTGGTCTAGACCATACTGGAGCCTGTCACCGCCGAAACCCGTTGGGAGACAATGACGATGACCGGACTTTCCCGTCGCACGTTCCTCGGCGCCGCTGCCGGTGCGGGCGCCGCCACCGTCCTCGGCACCCAGGTGGCCGGCGCGGCCACCACGGAGAAGGGCTGCTTCGCCGGCGCAGGCGCGTACATCGGGAGCTACACCACCGGGGCGACCGGGCACGGCCTCGACGTCGCCACCCGCTCGGGCGCGGCGCTGTCCCTGCTCCGGACGATCCCGGGGATCACCGACACGTCGTGGTTCGACCGCAGCGCCGACGGCAAGACGCTCTACGTCACCAACGAAGGCGACCCGGCCGGGTACGTCTCGGCGTTGAGCCTCGCCGACCCGGTGAAACCGAAGCTGCTCAACAAGGTCTCGTCCAAGGGCGGCGCGCCGACACACCTTTCGGTGCACTCGAGCGGGAAGTACGTGCTGGCCGCGAACTACAGCTCGGGCAGCGTCGTCGTGCTCCCGATCCTCGCGGGCGGCAAGCTCGGGCCGGCCACGGACCTCGTCACCCACCACGGTGCCGAACGGGACGCCCACGCCCACCAGGTCGTCAACGACCCGACCGGCCGCTGGGTGCTGGCGGTCGACCTGGGCGCCGACTCGGTGTACGTCTACGGCTTCGCCGCCGGGAAGCTTTCGCTGCACCAGCAGCTGAAGCTGCCGTCGGGCGCGGGGCCGCGGCACCTCGCGTTCGACCGCACCGGGAAGTTCGCCTACATCCTCGGCGAACTGCGGGCGGAGGTGACGGTCGCGAGCTGGGACGCGGCCGCCGGGAAGCTGAAAGCGCTCTCGGTCGTCCCGGCCGTGCCCGCCGGGAGCACCGGCGACCGGTTCCCGGGCGAAATCATCGTGTCGAACGACGGGAAGTTCGTCCACGCGACCGTCCGCGGTCCGAACACCTTGGCCACGTTCGCGGCCTCAGGCGCCACGTTGAAGCTGGTGTCGAGTGTGCCCACCGGCGGCAACTGGCCACGGCACGTGACCCTCGACCCTTCCGAAAGCTGGTTCTACGTCTCGAACCAGCGCTCCGGCACCGTCACGTGGCTGCCGCGAGACCCGGCCACCGGCCTGCCCGGCGCGCCCGCCGGTCAGCTCGCCGTCGGAAGCGTCAACTCCGTCTATTTCGCCTGACCTCAGGTCCCCACTGGAGGCACCCATGAGACTGCTGCCGTTCGTCGCTGCGCTGGCCCTGCTGGCCGGCTGCGCGCCCACCCAGTCCGCGCCCGCGGGCGCCGGCGCGGACGACAAGACCGGCACCGTCCGCGTCTGGTTGTTCGACGAAGCCAACCGCGCGCCGAAGGAGGCCGCGGTCAAGGAGGCCATCGCCGAATTCAAGGCGGCCCACGCCGGCGTCGAGGTCGACGTCCAGTGGGTGCCGGTCGAAGGCCGCGCCGACAAGTTCTCCGGGGCCTTCAACGACCCGGCCAACGCGCCGGACGTCGCCGAGTTCGGCAACACCGACGTCTCCGGCTACGCCGCGACCGGCGCGCTCGCCGACCTGACCGGCGACCTCGCGTCGTGGAACGAGGGCAAGGACCTCATCCCGACCGTGCTCGACACCGCGAAGTCCGGCGGCAAGACCTACGGCCTGCCCTGGTACACCGGCGTCCGCGCGCTGTACTACCGCACCGACGTCTTCACCGAGCTGGGCCTGAAGCCGCCGTCGACGCTCGCCGAGCTGACCGACGACGCCCGGAAGATCCGGGCCGCCAAGCCGGACCTCTACGGCATCTCCGTCGGCGGCAAGTACACCTACGCGATGCTGCCGTTCCTCTGGGCCAACGGCGGCGAGCTGGCGCAGCAGAGCGACGGCAAGTGGAAGTCCGCGGTGACCGGCGAACAGGCCAAAGCCGGCGTGACCCAGTACGCGAACCTGCTCAAGGACGACATCTGCCCGCCCGCGCAGTGCGCGAACCTGACCGGCACGCAGAGCGTCACGGCGTTCGCCGGCGGCAAGGCCGGGATGACGATCGGCGGCGACTTCAACCGCAAGGCCGTCGAACAGGGCGCGGTGAAGGGCAAGTACGCCGTCGTGCCGCTCCCGGGCACGACGGCGGGCAGCGTCGCCCCGGCGTTCGCCGGCGGCAACCTGCTGGGCGTGTTCAACGCGAGCAAGCACCGCGGCCTGGCGCTGGAGTTCATCGAGCTGCTCGGCGGGGCGAAGTACCAGGAAAAGATGTACACCGCGATGGGGAACCTGCCCACGCTGAGCAGCGTGCAGCAGAAGCTCGCAGCGAGCGACCCGTCGCTCAAGCCGTTCGTCGACACCCTGCAGGCGGGCACGAAGTTCGTCCCGGCGACGCCGGCGTGGTCGAAGATCGACAGCCAGAACGTGCTGCCGACGGCCGTGCAGCAGATCGCGACCGGCGGGAAGGACCCGTCGGCGGCACTGGCCGACGCGGCCGCCGCGATGGACAAGGCCTTCGGCTAGTGGTCACCCAGGTCCGTCCCGTCCCGGTGGCCGCCAAGGCACCGCGACGGCGGCGGGACGGCCGAGCCGCCGCGCTGTACCTCGCGCCCGCGGGCGTCCTGCTCGCCGCGCTGCTGGCCTACCCGATCTACCAGCTGGTCCTGATCTCCCTCTACGACTACGGCCAGCCGCAGGCCGCGGGCAACGCGCCGCTGGTGTTCCTCGGCTTCGCGAACTACACGGACCTGCTGTCCCAGGCGCAGTTCTGGACCGTGCTCGGCAAGACGGTCGGGTTCGCCGCGGCCTGCGTCGTCGGTTCGCTCATCGTCGGCACCGGACTCGCGGTGCTGGCGAGCCGGGTGCGCTCGCTGCCGCGGATGCTGCTGTTCCTGGCCGCGCTGGGCGCGTGGTCGACGCCGGCCATCGCCGGTTCCTACGTCTGGCTGTTCCTGTTCGACACCGACTTCGGCCTGGTCAACGAGGTGCTCTCCGGGCTCGGGCTGCCGTTCGAGCACCACTCGTGGACCTTCGGCACGCTGGGCGCGTTCGGGCTGGTCGCCGCCGAGGTGATCTGGTGCTCGTTCCCGTTCGTGCTGGTCACGATGTACGCCGGGATCAAGGGCGTCCCGGACGAGGTGCTCGAAGCCGCGTCGCTCGACGGCGCGTCGGCGTGGCGCACGACGTGGACGATCGTGCTGCCGATGGTGCGGCCGCTGCTGATGATCGCGACCGTGCAGTCGATCATCTGGGACTTCAAGGTGTTCACCCAGATCTACGTGATGACCAACGGCGGCGGCGTGGCCGGGCGCAACCTCGTGCTCAACGTCTACGCCTACCAGCAGGCCTTCGCCGGGCAGGAGTACGGCCTCGGCTCGGCGATCGGAGTCGTGATGACGTTGTTGCTGCTGTCGGTCACCGGGTTGTACGTCCGGTCGCAGCGCCGGAGCGCGGCATGGCTGTGAAGCGTCCTGGGCGGCTGGTCGCCGAGATCGTCACCGTCGTGATCGCCGGGATCGTGGCGTTCCCGCTGTACTGGATGCTGCTGTCGGCGGTGAAGCCGCCGGGCGAGATCCAGTCGGCGGACCCGAAGCCGTGGACGTTCAGGCCTTCGTTGGACAGCTTCGAGCGCGTGCTCACGGTGTCCGGCTTCGGGCGGTTCTTCCTCAACAGCCTGCTGGTCGCGCTGGTCGTCGTGGTGCTGTCGCTGCTGCTGTCGTTCCTGTCGGCGGTCGCGCTGACGCGGTTCGCGTTCAAGGGCCGGACCGTGCTGCTGGTGATGACCCTGGTCGCGCAGATGGTGCCGGTGGAGGCGCTGACCATCCCGCTGTTCTTCCTGATGCGCCAGATCGGCGGCGTGGTCCCGGCGTTCGGGCTGAACGAGCTGGGTTCGCTGGTGCTGGTGCACCTGGCGTTCAGCCTGCCGTTCGCGATCTGGATGCTGCGCGGGTTCGTCGCCGCGGTGCCGGTCGAACTCGAGGAGGCCGCGAAGCTGGACGGCGCTTCGCGGATGCGGTTCACCTGGCAGATCCTGTTCCCGCTGGTGGCGCCCGGGCTGGTCGCGGTGAGCGTGCTGGCGTTCATCCACGCCTGGAACGACTTCCTGTTCGCCAAGACGTTCATCATCTCCAAGACCGAGAACCAGACGCTGCCGCAGGCGATCCTGGTGTTCTTCAAGCCGGAGGACACCGACTGGGGTGCGGTGATGGCGTCGTCGACGTTGATGACGATCCCGGTGCTCGTGTTCTTCGTCCTCGTGCAACGACGGCTGGTGTCCGGGATGGCCGGCGCCGTGAAGGGCTGACATGTTCGACACGCTCCTCCCCCGGCCGGTTTCCGTGACGCCCGCGCCGGGCACCTGCCCGTGGCCGTCCTCTGTGGACGTTCGCCTCGCGGACCTCCCCGCGGAGGGCTACCGGCTGGAGATCTCCCCTTCCGGCGTCGTGCTGTTCGCCGGCGACGCGGCCGGGGAGTTCTACGGGCGGCAGACGCTGCGGCAGCTCGTGGGACCGGACGCGTTCCGCGCCGCGTCGATCCACAGTGGACTCACGATTCCGTGTGGCGTGGTCGAGGACCACCCGCGGTTCGGCTGGCGCGGCTGCCTGCTCGACGTCGCCCGGCACTTCCGGACCAAGGCGGAGGTGCTCCGGTTCGTCGACCTGCTGGCCGCGCACAAGCTGAACGTGCTGAACCTGCACCTGACCGACGACCAGGGCTGGCGCTTCGAGGTCCCGGAGTTTCCCCGGTTGACGTCGGTGGGTGGCTGGCGGCCGTCGTCGATGGCCGGCAGCGGGGGTGCGCAGGACGGACGTCCGCACGGCGGCTTCTACACCGGCGACGACCTGCGGGAGATCGTGGCCTACGCCGCCGCGCGCGCGATCACCGTGGTGCCGGAGATCGACGTCCCCGGCCACGCGCGGGCCGCGTTGGCCGCCTATCCCTCACTCGGGACCGAGGAGGCGTACGAAGTCTGGACCGCCTGGGGCATCAGCACCTCCCTGCTGTCGCCTGCTTCGGCTACTTCGGACTTCTTCCGGACGGTGTTCGACCACCTGCTGGAGATCTTCCCGTCTCCGGTGATCGCACTGGGCGGCGACGAAACCCCCGGCGCCACCGACGAGCACCGCGAGTTCGTCCGGCTGCTGGCCGAGCACCTGGTGGCCCGCGGCCGGACGCCGATGGGCTGGGACGAGGTCCTCGACATCGGCGGCCTGCCTCCGATGGTCATCGGCGCCTGGCGGCACGAGGCGGCGGGCCTGCGGGCGGCTTCGGACGGACACGACGTGGTGCTGTGCCCGGAACAGCACGTCTACCTCGACCACCGCCAGTCCGAGCACCCGGACGAGCCGATCCCGGTCGGCATGCCGCACACCATCGAGGACGTCTACGCGTACGAACCGGCGTTGACCGGCCCTCGGCTGCGGGGCGTGCAGGCGCAGGTGTGGAGCGAACACCTCGACAGCGTCCGGCGGGTGGACTACATGGCCTTCCCGCGGCTGTCGGCGTTCGCGGAGGTCGCCTGGAGCAGCGGGCCGCGGGACTACGCCGAGTTCCTGCCGCGGCTGCGCGACCACCACCTGCCGCGGCTGGACGCGCTCGGGGTGGAGTACCGGCCGTTGGCCGGGCCGCTTCCGTGGCAGACCCGGCCCGGCGTGCCGGGGCGGCCGCGCTGACTCAGCGATTCCACACCGCCGCCCATTGCCGCGGGGTGAGGTCGCGGGGCAAGGCCGACGGCGGGATCCCGGCGGCCTTCAAGGTCGCGCGCCAGGGCTTCGGCACCACCGAGGTGAGGATCTGCTCGATCCCGCGGCCGCGTCCGGTGAAAACCTTGCGCACGAACTGTTCGTAGCCGGCGCGGTCAGCCGGGTCGACGAGCGGCGAACGCCTCCGGGAGACCGTGAGGAGCCCGCCGTCGACACTCGGTTTCGGCCGGAACCCGTCGGCCGGGACGCGCCCGTGCAGGGTGAAGTCGAACCAGGGCACGGTCTGCGCGGTCAGCATGGTGCGGCCGCCGACGCCGGCGCGTTTGCGAGCGACCTCCCACTGCGTCAGGAGGATCGCGTCGGCCCAGTCGCCGGCGGCGAGCAGTCGCCGCAGGATCGGCGTGGTGAGGTGGAACGGCAGGTTGCCGACGACGACCGGCCGCTCCAACGGGGTCCGGAGGGCGTCGTCGTGGACCACGGTCACCGACGGAAGGCGGCGCCGGAGCCGGCGTACGCGGTGCTCGTCGATGTCGACGGCCAGGACGTCGCGCCCGAGCGTCGCGAGATGCTGGGTGAGCGCACCGTCGCCGGCGCCGATCTCCAGGACCGGGCCGTCCGTCTCGCGCACGAGCCGGACGATCCGGTCGATCGTCGGAGAGTGGTGCAGGAAGTTCTGGCCGAGTTCGTGGCGGCCGCCGTGGACCGAACGGGACAAGGGAGGTACTCCAGACGTGCGGAATGGAGCACCCGGGGAAGGGAGCGGGGTCGCTCGACCGTCTCCGGGTGCCGGGGCATCCGGAAGTACGGCGCGATCGGATCTTCAGCGGTACGCGCCGTCAGGCGCGGCGGTCACGCTGCAGAGACTGACGCCCGTATGCGGGCATCCACAAAGTTCCCATGGCGCCGGAACCTACAAGCCCGCGACGGACCCCGCCACTGCTTTTACGGCAGCAAGGTCACCGTGAAGGAGCGCGTCGGGCCGACGTTCCCGGCCGCGTCGATCGACCGGTACTCGATGCGATGCGGCCCGTAACCCGGCTTGCGGGCCGTGAACGGCGACACCGTGAGGCCGTCCGGGCCGAGGTTGCCGTACGCCAGCCCGTCGATGTCCGTGCCGCGCGCCGTGAACAGGTACGGCGCGTTCGCGTCCGTCGGCCAGCCGTAGTACTTGTGCCAGCCGTCGCCGTCGACGCGGAACTCGGCCAGTCCGTCCGACGGCTCGAGGCGCATCGTGAACGAACCGTGGAACACGTTGTCCTTGGCCGGCGGCAGCTCGGCTGTCGTCGTCGGGCCCGTCGCGTCCACCGTCCAGGTCAGCGTGGTGCCGCCGGT
>Ga0070668_100001881_pt1 | contig 15343 bp, 14 predicted proteins | sample KBSS43metaG_FD_64661 | JGI IMG/M metagenome (GOLD analysis project Ga0070668, IMG submission 64661) | Switchgrass rhizosphere microbial communities from Kellogg Biological Station, Michigan, USA - KBS S4-3 metaG | ecosystem: Host-associated > Plants > Roots > Rhizosphere > Soil ... | reverse complement strand
ATGCCGGCGTTGGTCGCGCCCGGCACGCCGATCGCCAGCGTGCCCACCGGAATGCCGCCGGGCATCTGCACGATCGAGAGCAGGCTATCCATGCCCTTCAACGCCTTGGATTCCACCGGCACGCCCAGCACGGGCAAGTGCGTCATCGACGCGACCATGCCCGGCAGGTGCGCGGCACCGCCAGCCCCGGCGATCACCACCTTGAAGCCGGCACTGTGCGCGGTCTTGGCAAAGTCCACCAGCCGGTCGGGCGTGCGATGGGCCGAAACGATGCGGCATTCGTGCGCCACGCCGAGCTTTTCCAGCACGGCGGCAGCGTTCTTCATCGTTTCCCAGTCGGACTGGCTGCCCATGATGATGGCAACCTGCGCGCCTTGCGCACTTTCGGTCATCCCCGATTCCCCCTCGGCCCGCCGCGCTCAGCGCTCGGACAGGTAATAGCGTTCCACTTCGGCCAGGTTGTCGTCCAGTTCATAGACGATCGGCTGGCCGGTGGGGATTTCCAGGCCGGTGATCTCATCGTCGGAAATGCCCGACAGATGCTTGACCAGCGCGCGCAGCGAATTGCCATGGGCCGAAACGATCACGGTTTCCCCGGCCTTGAGCGCCGGCACGATCAGTTCCTCGTAAGCCGGCAGCACGCGGGCGATCGTGTCCTTGAGGCTCTCGGTCGCGGGAACGGCGATCCCGGCATAACGCGGATCGGCCGAGAGATCGAACTCGCTGCCCGCTTCCAGCACCGGGGGCGGAATGTCGAAGCTGCGGCGCCACACCTTGACCTGCTCGTCGCCATGCTTGGCAGCGGTTTCGGCCTTGTCGAGGCCGGTAAGGCCACCATAGTGGCGCTCGTTCAGGCGCCAGTCCTTGGTTTCCGGCACCCACAGGCGGCCAGCGGCCTCCAGCGCCAGGTGCAGCGTCTTGATCGCGCGGGTCTGCAACGAGGTGAACGCCACGGTGGGCAGCACGCCCTTGTCCTTGAGCAGCTGGCCGGCGGCAAAGGCCTCGGCTGCGCCCTTTTCGGTCACATCCACGTCCCACCAGCCGGTGAAGCGGTTTTCCAGGTTCCATTGCGACTGGCCGTGACGAATCAGGATCAAACGGGGCATCGAGGCTTCCTGCTTTCAAGAAGGGACAAGAACCGCGGCCCCTAGCGGGCCGAGGCCGATTTGGAAAGGCGACTCCGGCTTTGCGGACCTAAACTTGCGTTTCGGGGGGCGATTGCGAACCCGCTTCGTCCTCCCCCTGCGCCAGGGCGCGCGCCTGCGCCTTGCGGCGGCGCAGATTCTCGCGCAGGCGCTGGGCAAGGCGATCTTCGCGGTTGGGAGGTGGTGGCGCAGAATGGGAGCGGGTCATGGCAAAGGTTCTTTGCCGTGGGAATTTTTTGTCCGCAACCCTGCTTGACTTTGCCAACCCGTGCGGCCAATAGCGCGCCTCCACCGGCGGCCACCCGCCGTCGTGGCAAAAGCCGGCGGCTTGGCCCCGCGCTTTTTGCGGAAATGGTGTGCTGCTGTAGCTCAGTGGTAGAGCGCATCCTTGGTAAGGCTGAGGTCGGGAGTTCAATCCTCCCCAGCAGCACCATTTCCCGCCAAACTCGACCTGCAGTTATCGCCGGCCCCACTTTGCGGCGCGGTTTTCACGCCTGCAAATCGGCCCATTCGGGATGGCGGCGGAATTGCGCGGCAACATAGCTGCAGGCCGGCACGATCTTCCAGCCTTGCGCGCGCGCGTCGGCGATCAGCGCCTCGACCAGGCGGGCAGCCACGCCACGGCCGCCGATGGCGCCGGGCACGAGGGTGTGATCGGCCACCACCACGCCGGGCGAGGCTTCGCGCCAGGTCAGCAGGCCTTCGGCCGCTTCGCCAGGCACTGTGGCATGGTAGGCGCCGTGGCTGCCCTGGTTGTCGTGGCGGATGGAAACGGTCTCGGGTGAGGTCTCGCTCAAGGGTATTCTCCAGATCGCCCTGCAGAAAAAGGGTGGCTTGACCGCACAACGTCTTCACGGTCATGGCGGTTTCCATGCACTTTTTCTCCGACAACGCCGCTTCCGTCCACCCCCGTCTCTGGGGGGCGATGCAGGCCGCCGACGCTCCCGATTTCGCCTATGACGCCGATGCCTATAGCCGCGCGCTGGACGACGCGTTCTCGACGCTGTTCGGCACGCCCTGCGCCGCGCTGCTGGTTGCCACGGGCACGGCCGCCAATTGCCTGGCGCTGAGCGCGATGGTGCCGCCGCACGGCGCCGTGATCTGCCATCGTGAAGCGCATATCGAGACCGACGAGGGCGGCGCACCGGGCTTTTTCACCCATGGTGCCAAGCTGATTCTGGCGCAAGGCGAAGGCGCCCTGCTCACGCCCGAAACCATCGCCGCCGCGATCGACCTGATTCGGCCCGGCGTGCACCAGGTGCAGCCCCATGCCATCTCGATTACCCAGGCCAGCGAATATGGCCGCGTCTATCGCCCGCACGAGGTGGCCGCGATCGGCTCGCTGGCGCGCACGCGGGGCCTTGGCCTGCACATGGACGGCGCCCGCTTTGCCAATGCCGTGGCGTTTCTCGATTGCGAGCCGGCCGCGCTCACGGCCCAGGCCGGGGTCGATGCCATGACGTTCGGGTTCGTCAAGAACGGCGGGCTGGGGGCCGAAGTGATCGTGCTGTTCGACGAGGACCTGGCCGAGACGATCCGCTTCCGCCGCAAGCGCGCCGGGCACCTGCAATCCAAGGGGCGCTATATGGCGGCGCAGATCCTGGCCATCCTGGAGCATGACTTGTGGCTGGAAAACGCCCGTGCTGCCAATGCCGCCGCGCATGAACTGGCGGCAGCGTGCACGGGGCGCCTGCTGCACGCGGTGGAAGCGAACGAACTGTTCGTTGCCCTGTCGGACGAGGAAAAGACCGCGCTGCGTTCCATGGGCTTTGATTTCTACGATTGGCCGGCGCCGGCCGGCACGGTTGGGGCAGCCCGGCTGGTGACCGCGTGGAACACCGACCCTGCCCATGTTGCCGCGCTCGCCCGCGCCGTTCGCAACTTGTGAGGGGGGCAAGCACGCCTGCGGGCGAAAGCCTGCTGCGGCCGCGCGTGGTCCTGCCATTCCTGGCCGTGGCGCTGATCTGGGGCTCCACCTGGCTGGTGATCAAGGGCGGGGCAGGCAGCGTGCCGCCGGCCTGGTCGGTCTGCTATCGCTTTGCGGTCTCGGCGCTGGGCACGTTCGTGCTGGCGATCGGCCGGCGCGATTCGCTGCGGCTGGATGCGCAGGGCTGGCGCCTGGCGGCGGGCATCGGCTTGTTTCACTTCACGATCAATTACCAGTTCCTCTACCCGGCCGAACAGCATCTCACCTCTGGCCTGGTCGCGGTGCTCTATGCGCTGCTGATGGTGCCTAATGCCTTGCTCGCGCATGTCTTCCTGGGCCAGCGCGTGGCACGCGGATTCTGGGCCGGTTCGGCCGTGGCTCTGGCGGGCATCACCCTGCTGGTGATGAACGAAGTGCGCGTGGCGCCGGCCACCACGACACCGTGGCTGGGCATCGGCATGGTCACGATCTCGATCCTGGGCGCCTCGGTCGCCAATGTGATCCAGGCCTCGGGCGCGGCGCGCTCGCGCCCGGTCTTGCCGATCCTGGCGTGGGGAATGGTGATCGGCACGCTGGCCGACGGGCTGATCGCGCTCACGCTGTCGGGGCCGCCATCGTTCGACCGGACCTGGCCCTATGTTTCGGGCGTGCTCTACCTCAGCCTGGTGGGGTCGGTGATCACCTTTCCGCTCTATTTCCAGCTGATCAAGGACATGGGCGCGGGCCGCGCGGCCTATAACGGGGTGCTGGTGCCGGTCGTGGCGATGACGCTGTCCACCCTGTTCGAGGGCTATCGCTGGACGGCGCTTGCGGTGGCCGGTTCGGTGCTGGCGATGGTGGGGCTGGTCATGGCGCTCAGGGCGCGCAATCCTTCGCGATAAGTGGGAAAGAGCGGCTGCCAGCCCAGCAGCCGCCGTGCCTTGCCCGCAGTCACGCGGCGGCTTTCGGCATAGAACCCCCGCGCCATGGGCGAAAGCTGCGCAGCATCGGCCGTGAGCAGCGGCGGCAGGGGCAGGCCGGTGAGACGCGCGGCTTCCTCCACCACTGCGTTCTGGCTGGCGGGTTCATCGTCCGCCAGGTTGTAGATGCCGGGAGGCCCTGCGAAACCGGCGATGGTCGCACCGGCAATGTCGTCCACATGGATGCGGCTGAACACTTGGTCGCGGGCGATGATGCGGTGCGCGCTGCCTTCGCGCAGCTTGTCGATCACGCTGCGGCCCGGTCCATAGATGCCTGGCAGGCGCAGCACGCGCACGCGTAGGTCCAGTGCCTGCCAGGCCAGATCGGCGGCAACGCGCGCCGAACGGCGGCCGCCGCCGACCGGTGCGGTCTCGTCCACCCAGGCGCCGCGCGCATCGCCATAGACGCCGGTGGCAGACCAATAGCCGATCCATGCGCCCGGCCAGGCGGCCAGCGCCGCGCCATAGGTTTGGAGCACGGGATCGCCGCCTTCGCGCGCGGGCGGCACGGATGACAGCACATGGCTCGCCCGCGCCAGGGCTGCCTGCACGGCATCCGTATCGGCAAAGTCGACCGTGCCTGCCCGGCCCGTGCCTTCCACGTGCCAGCCTTGTGCGCGCAGGGTTTGGGCAAGGACTTGCGCGGCATAGCCCATGCCGAAGATGAACAGGTGGCGGGCCTGCGCTTTGCCGGTTTGGTCATTGGTCATGTGTCGCGCCGGGCCTCCACCACCCCCAACCCCATCCTCTGAAGATGAGGGGGCTCTATATACCGCTAATTATCGTCTGTTTCGGATTTGCTCAATTGCCCCTTGGCGCCCAGGTACCTAAGTCTGGGGCATGAAGGATTCAGCCAGCCAGCCGCCCGTCGTGATCCAGCGCGCCGATTATCGCCCGCCCGCGTGGCTGGTGCCCGATATCGCGCTCGATTTCCTGCTCGATCTTGCGGCCACGCAGGTCACGGCCACGCTGGATGTGGAGCGCAACGCGGACGGAGATGGCGGTCCGTTGCGGCTCAACGGCGATGGCCTGGCGGCGCAAAGCGTGGCCGTGGATGGCGAGCCGCACAATGCCTGGACCATGGACGGCGACGACCTGGTGATCGAATTGGCGGGGCAAGCGCACCAGGTGACGATCGAGACCACGATCGATCCCACCGCCAATACCCAGCTTTCCGGGCTCTATGCTTCGGGCGGGCTGCTGTGCACCCAGTGCGAGGCCGAAGGGTTTCGCCGCATCACCTTCTTCCCCGACCGGCCCGACGTGCTCAGCCGCTACACCGTCACGCTGACGGGCGACAAGGCGGCGTTCCCGGTGCTGCTGTCCAACGGCAATCCGATGGACAGCGGCGAGGAAGACGATGGCACGCATTGGGCGATCTGGCACGATCCCTGGCCCAAGCCTTCCTATCTCTTCGCGCTGGTGGCGGGCGATCTGGTGGCCACGCGGGACACGTTCACCACGATGTCGGGCCGCAAGGTGGACCTGGCGATCTGGGTGCGTGCGGGCGATGAAACCCGCACGGCCCATGCCATGCGCGCGCTGATCGCCTCGATGGACTGGGACGAGAAGGTCTATGGCCGGGAATACGATCTCGACCTGTTCAACATCGTTGCGGTTTCGGATTTCAACGCCGGGGCGATGGAGAACAAGGGGCTCAATGTCTTCAACACCCGCTATATCCTGGCCGATCCGGAAACCGCGACCGACAGCGATTACGACGGCGTGGAAGGCGTGGTGGCGCACGAATATTTCCACAACTGGTCGGGCAACCGCGTCACCTGCCGCGACTGGTTCCAGCTTTCCCTGAAGGAAGGCTTCACCGTGCTGCGCGACCAGCAGTTCTCGGCAGACCAGGGCTCGGCCCCGGTCAAGCGGATCGAGGACGTGCGCGTTTTGCGCAGCGCCCAGTTCCCTGAGGATTCAGGCCCGCTCGCCCATCCGATCCGCCCGGATTCCTATCAGGAAATCAGCAATTTCTACACCGCGACCGTCTATAACAAGGGTGCCGAGGTCATCCGGATGATGACCGTGCTGGCCGGCCCCGAGCGATTCCGCGCGGGCACCGATCTCTATTTCGAACGCCACGATGGCGAAGCTGCGACCTGCGAGGATTTCGTCACGGCCATCGAGGACGGCGCGGGACTGGATCTTGCGCAGTTCCGCCGCTGGTACGAGCAGGCCGGGACCCCGCAGGTTGACGTGAGCATGACGCACGATGCCGCCACCGGCACCGTCACCCTGGCATTCCGGCAGACCTTGCCGCCAACTCCGGGCCAGCCGGTCAAGCAGCCGATGGTCATCCCCTTGCGCACCGCCCTGTTCGACCGTGCGAGCGGCGCCCATGGCGGCGAGCACCTGATCGTGCTGAACGAGGCGAGGCAGGTCTTCACTTTCGATGGTTTTGCCCAGGCGCCGGTGCTGTCGATCAACCGCGGGTTTTCCGCGCCGGTGGCGATCAATGCGCCGCAAAGCGTGGAAGACCTGGTGTTCCTGGCCGCGCACGACGACGATGCCTTTGCCCGCTATGAAGCCATGCAGCAACTTGTGGTGCAGCATCTGGTGGCAGCGGTGGAAAACCGCCTGGACGACGCGGCGCGTGCGGCCGGGCGTGGGGCCATCGGCGGGGCGCTCGGCGCGATCCTGGCCGATGCGGCGCTTGATGACCTGATGCGCGGCGAACTCGTCATGCTGCCGGGCGAAGCCTATCTGGCCGAACAGATCACGCCCGTCGATCCGGCGCGCGTCCATGCCGAGCGGGAGGCACTCAAGGCCTGGTTGGGGCGTGAACTGGGCGATACCTGGCGCAGCCTTCACGACCGGTGCAGCGCGGTACCCTATGGCCTCGACGCCGCAGCACGCGGCGCGCGCAAGCTCAAGACGCAGGCGCTGGTCTATCTCGCTGCGGCCGATCCCGCGCAGGCGGCCACTTTGGCCAAGGCGCAGTATGACGCCGCCGACAACATGACCGATCGCCAGGGCGCGCTCATGGTGCTGTGCGGCCTCGACGTGCCCGAGCGCGCGGCGGCACTGGCCGATTTTCACGACCGTTTTGCCGATAACCGCCTGGTGATTGACAAGTGGTTCTCGCTCCAGGCCGGCTCGCTCCACCCCAAGGCGCTCGATCACGTGCGCGCATTGGCGCAGCATGCCGATTTCACGCTGACCAATCCCAACCGCGTCCGCGCGCTCTACATGGCCTTTGCCGCCAACCCGCAGGCGTTCCATGCCGCCGATGGCGCCGGCTATGCGCTGATTGCCGACCTGATCCTGGCGCTCGACCCGATCAACGGCAACATCGCGGCGCGGTTCGTGGCGCCGCTTGGCCGCTGGCGGCGGATCGAGCCGGCGCGCGCAGCCAAGATGCGGGCAGAGCTTGAGCGCATCGCCGCCGCGCCCCGGCTCTCGCGCGACGTGCGCGAGCAGGTGAGCAAGAGCTTGCAGGGATGAGCGTCGAGGTTCTGACTCATCCCGCGCTGGCTGGTGCCGCGCACGGTTTCCTGGGCCGGCGCGGCGGGGTGTCCACCGGCATTCACGCCGGGCTCAACGTGGGCTGGGGCAGCGAGGACGATCCGGCCGCGACGGCCGAAAACCGCCGCCTTGCCAGCGAAGCCGTCCTGCCCGGCGCGCGGCTGGTCTGCGCCTACCAGGTTCATTCACCCGATGTCGTGGTGGTGGATGTGCCATGGGACGAGGCCGACCGACCGCGTGCCGATGCGCTGGTCACGCGCCAGCCTGGGCTGCTGCTCGGGGTCCTGACAGCCGATTGCGCGCCGGTGTTGTTTCACGATCCCCACGCTGGCGTGATCGGCGCGGCCCATGCCGGCTGGCGCGGCGCGATCGATGGCGTGACCGACCGCACGGTGGAAGCGATGGAATCGCTGGGTGCCAGCCGCGCGGCGATCGCAGCCGTGGTCGGCCCCTGCATCGGCCAGAAAAGCTATGAAGTGGATGCCGCGTTCGAGGCCCGCTTCGTGGCGCAGGCCGCCGAGAACGAACGCTTCTTCCGCGCCGGCAAGGCGGGCCATGCCTGGTTCGATCTGCCGGGCTATGTCGCGCACCGCCTGCATGCCTTTGGCGTGGGCGTGGTCGGCATGCTGGACGAGGATACCTACGCCCAGCCCGACCGCTTCTTCTCGTTCCGCCGCGCCACCCATTCGGGCGAGCCGGGCTATGGGCGCGAGATTTCGCTGATCGGTTTGCGGTAGTCGGGTGTGCCCCGAGCGCGACCCGGGGCCCCCGCCAATGCTCAATCCCCGCCCAGGTCCTTGGCCGAGCTGTCGGCCTGGCCCGCCACCCAATAGCCTGCGGCCTTGATCCACCGCTTGTCGAGCCCGCGCTCGTCCACCAGATATTCGCGCAAGCGCCGCGCCACGGCAGCTTCGGCCGCGATCCACACGAAGGTATGGGGCGCCAGCGTTACCTCCGCCAGGGCGGCGAGCAGCGGCGCGGGATCGGTGGCAGCGGCGGCTTCGCGATGGACCCAGCGCGCGTCGAGCGTGGCGGCGCTGGTCAATTCCTGCTCGTCAGCCGCGCCGGGCACAGCGCCGATCACCGTGGCACGCACGCCTGCGGAAAGCTCCTCCACCCGCCGGCCGATGGCAGGCAGCGCGGTTTCGTCGCCCACCAGAACCCAGTGCGCGATCGGCCCTTCGATCACTTGCGAACCCCGTGGTCCGCCGATGCTGAGCGTGTCACCCGCCTTGGCCGCGCGTGCCCAGTCTGATGCCGGGCCGCCTTCATGGTCGAAGAAATCGACCGTCAGCGTGCCGGCCACCGGATCGTGGCGACGCGGCGTGTAATCACGCATCGACTGGCTGCCATCGGCTTGCGCCACGAAAACCTTGAGATGATCGTCGGGCGCGCCGCTGACGAAACCGGCCAGTTCCGGGCCTTCCGCCACGATGCGGATCATGTGCGGCGTCAACTGTTCGACCCGCGATATGGTGAGGTTGCGCCGCATGGACGATTCGTGCCGAGTGCGGCGAATGATGGGAAAATCGGTCTGGTCGGTCATGCGGTCTGGGCCTGCGTCCTTAAAGAGTGATATCTAAGATATATCTTTGTATACTCTTTATCAAGCCCTGAACCTATCTATAACAAAGCGGGTTCCGCCGCATCGCTGGGATCGAGCGCTTCCAGGAAGCGGTCCAGCCACCACATGACATCTTCGCGCAAGACCGTGTCCATCAGTGCCCGCCAGCGTTCCTGCCGCTCGTCCAGCGGCATGGTCAGTGCCAGCGCCAGCGCATCGGCGATTTCCTCAGGGCTATAGGGATTGACCAGCACGGCCTGGCTCATCTGCGCAGCCGCCCCGGCAAAATTCGACAAGACCAGCACGCCCGGGTCCCTTGGATCCTGCGCTGCCACGAATTCCTTGGCCACCAGGTTCATGCCGTCGCGCAAGGGGGTGACAAGGCCCACCTTGGCCGCGCGATAGACGCCGGCGAGCACATCGCGCGGATAGCCCTTGTTGACATAGCGCAGGGGCACCCATTCCACGCTGGAAAACTCGCCATTGATGCGGCCCGACAGTGCATCGAGGCTGGCGCGGATTTCCTGGTAGGTCTGCACGCTTTCGCGGCTGGGCGGCGCGATCTGCAGCAGGAAGACCTTTTCATGCAGGTCCTCGCGTTGCGAGAGCAGCCGCTCGTAGCCGATGAAGCGTTCCTGCAGGCCCTTGGAATAATCGAGGCGATCGACGCCGACGATCATCGCGCGGTTGTCGGCGCTCGCTTCCATCCTCTGGCGCATGGCTTCGGCTACCGGGCCATTGGCGGTTTCGGCAAATTCCGCCGCATCGATGCCGATCGGGCAGACCACGGCGCGCAGGGTCCGGCCCTGCCACGTCACGGTGTTGTCCTCGCCGATCGTCGCATCCATTTGCGCGCGCACATAATCGAGGAAGCTTTCCAGCCAATCGTCGGTGTGGAAGCCCACCACGTCATAGGCGAACAGCGATTCGACCAGTTCCTGGTGATTGGGCAGCGAAACCATCAGCCGCATCGGCGGCCATGGAATGTGCAGGAAAAAGCCGATGCGGTTTTCCACGCCGCGCTCGCGCAGGCGCTGGCCCAGCGGGATCAGGTGATAATCGTGCACCCACACCAGGTCGTCCTTGGCGATCAGCGGCAGCAGTGTGTCGGCAAAGCGGGTGTTCACGCGCTCATAGCCATCGACGAACCCGCGCTCGAACTCCGCCAGGCTCACGCGATAGTGGAACAGCGGCCAGAGCGTGCGGTTGGCAAAGCCGTCGTAGTATTCGTGGATATCCTGCTGTTCCAGGTCTACCGTGGCGGTGGTCACGCCGGCCGACTTCTGGAAGTTGATATGGCCGGTGAAATTCTCGGTCTCTCCACCGGACCAGCCGAACCAGATGCCGTCGCTTTCGCGCAGCACCGTGGACAAGGCAACGGTCAGTCCGCCCTGGTTGCCCGGCTCATCCTCGCTGGGCGGCTGGACGCGGTTCGAGACGACGATCAGGCGCTTCACCTTATGGCACTCCATGGCTTGCTCAACAGGCCGGCACAATTGATCAGGCCAACAAGCGAGTAGGTCTGCGGGTAATTGCCCCACAGTTCCCCGGAAACGGGGTCGATATCTTCCGAAAGCAGCCCGGCGGCCGTGCGGCGGGCGAGCATCTCCTCGAACAGGTCGCGTCCTTCGGCGGCGCGGCCGGTGGCGTGCAGCGCCTCGATCAGCCAGAACGTGCAGACGTTGAAGGCGGTCTCGGGCAGGCCGAAATCGTCTTCGCTGGCATAGCGCAGCATGTGGCTGCCCCGCCGCAGACCTTCTTCCACCGCACGCAGGGTGCCCTGGAAGCGCGGGTCGTCAGGCGGCAGGAAGCGCATGTCGAGCAGCTGGATCAGGCTGGCATCGAGATCGTCGCCGCCGAAGGTGGCAGAAAAGCGCTGCGTTTCGGGCCGCCAGGCGCGTGCCTCGATCGTGGCGCGGATCGTGTCGGCGCGGTTCTGCCAGAAATCGGCGCGCTCGGGCAGGGCGAGTTCGGCCGCGATATTGGCCAGCCGATCGCACGCGGCCCAGCACATCGCGGCCGAATAGGTATGGACATGGGCACGGGTGCGCAGTTCCCACAGGCCCGCGTCGGGCTGGTCGTGCACCTGGAACGCCCGCTCGCCCACGGCTTCGAGCGCTTCGAAATCGGCCATGCCGGCCATGCGATAGAGCCGGCGGTCGATGAATGCCTGGGTGTTGCACAGCACGATCTGGCCATAGGCATCGTGCTGGATCTGTTCATAGGCCTGGTTGCCCACGCGCACCGGGCCCATGCCGCGATAGCCGGGCAGCCCTGGCGCCATGCGCTCGATCAGCTTGTCCTCCCCGCCCAGGCCATAAAGCGGCTGGATGTGCCCGCCGCGCGCACCTTCCACCACGTTGCGCAAGTATTCGAGATAGCCTTCCAGCACATCGAGCGCGCCCAGGCGGTTCAGCGCCTGGATGGTATAATAGGCATCGCGGATCCAGCAGAAGCGATAGTCCCAGTTGCGGCCCGAATTGGCGTGCTCGGGCAGCGAGGTGGTCAGCGCGGCCACGATCGCGCCGGTTTCCTCGAATTGGCACAGTTTCAGGGTGATCGCCGCGCGGATCACGGCGTCCTGCCATTCCAGCGGGGTTGCCAGGCCGCGCGTCCAATGCCGCCATTCGACAATGGTGCGTGCCAGCATTTCCTCCATCCCGTGGCCCAGGTCGTTGGCAAAGCTTTCGTCCGGCCCCAAAAAGAAGTGCAGCGTGCGCTCCACCCGGAATGATCGCTCGTCGGCCACCCAGCCAACCGGCGCATCGGTGGTCAGCCGCAGCGTCAAGTCCTGCAACAGATAGCGGATATGGTGCGAACCCGCGGTCCGCGCGGGGGTGGTGCTTCCCCACTCGCTCGCGGGGCGCAGGGCCACGCGGATGCGCGGGCTCCCGGCCAGGCGGCGCACGATCCGGGCAAACGCCACGGGGCGATACATCCGGCCATGGTTGTTGTAGCGCGGGCAGAAATCGACCACTTCGATCGCGCCGCCCTGCGCATCGGTGTGCGTGGTCACGAGAATTGGCGTGTTGCGGATATAGTGCTGCGTGGTGGCGACCGTGTCTTCCAGGCTGATCGACCAGAAGCCCTTTGCCTCGGGATCGGTGGCCGGCTTGTCGTCCAGCAGGGCACAGAACGTGGGATCGCCGTCCAGCCGGGGCACGCAGCCCCATACCAGGCTGCCGGCCCGATCGATCATGCCCGCCACCTGGCAATTGCCGATGGGCCACAGGTCCACGCTGGCCTCGGTCATTCGGCCAGGCCCGCCGGCGCATCGGCAAAGGCCCGCAGCAACGCACGCACGGCCGCCGGCGAGGCAAGCGAAAGCGTGGCCGCCGTGCTGCTGCCGTCGCGGGCGCGCTCGCCTACCAGTACGCCATGGCCGCCCAGCGCGCGGGCGGCGGCAAAGCCGGCCTCGTCGGTCAGGTCATCGCCAAAGAACACCGGCTGCGTGCCCACCATGCCCGGCCGCGCCATCAAGCGGCGCACGGCCTGGCCCTTGTCGCCACCAGGCATGCGCAGTTCCACCAGGTCCTTGCCGTGCTGGATCTTGAGGGCATGCTCGTTTGCCAGATGCACGGCGAGCGCCTGGGCCGGATCGCGCGCATCGGGGGCAAGCCGCCAGTGAAACGCCACGCCGAATGACTTTTCCTCGACCAGGCAACCGGGCCAGATGTGGGCCAGCGTCGCGAAGGCCTCTGCCACGTCTTCCAGCACGGGCAACCGTTCGGGCCGCGCCCACACGCCGTTCCAGCGATACTCCAGGCCATGGCTGCCGGTGACCGGCAAGGCCTGTGCAATCGGCCCGATGATCTGGTCGATCTGCTCCAGCGAACGCCCACTGACGAGGGACAGGCGCCCCTCTAGCCGCTGCGCCAGATCGCTGAGCAGGATGCGCGTGCCGGCATCGGCGTGCACGGCGGCAGGATCGTCGGCCAATTCCAGCAATGTGCCATCGATATCGAGAAATACGGTCGCACCGTCCAGCAGGCCGGGTTGTGGTGCGGGCAGCAGGACGGTCTTGGTCGCGGTCAGGGGAATGGGGCGCTCCTGTCGGTGGGCTTTGGGCTGAAAAATGGCGGCTGACGCGCCAGGTGAATGCGCAAGGTGCCGGAATGTTCCCGCTCTTGGGCTGGTGAGAATTCCCAAGTATTTGTTTTATCTATGATCAATGGGGGCGAACACCCAAGGGTGCGCGAACCGCAGGGCACCGGGAAGAAGTACAAGGGAAAGAGCCTGCCGACGAAGCAGACGCGACGACTTTGGCGTGCAGCGCGCGGCCATGCGAATGGCGCCCTGAGCTGCCAAGGCGACCGCCATTGCAGCGCGTACCCCGTCTTGTTTGTCCGCGCTTATCGTCGCGTCAGCGCGGCGTGCGCCGAATCTCAATCCGCTATCGCGCCTGGTCCTTCGCCCCGTGGCCGGGCCGGGTGCACGGCGTGGATCAGGCCCCAGGCCAGTGCCGTTGCCGTATCGATGCGTCTGGCCGACAGCGCCATGTAGGCAGTGCGGTGGCGGCCGATCGCGCGTGCGACGGTGAAAGTGCCGCCGGCGCCGGGGATCAGGCCCATCCGCAGTTCCGGCAGGTGAAAGAACGCGCCGGCATGCGCCACGCGTCGGCCGGCTCCGGCCGCAATCTCGATCCCCGAACCGATGCAGGCACCCTTCAACACCACTTCAGCCCGCTCGCCCAGCGCGTCGAGCAGCACGGCGCAGGAACGGGCGGTTCGCACCACGTACGCAAACGCGAGGTCCTGCGCCGTGCCGAACTCGGAGAGCAGGCCCCTGTCGAAAAGCAGTTGCCCAGGCCTTCAATGCGCACGCGGGGGTTGCCGGGATCGTCGAGCACGGCGGCAAGAGCCTCGAACAATGCGTCGCGCATGTTCGCGCACATCGGATTGCGCGACGCCGGGCGTGCAAGCTGGATGGTGACATCATCGCCCTCGCGCGCCATCGTCACGAATGGCCCCTCCTCGTTGGGGACAGGCGAGGATTTGCGAGTCTCCAGCCAGTGGGCAAACTCCGCGCCGTCCAGCAACGTGGAATAGGCGAGAGATTCGACGGCCACGGCGTCGCGCGCAGTCATTCCTGCGCCGATGCGGAGCAGCCGGCACAGCGTGGTGGCAGCGATCGGTGACTGGGCTACCGTGGCCTGGATGGCCGCGATACGGTCATGCAAGCGGGCCGCTGCAATGCCGGTCCACGGGCGCGGCGCATCCAACCGGCTCGTGAGCATGAGATCGAAGGGTGCAGGATCGATTGGCGGCAAGGCGCCAGCCGCATCGACCAGCAGCACGATTCGCCTGGGTTCGCTCGCCGATCGCCGCCGCGCGCGCCGGTGTATCGGCGGTAGCGGCATCGAGCACCAGCAAAGGGTGCCTGCCAAGCGCGGAGTGGTCTTCTGCCCCGAGCCAGTCGACAGGTGTTGCGCCAGATGATGCGGTGCCCGGCATCGTCATGCCACCAAGCCTGCACGAACTGGATACATCGATAGGCCTCCGCCAGGTTTGCCGATGCAGGCCCGGCTTCGGATCCAGGCAAGGAAGGTACATGGTAGGCGCGTGCAGCCGGCTATGCCATCCCCGTCACCGCAGTGAACGCAGCCCGTCGCGCAGTTCCCCGATCGCTACCAGGCGGTGCTCAACGAAGCGGAGCAAAAGCGGGCCAGCGTGCTCCATAGCCGCCGGCCCGCCTGTATTGCGGCTCGCCATGTCGGCGGTGTGGCGTCAGCGATCCCGTAAGAGGATCGGCACCGCGCCTGCCCTGCCCGAAACGACGGGGATCATTCCCATTCGATCGTGCCGGGCGGCTTCGACGTATAGTCATAGACCACGCGGTTGATGCCCTTCACTTCGTTGACGATGCGCGTGGCCACGCGGCTGAGGAAGCCGGCATCGAAGGGATAGATGTCGGCGGTCATGCCGTCGGTGGAGGTTACGGCGCGCAGGGCGCAGACGCAGTCATACGTGCGGAAATCGCCCATCACGCCCACGGTGCGCACCGGCAGCAGCACGGCAAAGGCCTGCCAGATCGCGTCATAGAGCCCGGCGTTGCGGATCTCTTCCAGGTAGATCGCATCGGCCTTGCGCAGGATGTCGCAGCGTTCGCGCGTCACTTCGCCGGGAATGCGGATCGCCAGGCCTGGCCCTGGGAACGGGTGGCGGCCCACGAAGATGTCGGGCAGGCCCAGTTCGCGGCCCAGTGCGCGCACTTCGTCCTTGAACAGTTCGCGCAAGGGCTCGACGAGCTTCATGTTCATGCGCTCGGGCAGGCCGCC
>Ga0070668_100001878_pt1 | contig 15354 bp, 13 predicted proteins | sample KBSS43metaG_FD_64661 | JGI IMG/M metagenome (GOLD analysis project Ga0070668, IMG submission 64661) | Switchgrass rhizosphere microbial communities from Kellogg Biological Station, Michigan, USA - KBS S4-3 metaG | ecosystem: Host-associated > Plants > Roots > Rhizosphere > Soil ... | reverse complement strand
TGCCCTGGTATGCCTACGACACGGTGACGTTCACCGGTGAGGTCACCGCCATCGACGACGGGCTGATCACGCTGAAAGTGGTGGGCAGCAACAGCCTTGGCGATCACGTCATCGCCACCGCCACGCTCGTCATCGGAGGGAACGGCTGATGCCCGGTGAACTGTCCGGCAAGACGGCCATCGTTGGCATCGGCGCCACCGACTTCTCCAAGAACTCCGGTCGTAGCGAGCTTCGGCTGGCCTCCGAGGCGGTGCTCGACGCACTCGACGACGCTGGGCTGACCCCCGCCGACGTCGACGGCATGGTCACCTTCACGATGGACTCCAACACGGAGGTCGCCGTCGCGCGCGCCACAGGAATCGGGGACCTGAAGTTCTTCTCCAAGATCCACCACGGAGGTGGCGCGGCGTGCGCCACCGTCCAGCAGGCGGCCATCGCGGTGGCCACTGGGGTCGCGGATTGCGTTGTCGCGTATCGAGCGTTCAACGAACGGTCCGGCCAGCGGTTCGGCCAGGTGCAGCTGCGGCTCGTCGAGAACGCCGACTCCACGGGTGTGGACAACTCGTTCTCCTACCCGCACGGTTTGTCGACGCCCGCCGCGCAGGTGGCGATGATCGCCAAGCGCTACATGCACCTGTCGGGCGCGACGAGCAAGGACTTCGGTGCGGTGTCGGTGGCCGACCGCAAGCACGCTGCCAACAACCCGAAGGCGTACTTCTACGAGAAGCCGATCACCATTGAGGAGCACCAGAATTCGCGGTGGATCGCCGAGCCGCTGCGGTTGCTGGACTGCTGCCAGGAGACCGACGGCGGCGTCGCGCTCGTCATCGTGTCGGCGGAGCGCGCCAAGGACCTCAAGCACCGGCCTGCGATCATCGAGGCGGCGAGCCAAGGCGCCAGCCCAAATCAGTACTCGATGGTGAGCTACTACCGGCCGGAGCTCGACGGGCTTCCGGAGATGGGACTGGTCGGCAAGCAGCTATGGGCGCAGTCCGGGCTCAAACCGACCGACATCCAGACGGCGATCCTGTACGACCACTTCACCCCGTTTACCCTGATTCAGTTGGAGGAGTTGGGGTTTTGCGGGTGGGGTGAGGCCAAGGACTACATCGCCGACGGAGCCATCGAACTCGGCGGTCGGCTGCCGATCAACACGCACGGCGGTCAGCTCGGCGAGGCCTACATCCACGGCATGAACGGCATCGCCGAGGGCGTGCGTCAGCTGCGTGGCACGTCGGTGAACCCGGTGCCGGACGTCGAGCACGTGCTCGTCACGGCCGGCACCGGAGTGCCCACCTCGGGTCTGATCCTCGGCTGAGGCCTAGAAGCCGAGCCGCAGGATTCCGACGCGGCCGTTGCCGACGTTGACGGCGCCCAGGTTCCCGCAGCCGACGTTGACGGCGCCCCCGTTTGCGCAGCCGATGTTGGCCAGGCCTACCTGCCCGGCGCCGATGTTGGCGATGCCCAGCTGCGTGGTGCCGATGTTGGCGATGCCCTGCTGGAACTGGCCGATGTTGGCGATGCCGGTGTTCAGGTCGCCTAGATTGGCGACGCCGGTGTTGCCCGAACCGCCGAGCAGGCCGTTGGCCACACCGCTGTTGCCGAAGCCCGGCATGATCAAGTTGTTGGCGATACCGGTGTTGCCGGCCCCGCCATTGAGGATGCCGGAGTTGCCGGTGCCGCTGTTGAGCAGCCCGTTGTTGCCCGGCGTGAAGTTGAGGCCACTATCGGCAGATGAAGCGCCCGCGCCCATCATGGCGATGGCGCCGGCACCGATGAGGGAACTACCAAGGATGACACAAGAGCGGATCGACGGCACAGCGAGCCCCTTTGCTAGTTGGTACTGCATGGTGTTCTGAAGCTAGCCCCGTGCGCTGAGGGTGTCAACGGATCTAGCAAACATTTTGTGTTCGATTGCGAGGTCTTGGCCCATTCGGCTGTGCGAGATATTGGCGAAGGAACGTGAGCGGATGAGTACGCGTTCGGCCACGTACCAGAGGAAGCTCCACCTGCGTAAATATTGACGTCGCCCGTCGTTTTGCGAGAGCGCCACCGAACTCGTAGCAAAATCGACGGAAGATCGGCGAGATCATTCGTCGAACCGGTACGCATGTTTCCAGGTAGACCAGCCCTATAGTTGGGCAAACAGTTGAAAACGCAACAAGGGTTGCCGGCAGGGGCGAGCCACCACCGTCCGGCCGAATTTCGCCACGGTTGCCGGTCGACGGTGCTCCGGCCAACGGACTTTGCGCTCGTCCCCGATTTGGTGCTCACCTGCCCGCCGAGCCGACGGTAATGTCAACCGAGGTAGCTGGACGATGTGCCCGGGGCTTGGCGAAGGGGAGGGGTGTCGTGGGTCTTCAGCGCGACGTCAGTCCGTATGGATCGCAGACCGTGACGGGTCCGGGCTGGCCGAATGTCGAAGAGGAACAACTCGCCGAGGCCGCGGCTCAGTACGAGGCCTTCGCGGCGAAGCTGACGGGGTCGGTGGTGCCTGAGCAGGCGGGCCAGTTGGCGAAGCTGACGGGCGAGTGGTTGGGCGGCGGCGGAGTGGCGGCGGCCGGAGAAGCCACGCAGATCATCGGCGGCCACGAGATGAACGCGGCCCAGGCCGCAGCCATCGCCCTCAAGTTGCACGCCATGGAGGCGGCGGTCGTTCAGACCAAGACCATGGTGAACGCCACCGCGATGGAGGTGCAGCAGGAATGCATGGCGATTCAGGCGCTGCCGGTCAACAACACCGCCGAGTTGATCCAGAGCCGCATCAAGATGGGTCTGTCGCAGAACATTGCGCTCGTCAACGCCGGCGCCGCCGAAGTGGCCAACGGCACGGGATCGCCGCCCACCATGCCCAATCCCGGCACTCCTCCGGGTTCGCAGCAGGCCATGCAGATGATGGGACAGTTGGCGGGCATGGCGGCGCAGCTTCCAGGCCAGCTCGCCGGAATGGTCACTCAGGCGCCACAGCAGCTCATGCAACCGCTCCAACAGTTGGCGCAGCCCCTGCAGTCGCTTACGTCGATGTTCGGCGGCAAGGGGAGCGGGGCCGGCGCGGGCGCATCTCCCTTCTCGGCGTTCTCCAACCATCCGTTGGCTGGTGGATCGGGGGCGGGCGGAGGTGCGGGCCTGGTGAAGGCGGCGTCCGTGCCAGGTGCGGGCGGCAGTCCCGCGCAGACCCCGATGATGGCGTCGCTGGTGGGCACCTCGTCGGCTGCGGTCGCGCCGGCGGGTGCCGGTAGTGCGGCGGTCGGAGGAATGGCCCCGGTGGCCGCAGGCGGCGGGATGGCCCCGGGGATGATGGGCCAGCGTGGTGAGGGCAACGGGGGCGCTACCGCGTCGCTTTCGCCTCCGCCGCCGCTGGAATACGACCTCGACGAGGGCGTCGACGATGACTGGTGAACGCGGAGGTGGACGCTGATGGCCATGGACCCGTTGCAAAAGCCTGAGGGCATTTCGTGGAACGCCGCGCCGGTGGAGCTGCCACCGATGCCGACGATCGCGCCCGGCGAGGATGCGATGAGCATGACCATCGCCGCGGTGTTGCCGACGTTGCACACGCCGCTGGCGACCAGCGTGGCCGCGCTGTCGGCGAAGGAGAACATGTTCTCGGGCAAGGTCGGCGAGGCCCAAGGGGCGTACGAGAACGCCGACGACCAAGGCGGCCAGTCGGTCGGCCAGCTGTCCAGCATGCTCGGCCAGGTCGGCCAGATGGCCCAGCAGGCGGGCGGCGCCGCCGGGGGCGCGGGCGGCGGGTCGAGCGTCTTCGGCTCACTCATGGAGCAGGCCATGAAGGCCGCGCAGAGCGCAGGCGGGTCGCAGAGCGGCAGTTCACAGGAGGGGTCGGCGGGACAGCAGACCGCCGGTGGGATGGCGCCCGCGGGCCAACCGGCCGCCAGCCAAGGGCCGGCCGGAGGAAGCGCTGCCGCCGCCAGTCCGCAGGAACAACGCGAAGAAGCCCAAGCGCCCGCCCACGAACCCCCCGCCGAGCACGAAGACCGCGAGGACCGCGACGCCAAGCAGCACCAGGCCCCGGTCGAGAAGCCACTCGTCGAAGCCACCGGGCCTGGCGGCGGCAAACACGATGCGGGCCCGGCGCCCGTCGCTCCGCCCGAGTCCCATCGCCGCGGCGACGACGACCTCGCCCGCAGGATGTAACGCCTGGGCCGTCGCCCATTACCCTCATTCCCGATGCATGGGTGTTGTGTAGTCACAGTGAGTGATACGGAGGCGCGGGCATGACGACGCCCCCGCTGCCATGGGAGGCCCACCCACCGTTGCCGGAGGATGAATTCAGCTCCGCCGACGCCGAACCTCGGCTCGAACCCGGAGTCGACCCCGACGAGGACACCGGACCGGTTCAGGTCGTCGCGCAGGCCGTCGACGAGCTCCCCCCTCCGAGCTACGGCCCGACGCCCTGGCAGGACGACCACCGACCGGTGCCACGGCCCGAGGACACCTTCGCAGGGCGGTTCACCGCGCCACTGACGGTCGATCCGCGCACGGTTCCGGTGCGGCACACGGGGATTCGCCCCGGCCTCATCGGCGCCGCAGTGGCCGGAGTTGCGCTCGTCGCGCTCGCGGTCTGGTTGCTGTGGCCCTCGGGCGACACCGACACGGCGGACCCCACCACCGCGGCGCCCACGCCGACGGTGGACGCCGACGCACTGGAGCGGCTCAAGGCCGTGCTGCCGCCCGGCTACTCGTCGGATGCCTGCACGCCCCGCGAAGCGGCGAAAGATGCTGTGGCCATGGTCGATTGCACACAGAACGCCGATGTCGGTGGCCCCCCGACAGCGACCTACACCCTGATGAAGGACGGCGACGCACTGAGCACCGCGATGGACAACGTGGTGGCGGACGCCAAGATCGTCAACTGCCCCGGCAACATTCAGTCGCCGGGACCGTGGCGTCGCAACGCCACGCCGACGAAGGTCGCGGGGACTCTTGTCTGCGGGCTGCCGCAGGGCAAGCCGCTGGTGGCGTGGACGAATGACGCGGACCTGTTGCTCAGCGTGGTGAGGGCCGGCCCCGAAGGGCCGACCCTCGATCAGCTGTACCAGTGGTGGTCGAACCACTCCTGACCGTCAGCGCGGTGGCGCGGGAACGATCGTCGTCGTGGTCGGCGCGGCCGGGGTGACGGGAGCGGCCGGGGTGCCCTGGCTGCCCTCCGGCGCCGGTGCTTCCTGCACGCTGGCCGGTTGAGGCGATGCGGTAGTACCGGCAGGCAGCGGGGTGCCCTGGCTGCCCGCGGGGACCGGCGCAACGGTCGAAGTGCCTGCAGGCAGTGGGGTGCCCTGGCTGCCGGTCGGAAGTGGTGTGCCAGGAACGGATTCGGTGGCCGCCGCCCCTGGCACTCCCTCGGCGCCCGCGGGTGCTGCGGCGCCGGGAGTTGGTGTCGTCGAGGTCGGTGCGCCGGGGGTCGGCGTCATCGAGGTCGGTGCGGTGGACGTCGTCCCCGAGCCGCTTCCGCTGCGCGGTGCCGGAGTCCACTTGGTGCCACTCTGACTGCTCGCAGGCGCCTGCAGCCAGACGAGCAGATCCTGGCCGCCAGCGTTGTAGACGACGCTGTCGGGCGTATCGCCCGTGACGTCGAAATACACTTTGCCGGAGGTCTTCTCGCCCTGGGCGAGCGTCGCGGGGTTGATGCCCTGCGGCGTGGCGGCTCCGAACAACACGCGGTAGGTCTCGCCGCTGCGGGCGCGGGCGTTCAGGTTCGAGACGATCGGGGTGACCCCGCCCTGCACGGCCTCATCGGTCGCGGTGGCCTCCCACAGCGTTCCGTACACGGGGTGTGGGATGACGTCGCTGCTTGGCTTGAGATTGCTGATGGTCCAGCCTTGGACCACGTTCCCCGCACTGTCCACGAGCTTGCCCTGGGAACCAAGCGTTTGCGTCGTCGCGTCCGCCACGGCTGCCGGCGCCCCAATGCCGAAACCGATTGAGCCAGCTGCCGTGACGGCCGCGGTGGCTGCCAAGGTCTTGGTGAACTTCACGTGTCGTGCCCTCCTGTTTTGAACTGGCGGCATCCCCCGACGGGATGATCACTTTGCCAACCGAAACTAACAGGTCGGAATCAGGTCGTGGACCGCCCTTTTCGCCGGGCTCGGTCGCCCCGCGCGCCGGCCCATGACGCCCGCAAAGTCTGCGCAGCGTGCAAGCCGGCCGGGCACCGCGGCCTTCCGAATGCAGGTGCCGATGCGGCAAGAATCAGGCCGGATTGAACTCCACGCATCGAGATCACCACGTCGCCATTGAGAGCTTCGGTCGGGAGCCCCTGTGCTATCACGATCGGTTTGCCGACCCGGTCGCGGAGAACGTTCTCGAAGGCGTGCCGGTGGCAACCCGACGCGGCGGCAGCGCGGTGGGTCCGGCCCCGGCTGTTGTCATCGCCGTGCAATCGTTCGGCCAGTGGCTGATCTCGACGCCGCCGTCATCGAGGACGCCTCCCAGGCGCACGGTGCCCGGCTGCGCGGACGGCGCACGGCAGCAAGCGGCGAGGCCGCGGCATTCGGCGCGGCGCTTGCTGCACGAATCCGGCAGTGCGCCAACCATGGCCCAGCTGCCGCAGACTGGCACCACCACGACCAGCGCGGATGCTAGCCCTCCCTTCGAGGGATCCGGCAGACGCGCCAGTGCAGTTTTAGCAAATCTACTTGCGAACGAGAGCAACTCAAACTTTTTTGGCAGAAGCGTCAATGCGACGAGCTGCGATGTGCTCCACTTGGGAAGGCGCACCTATTGTGCGAGCTGGGGGTAACAGATGTTGAACGAAAATGAACACGGAGCCGCGAGTCTGGCAAATGCTGACCATGGGCCACGCGGCCCCACCAGTGTATTTGCCGCACACGGAGCCAGAGCTGTGCCGGCGTCGACCGGCAGTCTGCCGATGCAGCCCTGTGGTGACCCGTCGACGAATGGTTGGCCCGGCGCGATGGCTTCGCCACTTGGGTCGACAGTACTGTTGAATCCGGTCGACAGCCTGCAGGAACCAGCGTTGGGACGAGCAACCGCGTCAAGCGAACGTCGACAACGTGACACCAGCATCTTGGTCGTCGATGACTGCACGCTTTACCGCGAGAATCTGGCGGCGGTGTTAGCCGCAAACGATGCTGTCGCACCCACCGTTGCGTGGGATTTGCTGTCCCTGCGGGCTGCGCTGTCAGAATGCACGCCGGACATCGTTCTACTGAGCATGTCGACCGAGGGCAGCACGGAGTTGCTGCGCACGATCACCGCTAGCACACCCGTCGCCAAGGTGATCGCCGTGGGGGTCTCGGAAGGCGATGAGCCGACGATCGTCGCGTGCGCCGAGGCGGGAGTAACTGGCTACCATCTTCGCAACGAGTCGTTCGATGACCTGCTGCTGTTGATCGGCAAGGTCACCAGCGGCGAGTCCACGTGCTCTCCCAAGGTCGCTGCGATTTTGCTCCGACGACTGTCGAAGTTGGCGTCGGAGCGCAAGCCCGACACCGGAGAACTAGTTCTGACGGCTCGTGAGATTCAGATCCTGCGCATGTTGGAGATGGGTCTGTCGAATCGGGAGATCGCCGATCAGCTGTGCATCGCGCTGCATACGGTCAAGAACCACGTACACAGCGTGCTCGGGAAGTTGGGCGTCAGCACACGGGCTCAGGCGGTTGCGGTCTCGCGCCCCATGGGATGCACCGAAGTAGACACCAGGGATCTAGGTAGCGAGCCGGTCTGAAAATGGCTCCAACGGTCCATGTACGGCCGGGCTGCCGGGGTTGATATTGGATCGGTGCGACATCGGTTAGCTCGATCCCGTTGTCCCAGGCGCGATGCGATGGGTCGACCGACGTTCTCCGCGTGGATCGGGACCATCAGCCGAACTCCGTTGGCGGGCGATCGGAACAACTGGGAAGACTGGTTGCTGTCTGCGGGGCGACGCGTTGACGGCAGCGGGCGCTTGCCTCCGCCGAACAGCCCTTCCATGGGTGTCTTGAGTGCCCATCATGGGCGGGGCACCGGGAATGCAGTCGTCGCTACGCATTCGAAGAGGGTGGATTGATGCCGGAGCAGACAACTACTTCGCGTCCGTCGACGCAGTCGCCCGAGGGGGCACCGCGCCATGCGGAGGGCGAGCGACCCGCTAGTCGGGCCATCGGTGCTGCTCTGGTAGCCGGCGCCGTGGCCTTCGGCGTCTCGCTGTATCCACTGCCGGACGGACCCGATCTGTTTGACTCGTTCACGCCCGATCAAGAGTCGTCCGCGGAAGCGTCGAAGGTGGATGACTCGACGTTCGTGAAGTACACGTTCACGGACTTCCCCACCCTCAAGTTGCCCGACCTGGTGAAGTTGGTCGAGCTGAACCACGACTATCCGGACCTCGCGTCGGGCGATCTGCTGGACCTGGTGACGACGTACGGGCTGCCGGACGTGGTGAAGTCGCTCGAGCTCCTTCAATCGTTCAGTCCTCTGCGGCACAGGTTCCCGGATCCCCCGTTGGGCGGGGGCGGTGGCTCCGGGAATGTACTGCCCGCGTTGGTGATTCTGCTTGAATACCTCGAGCAGAATCCTCCGGAGCACTCGGGTCTCGGCCTGTTGGATGCCGTTACCAGCATCTTCTCGACATTGGCGCTGTCGCTTGGTATCTCACACGCTGTCGTGGCGCCACAGCCTGATACGCGGGCTCTGGCACTCGCTGCGGTTGCGGAGTTCACTGCCACCGACGCTCCGGTGTCGGCACTACCCGATCCTTCAGCCGCGGGATTCGCGGGGGTCCCTGCACCGGCATCTGCCGACGGCCCGGTGGCCGCACCGATCGAGGCTGCTGTTCCGGCGCCCGTCGACCCTCCGGTGGCCGCACCGATCGAGGCTCCTGTCCCGACACCAGTAGCCCCTCCGGTGACCGCGCCGACCGAAACCCCGACGCCCGCACCTCTCGAAACCAGTTCCGCACCGGAGCCGACCAATGTTGCTTCCCACGAACCGGATCCGCCGAGTTCGGACCCGCCGAGTTCGGATCCTCCGTCGTCGGCCGGCGGCGGATCGGGTGGCGGTTCCTCGGGTGACGCGGGTGGCGGTTCTTCGGGTGACGCGGGTGGCGGTTCCTCAGGTGACTCGGGCGGGGGTACCTCAGGCGGTGGATGACCTCGGGCGGGTCTGGGCCTACATCCCCCGGCGACGAACGACTTCACGGTCACGACGGCGCCCGTGCGTGACTGCACCCGATGCGATCGAAGCCGGGAGATCTTAAGTGCAGAAGGCAACCTCGAACGTATCGGCGGAGTCCGCCCGCGTGCAGCTGGCGGGTGAGGGCCAGCTAGGTGGGCGCGATTCCGGATTGGTGTCGCGAGCCCGCCGCGAATACGGCGGCCAGGACAAGCCGCCGACCGGAACGAACGGCTTCCAGGTGGATGGGGCGAGAGTGGATTCCGACGATGCGCTTCGAGACGGAAACCTCTTGATCATCGATGACTGCACGTTGGATCGCGAGAATCTGGCTGCCATCTTCGCTCTGAACGGGATACCCGCCCCAAGCGTGGCCTGGGATCTGCCTTCGTTGGTCAGGGCGCTCGATGGGTCCGAGCCGAGCGTAGTCCTGCTGAACATCGCGAGCCGCGATAGCGTCTTGTTGTTGCGGGCGGCGATGGACATCAGCCCAAACGTGCGTGTGATCATCCTGGGTGCATCGGAGAACAACGAATCGGAGATCGTCGCGTGTGCCGAGGCCGGTGTGGCCGGCTTCCACATGCGAAACGACTCGCTCGAAGACTTGCTTGTATTGATACGCAAGGTTGCTGCCGGCGAGACCACCTGTCCGCCAAGAGTGTCCGCGATTTTGCTCCGCCGCTTGTCGGCTCTCGCATCGCAGCGGCTACCGTCGGCGAAGGAACTAGCTCTTACGACACGTGAGGCCCAGATCTTGAGGATGCTCGAACTGGGCCGGTCGAATCAGGACATCGCGACGCAGCTCTCCATTGCAGTTCACACTGTCAAGAACCATGTGCACAGCCTGCTGACCAAGCTGGGTGTCAGCACGCGCGCCGAGGCTGCGGCCCTCTCCCGCACCATCCGGCGACACCAAGGTTGATCCGGCGCGAACTAGATCTTGGTCTAGCCAAAATTAGCTCTGATGGTCCATGTACGAGCGCATTGCGGGCACCGATAGTGAAGTGGTGTTCATCGGGTTAGCTCCAGACGGTCATGGGCGATCGCTGGCGACCGAGTCGGTCTCGTCACCATTGCCCGCCGAATTGCCCACTGCGGGCCCAGATCACGAGGCCGAGTGATGTGTGGCATCGTCGCGTGCCGCACGCACGCGCCTGCAATCGACTACCTCCTGATCGCGCTCCGCCGACTCGAGTACCGCGGTTACGACTCGGTCGGGGTCGCCGTGCAAACGACCAGAGGCGACGTCGTGCGACTGCGGACGGTTGGACGGATCAGCGCACTCGGTCGTGCCGTGCGCGACTGGACTGGACCCGGGCTCGATGGCGTGGGCATCGGTCATACCCGATGGGCAACACACGGGCCGGCGACCGAGCACAACGCACACCCGCACACCGACTGCACCGGCCGGATCAATCTCGTACACAACGGAATAATCGAGAACGCCGACACGCTGCGGTGCGCGCTGATGACGTCGGGTCATCACTTCGCCACATCCGTCGACAGTGAAGTCTTGTGCCACCTGATCGAAGACCAGCTGAATCTGTCTGGAGATCTGCTCGATGCAGTGGAGGCCGCGCTCACCCCACTCGAAGGCTCGTGGGCGCTCGCGGTGATGGAGGAACGAACCGGCCGAATCGTGGTCGCCGCGCGCCGTTCGCCGCTGCTCGTCGCACACTCGGGCCTCGGAGACTTCGCGGCGAGCGACATCGTGGCCGTCGCCGACTGGGTGGACGAATTCCGCGTCCTCGAAGATGGTGACGTCGTAGAGCTGAACGGCGTCAACGGCTGGCACAGCGACGGCGTTGGTGCGGTGGCGCCAGTGACGGCTCGGTACATCTGGCATAGCGGTGACGCCGACTTGAACGGTCACGCCGACTACATGGCCAAGGAAATCGACGAACAACCCGCCGCCGCGGCCCGAGTGCTCGACGACATCGGCGACGCAATCGCGAACGGGAAACTGTGGCGCGAACTCGGATTGGCACCGTTCGACCGTCTGCAGGTGATCGGTTGCGGCACTTCCCTGAACGCGGGCCACGTGATTCGCAACGTGGTGCGCCGCCTCGGTGGCCTGCCGGCGAGCGTCACCGTGGCCAGCGAGGCCGCCGACGAGATCGTGGAGCCTCATACCTTGCGCCTGGTCATCAGTCAGTCCGGCGAGACCGCCGACGTACTGAATGCGGTCGCTTCCGAAGCGCCGGGAGACCCGCCCCTGCTGGCGCTGACCAACAACTCGCACTCCACTTTGGCGCGCCGCGCGGACGCGGTAATGACATGTTCGGCAGGGCCGGAGATCGGCGTGGCAGCCACCAAGACCTTCGTATGCCAGATCGTTGCCGGTGTCGCGGTGATGGTTTCGGCACTCGTAGCCGCCGGCCGCCTCTCCACAAAGGACGCCCGCAGACTCGTCGACGATCTTCGGTGCCTGCCGGACCGGCTTGCTGCGGCGGGCACAGTGGCCAAGTGTGTGGTGCCCGCGATTGCAGAGGCGCATACCGACGCCAGCGGTTTCGTCTTCATCGCCAGGGGGACCGGGCTTCCCTATGCCGCCGAGGGCGCGCTGAAGCTCAAGGAACTCAGCTACCGATGGGCCGAGCACTACGCAGCAGGTGAGCTCAAACACGGCCCACTTGCGCTCATCGGCAACGGAACTCCCGTTGTGGTCGTCGACAACGCCGACCCGAAGCTGGCCACCAACGTCGCGGAGATCCGAACCCGAGGCGGACGGATCATCAGCATCGGATCGGCAAGCAGCACAGTTCCCGTCGTGGGCAACCCCGCCGCACCGTGGGGTCCGATCGAGAGCGTCCTTCCGCTGCAGATCCTCGCCCGGAATCTCGCCTTGGCGCTAGGACATGACGTCGACAAACCCCGCAACCTCGCGAAATCGGTGACGGTGGAGTAGCCCGGTGAACCGCCAGAAACCATTGCGGCAGATATCTGCGTAGAGCCCCCAACGACATTGCATCTTCGAACAGAATGGAGTCGAGCAATGGCCGATCCTCAGGTCAACGATAGCGAAATACTGGGCGCTCCAACACAATTGCCGACGGCGAAGATTCATGAACCCGTCGAGTATCGAGCGCACACCGTTGACAGGTTCCACGCGCCTGCATCGACTGTCAGCCTGGTGATCCCGGTCAGAAACGAGGCCCGCAACATAGCCTGGGTGCTCGAGCAGATCACCGACGACGTGGACGAGGTCATCCTCGTCGATGGAGACTCGACTGACGCGACGCTGATCACCGCGTGCAGCTACCGACCCGATATCAAAGTGGTGCCCCAGGAAGGCGTCGGTAAGGGCAGTGCGCTCAGGACCGGCTTCTTCGCCGCCACCGGCGACATCATCGTGATGATGGACGCCGACGGCAGCATGGCTCCCCAAGAGATCCGTCACTACCTGCACTTTCTTGCCAACGGGTATGACTTCGTCAAAGGATCGCGGTTCATCGGCGGCGGAGGGTCGCTGGACATCACTCCTTTTCGGCGGCTTGGCAACCGATTCCTGCTCGCGGTGTTCAATTCCCTCTACAACGCCGAACTCACCGACCTGTGTTACGGCTTCTGCGCATTTCACCGTCGATATCTCGAGCACCTTGCCCTCTCGGCGACGGGATTCGAGATCGAGGCAGAAATGACCGTTCATGCAATGCAGGCCGGTCTTCGGATCGCCGAGGTCCCGAGTCTGGAAATGCCGCGGAGGTCGGGCAAGTCAAACCTCCATGCAATCCGCGACGGCGTCAGGGTGCTCCGCACCGTCCTGCACGGCACCGCTCCGGGCTGCCCGGATACCTCGCGCAGGCACTATCGAATAGCAGTGGCTCTCGGCAGCTCGGACGATCCGGCCCAGCTTTCCGATGAACAGGCTCGTAAAGAGTCCGTTGCCATCAATCGACGGATTTTCCGACATGTCGGCTGACTTGGCCATGGCCCTGCTCAGCGTCGAATAGGAGATTGACAGAAATGCGAACACTCGTTACGGGCGCCGCCGGATTCATCGGATCCACTTTGGTTCACCGTCTTCTGGCCGACGGTCATCGGGTGGTCGGGATCGACAATCTCAGCACGGGCACTGCGGCCAACCTTGAGGCGGCTCTTGGCGGCAAGGGTATGAGCACGGCCCGTTTCACATTGGTGCAGGCCGACATTCAGGCGCCCGAGCTGACCGACATTGTCGCGGGGACCAACCCGGACGTCATCTTCCATCTCGCCGCGCAGGTGGATCTCAGGGGTTCGGTGTCAGATCCGCAATTCGACGCACGTAGCAATGTGCTGGGCACGATCAATCTCTGTGAAGCGACCCGGCGAGCGGGCGTCAAGAGGATCGTCTACGCCGCCTCGGGCGGCTCTCGCTATGGAACGCCGACCCGTCTGCCGGTGGACGAAAGCACTCCGGTGGGTCCGCTGTCGCCGTATGCGGTGGCGAAGCTTGCCGGTGAGTTTTACTTGCGCGCCTACGCGGGAATGTACGGTATCGCACCGATCTGCCTGGCACTGGCCAACGTCTACGGTCCGCATCAGAATCCGCATGGGGAAGCCGGTGTGATAGCGGTTTTCGGCAGCGCGCTCATCACCGGCCGTCCCGTGACTGTGTACGGTGACGGCACAGCCGCCCGGGACTACGTTTACGTCGACGACGTCGTGGACGCGTTCGTGCGTGCCGGCGAGGCTCCGTTGTCAGTCACCGGAACCTACAACATCGGCACCGGTCGACAGACGACCGTCACAGAAGTGCACCGGATCATTTCTTCGGTGGTCGATGAGTCGTCGCCGCCCCGGTACGCCGCAGCCCGCACCGGTGAGCTGCACGCCATCGCTTTGGATGCGAGGAAAGCGGCCGAGGAGCTCGGGTGGAAACCCGCCGTCGACATTGCCGAGGGAATTGAACGCACGGTCCACTGGCTTCGCACCACGCTCGGCTCTGACCCTGCCGCAATTGTCGGAGCCTGAGGGGTCGTAATGGCGATCAACAAGATAGTGGGCGTCCTCGGGGCACTGCAGCCGCCACGTCAGATCTCGCCTTACCTTGGTCGCCTGGCCGCCGCGGCCGTGACGGTGGTCGGCGCAGCCGGGATCGCGCTGAACGACGCCCAATCCTCCGCACCCCTCGCCCGCACGGTGGTCGTAACCTTCGTGATTTTGGCGCCTGCGATTGCGATCATCGGGCTGCTGCCGAGCGTCAACGCCGCCGTCGCCCTGATTGTCGCGGCAGCCGGCGCCACCGTCATCAACGCCCTTGTCGCGCAGGTGATGCTGTCGACCAACGCCTGGTCGCGCCCTGCAGGTGTCATCGCCGTTGGGCTAATCGCAGCCCTCCTGTGGCTGGTGCCGACCACGGTGAGTCGCTCGTGAGGACGACGGTCATCCAGGGGCTCTCGACCCTTCGGGCGCTGTCGCTGGCGGCGGATGCCGAGCGCGGTCGTCCGCCGATCAACCAAGAGAGGTGCTAGATGGCAGGTATGACCATTAGGCGCAAACCCACCGTGTCCGTGGTGATCTGCGCCTACACGTGCGATCGGTGGGATGACACTCTTGCCGCGGTAGCGTCGGTTAGGAGCCAAACAACGGCGCCAGAGGAAATCGTCGTCGCCGTCGACCACAACCCCGATCTGTTCAGCCGGCTGCACACCGCGTTGCCGGACGTGACCGTGGTTGAGAACCAGCATCAGCGCGGGCTGTCCGGCGGCAAGGACACTGGCGTCGAAGTGACCTCCAGCGACGTGGTGGCGTTCCTGGACGACGATGCCGTGGCCCACCCCGACTGGCTGAGACACTTTCGCGACGCCTACACCGATGACAGCATCGTCGGTGTAGGCGGCACCACGCTGCCGCGGTGGGAAACCGCGCGGCCGCGCTGGTTCCCGGAAGAGTTCGACTGGGTCCTTGGCTGCACGTTCACCGGTAGGGAGCCGGGGCCGGTCCGAAACCTTCTGGGCGGCAACGCATCTTTTCGTCGCGAGGTTTTCTCCGTCGCGGGTGGGTTCCCGAGCCACATCGGGAGGACGTCGGCGCAGAGTCGCCCGCTGGGCTGCGAGGAAACGGAGTTCTGCATCCGGGTGCGCCAGCATCGCCCCGACTGGACATACTTCTTCGAACCACGGGCAGTAATCTGGCACCGGGTAGGTGCCGAACGAGAGCGCTTCGCCTACTTCCGTTCTCGGTGCTTCGCCGAGGGATTGTCGAAGGCGGCGGTGACCCGCAGCGTGGGCGTTGCGGATG
>Ga0070668_100001876_pt1 | contig 15355 bp, 14 predicted proteins | sample KBSS43metaG_FD_64661 | JGI IMG/M metagenome (GOLD analysis project Ga0070668, IMG submission 64661) | Switchgrass rhizosphere microbial communities from Kellogg Biological Station, Michigan, USA - KBS S4-3 metaG | ecosystem: Host-associated > Plants > Roots > Rhizosphere > Soil ... | reverse complement strand
GGGGGCGGGCGCGGTGCCGGCCAGGACTGCGTTCGGCCGGCGGTCGTACCAGGACAGGGGGTGGAGGGTCGGCCCTGGTTGATGCGCACAACATCTCCTCAGGTTCTGCGCCCTGCCGCCACCGATGTGAGTGGCGGCGGTCGTAGCGTCGCGATCATGCCGTTGACGCTGCCCACGCACCCGATTGCCGTTGTGCCGCTGAAGTTGTGGCGGCCGCGCTGGTTTGACGGCGTGGCCCTGGTGATCGGGGCGATCGCGCCTGATCTGGGCTACGCGACCTATGGGTTCGGCGAGACCGTGCGTACGCACAACCTGCCGGCCCTGCTGTGGTGGAGTGTGCCGGTCACCGTGGTCGCCGCGTGGCTGGTTCGGTGGGCGGCGCCGGCGATCGCGGCGCATCTGCCGGGGGCGGGGGCGCTGCGGCTGCGGGACTACGGGGTCCTCGGGGTCGTGCGCCACCGTTGGTATGTCACCGTGGGGTCCGCGTTGCTGGGTTCGTTCAGTCACGTGGCCTGGGACTCGCTGACCCACCCGGGGTATTTCGCCGTGCTTCAGCGGGAGGTCTGGCCGGGCACGCCGTGGTGGGGGCTGTTGTCCGACGCTTCGAACGTCGCCGGGTTCGTGGCCGGCACCCTGCTCCTGGTCCAGGTCGGGCGCGGTTGCCTGCTGCGGGAGTGGCATGGTGCGCCGCCGCCGGCCGTACGGCAGCCGTTGACGTTCTGGTCCGCCGTGGCGGTGGCGTTCGGCGTCGGACTGGCGCTGGTGGTCGTGTACCCGGTCGACTGGATGGCCGGGCAGGCGATCCGGGTACTGCTGATCGCCGGGGTCGCGATGCTGTGCGGGGCCGCGGTGGTGCGGCTGGCATCGCGGGGCGTCTATGCGGTGTGACGTCATGACGGCGGCGGTCGCCCCGCCGGTGGCGGTTACGGTCGGTTCATGCATGCGCCCGGATTGTGGACACCGTCAAATCTCGTGAACCTGGTGGTGGAGGGCAGTCCGGTTCCCGACAAGGGGCGCGCCGGCAGGGCAGTACCGTGAGGGCAAAGCCGAACACTGACAGTGAGGTGCCCCGTGGCGATCCGGCTGGCGACCTTCAACGTGGAAAATCTCTTCGCCCGGGCGAAAGCCCTCGACACCGCCGACTGGGCCGCGGGTGAGGCCCCGCTGGCCGCGTTCGACACGTTCAACCGTACGGCGCAGAAGGCCGTCTACAGCGACGCCGACAAGAAGGCGATGCTCGACGCGCTGGAAACCCTCGGCATCCTGATCCGCACCCCGGCCGGGCTGCGGCCGAACCCCGACCCGCTCGCCACCGCCTGGGCGATCCTGCGGGAGAACCGGGGTGACTTCCTGGCCGCGCCGGCCGACCGGGAGCCGCGCATCGTCGCCGCGGGGCGCGGTTCCTGGATCGGCTGGGCCGAACTGACCGTCGAACCCGTCGACGAGACCGCGACCCGGATGACCGCCCGGGTGATCAGCGACGTGGCCGCCGACATCCAATGTGTCGTGGAGGCGGAGAGCCGGCCCTCGCTGGTCCAGTTCAACGACACCATGCTCGGCGGCCGGTACGCGCACACCATGCTGATCGACGGCAACGATCTGCGCGGCATCGATGTGGGCCTGCTCTGCACCGCCGGCATCGACATCCGCTGGATCCGCAGCCACGTCGACCTGCCCGACCCGGCCCGGCCCGGCCGGCGGTTGTTCAGTCGGGACTGCCCGCTGTACCACCTGCGGCTGCCCGGCGGGAAAGACCTGTTCCTGCTGCTCAACCACCTGAAGAGCCAGTCGTTCGCGAGCGGCGACCCGGACCCGCTGCGGACCCGGCAGAGCCAGCGGGTCCGCGACCTGTACGACCAGTTGCGGGCCGGCGGCGCCCAGCACATCGCCGTGCTCGGCGACCTCAACAAGGGCCCCGCGGCCGACGACCCGAAGGCGCACCCCACCCTGGAGCCGCTGCTCGGCCCCGGCAGCCCACTCGTCTCCGTCTATGACCTGGACGCGTTCAGCCAGCTGTACGGCGACCACGACCCCGGCCAGCAGCGACCCGGCACCTTCCAGTCCTGCACGCTGTCGAACACCCTGGACTACATCCTGCTCTCCCCGGAACTCGCCGACCTGGTCGCCGACGGCGGCATCTTCCGCAAGGGCCTGTGGGGCACCCCGAGCAACGTGAACCCGCCGAGCCGCTGGAGCATCTACGACGAGATCACCGCGAGCCGGCACGCCGCCTCCGACCACGCCGCCGTCTGGGTCGACCTCGACCTGTAGCCGTCCGTTCTCGGCCACCGCCGCGGGCATCCGAGGGAGGACTTGGTGGCCGGTTCGGCACCTGTGCGGGTGGGCCGCGATCTGGTTTGGTTCTGTCCGAGTGCCGCCGAGCGGGCGGCCCCGGACGAAGGGAACCACCGTGCATCAAGCCCCTGGCCGCACGAGGCGATGGCTGCTCGCGGGCGGAGCGGCCGTCGCCGCCGGTGCCCTGGTCGGTCGTCCGGCCATGGCTCTGCCGGCCGTGGACATGGAGATGGTGCTGCTCGCCGCCCAGGTCGACCCGCCCAAGGCCGGCACCGGGGTCACCCCGGGGGCGTCGGCGCATGTGCTGGAGGTGGAGCGGGCGCTGAACGCCGAGGGTTTGCTCGCCTCGGGCGCGGTCGACGGGCACTTCGGCACGTCCACCGTCGCCGCGTACGCCGCCTGGCAGCGGTCCCTCGGCTACACCGGGCTGGACGCGAGCGGCCGGCCCGGTGCCTCGTCGCTGGCCCGGCTCGGCGAGGGACGGTTCGCCGTCACCCGGACCGTCGCGACCGGGTCACGCACCAGCACGTACGGTGGCAAGCAGGTCAATGCCCGTACGCGTGACATGCTCGCCGCGGCCGACGCGATGCTGTCCTGGGGGATCGTGCTCGACCAGGGGTCGTACAGCACGTCGGATCCCACCTCGGCCGGCACACACGACGGCGGGGGAGCGGTGGACCTCTCGGTGACCGGCCTGAGCACCACGCAGCGGTGGGAGACGGTGCGCGCGCTGCGCACGGTGGGCTTCGCCGCGTGGCTGCGCACGCCGTCGCAGGGCTCGTGGCCGTTCCACATTCACGCCGTCGCGGTGTCCGATCCGGATCTCGCCACGCCCGCGGCCGACCAGATCCACGACTACCACGCCGGCCGCAACGGCCTGGCCGACCACGCCGCCGACGACACGCCGGCCGCGTACCGGGCCGCGTTCACATGGTGGGAGAAGTACCGCCGCAGCTAGGAGATCGACGGTCTTGCATGGCTCGGGCGGCGGGCAGATTCTGAGGTGATCATCTTTTCGTTCATCGCCGGCGGCTGGGCCGCGGCGGCCGGCCAGGGCGTCTACGCGCTGTTCCACGGCCGGGTCGCGCCGAGCGGGGCCGAGGAGCCGCGGCTGTGGGCGATCGCGCTGCTGGTCGTGGTCTTCCTGCTCACCGCGTTCGCCCGGCGGATCAGCCGCGGAGTCCCCGTCCTGGGCCGGCTTAGTCCTCGTGCCCGCAATTGAACCGCGCCACGCCGGCCGCCATCCGGATACCGCCCAGGAGATGGGCCAGCAGCAGCGGCTCGGAGTAGTACTCGGCCTTGTGTCCCATCGCGGTGTAGAAGGCGCGGCCCCCGTCGTACGGCTGGCACCAGGAGATCGGGTGGTGCCGGCCCATCCCGGGCGAGCCGCCGGGGACGCTGTAGCCGCGCGGGTCGTAGGTCCGCTCGTCCACCTCGGCGAGGACTCGCACGGTGTCCCGCGGGTTGGTGCGGAAGTTGTACCACTCCTCCTCCCGTTGCCAGCGGCGTGGCAGTGGCCGGGTGGCGGCGGTGTCGCTGCCGACGACCTTCACCGTCGCGACCTGGAACTGCGCGTTGACCGAGCCCGGGTGGTCGCGGAAGTACGCGCCGACCAGCCCGCCGTACCAGGCCCAGTCGTACTCGGTGTCCGAGGCGGCGTGGATGCCCGCGTAGCCGCCGCCGGCCCGGATGTAGCGCTCGAAGGCACCCTGCTGCGCGTCGGTCAGCACGTCACCGGTGGTGCTCAGCCAGATCACGACGTCGTACCGGGCGAGGTTCGCGTCGGTGAACGCCGCGGCGTCCTCGGTGGCGTCGACCCGGAAGTGGTGCCGGGCGCCGAGCTGGCGGATCGCGGCCACGCCGGCCGGTATCGAGTCGTGCCGGAACGCCGCTGTCTTCGAGAAGACCAGCGCACGGAAGGTCCATGACGCGGCGGCCGGCGCCACCGGGCCGACGATCCCCATCGCCACGACCACCGCCACCGCGAACCTGACCACGAACCTCATGACCCCTCCTCAGCGTCGATGCGCGTACCGGGCCTGCGATCGAAGCCTATGACTTTCCGGCGGGCCCGGGGAAGACGTCCGGACCGGACAACACCGACCGTGACCGCCGCCGGAGCAGCCGCGGGCGGTCAGCCGGCCACCCGGAAGGTGGCGTCGCCGCGACCGACCGCGTCGGTGATCGGGTCGAGCCGCAGCAGATAGTCGTAGTGCCGGATGTACCGGTCCGGGTGGTTGTAGGACTGGAACGAGCTCCAGCCGGCGTCGGCCAGCCCGGCGACCTGCCGGAAGGTGGCGTCCGCCGCGAAGGCCGTGGTGCCGTCGTTGGGTGCCAGCGAGAAGTCGAACCCGTAGTGCCGCAGGTAGTAGCCGGGGTAGTTGACCGACTCGATCGACACGTATCCGGAGCTGTTGGCCAGGCCCGGGACGAGCCGGAACTGGGCGTCCTGCGCCGGGTTGACGTTGGCGTCGATGCGGACGTCGAAGTTGGCGTGCCGCACGTATCGGTCCGGGACGTTGTACGACTGCAGGCGGGGGCGCGGCGCCGACGGGCCCCACCGGCCGAACACCCGGTTGGTCTCGGCGGCGGTCAGGTTGAGGATCGAGCCGTGCCGCTTGCGGGTGCCGCCCATGTTGTACGTGCCGGACGCCGGGATCCGGTAGCCGCCCGGCGCCGACGGGTTGGTGGTCAGCACCGGCAGGTAGCCGCGGCCGGAAGAGTACTGGTCGAGGTAGAGCGCCCACTCGTTGCGCGGGTTGAACTTCATCCAGATCGGGCCCTCGACCTGCGCGCCGGTGAGCCCGATGCCGGACAGGTTGCCGAGCGTGGTCCACGTGCCGAGGATCGCGTTGCTGCCCTCGATGGTGATCTGGCCGTCGCCGGAGGCGCGCACGTAACGATAGTTGCCGGTGCCGGCCGGCACCTGGACGATCTGGGTGTCGATGATCTCCTGGCTGCCGGGGCGTTCGATGTAGGGCTGGGGCGTCGTGATGGTGCGGAAGTTTGTGGTGCGGGCGGCGTAGATGCGGTGCTTGGTCGCGCCGTTCCGGGGTACGTTCGTGGCCCAGTAGAGGACGTAGTCGCCGGTGTCCGGGTTCCAGATCGCCTCCGGCGCCCAGGCGTTGCGGCCGTCCGGGATGGCGCCGGCGACGTTGAGCAGCCACGGTGCCGACCAGTTGACGAGGTCGGTGGACTCCCAGACCACGAGGCTGCGGCTGCCGTTGTTGATGGCCGTGTTCCAGTCCTGGCCGCAGCCGATGCACAGGTCGGTCGCGATGATCCAGTAGCGGCTGCCGTCCGGGGAGCGGACCAGTGCGGGGTCGCGGACGCCCTTGGTGCCGATCGGCGAGCGCAGCACCATGCCGCCGGCGTTCAGGTCGGTCCAGGTCAGGCCGTCCGTGCTGTGTGACAGGTAGAGCTGCTGGCCGGTCGCGCCCTCCCCGATGAAGTGCAGCATCAGGTAGCCGGTGAACGGGTCGAGCGCAGCCGCGGGCCTCGGCGCGGCGACCGACAGGAGGGTGATCATCAGGCCGGCGAGGGCGACCAGCGTGCCTGTCCGGCGTACCCGTCTGAACATCTGCACGCTCCGCTGTTAACGTTCACATATTGCGAGATTGTTTCGAAGTCTTTAGGTGACGGCGCCTCTTGTCAAGCATCGACGTATCTGCCTGCTTGGTAGGGGTTCCTAGGCCGCGACAGTGTTCTCCTGCCGGCGTAGGAAAGCGGGCACCCCGGCCACCGCCTCGGCCGGCTCGCCGCGCAGCCGGCACTCCAGGGCCAGCCAGCCGTCGTAGCCGGCCGCCCCCAGGGTGCGCAGCAGCGCCGCCCAGTCGAGGTGCCCGGCGCCGGGCTGGAACCGGTTGGAGTCGCTGACCTGCACGTGGGCCAGCCACGGGGCGGCCTTGGCGAGCGCGGCGGCGGGCTCGTCCTCCTCGATGTTCATGTGGTACGTGTCGGCCAGCACCCGTACCGACGGCAGCCCCACCGCCTCGACCAGCTCCACGGCCTGCTCCAGGCGGTTGACCATGTGGTCCTCGTAGCGGTTGAGCGGTTCGAGGACGAGGGTCGCGCCCTCGCGCGCGGCGTGCTCGCCCAGTTCGGCGAGGCCGTCGAGCAGGACCGCCCGGTCCTCCGCCGGGGTGCGCGGCGGCTCGAACGGGGGCAGCCGGAGGGAGAACATGCCGTACGAGGCCGGGGTGCAGGCCACCGCGCCCGGCCCGCCGATCTCGGCGATCACCGACAGCTGCGACTTGAGCTGGCGCACCGCGTCCCGGCGCCGGGCCAGGTCGAAGGCGCCGAAGAAGTGCAGCATCTCGACGCACACCGACGGCATCGGCACGCCGTCGCGGGCCGCCCGGCGCAGTTCGGGCAGGCGGTCCCGGAACGCGAAGTCGCCGCGGCCGCGCACCTCGATGCCGTCGTAGCCGGCCGCGGCCGCGAACTCCCACTTCTGCTGCAGCGTCTCGCCGGGCAGCAGCTGCTCCTGCGCGGAAATCTTGATCATGAGAACTTCAACACCACCTGGAGTGCCTCGTGCGGGCGGCGGTCGAGCATGCGGTACGCGGCCGCCGCCTCGTCCACCGGGATGACGTGGGTGACCAGCCCGGCCGGGTCGACCTGGCGGTCGACGGCGAGCCGGAGGAAGGTCTGGTTGAGCCGGGTCTGGTCCCACCGGCCGGCGACCGCGGGCGGCACCCCGCCGATCTGCGAGGACACCAGCCGTACGCGGTTGTGGTGGAACTCGTCGCCGAGCCGCAGCCCGATGCCGTCGCCCTGGTAGAACCCGGCGGCGACCACCCGGCCGTCGACCGCGACCGCCCGGATCGCGTCGTGCAGCGCTTGATACGACCCGCTGATCTCGATCGCCACGTCGGCGCCGCGGCCGTCGGTGAGCCGGCGCAGCTCCGGACCGGCGTTGCCCGCGCGCGCGTCGACGACGGCGGAGGCGCCGTACTCCAGAGCCTTTTCCAGGCGGCCGGGCACCGCGTCGACGGCCACCACCGTACCGCCGGAGAGCCGGACCAGCCGGGTGGCGAGCAGCCCGAGCACGCCCTGGCCGAACACCGCGACCGTCTCGCCGAGGTGGACGTCGGCGGCGAGCACCGCGTTGAGCGCGACCGCGCCGACCCGGGCGAAGGTGGCCGCCACCGGGTCGAGCCCCGCGGGGACGACGCAGCCGCGCAGCTTCTCGGCCGGCAGGACGGCCTCGCCGCGGTGGCCCCAGATGCCCCACACCTGGGCGCCGACCGGCGGCACGGTGGGGTCGTCCGCGACGTCCGGGGCGACCTCGACGACCTCGCCGACCTCGGAGTAGCCGAGGCCGGCCACCGGGTAGTGCAGGCCGGTGGTGTCGTCGACGAACAGCCGCAACTGCGGATCCCAGGATTTGCTCAGATAGGGATTGGTGCCGCGGTAGGCGGTCAGCTCGGTGCCGGCGGAGATGCCGGAGAAGCTGGTACGGACACGGACCTGGCCGGGTTTGAGGTCGACCGAAGGCTGGTCGACCACCTCCACGCAATGCGGGGAGGTGAACTGGACTATCTGCGACACCCCGACATTTCACCTCAAGATCTGTTGCTAGCAAGGCAGAACGCGCATACTAACGCCGGATTGTTACGTACTTATGTGTGAGAATCAATCATTACTTCGGAGGTAACCAGTGGCCAGGGGCAGGCCGGCAGGCAACCAGAATTCGGCGGGGCACCTGCTGTGGCTCGTCCGCACCGGGCGCGCGCGCACCCGCGGCGAACTGCAGAGCTACACCGGGCTGTCGCGGTCGACCATCACGCAGCGCATCGAGGTGCTGCGCGCCGCCGGCTACCTGCGCGCCGCCGGCGTCGAGGAGTCGACCGGCGGCCGCCCGGCCGAGACGCTGGAGCTCGACACCGGGCACGGCGTGGTGCTGGTCGCCGACCTCGGCGGCAACCACGCCCGGGCCTCCGTCGTGGACCTCGGCGGGCAGCCGCTGGCCGAGGAACACGAACCCATCAAGATCGGCATCGGGCCGGAGGCGGTGCTCGGCTGGGTCGACGAGGCCTTCCGCCGGGTGCTGGCCAAGGCCGGCCGGGACGCGAGCCGGGTCCGCGGCATCGGTGTCGGCGTGCCCGGGCCGGTCGAGTTCGACGCCGGCATGGTCACCCAGCCGCCGATCATGCCGGGCTGGGACGGCTACCCGATCGCCGAGCGGCTGCGCCGCACCTGGCAGCGGCCGGTCTATGTGGACAGCGACGCCAACCTCATGGCGCTCGGCGAGCAGACCGTGCACTACCCGGACTGCCCGACGCTGGTGCTGGTCAAGGTGGCGACCGGGATCGGCGCCGGGGTGGTGGTCGACGGGCAGGTCTACCGCGGGATCGACGGCGGCGCCGGCGCCATCGGCCACATCCGGCTGCACGACCATCCCGACGCCCGGTGCCTGTGCGGGCTCGACGGGTGCCTCGCGGCGGTGGCCAGCGGGCTGGCCATCGCCCAGCGGCTCACCGCGGCGGGCACGCCCACGTCGTCGGGCGCCGAGCTGGTCGAGCGGATCCGCTCCGGGCACGCCGAGGCCGTGCACCTGGCCCGCACCGGCGGCCAGCTCCTCGGCCGGGTGCTGGCCACGGTCGTCTGCCTGCTCAACCCGGGCGTGCTGGTCATCGCCGGCGACCTGGCCGACGCCCACTTCGTCACCGGCGTGCGCGAGATGCTCTACCAGAACGCGCTGCCGCGCTCGACCCGCAACCTGCAGATCACCACGAGCCGGCTGGGCACCCAGTCCGCGGTGATCGGCGGGCACGCCATGGTGGTCGACCAGGTGTACGCCCCGGCCGCGGTCGACGCCGACCTGGCCCGCACGATGCCGAAGGACGGTCCGGCATGAACCCGGTTCAGGTCGGGCTGGTGGGTGCCGGGCCGTGGGCGGCGACGATGCACGCGCCGGTGCTCGCGGCCGGCCCGCAGACCCGGCTCGCCGCGGTCTGGGCCCGCCGCCCGGAGGCCGCCGCCGAACTCGCCGCCCGGCTCGGCACGGTGGCCGCCGGCTCGTACGAGGAACTGCTCGACCGGTGCGAGGCGGTCGCGTTCGCCGTACCGCCGGACGTGCAGGCCGCGCTCGCGCCGCGCGCCGCCAAGGCCGGCAAGGCGCTGCTGCTGGAGAAGCCCCTCGCGCTCGACCTCGCCGCGGCCCGGGCGCTCGCCGACGCGGCGGGCGAGGCCGGCGTGGTCACCCAGCTCGTGCTGACCAAGCGCTACCACCCGCGGACCCGCGAGTTCCTGGCCGCGGCCGCGGCGTTCGACGCGGCCGGCTGCCGGGCCCGCTACCTGCACGGCGCGTTCCTGCACGGCGCGATGGCGACCGGCTGGCGGCTCACCCGCGGCGCCCTGCACGACCTCGGCCCGCACCTGCTCGACCTGGCCGACGCCGCGCTCGGGCCGGTCGAGGAGCTGCGCGCGGCCGGCGACAGCCGCCGGTGGATCGAGCTGACCTGCGTGCACCGGGGCGGCGCGGTGAGCCAGCTGTCCCTGTCCGGCGCGGTGGGGGTGCCGTCGTCGCGGGCCGGCATCGAGCTCTACGGCCCGGCCGGGGAACTGGCGCTCGATTTCGGGACCGTCGACCACGCGGAATGCTGGCCGGTGCTGCGTGCCGAGTTCGCCGCGGCCGTACGGGCCGGGGTGCCGCACGAGCTGGACGTGCGGCGCGGGCTGATGCTGCAGGAACTCCTCGACCGCTCGGGTGCGCCGGCCTGACATCCTGGGCGCCATGGCAGACGACGAATTGGCGGGCCTGCTGGCCGAGCAGATCTCCTACTACCGCGCACGCGCGGACGAGTACGACGCCACCTATCCGCTGGACGCCCGGGCCGACGCGGCCGGCCGGGCCGAGCTGCTGACCACTTTGGAGGCGCTCGCACCGTACGGCCGGGTGCTGGAGCTGGCCTGCGGCACCGGACAGTGGACCGTCGAGCTGGCCCGCCACGCCACGACGGTGACCGCCGTCGACGCCGCCCCCGAAGCGTTGGCGATCTGCCGCCGGCGGGTCGGCGCGGCGCCCGTGCAGCTTGTCGAGGCCGACCTGTTCAGCTGGCGGCCGCGGGAGCGCTACGACCTCGTCTTCTTCTCGGCCTGGTTGTCGCACGTGCCGCCGCAACACTTCGACGACTTCTGGGCACTGGTCGGCGACTGCCTGGCGCCGGACGGCCGGGTCTTCGTGATCGACGAACTGCCCGCCGTGGCCGCCGTCGAGCGGGCGGCACCCGGTGAACCCGCGCCGGCCGTGCGCCGCGAACTGACCGACGGCCAGGACTTCCGGGCGGTCAAGGTCCTCTACCCGCCCGACGAACTGCGGGCCCGCCTCGACGCCCTCGGCTGGGACGCGGAGGTCGGCACGGTGGGCTGGCGCTACTTCTCCGCCTCGGTCCGCCGGCGTTAGGACGGCGAGCGGCGCAGGTGCGCGAGGGCGTGTTCGGCGGCGTTCGCGCCGCACATGCCGTGCGCGCCGGGTCCGGGCGGGGTCGCGGCCGAGCACAGGTACATGCCGGGGATGCCGGTGGCGTACGGATTCCACGCCGGCCGGGCGCCCAGGACCAGCTGGCGGATGTCCTTGGCGCCGGTGAGGATGTCGCCGCCGGCGAAGTTCGGGTTCGCGGCGGCGAAGTCGGCCGGGCGGGTGACGCGCAGGCCGACGACGCGCTCGCGGAAACCCGGGGCGAACCGCTCGATCTGCCCGATCACCGCCTCGGTGGCGTCACCGTCGTAGCCGTACGGCACATGCGCGTACGACCACACCGGGTGGACGTCGCCGGCCGAGCGACCCGGGTCGGCCAGATACTGCTGGCCCACCAACACGAAGGGGCGCCCCGGCATACGGCCCCGGGCGACGTCCCGTTCGGCGGCGGCGACCTCGGCGATCGGCCCGCCGGCGTGGACGGTGGCCGCCCGGCGGGCCGCGGCGGCCGTCCACGGCACGCCCCCGGCCACCGCGAAGTCCACCTTGTACGCCGCCGGGCCGCGCCGGAACGCCCGGTACGCGCGGGCGGTCCGCGGCGGCAGCCGGTCGCCGAGGATGCCGGCCACCTGCGCCGGGTCGAGGTCGAACAGGGTGACGTCGGCGGGCGGCAGGTCGGCCGCGGCCCGCACCGGGGTGCCGGTCTCGATCCGGCCGCCGCGCTCGGTCAGGCACGCCGCGAGGGCCCGGCCGATGGCGCCGGACCCGCCCGCCGCGACGGCCCAGCCGTGCCGGTGGCCGGCGGTGATGATGCCGAGGCCGATCGCCGAGCTGAGCGGCCGGGTGAGCGGCGTGAACGCGTGCGCGGCGATGCCCGCCCAGAGCGCTCGCGCCGCCTCGGTGCGGAACAGCCTCGCCAGCGCCGCCGCCGGGGCCAGGGCCGGCACGCCGAACCGGCCGAGCAGCAGCGGATGGCGGGGGAGGCCGACCAGCGGGCCGAGGATGTCCTCGGCCAGCGTGTCGTACCGGGCGGCCGGGCCGGCGAACAGCCGCCGCCACACCGGGCCGTCCGGGCCGAGCCCGGCCGCGGTCCGCTCGACATCGGTGTGCAGCGCGGCCGCGGCGCCGCCGTCGAGCACGTGCGCGCAGTCCACCTCGGCGTGCCGCCACCGCAGCCCGTACGCGTCGAGACCCAGCTTGGCGAACAGCGGCGACCCGACGGCCATCGGGTGGATCGCCGAGCAGTGGTCGTGCAGCAGCCCGTCGACGATGCCCGCCCCGCTGCGGGTGCCGCCACCCACCTCGTCGGCGGCCTCCAGCAGGGTGACCCGCACCCCCTCGCCGGCCAGCAGCGCGGCGGCGGCCAGCCCGTTCGGGCCGCCGCCGACCACCACGGCGGTGCGCTCGGTCATGCGGTTACGTCCGCCCGTGACCACGTGACCTGCATCGGGATCGGACCGTTCGGCAGCCACGGCTGTTCCTTGACGGCGTCCGCGACCTTCCAGGTGCCGCGTTCGATGACTCCGGTCGCCACGTCGATGACCTTGTACTCCTGGGTCGGCTTGTGGATCGGCTGCGACTCCACCCAGGCCACGATGAACTCGCCGGGCCGGAAACCGCACCGCTTCTGGATCGCCTCCAGCAGATCCTCATTGTGCAGGTGCCCGTCGCCGAAGTTGAAGCCGATCACCGAATTGCAGGCGAACTCGGCCTCCCGGATCGTCCACCGGTCGATGTCCGGGATGTGCCGCAGCAGCAGGGAGAACAGACCGCGTCCCTGGCTGTGCATGGTGCGCCAGGCGATGGTCTGCTGCATCGTCACCTCGGCGACCGGCTGCGGATACCCCATGGCCTGCAGTTGGTCGATCTGGTTGCGGGCCACCCGGGGCAGGCGGTCCAGCTTCGCCTCGGCGCCCGGCGCGAAGGCCCAGGTCGCCGACGCCCAGTTGCCGGCGTACTGGCGCATCGAGGGCAGGAAGGACACCAGGTCGGGCCGCAGATTGCCGAGCACCGGGAAGAACAGCAGGCCGGCCGCGATCGCCACGGTGAGCCAGACCGAGGACATGTCGCCGACGCCGTACCCGGACTGCGCCGGGAAACCCGCGAACAGGAAGACGGTCGTGTAGGCGAACTGCAGGTTCCATTCCTGCGGTACGGCGAGGGCGAAGGCGCCGATGATGAAGAAGTGGAAGATCACCATGACCGCCACGGCGAGCAGGGTGACCGTCCGGTTGGTCGAGAAGAGCAGCACGAGCGGGGTGACGATCTCGACGAGGGTGCCGCCGGCGTGCGCGAGCAGGTGCGCGACCTTGGACGGGCGCAGGTCGTGCGGGAAGTCGCGATACTGGGCCCGCTTGAACGCCCGGGACGGGATGCTCGGGCTGTTCGACATCATCGGCGCGACGACGTTCGAGAAGTGCCGGCCCAGCTTCGAGATCCCCGCGCCGAGCCACACCGTGACGATCAGCAGCTTCGCCGCGATGATCATGTCGACCAGGCCGAGGGTGCCGAAGAAGACCAGCGCCGGCGCGTACTGCTCGCCGCGGGCAGCCAGGAAGATCGTCTTGTCGCGGAGGCCGCAGAGCACGAGCAGGGCGACGGCGGCCAGCGCCAGTGCCGGGTTCACCAGCCCGCGGGCGGTGCCGGGCAGGACCAGGAGGGCGGCGAGGACGGCGATGAACGCCAGGTACAGCGTGACGTCGAGCATCATGCGGGTGTCGCCGCCGGTGCCGGGCACCGCCTTCCACGGCCGGAGCCGGATCGTGCCGGGCCGCGCCCAGTAGAGGATGCCGCCGGTCATCGGCCGGAACTTGCCGGCCAGCGGCCCCCACGAGCCGGCCACGCCGACCACCTCCAGCAGCATGGTCCAGACCACGGCCTTCTGGTAGACGATCGGCTCGTCCCACCAGCCGCCGACGTCCCACACCGGGCCGAGACCGCTGGTCAGCACCGCGATCGTGGCGCCCGCGACGAACCACAGCACGGTCATCTTGACGAGATAGACGGTATGAATCATCTTCGGCGTGCCGAAGCCGTACTCCACCCAGTGCAGGGCGAGTGCCTTCGTACGCTCCATGAGCGGCTTGTCGAGGAAGGTTTCCGGGTCGACGGGTGGGAAGTCGCCGGTCTTGAAGCCCATGTCGTGTCCTTCCGTGTGGTAGAGCGAGGATCCGGCCGCCGGTGTGACCTGCGCCATGGTCCGCCGCCACGAAGTCGGCGCCGGCGCTTGTGCCGCCGCACCAATCACCGGGACCTTCCGGCCGGGTACGCTCGGTAACCGTGATCACCGAGGAACTGGTGGCGGAGGCGGCGCGCCGGATCGAGGCTCGCCTGCCCGTCCTCATCCCGGAGATGACGGATCACTTCGTCCAGGTCATTCCGGAGTTCCGGCACGACGACGCGGTGCGGCGCCTCATGGTGGCCAGCACCACGGCCAACGTCGAGGCGATCGTCACGCTGCTCGCCCACAAGATCCCCGAGGAGAACATCACGGTGCCGCCGGCCGCGGCCGAGTACGCCCGCCGGTTCGCCCAACATGGACTGTCGCTGGAGGCGCTGCTGCGCGCGTACCGGATCGGGCACAACCGCTTCGCCCGCTGGGCGGTGGCGGCCCTCGCGGAGGCGGCGGCGACGCCCGGCGACCTGGCCGCGGCCGCCAACCACCTGGTCCTGCGCACCGACGTGTACATCGACCGGGTGGCCGAGTCGCTGGTGGAGATCTACCAGGCCGAACGCCGGCGGTGGGACAGCCGTACGGACGCGGCCCGCACCGCCCAGCTGCGGATCGTGCTGGACAACGAGTCGCTGAGCCCGCAGTCGGCGCAGGACCTCATCGGCGTGCCGCTCGACGACTGGCACGTCGCGGTCGTCGGCTGGGCCGAGGCGGACCCGGCCGACCTGGCGGCGGCCCGGCGGGTCCTCACCGAGTGCCTCGGGCGGTCCGTGGTGACCGTGCAGGTCGACGACGCCACCCTCTGGGCGTGGGCCTCGTCGCCGCGGCCGCCCGCCGTGGACGTGGCCGCGCTGACCGGCCGGCTCGCCGCGCCGGTGCGGGTGACGCTCGGCTCGCCCGCCTGCGGGTTGCCCGGGTTCCGGCAGAGTCACCGGGAGGCGCTGCGGGCCCGCGCGGTCGTGCAGTCCGCGCCGCGGGCCCATCCGCAGGTGGTCCGGTTCGACGACGTCGCCGTGGCCGCGTTGCTCACCGACCATCCGAGCGTGCTGCGGGCGTGGGTGCGGCGGGTGCTGGGCGACCTCGCCGCGGACGACGAGGGCACCGCCCGGCTGCGGCAGACGGTCCTGGCGCTGCTGGCCTGCGGCGGCAGCTACACGGCGGCGGCCGCGCTGCTGCACGTCCACAAGAACACGGTCCACTACCGCGTGCAGCGGGCCGAGGAACTGCGCGGCCGGCCGCTGTCCGCCGGGCGGCTCGACGTCGAGGTGGCCCTGCTGGCCTGCGAGCAGCTGGGCCCGCGAGTGCTGTCGGCCTAGTGCGGCGGCTCCACGGCGTCGAGGTCCCGGGCGTAATGGGTGATCGCCCGGTGATACTGGCGTACCCGCGGGTCCTGGCTCGTGTCGGCCAGCAGCGTCAGCAGGATGCTGGTGGCCTCGTGGTGGCCGCCGGTGTTGTAGAGCGCC